>Ga0116226_10002797_pt1 | contig 15291 bp, 13 predicted proteins | sample S1TSphfallax_FD_89692 | JGI IMG/M metagenome (GOLD analysis project Ga0116226, IMG submission 89692) | Host-associated microbial communities from peat moss isolated from Minnesota, USA - S1T2_Fa - Sphagnum fallax MG | ecosystem: Host-associated > Plants > Peat moss > Unclassified | place: USA...
ATCCCCAACCAATATTGTATTGGTTATTGATACTAGGGTCGGGATAAGCGGTTAAGGAACATCCTTCAAATTCCTTGATTAAAGCAACTCCTGGAAGTGGTAATTTTCCAGATAGACCTCCATAAAGACTATTTACAGGAACTAAAGATCCGGTTAGTTGTGGTTGTAAGGAAGCGTTTAAAGCTGCTTGAGTCAAGCTACCTACAATCCCGTCACTTTGTAGATTATGCTGCTGTTGAAACAGTTTAACTGCTGTTAAAGTCTGTATACCAAAAATACCATCTATTGGTCCTGGATCAAGTTCAAGCGATCGCAATATTTCTTGTAGTTGCTTAACCTGTATACCCTGCGAGCCTAGACGCAGGAACTTATCGGGATTGAGAGTCAATAGGATATTTTCGGTCATGATGTGAGACTATTGTTTAAATCGGGAATATTGCGGGCGACAAGGATTTCCCCAACAAACTTGCGCTGCTGGTATATTGGAAAAAACGCTACTCCGTACACCAATCACTGCATTAGCTCCGATTTCTACTCCGGGACAAATGAAGCAATCTGCTGCTATCCAACAACCATTATTTATAGTGATAACTGCTGTTTTTAAGCCGAAAGCCGGGTCTATAATATCATGACTACCAGTACAAAGATAAGTTTTTTGAGAAATTACACAGTGTTCTCCTATATAGATATGGTCAAGACTGTAAAAAACTACATCATCCCCAATCCAACTATAGTCCCCAATCTTGACTTTCCAAGGATAGGTAAAACGGGCTGTAGGTCGGATGAGTACACCCTTACCAATATCAGCCCCAAATAATCTGAGTAAAGCACAACGCAGAAAACTGAATGGTTGGGGTGTCAGAGGAAAAGCGATCGCCTGTACCAACCACCAGAGCAAAATCAACCAACCAGGTTTTCCTCGGTCAAACCATGATTGATTGTATTGGCGTAAATCCACAAAGGGAGCATCATTCACCATGAGTCACTTGAGTTACAGTTTCTGGATCAGCAGCTTTAGTATAAGAAGGTTTAACAGACATTTGATTTAAATATCCGCCACAAGAACGTAATTCATAAAGTTTGACACCTATTTGATATTCATACTGACTGAGCAATCGCCCATATATATACCCTGCTTTACCATCTAAAAACCCTCGCTGGATAATATAAAATAGGATAAATCTGAGAAGCGGTTTAAATGGTAAGTACACCCAGATCTTCTTGAGAAACCGCTTACGCTGAACTGCGTCACCCCATAAATTTGCGCCGATAGTACCTTTTTCATCTTGACCGGAGAGCAAATTCCAATAAACACGAGCTTCCCAATTAGAATAGCGATTATGTCTTTCTAACCAATGATAAATATCGCGGAAGTCCTCATGGAGCATATCATTTTGAAGATATCCTACTTTACCTTGCAAAATTACATGCTCATGCACTTCATTATCACCTGTGTTGGGAATCTCTTCTGTGCTGAGATTTTCGTAACGCCCCAAAGCATGTTTAAACAGTCGCAGGTTCCAATCAGGATATTTTCCCCCATGACGAATCCATGTACCCAGGAAAAAGACTCTGCGGTTGAGATAGTAACCAGCGCATTCATTTTTTTGGATAACTTGGGCAATTTCTACCCATAATTCCGTCGGAATCCGTTCGTCGCAATCAACAATTAGCACCCATTCATTACGGAAATCCAGATGATCCAATGACCAATTCTTCTTCTTTGGCCAATAGCCATTGAACTTGAATTGCACAACTTTAGCACCATAGCTTTCGGCAATTTCTACAGTTTTGTCACCACTTAGGGAATCTACTAGAAATATTTCATCTGCTGGCTGAAGGCTAGTCAGACAAGCGGTTAAGTTGCGCTCTTCGTTTTTTGCTGGAATGATTACAGAGACGGGTATTTTTGATATCATATTATAATGAATTACTTCCTATTTTTTGTAAATAGTAGTCCTTTGATGGCAGCATTTAAATAGCCGATCTGCCCATAGGCATAGACTAACTTATCAAAACGCTCTGCTGGATCGGAAATATGTTTTAATGCCTTATATAACCCCCGAAAAAACTTTTCACCTCCTGTTAGTAGTTGAGAAACACCTGCTTTACCAGCTAGTTGTTCTCGATAACATTCACTAATACCTTGCCACCAGCCTCGGTTTAAAAACCAGGATGGATGTAAACGCTCTGGAGCTACATTGTGAGCGACTAGAGCCTTCGGCAAATAGTATACCTCCCAACCACGTTGTAAGGCAAATTCTGTCATCTGTAATTCTTCATTGGACAATAAGTTTTTCCCTATTCGTCCTAGATGAGGGTCAAAACCCCCAATTTCAGTTAAAAACTGGCGACGGATGGAGTAGTTCAATCCTCTGGGAGTTAACCCAGGTGTTTGAATCACAATGGCTGTATCTCCTAAATCATATGCTCCTAAATTCGCCGCTAAACCACTAGACAACCACTTTGGCGGTTTTACTCCAGCAGCCCATAGGAGGGTTACCTTACCTCCAGCGATCGCAATGCGAGAGTTATGTTGATAAGCTGAATATAGTGAATCTAGCCATTGAGGACTAGCTACAGCATCGTCATCCAAGTAAGCAAGGATATCGGCGCTAGCTACTCTAGCACCAGTATTACGCGCCACAGATAAGCCAATGGTAGGCTCATAAATATATTTCAGGCGAGAGTCAGCCACCCTTTGCTTAACAACTTCCGATGTGCGATCGCTAGAGCCATTGTCCACAACAATAACTTCAAAGTCAGCGGAGAATTCTTGGGATAATACGCTGTCAATTGCAGCGCCCAAATAACTATCGCGATTATGAGTACAGATTATAGCAGAGATTTGCATATCTCTCATGGGTATAGATGAGTAAAATTACTCCTCAGCCTGTCCCTAGAAGGATTGAAGATGAGGGCTAATCAATTTTTATATTTTTCTTCTACTTAAGCTTAAACCATAAATTGATTACTAAGCTACTTATTTATATCTCTCCCCCTGCTAAGAGAGTTCTTCCTAAGCCCTAACTTCATTTGCGCAAGGACGACATTCAGCAAAGTAGTTTCGGCTATTTTACTCAAGGCTTCGGCTGTAAAATAGGCTTGATGTCCAGTTATCAGCACATTAGGGAAAGTTATCAGCCGTTGAAAAACATCATCTCGGATAATTTCATCGGATAAGTCCTCAAAAAACAATTCTAGTTCCCTTTCGTAGACATCCATCCCCAAATAACCAATTTGTCCAGATTTTAACCCTTCAATAATTGCTAGCGTGTCAACTAATCCACCTCGACTAGTGTTGATTAACATCATTCCTAGTTTCATCTGGGCAATCGCCTGAGCATTAATCAAGTGGTGAGTACCAGGAGTCAGAGGACAATGTAAAGAAATAATATCTGAGTTAGCCAATATATCTGTTAACTCCACATACTTTCCACCCAAAACAACTAATTCAGGGTTTTGATAAACATCATAAGCCAAAATTTGACAATTGTAAATCACCTTGTTGTGAAGATGGGTTGTAAAGATAATCAAGTGTTGTTTAATCTTATCCTGAATTTATCTATTTTAAATGCTTTTCAAACTGCCAGAATACCTAATGTGACAGTTACAGCTAGTGGTTGCTTGGGATAATGTGGTAATGGGCCAATAGTGCTATTCTTACCAGATATAGTCTGGTTTGGCAAAATTCAACCCCAAGAAGTATCTTGGTTGATCGAAAAATACTTGTCCTGGTAATCGGTGAGATAGTTAAAGCATTTCCATAATGCTTGATTCAATAGACAATATATTCAAATTTTGCATTCTTGTCCTGTGGAAGTGAGGAAGTTAATGGACATTCAGCAGCTGCGTCAATCCTTAAAAATGAAGTGGCTGAGTTACTATGAGGAAAATCGTCTTTGGCTAGCCAAAACACAGATTTGGCATACTTATGACGATATACGCCGCCCTTCATCTGGTTATATCTTAGCGACTCTATCTGTTTTGGAACCTGAATTACAGCAGATGCTCCCTTTTATTTTAGATTTAAATCAAGATCCTGATCGCATAATTTCCGCTTTAGGTCTGGATTTTAATCCTGATCAAGAGTTATGCTTGCTAGAATCTCCAGCATCCCCGGTCAAAAATCAGATTGTCGGTGTGTCTGATGGGAAAAAAACATCAGTCGATTTGGTTGTCAGAGCCAATCAACAGGTGTTATTTAGAATCGCCAGAGGAACAGAACGAAATCAGCAACTGGTTTCAGTAGTTTCTGTAACTACTCTTAATCCTCATCCTCCAGGAAAGGTAGTAACTTCAGAGAAATCACATCAGACCAATTTCCGGGAACACAACACTTGGGGGAAGATAGGCGATGAAACTCCCCGATCGCTACTTACGGAATCTTCTCTACACCGATCTACCCAAATTCACCACAAGGGAAACTCTGAATATATCTCATTAAAAGCTAGTTTTCCCAAATCTCCCACAACAACAGGTGTTTCATCGGTTACTCATGCCCGCAATTTATCTTCCTGGATAGATGAATCCTGTTCTGGTGTAGGATGGTAAATTAATTTTTGCGAATTAATTTTTGCGAATTAATTGCTATGGGTATTCATGAGAGACAAAGGGGACTGCAACTACTTCTCCCTCTGTTTCTCCTACATATACTTTTAAACCTACACCTCCTACTTTACTACGAATATAACCCAATCCAAAATGACCCTCTGGAGTTGCTGTATAGCTGGTGAGTTTCCCGACTTTTTCGGTTCCCACTGTAATCGTGCTAGCAATTTCAGCCGGAGCGTTGAGGCGTATCCCCCATAAATGTTGTTTTACACCTTTATATGTGTTTAATCTGGCAATTGTTTCCTGTCCGATATAACACCCTTTGTTAAAAGAAATTGCTTGCCATAATCCTACTTCTAGAGGATTATAATCATCTGTTAGTTCAAAATCTGGGGCGGGACGACCTTGTAATATACGTAATATTTCCCAGGCGCGATCGCTCAATGGGAGAGCGCCTAATTCCAATATTTTCTCCCACAGATTTGCTATCTCTGTCCTAGGGAAGATGAGAGTGTAACCATTAGCAGTCAAACCGTTACCTACGGCAACAATCAGCCCCATTTTTTGCTCCTGGCGATCGCGAAAAAATGGTAAAGTCTGATGATAACCATATGGTTGACCAATAATAGCGATCGCACCTAATTTTTCCACGATCGCGTCACTTCCTAGTCCAATCAGGTTAAAACTAGCTGTACTCGCAGTTATATCAGTCAATTGGACTTGATCAGCCAAGAAGATGTAGCGGTCAAACCATTGCATCAGCATTTCACACCGATTAGGTGAAACCAGCAACAACACAGCATCTTCCAGAATGTAGCTAGTGACTAAATCAATTGTCCGAGCAGTGGAAGTGAGAATTACTGTATCGCAGCCTTGTCCTGGCTTGAGATTATGGAAATCATTTGTAGTTTGATTGTGTAAAAACCTGATCCTATCTTCACCAGAAATGCTTATACAACCCCATGTAGAGCGATCATACACAGCTACTCCTGTCTTTGCTGCTTGAATAGCCGCAACGTCTTGTCCGTCAATTACAGGTGTCGGCATATTTGGTCACAAGTTACCCTGTTTCAATATCTTTGGTTAGAAAATATTAGCAAATACCAGTCTGTCATATCAACAAAGAGGATGGTGTAAAAATCTGGTTTTTGATGTTAAATGATGAGTATTGCTCAAATTCATTGAGTTAAGTCCTCAAATCCCGAAATGTATAAACGTAGGAGTGATTGTGAATAGTATATTATTAAATAAGAATACTTTCTGCTTGACGAGTCTCACTGCTTTCGCTGTTTTAGCCAGTAATCTACCAGCAACAGCTCAATCAACCAAGCCAGCAGCAAACGCCACCTCAAGCAATCGAGTTGAAATTGCATCTTTAGATGTTGAAAATGTTAGAGTACAGAAATTATCTAACACTGTAAAAGTTAAAGAATCTAATACCGTATTTACACCAGTTCCAGGTTCAGTTGCTACCTCATCATTAGCCTTGACTCCTGGTGCTCCAGGGAATGCTACTAGTCCCTCTACTGCCCAAACAGATGGAACACAGCCAAGTCCAGAACCAAGTACACAGCCAAATACACAGCCAAATACACAGCCAAGTCCAGAACCAAGTACAGAACCAAGTACACAGCCAAATACAGAACCAAGTACACAGCCAAATACAGAACCAAGTACACAGCCAAATACAGAACCAAATAAAAAATCAGGTATAAAGCCAGGTAGAGCTACCCGTGGCGGTAGCAGCTATATTGGTATTGGCGGAAACATAGGTATAACTGGCGGTTCTTCATCTTTATCAGACGGTGACTTCTCAATAATTAGTAAAATAGGTTTCACTAGAAAGCTCTCATTTCGACCATCAGTAGTGCTGGGAGATAATGCAACTGTATTACTTCCTGTCACCTTAGATTTTACTTCTCAACGCCTTGGAGATCAATATAGTGAACCTTTAGCTATTTCTCCTTATGTAGGTGTAGGAGCAGCCATTAAAACTGGTAGTAATTCCGACACTGCCGTATTAGTCACTGGTGGTATCGACGTGCCTTTAAATGCTCAATTTACTGCTAACGTTTCAGTAAGTGCGGGATTCTTCAATCAAACAGATGTTGGTCTAATTCTTGGTGTAGGTTATAACTTTCCTGGATTGTAATAGTAGTAGGGGCGCAAGACATACGAGCCCCTACTCCCTCAGGCGAAAGAAAATTGTATTTTTTCTTCGCCTCTTGGTTTATTCAACATGGATAGGAAACTATTTAGGACTAACTTTGTCAATCACCTTGATTTTCCCGTCATCCCCTACAGTCCAAACATCATAGACACCAACAACATCACCATTAGCATCTACATCCACATTGCCACTAGCCCCTTGATAGTTAATTTTTTTACCATCCTTCAGTAACTTTAATCCTTGACAAACATCAGTTACTTCTATAGCAGATGGAGATGGATTGGCTACTTCACGGAGCTTGCTAGCAATACCAACGCCTGTGTTAACTTTAGCTGATTGTGCTGCTAGAACTAATAAAGCAGCAGCATCCCAAGCCTGGGGAGCATACTCTCCAGGAGTTCCACCTTTTTTGTCTTGCCAAAGTTTTGTAAAGGAGGCTAAGGCTTTACCATTAGAGCCAGGAACTGTACCGATCGCTCCAGATAAAAGATATTTACCATCAGAACCTTTACCTACCTGATCTGGGAAGGAACTTGACTTCACCCCATCTGTGAGCAGAATTTGTACTCCTTTAGTCACACCTTGTTGATAAGCAGCTTTTAAGAATAAACTACCTGTTTCAGCATATAATACAGCGAGTACTCCATCTGGTTTACCAGCAAAAGCGGTAGAGGCTTCAGTATCAAAGGTTTGAGCTTTAGGGTCATAGCGGACAGGATTATTTTGATTAACTATAGTTCCACCTAATTTTGTAAAAGCCGAAACAAACGCCTTTTCAAATCCCACACCATAATCATTGTTGATCACTACTGTAGAAATTCGTTTCAGTCCTTTTTTATGAGCAAGTTGAGCTAAAGCCAAGGCTTGATAAGTATCAGGAGGAGCAGTTCTCGCCCAAAATCCTTTAAAGTCACCGTTTTTCGCTTTTTCCGTGAACACAGGACTGGTACTACCAGGAGAAATCAGCATCACTTGATTGGGGACAGCAACAGAAACAGCTGCTGTGGAGACACTGCTAGCAAAAGAACCTACAACACCAGCAACTTTATCCAAAGTCGCTAATTTAGTCATACCAGCTGCACCAACTTTAGGGTCAGTTTGGTCATCTACGGCTATAAGAGTTACCTGTTCACCATTCACACCGCCACAAGCATTAACAGTATCTACTAATAAGGGTACAGCACCAACCATTTGCTGTCCAACGGAAGCTAAGTCACCAGTTGTGGGTAGCAAAGAACCTATTTTTAAACCCTTATTACTAGTGCTTGTATCTGTGTTGGTTGTTGATGTAGATGTACTACTCTGATTATTGTTAGATGTACTAGTTTGATTACAAGCGGCTAACAAGAAGCTATTAGCCAGGGTAATACAAGTTAAAACTAAGCTAATACTAATTCTCGGCATAGTAAGCATAAACGAAACTTGACTCCTCTAAGATCCCAAAGCTGGAAACTAAGGCCTAAACTTGTTTTTGGGCGAAGTTAGATCTTAATCCAGACTCTAAAGGATAAATGATAACATCCCCCTGTCAAGGTAAAAGTACTAAGTTCGTAGTCACACCTTACTTTGCTGAGGAAGTCATAATTGCCCCTAGCCCATTAAGATATTTCTGGAATAACCAACTTAACGGAGAGGGAGGGATTCGAACCCTCGGTACGGAGTTACCTGCCGTACAACAGATTAGCAGTCTGCCGCTTTCGACCACTCAGCCACCTCTCCAGGTGATAGAGTTTAACTTTATCAGATATTTTTAAGTTAGTCAATAGCTATTGCTCATGGATTCTTTGGATCTCTCGCTGTTATCCATCATTGACTAATGGAGATCAAAGTACTTGCGCTCGGATAAAGGCAGAGGGTAGTGCCAACAGTTTTTGCCATTGGGGAACATAAGCACGTTGATTGAATACTTTATAATGATTGCGCTCTATCACATTTAGAATTTCCCCATAAAGCATGGAAGCAGACCAAACAGGCCAACGTCCATCTGGTGCTAGATAACTAACCCCTTTACTTGCTTTTGCATAAAATTGGCGGGCACGATCAATTTCAAATCGCATTAAGTTACACCAACGCTCATCCACAATTTGTTGGCGGAAATCCTCTTCGCTGTATTTAAATCTAGCAAGGTCTTCCAGGGGAAGGTAAATTCGCCCACGATGAGCATCTTCACCAACATCTCGCAGAATATTAGTCAGTTGTAAAGCAATTCCCAAAGCGATCGCTTCTTCAGTTGGTACATAGGGCTGTTGATGGCAAAGCCAAGGCGTTGTATAGATACTAGTATCTATGCCAATAACTGCTGTTGACATCAAACCTACGGTACCGGCGACACGATAGCAGTAGAGGTATAATTCCTCAAAAGTTTCATAACGACTACGATGTAAATCCATCCGCTGACCAGCAATCATATCCTGAAAAGGTTGAATACTAATGGGAAAGCGTTGAATTGTATCTAATAGAGCCACATCATAATTATCTAGCGGATGTCCCGCAAAAACCGATTCCAGATGATGTTCCCATAGATCTAGGGTTTCTGGCGTAGTTTGAGTAGATGCGGGACCGTCCACTAGCTCATCTGTTCGGCGACACCAAGCGTAGATTGCCCAAATAGACTGTCGCTTGGTTTTTGTCATCAGCATTGTACCCAAGTAGAAGGTCTTAGCGTACTTAGCTGTGAGCTGCCGACAAAGCTCATAGGAATCTTCTAAAGAAACCAGCGTTTTCATGCGCGGGGGGGAATCAGGCAATTGCAGCATTCGTTGCGGGCGATCTAGTTAGCGTTTACAGGTTATACCAAATTTGGGATTTGAGATTTTAGCCTCCTAGAGAGCAACATAGGGAAATATATACTTACTAGGAGTATTGTGCCTAAAATAGTCAAGCAAAACTATTTGGCATCTGTTATAGCCTGTGATGTTAGCTTACCAGAAAGTACAGCACCTTCCATACTGGCTAGGTAGCGTTGCATGGTGTAATCTCCAGTCAGATAGAAATTGCTGATGGGAGTTTTTTGTGTAGGACGATACTTTTGGCAACCAGGTGTAGCTTTGTAAACTGAACGGGGTGTTTTGACTAAATGGTATTTTAGGAGCTTTGCCGGATTTTCTGTACCAAAATGCTGGGGGAAAAGTTTGGTTAATTCCGCCATCGTCGCCGCGATAATTTCTACGTCAGGTTGACTAATCCAGTCGGTGGCTGGTGCTAAGACTAGTTCGAGCATGGAACGATCAGGATTAGCGTACTCCCGACAAGTGTTACTCATATCAGCATAAACGCTCAGGAGAGGCGATCGCGAAAAGAGTAAATGGTCAATATCCGTCAGTTTGCGATCAAACCACAAATGTAAGTTAATCACAGGTACTCCTGACAGTCCTGACAATTTTTGGAAAAATTCCATTTCTCGCCAAGCTGTGGGCAAAATAGCTTTCAGCGGGTCTACGGGTATGGCGCTAACATATATATCCGCGCTGAAAAATTCATCAGGGGTTCCATTGAGACCTCGCAACACAAAACCTTTTACTGTTCCATCTTCATGCAGGACAATCTCTTTGAGTGGGGAATTTAGCCTGACATGACCACCACGTTCTGTGATATAATCGATAATGGGTTGACATAAACGCTCTGTAGGTGAGCCATCTAAGAAGGCCATTTTAGAACCATTTTTCTCTTGGAGAAATCGATTCAGCGCAGTCAACAAAACAGTAGCAGAAATTTCTTCTGGATTAATAAAGTTTAACGCTTTTGACATAGCGATGAAAACTTCTTTTTCTACTCTAGGCGGGATGTTTTGCTTTTGCAGCCACTCTCGCCAGGAGTATCGATCCATTTCCTCAACGTATTTTTGCCCTTGGAGTATTGCTGGAAGTAACCCTAGACCAAAACTCATTTTCTCCGACCATGACAGCATATCGTTGTTGCGCAAAATGGCTACTATGCCGTTGACTGGGGCTGGTAAATTGGGGAAATCGAAACGACTGTAAGTCCCAGGTGCTTCTGGTTGATTGAAGATCATTGTGTGTTCTTTCCACTGCAATCGGTCTTCAATATTTAGCTCTTTAAATAGCTGTAACATATTTGGATATGCACCAAAGAAGATATGCAATCCTGTTTCGTACCAGTCTCCATCATCATCTTTCCAAGCTGCGACTTTGCCACCAAATACGTCACGACTTTCTAAGACTATGGGTGTGAAACCAAAGTCTGTGAGGTACTTAGCACATGAAAGTCCAGCCAAACCACCACCGGCGATCGCTACTCGCATTTAAACCTACTGCTTTTTAATATTTCTTCATCATTTTATCGCTCTCATTATACTTTGCAATCTGTTACATCTAGCATGATTTGCCAAAAAAAGAGGGAACAGGGAAGAGGGAAGAGGGAACGGGGAACACCAGAACAGTAAAATCCCCATAATTAAAATTAGGGGATTTGTATAAGGACGTATTTTTTCTCGTGCTGCGCATCTCGGAAAGAATGTTTTATTTCTTGTCCTAAATAAATTTAGGGCTTTTAGACAAAAATTTGGGCAGGTTTTTCTTGCTGTTCCCTGTTCCCTCTTCCCTTTCTTAGTAAAATTTACGGCGACCCCATGGTCGCCGCTAAAACAAATTAAAGCTTGGTTAATAAGCCAGAGTTTCTAAAGTTTCTCGGAGATATTTTTGGACTTGTTGCTCTAGGCGTAAACCTTGCAACTGACCGCTATTGCACTCAAGTTGCCAACGTTGAAAACCCGAACTACCTGAAATTACCTGTTTTAAATTTTGCCAAACGGGAGCTTCATGGGAGGCTCGGCGATTGCTAGGTGAAATATGAGCCATAGTTCCTCACGCCTTGTAAAAGTGACCAAAGAATTATGGAGACCTGATAGCTAATGATCTTAGGATAAAACATGATGTAGCAATCTTATTGCTATTTTCCGGTTCTTCCCGTCAAACTGCAGCTACCTTTAACCAATAAAAACTAAATCTAGGGACAGAATAATTAGACCCAATATAAATTTAATTGTTTCATCCTATTTAATTCTGTGTTATCGGTCACCAAAATTAGTAATTTACAAATCAGAAATTTACAAAAATATGCTTTTATTGATCAAATATTGGCATTTTTAACTTTTTTAACCGGATTTCCCCCATTTAGACAATATATCGATCTGATAAATTCTTTGCTAGTGGCTGATGCTGGGAATCTTGAGTACTGAGTTTTCTGGCATTAAATGTTGAGAGTTGCGCAACTGCTTAAAAGCAACACCCTCAATTTAGCTTATTTCTCAGTACTCCATATCTTTCCACTACTTGGTCATAGTCAAAGTACGGCGCTTAGTTACCATTTGATAGGATTCTATAATGTCATTTTCTGCCCAATCATGGAACTTATCTACACCAATACCACATTCATAACCGGCATTAACTTCCCGCACATCATCTTTGATCCGTTTCAAGGAATCAAGTACGCCTTCATAAATTATCTTACCGGCGCGACGCACTCTCAGTTTACAGTTACGCACTAGTTTACCAGATTGGACATAACACCCAGCAACTGCACCTCTTCCCACAGGGAATACAGCACGTACTTCTGTTTGTCCCAGATGTTCTTCCACCATTTCTGGCTCTAAAAGACCTTCCAAAGCACCTTGAATGTCTTCTAGTAGTTTGTAGATGATGTTGTATTCTCTAACATCTACACCAGATTCATCCGCGGCTTGTCTTGCTCCACTAGCATAAGTAGTATTGAAACCGATGATCACAGCATTACTAGCAGCCGCTAGGTCAATATCTGTCTCAGTGATTTCTCCAGGAGCAGACAACAGCATCCGAATTTGCACTTCGTTTTGCGGAATTTGTCTGAGAGAACCAATAATTGCCTCTACTGAACCTTGGACATCTGCTTTTAAGATCAAGTTGAGTTCTTTTAACTCTCCTTCTTGTGCTTGAGCAGAAAGGGTTGTTAAGGTGACGCGTCCTTGGAGAAGACGAGATAAACGCTGTTTGTCAGCGCGATCGCTAGCCAATGCGCGGGCTTCTTTTTCATTCTGGAAGACTTGAAACTCGTCTCCGGCTGCTGGTACATCACTTAAACCTAATACCTCTACAGCAAAAGATGGACTAGCAATATCGACTCGCTTACTGCGATCATCAACCATAGCTCGCACTTTACCAAAAGCCGAACCAGCTACCAACATATCTCCCACACGCAAAGTACCATTCTGAATCAACAGAGTAGCGACTGCTCCCTTAGCTTTATCTAGATGAGCTTCAATTACAGTACCTCTAGCGGGACGGTCTGGATTAGCAGATAGTTCACCTACTTCAGCTACTAGCAAGATCATGTCTAGGAGCGTATCCAGGTTTTCACCTCTAATAGCACTCACAGGTACCATAATCGTTTCACCCCCCCATTCTTCTGGAGTCAAACTATATTGAGTTAGTTCTTGTTTAACTCTATCTGGCTGTGCTCCTTCTTTATCAATTTTGTTGATAGCAACAACAATAGGTACACCAGCAGCTTGTGCGTGACTAATAGCTTCCACTGTTTGCGGACGCACACCATCATCAGCCGCTACTACTAAAACAGCAATATCTGTCACCCGCGCTCCTCTCGCTCGCATTGCGGTAAAAGCTTCGTGACCAGGCGTATCTAAAAATACAATCTGTTTTTCTTTACCTTCGTGTTCTACATCTACATGGTAAGCGCCAATATGCTGGGTAATACCTCCTGCTTCACCAGCAGCCACTTTAGTTTTGCGAATCGAGTCGAGTAAGGTAGTTTTACCGTGGTCGACATGTCCCATAATCGTCACTACTGGTGGACGACGGATGAGATAATCTAAGTCTTCTAGATCAATCATCTCAGTCACTTTCCGGGCTTCTGCTTCTGGCTCCGCAGTTTCTACGTTAACTTCTAGTTCTTTTGCTACTAGTGTAATTGTGGGAATATCGAGATTTTGGGTAATACTTACCGCCATCCCCTTAATAAACAGGATTTTGACAATCTCTGTATCAGCAACAATTAAAGCATCAGCCAGCTCTTGCACTGTCATTGGTCCTGTAACGATGATTTTCTCAGGACGCTCTTGCTTAACTTCTACTTCTTGACGACGGTTTTGGTCGCGATGAGAACTAGACTTCTTAGCTTTAGTAGCTGCAGCTACTGCGACTGCTATTGGTTGCTGTACTGGTCGTGCTGCTTTTGGTTTAGGCGGACGAGCGATAGAAAGACTAACCTGTATAGTAGCTGGAGTTCCTAGATCGTCTTCATCTAATAAATCGTCTTCTTCAAAATCATCGTCGAGAATAGGTTTGACTCGTTTACCTTTAAGTCCAACCTTTGCCTTCTCTTTAATTTCATCAATGATTTCTTCTTCCTGCCATTTTTTGCCACCTTTGTTGAGGCGAGGAGGAGTTGGACGTTTCAGATCTAGGATTTCGGGTGTAATCGGCTCCTCATCCAATACTTCTTTTTTCCCACCTACACCTGATAGATGTCTCGGTGGTGTAGCAGTAACAGCAGCGACCGGTTCAGCAGAGCGTGACGGTCTACTAGGTCGTTGAATATCTGTGGAGGTCGAGGGTCCCGGTGGTCTATTACCCCTTTGTTCTGGTTTGGTAGGTGAGGAAGTCGGACGATTCTGGTGCTTTTGTGGTACAGATGGTGTTGGTTGATTTTCTGTTGTCGTAGCCTTGCCAATTTTCGGTTTTGTTTGTTCTCGCTCTTCTTCCCGCCGTAGCCGTTCGCGCTTGAGGATTGGTTTTTCTCCCGAAACTACCTGTTCAGTTGGCGCAGCTTTTTCTTCTGCGTGTCTAGCAGGTGGATTTACCAGTTGAGCTTTTTGGGGCTTTTCTAGTTTTTCTGACTTAGTCTTGGATGAAACTGCCTTTTCTGGTTTTTCTGAGGGCGCGGTTTTCTCTGTTACCAGTTGGCTATGGGACTTTTGCTCGGATTCTGAGACATGAGGTTTGGGCTGTGTCTCAGATAAATTTCGGGGTACAGGTCTAGTTGGTGCCGTCGGCTTCATGGGCGAGAATGGTGTAGCGAAAGGCCGTGGGGGAGCAGGAGAATTGACATCATCGTCAGCAGCTTGATTATTAGTAGCAACTGACGCTTCTGGGACGTTGGAATTGGTAGAGTTTCTCAAGATTTTGGGTTTGCGAATTTCCAAAATTTGTTGTTTATGTGATGCAGCAGGTCGGTTACGTCCACCAGTTTGGGGTGAATTTGGCTTATGGTTGTGTGTACCTTGTTCCTTTTTGGACAAGACATTTGTAGCTGGGAGTTTCTCCGCTGCTACACGAATTTGTTCAGCCTCTGATTCAGAAATCGTGCTGCTGTGACTTTTGACCGCAATGCTGAGCTGGTCGCAAATTGCTAATAGCTCTTTGTTATCCAAATTCAATTCCTTTGATAAATCATAAATTCTAACTTTGCCGTTGTTCATCCACTCTTTCCCCTTTAATTTACAGTCTTAATGGATGGTTGCCTGGTTTGTGACATCTCCATCCTTAGATCACTGTTTTTTAGGTTACCTTTGATAATTTTGTAGGTGCCTCCAATCAGGAAAGAGAGATGTTCCG
>Ga0116226_10002798_pt1 | contig 15289 bp, 16 predicted proteins | sample S1TSphfallax_FD_89692 | JGI IMG/M metagenome (GOLD analysis project Ga0116226, IMG submission 89692) | Host-associated microbial communities from peat moss isolated from Minnesota, USA - S1T2_Fa - Sphagnum fallax MG | ecosystem: Host-associated > Plants > Peat moss > Unclassified | place: USA...
ATGTTCCCAACATGTTCCTCACGTTCCCAATATGGTCCCCGACACTTTCCCAATAGCACCTCACTTTTATTCCATATGCTTTGGCAAATGTTGTCCTCCGTTGCCAAAGGGGAGAAACTATATACTTCAAAATAGAACCTTCTATGCTGGGGAGCCTCCATAGTTTCAGTTTTTTTTTGGTTGCTAGGCCAATCAAAATTGGCTCATTACAAAAGAAAAAAATTGAACTTTGGAAGCACCCCCAGCTAATTAAAGCAAAGCACAATACGTAGGGTGTGCCTTATGAAATTTCTCCTGTTGGGCTTCAAAGCTTAACACTTGAGACCTGGCGCATCAATGTGAATTCATAAAGTCCTAAAAAGTGGCTAATTATTAACCCCAACAAGTTTCGGTTTTTGACCCCTGGAACCGACAGGCAGCCGGGGCTGGGGCGGGGGGGGATGGGCGCAGGCCTAGAATTTCGTCGTGGAATTGAACATCAACGTGGTCTAATTAGGAATTGAATGGGCACTCTATTCTGGGTTGGAATTGTTACCCCGTCTGCCCCTTTCATACTTCCGACGATTCGTCTGGTCGTGAAAGCCAGACGCGCATTCTACTCTGGAATTGTCGTCTTTTCCAAAACTGCCGAGGCTTCTTCTCGTCCTGAAAGCGCCAGACTCGCCACTTTGGAGCACCCATAAATATACAACACTCAGGAGCAGCAGGAGAGGAGGAGGCGAAGAAGAAATATTACACCTTGAAGAGGATTTGCAGTTTTGGCAATTTTGCAAGAACACAGGATTGCGAAGAGTTGGCAAATTTCCTTCTTGTGATAACCAGAAGGACCCATTTGCTCTCCAGTAAGCCTTTCTTTCCTTTTCTTCCTTTGTCTCTTGCAATCTCAGCTCTTTCTCGGAATCACGGGATTTTCTTTCTCTCTGGGTTGACGGGTTTTTTTCCCTCTCTTTTTAGTGTATGCGTGTTGAATGTTTTTCCCGTGGAAATGGTGTCTGGATGCGCGAATGATGAGTGAATTGGTCAGTTCTTTTTTGGGGCCGGGAATTCGCAACCGGGATTTAAGGTAGTGGAGGTCTGCGAGAAGTCTCAGATCTTTTCGCTGGCCGGCTCTTGAGACATAATTTAGTAGAATTTTCCTGTCGCAATCTAAAGCTCGAGAACCGCAAGAATCAGAACAAAAATTTCCGTCTAGGAGGGAATGAATTATGCTCTGCTTCTCTTCCTCTTTCTGCTTAAGGAAATGATCCTCTAAGGTGGCTCGCAGACTGACTCCTGGGATGGGTTCTTCAGAATTCGCCCCCAAACATGCTGTAACTCGGTCTGCTTTGTCTCTTTTTGTGGTGGTCTGGTGCAATTGTGTTGTGAGATTGGGATGGATTCCTTGGTGAGTGTGGTGCAAGGGAGGGTCAAGCTCTCTGATCACGCTTTTGCTAAGAATTTCTTTGGCTTTTTCTAAAGAGCCTGCTTGCTGCTCAACTGTGGTCATGTATATATACTCTTCAAGGGATTTCAAGCATCTGGCAAGGGTTGAGAATGACGGCTAAGGAAGAAGGATCCACATCAAAGAGAGGCAATGGAATTGTGGGTTTGCTAAAGGAGGTTCATAACAAATGGGAGCGGCGTGCACCCATGACCCCAGCACATTGTGCAAGGCTGCTGAATGCAGAACATGGAGTGAAAAGGATCCTTGTGCAGCCATGTACAAAGCGCATCTTTCCTGATGCTCAGTATGAGGAAGTTGGGTGCGAAATCACTGATGATTTATCTGATTGTGGTCTCCTCCTTGGTATCAAAAGACCTGAGGTCAGACAATCTTTTTCCTTGCTTACTTTTCAGTTTTTCTTTCTCTTTGAAAAGAAACACCAGCTTGAAGGACCCTGATGGTCAACCCTACAATTGCAAATTCATGTTTCTTCTCAATGGACCAACCGCCATGTGCAACCAACAATTGCCAATCATGTTTCTTCTCAAAGGACCAATCACCATACGCAGACATTGTGAGGACATGGGTTATGGTGTTTGTTACCACAATAGCAAATTTTGTTGCAGTCAGGATTTGTGAAATCATCAGTCTTTTTTGCTGTGACAACAGCAACAACGACAACAGGAGCTACAGCAGTTGCCATGGAGAGCAATTATTGCATGCTTTTCTTCTTGCACATTCTTTCTTTCTTGGTTGCAGTACATAAGTCAGGATTTGTGAAATCATCATCACTCCTTGTGAAAAACAGGAATTGTTGCCAGAGCGTTCCTATGTTTTCTTCTCTCACACTCATAAACTCCAGCCTCAGAACATGCCTTTACTTGACCAGGTACATACTCTCACCAAGCCTAGTGCCCAGATCACAACTTTTTCATGCATTTGAAAGGTACTATATAAGAACTTCACAATTTGTGCATTGAATAAGCAGGATTTGCAAAATCTCTTTATTTCAAAGAAATTGTGGCTAGACTTGCTTCTTCTTCTGTTGAAGCAAGTAAACTGGATCCAGAATCAGTTCACATCTAACTGGACGTTCTTGAGAATAATCATTTCTTGGCAGGTTCTTGAGAAGAGGATTTCTTTGTACGATTATGAGCTCATTTTGGGCGAGAATGGTGAAAGACTAGTAGCATTTGGACGGTATGCAGGACTTGCTGGCATGATTGACCTTCTCCGAGGATTGGGTGAACGTAAGAATTGTCATTCTTCTCAAATTGCTTCAGTTTTTTTGTGCACCCTTGTTGTGCTGCATGATGCTTCATTTGTGATAACTGAAATACTTGCATACTACTAGATTGTGATTGGATTGGTCTGCGAGAATTGGGTCAGTTTATTTTTTTGTGAGCAGGGTTTTTAAGCCAGGGGTTTTCAACACCTTTTTTGTCACTTGGGTCTGCGTATATGTATACAAGCTTGAAAGAAGCCAAGCAAGCAGTGCTGGCAGTGGGCGAGGAGATTAAGAATGCCGGCCTTCCTCTTGGCATATGTCCTCTCATTTTTGTTTTCACTGGCACAGGAAATGGTAAGATCTATGCAGAACACTTGCAAGTATGCTCCTTGAAAAGTGTTGAGTTGTGGGTACTAGGGGAATCAATTATGTTCCGCAATCTCTCAGGTAATATTTACAGGTCTATTCAAGTGTCACCTTTTATTGGGAGATTTGTTTGGTTATGTTGATTGTTTCTAATTTTTGTGACAGTAATTAGAGAGTGCATTACGTGATTTGCTTTGCAGTGTCACGGGGTGCACAGGAGGTATTCCAGTTGTTGCCTCATGTGTTTGTGGAACCATCTGAACTTCAAACCCTCGTCCTTCCAGGGGCATCTATGTCTCAAGTAAGCTCCCAGAAACATGTATGGAAAAATTCCTCTGCTAACAAATTCGTAGTCTGAGAGAGAAAAGTTTGAGATTCATGACACCTGTAAGCAAAGCAAAAAAGTTGTTATCTGTTGTGGTATACCCACTCACAGCTGTCTATTGAATATTGCACACTCATCACAACTCACAACATCGGCAGAACTTACAAACTAAAAATACATGGTTTGGGTGTTTCATTTGTCACATGTATGAGATGTCATGTACATTGCAGAGAATTGTCAGAAGTTCTCTTTGCTTTTGCAATCTCTTTAAATTTGGTTTCTTGGTTTTGGATGAATTTTTCAAAGACACCAGACTTACAGCAAAGAGAACGAGGAACAACAGTGGGGAAATCACAATTTCAAGTGTATGGTACTGTTGTTTTATCTCAACACATGGTTGAGCCCATTGATTCATCCAAGCAGTTTGATAAGGTGCACTCATTTGTTTCCATCTGTAGTTTTGGATTGTTTATAATACATGTGATAGGTTTTCATAATAACCTCTTGTATGACTTGGTGCCTTGTCCATGCATCCTGCCAAAATTTGCACCTTGTGGTACTGCTGCTGTGTGCAGGCTGACTACTATGCACATCCAGACCAATATCGACCTGTATTTGCTAAAACTATTGCCCCTTATGCTTCTGTGATTGGTAAGTACTAAGTATGTTCTTTCTTAAATCAGCAGAGTCTTTTTGCATTGGTGAAAAATGCTCTATGGCCAAACCCAAGATGATGATAATGTTTTGTCTTTTCTTTCATTGGGTCTTGTCATTGTGAGCTGGGTCTCTATCTAGCTAATGACAACAGCATGTGTGGCCAACTCTTTTTCAGTTTGTGGAATTATTGTTGTTGTTGCGGGTGCAGTGAATTGTATGTACTGGGAGAGAAGGTTTCCACGTCTGTTGACGAATGATGAGCTTCGAGAGCTGCACAGCAAGAAAATGTGCCGTCTCCTGGCAGTTGGTGACATTACCTGTGATGTGGATGGCTCCATTGAGTGTGTCCGTGAGATAACTGCAATTGAGAGTCCCTTCTTAAGGTCCTTTGGTCACCTTTCAACCACACAAGATTCACCCAAAAAAATAAATGGAAGGAATTATGAATTGTAGGACTAGTGATAGAGACTTTGATCACAGCCAGTAAGATCTATGTGCAAATTGCAGTAGATGCAATTGAATTTCCTGTTAAACTTTTTGCTATTCATGGGGTTTTTTCCAGATATGATCTGGAGACAGATGAGGTTCACAAAGACATGCATGGAGAGGGCATCATTTTTCTAGCAGTGGACTGTGTTACAACAGAGCTTCCTAAGGAGGTAGGCAATAGTTTTTCTTTCAGGATTTTTTATCTGTAGAAGGAAATCTCTGATTTTAGACAGCATGTCTGAGAGCCTACCTCATGAAGTAGAACCATGTACATAGATAGATCTTCCAGTCTAATTTGTAACTCAGCTGTATCAGTAACAGCCAGGGCTATAGTTGGACTTGGGATTGGCATGATGAGCGGGATCCAGGATGCTGATTTCTGGAAAAAATTGTTGCAGGCCACAAAGGATTTTGGAGATGTACTGTATCCTTTTTTGAGCAATATGGCACATGCAAGCTCTCCAGAGGAAAACCTTGTTCCTGTTCAGAAGGCATGCATTGCTCACAATGGAAAGCTCAGACCACTTTATGAGTACATCCACTGCGTGCAACAACCTGATACTATGTAATGAAAATACACAACCTTTGACTTCCCCCTTTTTTTGGCTTTGATTTGTGCAGTCATTTTTTCTACATGAGTGTTTCAGATCAACTTGGGTTTCCCAGCTTCCTATGGGTGATAGTGATATAGAGAAAGAAAAATGTCAATTGCGGTCTGGGATCATGGCAGGAAAAAACAACAAACAGAAGAGGTGCATGGAGAGAAGAATGGTGGACTAGTTAGAGTGGTGAGTAGTAGGTTCTATCTCCGTGTGTGAATGACATTGTTTGCCATGATGGGTGGTTTTTCTTTGACATTATTTTGTCTTGATTTTGCTAGGCCATTACTGTGGACAAATGGGGAATTTTTTGGCCAATTTCTTCTTCATTGCCCAATTTGGGGAACAGGTTTCACTGCAAATTATGTACCGCCACCCATTGCAACAGACAGTGTGACTTTATATTCTCTTGATTGTTGCCTGCCTACAGGTGGAAGCAGATGCGAGGAAGCAATAAATGGGATAGTCAATAAGCCTTGCAGTGATAGCAAGAGCAGGATGGAACAAGCAGTATTGCAATGGTCATGCCGTTAACAGCAGGAAGACAAAGCAATCTTTACTACTGAAATTAAAAGACAAAGGCAAGAAGCAACAGTAATATTTAAACATAGTGTAGTTTAGCTACTTGTGAGAAGATTGTTATATGCAAATGAACACTTGAAACATTTGAAAACGATAAGTGCTCTAGCTTCTTAAGGAGTTCCAAATACCTTAATGGCCCAATGCCAACAAGTTGCAGCTTTATTGTGTGGGGGGTATTGGGAGATGCATTATATAATTAACTGGTGTACAAACTTTGGAACCAAAAAGGTATTTCCCCTAAAAGAAATTGTAACTTGAAGTTCATGTTGTAATCCACTTAGGGTAGGTTTCCATGTCTTCCACTCACCCCACTATCCACCTGTAGTTAATTTGTAGTTAATTTGGTCAAATGATGTCAAAAGGGTTTAGGGTTCTGTGCAGCGTTTCTTTGAGGAATTTCTGTTTGTAGCTAAAGCCGCGACCATTCATTCGCAGATGTAGGAAAAGTTTCGATCATGCTTCAAAAGATTTAGCCAAATCTGGTTATAAACCAGAAATAAAGGCTAAATCTTTTGAAGCATGATCGAAACCTTTATTCATCCTGATGTTTCTCGTCTCTCAGGCAGGCGCAGGTATTGATCCCCAATCCTCCTTGCAAGAACAGCTGCTCTAACCACTGGCAAACCATCCAACCAAGTAGGGAACAGAACCTTGCCTGAAAATGTACAAGACATAAACTCAAAAACGGACAGGGCTGCAGTGTCGGGCCCATAAAAGGCGCCAGACAGAGTTCCATGAGGGGTATTTAGAGTCTTTCTTAAATCCCTCTAATGAGCTCTGTCTGTCTGGGGCCTCTTTCACTTGTGTTCTTGTGCACATTTTTCGCCCTAGAATTGTTCTGCAAGAAAGCATGCATCTTGGTTTGCAATGGTCTGTATGTTCTTCATCAGGAGGTTCTTCGTCGCTAACTGGGGCACAGGTACTGACCCCTAGACCTTCTGGTGAGAACTATGGTTCTAACCACCGGCAGACCATCAAGAGATGAGAAGAATGATACTTTTTAAAAATTTGTAGAATAAAGAAAGTCAAAAAAGGAAAAAAAAATGTACACCCCGCTGCAGAACAACGCAGTTCTCCGCATGGCTGCACTGTCAGCCCATAAAAGTTGCCGAAGAGAGCTCGTTAAGGGGTCTTTAGCATCTTGCCAAGGTGACTGACAATTGTAAGGCTCCCGGGTGTCTCCAGATCTGGGGGCTGGGGGCGGTGGGCCACCCATCAAAATAGGTATAGGTATAGGTGAGTTAATAGGAACTAGGAACTTACCTAGTGGAGAATAGTGGGACCAGCGTCTCCACCAAAAAACCTTGGAGAAAGTAGGTTTGGAGGTACCTTAAGAAGCAGAATCGCGATCTCTACACTGTTTCTCATAAATTTCCCTGGATAGGGGCAAGATTCTTATAATTGCTCTAAGGCAACCATCGATAAGCAAATCTGTAGCGTTCATCTTGGCATCCTAGTCGATTTTTATGCATTGGCAGTGCCTTACGTGAGATGCTATCAACCCTATAACGAGCTCTGTCCGATGCTTGTTTCCGCTTGTCTTCTTGCGCATGTTTTTCGCCCTTGCATGGTTCTGCATAAAACCACACAGTGCGATTATCAATGCTCTACATGTTTGCAAAAATTACAAATATGTTTTTCATTTTTGTGTTCGCAGTGTTCTGCATGCATGTTCTGTCGTCAAGTACCAGGCTCAAAACCAGAACCTCTTCAAAGAAAGAGTTCTAACCACACGCATAGATTTTAGTCATGAGCACTAACTCTTTTTTTTTTGGTTATTCCTTAAAAGCAACATTAGAGAAATGGAAAAAAATGATAACCCTACGACAGAACAGCACGGTTCTCAATAGGGGAGATCTATCAGGCCCAGAAAGGGCACCTGATAGTGTTTGACACTCATAGGGGGTATTTAGTGTCCCTTGCATTCCACCCTGGGCCTCCTTTGCTCACAGGGTGGAAGGCCAGATAGCAGCGCATTCCGTTATAACTTACACATAAAATATAAGCCCCATCTTTAGGTGTGGATCAGTGTTTTTTGTTCTGGCAATTTATCGCCAGATTTTGACCTGAAAAATCCTTGGCCACTGATACAAAGGAAAAAAAAAGTTTTTTTCACTTTAAATTGCTTAAAAGCATCCAAAGGCAACAATGGTGGGGCCAAAAAGCGACTTCACTAGGAAGTTGCGTCACCAATGACAACCATGTTTCCATTCAACTTGTCACTCAAGAGTGACATCCATGGTCATTGATCTCACCTAAACTATCACATGCGATTCTCAAGGATGCATGTTTACAATGAAGGCAAAACCCTATTTGCCCAAAAGACAAAAGTTGGAGGTTCAATGCAAATTTTTGCCTCGGCCTCTCTTGGAACTCTCGAGATGGAGCTCAAGAGCTTCAAGAAAAGCTGAGGCAAATTTTCTTGTCTCAGATGAGCTCCTAAGAAACCTAAGAAGCTACAAGAAAGGAAATCTAAAAAATAAAACTAAAACCAATGAAATATAAAACAAACAACTTGAAAGAGAAAGAACTCAAAAATATGAAATTGGAAAAGCTTGGAAGCTTACCTCAAGTTGTTGTGTTGTTTGTGTGTCCCCCACCTCCTATAAGAACAAGAACACAATGGGTGAACTTAGATTCACTCAACTTGTTTTCGAAACTTATAATGTGCATCAAAGAACAAATTGCACTTTTCTTGGGCCTCTAAAACAAACGGTCAGTGGGTTTTTCTACTAAAAACATGCATATAACGTTTAATAAACTAAGTAATATTCACTGCACTTTTAAAATTTTGTTTTTACCTCTTCAACCTGATCACCCCTTGTGGAGAAAGAAGTTGTGTTGCATATCCTCCCTCATTTGTAGTTTTTTCTTGGCCGACATCTTGATATTGCATCTTCGCTACTTAGGATTTGTGCATTAAAAACTATGTTTTCATCTTCTTAAACATCTACTTGGAATTTTCAACTGTTTTTTATCAACACCTTTTTATATCTGAAACTGTAGCTTCTCTATTTTGAACATAACAATTGACTAAAAACAATAATTGTTCTTTTTCTACAAACTTCAACATCTGTTGGAAGATATGTCATCTAATATCTTCTTTTATAAACCTAAACACACATCTTTATAGATATACAAATAAATAAATATATTAACTAGAAAAAAGGTAATTAGGGCTCTATTAATAGTTATAAATCATAATTAGAACCAAATATTTAGAATTAGATATCTATTCTTTTCATAACTTTTTTTAAAAATATATTGAATTTGCATCTCTCTATTGTAGCTATTATTTTCATATTTATTTATATTCCAAATATTTTTATACGTTGAATCACTATATAAAAGTCGTTTTTGAAAGGAAATTTAATCTTGTTAATTATGTGTTCTTATAATTTTCAATGTTTTGTTAATGAATTTCAAAAATTATGTGGCATAATTCATTTTCAATATTTCCCTCTTTAGCATAGTGGATCTCATTGACCTTGCCTATTGCCATCTCTATCTATCATAATTCTAATAACTAACTATAATTGTAATTGTCCATCATGATAATGAATGCCACTAACATTGCACTATTATACCCAATTTTATTTTATGCATAACAGAAAGTGATGTTAATGAAAAAAAAAATTTGTTAAAAATATTGTATGTTTGGAAGGTGAATATATGATTTCCACAAAACTCACATCGTGATATTAATACACACAAACACATTGGGCCAAAGGTTGGTAATTGCCCTCCCAATATTGATTTTATCCATTTTTCAATATTTTAAACATGACGCAACCATCATGTTTAAAATTTATTAATAACTTATGGCTGAGTCAAAAGACTTTTCTTATGGCTATTAACCTAATTAACCTAATTTAACCTCTTTGTTAGAGATAAGATCTACCACCAATCATGCATATTAAATTTCAAGGGATTTTTTTTAAGGTTAAATATTTGTGAAAAAATGTACACATTTTCAAAAGCACATATTTCAATTCTTTTCTTATAACAAGTTCCATTCCATAATATATATCTCGAACCTTTTTTAATTGTCCTTTCCTTCCCACCAACATAAAATTAACATTACAAATTCCAATGTTTCTTGCCCTTTTCATGAAATTTATTTAAATTTTACTTAATTCTAACATTCACACGAATAATGATGAATTTTTATGTCTACTATTATGTTGATTTTTGTTGAGATATGAAAGTTGTTGGTAGTGTTTTTTTTTAAAAAAAAAACGTAGTCTGTTTTCTAGAAAATACTTCTTGTAATTCCTAACGTTTGACAAAATCTAATATTACAAACACTAATTAGATCCTTTTTGCAACATGTTCCAACTATGTATAATAATTATTGTCTTTCGATTTCACTTTTTTTATTAAATTCTTGTCACGAAAGTATTTCACACGATTTGACTAATGCAAAGTATGGATTACATATCTTATCATTGATCTAAAACTTATTGCCATGTTCCAATGTGCTTCTTCTAATCTTGGATGTAACTATTGTCCTCCACCTCATCACATTATGCCCTCATCCACCCCTTCTTTCTATAACGTTTTTTTTGGATTTATGCACATTGTATAGATAACAACCCTGCTTATGTTAACCTAACTGCTAGTTCCAATATGATATTCTTGTTTTCTTAATGTCATGTTGCCATCGATCTATCATAATTTTTTGGTGTATATTCTTTTTTTTTTCTCGTTTATTTATCCTTCCAAAAGTTAATATTTGTCGAATGAAACATAATTTTGTTTTCTAACGGCTCTCTACATTTTCCCTCACTTTTTCATTTATTTCCAAGCTTGCACTACATTTATGTAATTAACATAATGTATCGCATCTTGTAGAAATTTTAGGGTTGGGTTTTCACTTAAACAACTTTCAATGTGATAACCTGGTCCCAAATTTTATTCTTTGTGCCATATTCCATCAACAAACATTATCTTTGGCTACAAGCACATGAGTTTTACAATTTTAATATAATGCTTGTTATTACACTACTTGATTTTCTTGTTTGTGGTTTTTATTGTTGTTGTGTTTTGTCCAATTTCATATTCATCCTACTCCTTGCTTAGATTATAGTTCCCCAGTTCCTCCTCCTCTTCTTCCAAACCCTTCAAATTTTTGTTTAGTGTTTGATTTTGATTTTGCTAATTCAAATCCCTTTGAGTTCCTTCATTACTACTTTTGTGCCCTTTATAACATTGCAACATTTCATGCTCATGGACGTTTGGACCTCACCATCATGGTAGATGGTTCAAGGACGACAACTATTTTTAAACATTATTTGTGCACTATGTTTACTTTTCAACCAAGTTTTTTACATATATATAAAAACATTTCATATGATTTTAATAAATTTGTTTCAAGTTTTCTGTACCAGTTTCCTACGAGCTCCTCGCAAGGGAGACATTAAGTGGTTGGTAGTGGTCATTATTGCATTATTGGTGATAGCTTGGCTCATAATTTTCAGGAAACCATCCTTATGGCAAAAACCGTAGGTTCTATGGTCAAGACTATGAAGCAAAAATTCAAAGTTGGCAACACTCTTCCTCAATCTTTTGATGCTCTTACATCTTCTATTTACATTGAATTGTCTAATTCTTCTTCAAGTGAAGACTTGACACCCCTTCCTTCATCAATGGAATTGTTAAAAGGCATTTTTCAATCTGATGCTTCTTTGTCAATAGAACCATCCACCCATGTGGGGAATATTCAATCTATCATCTCTTGGTTACATGAGATAGTGCTACCAAGACAAACCTTGAACAAATTGTGGACTTTAGATTATGAGTACTAGATCCTTCTGTGAAAAGTCCATTCTTGCAAATTGCTTTCAATGGGGACATTTTTTTTGAATTGTTGCCGATCCTTTCAACTATTCACAACCTTTCCCAAATGCAAGTCATGGATGAAAAGTATGACAACCATGCTTGGTGTAAGTTGGTCACAACCAATATAAAAAAAATGTTTGGGCTTAGTTTCAGGAAGGTTCATTGTTTGGGTCACTTGCAATGTGTGCAAGATGATTGTGAAAATTTTGTGCGATCTACCTCTCGCAATGAAATGTTCTGGTGCAATGAGTGTGCTCATATTCCAATCTTAGGTCAAATGATAATGATTCCATCTACTACCTCACTTGGATGCAAATTTTGTCATGCTCCTCCTTTTTATGTCATGGATTGCAATGGGTGAATTTATTATGTTATGCATAGACTCCAATCTATGTCAAGAGCGACAATTCATCTTGGTGTTCACAACCCTCTCCTTGAAGATGGAAAATGTTAGGAGTCCATCAAGGAGATTAGAAGGTTGATCATAGAAGAGGTGGATTACATGCCTAATGCAAATATCTCTTCAATTTCCCTTGATGCTAGCAAGAACTTCTTGGCAAGTTACTTGCTTAATGATTCTAGCAATGGCACAATGGAGCTCCTCAAAGGTGAATAATTGGAGCACATCTAGGACAAGTTCTATGAACTTAGCTTTCCCAACATTCATAACCTTATTACTTCTTTCAAGCGTCATTTAGGAGGTAGTTATATTGATAGCATCCTTGAATTGAAGTCCAAGAGTTAATATGAATACATCCAGGAATGTTGCTTCCTAGGACAAGTTCGTGGACAAAAGGTGTTTATTTTCAAGATGTCAATAAATGGTGTCAAAAGTGGAGTCAGCCTTGTCACATGAATGCAACTTGCAAGGGATTTACAAAAATGTTTGGATCATGTTTTATCATGTGAAGCATGTTGCTGGTTAGACAACTATGGCTTGTCATGTGTATGATCCTATGTATTATAAAGTGTTGACCATAGTGGTTTGTGATATGTAGTTTGACACCGAAGTTCATCGACTTATGTGGACAAAGTTTAATGAAACAATATTGAGGCATGGGTTTCCAAAACCCAATTACAAGGGATTTATGGCTAATAGCGCACAAGCCAATTGGAATGTGGTCAAAATTGTTTATGGTTTGGAGGACCCCTCTACTAGGATGGTTGGTAAGGAGTGCACCTATTTCTTCCATTGGATTTAATCATTCAATAAGCACACCAAGCAACTTATTAGACCTAAACTACAAGATGAGCACAAGGTTATTTTCCACTAATATAAAAATGCCACATCCCTTGGGGATGTTGACAGTCATTGTGTTTTAAATTTGTTGCTAGTGGCTTTCATCTAGGGCTATTTTTGAGGCAAGTGTCCACGAATTTAGTAATTGGCTTAACTTTTGACATTTTCATGTTAAACAATGGGGAGGTTTCATGGTCCATGTGAATACTTCTTTTGTGAACTTCCTATGACTACCCTTCTCTTGCACTCAAAATTGTAAGATGTCCATTTTCATTGAACTTCCATTTGCAATCTATCTCCTTTTTCGTTGTAACATTTTAAATTTTTTTAATGTTTCTTTTCCTTTCATATGCAAAAGTTTAACAATGAAGAGTGAGTGGACATGCATGTTTGCAGTTTAACTAAAACTCTACATAACATTTGGTTGCAACAATCAAGGAATTGTTGCACTTGTCTATACACAGCGATGTTTGACAATTATGTTCGGGCTTTCAAACAATTTACATTGTATAGATAATACTTATGAGGGGGTCTAGTTGGTCATGGACCTGATAGGAATGGATTATTGTTAAAGAAGGCCCAACAATCTAGTGATCATGTTATACTAACAATTGTTATGGAAAATTACACATTGGAATCTTCCAACTCTTATTGCGCTTTGCACTTCGAAAGGGAGGACATTTTTGGGTCTGCAAAGCGACCTGCTAATTGTCCTGGTAGTGTACACAATGATTTTCATCATCCTAACCATGTGAATTTTTCTTGTCCATAAATAATATTTCTTGCTACTCAACCCTATGTTGTCGAGAATGTAGGCATGTAATAACCACCCTAGTTCCAATGGTTGTTTACCTTTGGTATCTCGAGGTGGCCTGGAGTTGAAGGAAAATATTTGTGTTGATGACCAGTGGTGGATTGAACGTTGCCCACCCAGTTCTGCAATTTGATGTTCTACACTCTAGAAAACCACAAGGCTCAAACGTAAATCAAATATCAACCTTTACAAATTTGTAAATGGAATTCATGCTCCATGTTATTCAGGGTTGTGGGTACAATTTCATACTGGATCATTGGAACACCATATGCATTGGTTTTGTCCTAATGACTTGAATTGTTGTGTCGGTGGGACAACATGAAAATATGCATTTGCTAGGCCTTTAGTTCCAATTGTATGGCCCATCCAAGAAGGTACTGGGTGAAAGCATCTTAAAGCGTTGCAATTCCAAATGTATTTATGGTATTAAAAATCTTTTGCACCAATGATTTTGCTTTCACTACTACAAAATGTGGGTGCAATTCATTAGTCTTCATTCATCACTAGACCATTGAATTCATTGCATCCCCATTAGGTCCCGTTCACTACAACTAGTGAATACACTCAAAATCCAATGAAATCACTTGGCATAGAAGGACACTTTTTGTTGTAATGTTTCAAACTAAATGACTAAGATGTTACAACACATCCATGTTCAGTTTAACCTCATTTAGTACCATGTTGACTTGGATTTGCAATTAAATTTACATTGATTTACCTAAATGAATGCACAATTTGGAGCTCCAAACCAAATTCATTCAAAAAACTTCAAGTGATCAAGTTGTCCATTATACTTATGCATCCTTTTTCAATGAATTTAAATACGTCTTTTTGTACATGATTTTTTTGGATCGTGATTTAAAGCATGTCAAAATTTGGGTTAATTTGGTGTAAGTGTCAAAACACATGAATGTTTTAAAACAATTAGTCTATTATGTTTATGAATTGAAAATGTCATTTCAACCAATGGATTTGAAATTTTTCTAAATCCAACAACATGATTCCCTCAAGCATAGTTATAAGAACATTTCATCTTCAAACTTTTAATTGAAAATATTGATTTTTGATGTACATTATTTTTAATACTTGATTTTTGCCAAATTATCCCAAATTAACATGATGTTTCATAAGCATGTTTTTAAGGTTTTTTTATACATTAAGATGTCTTGGTTAGTGGGTTATATATCTTTATAGTATTAACTTCATGTGATGTGGTAAGTTATATTTTAAAACATTTGTTGATAAGAAAAAAATACAATCAAAGTATAATGTGATTGTATCCAAATTCAAAATGCTTTTAGAAATAGAAATGTATGTTCATAACCAGTATGATTTTATTATTTAAATTGCATTTTATTTTTATATCATTGTGGCGTTAAATACTTTGTTAGTGATAGTATGGAAAACTACCATTTGGGATAGTACTTTGCCTCCCCCAATCATATTTTCACCCTATTGACTTAACTCAAAAGGAGGTAACAACTCTAGAAGAAATGGGGTTTTCCTTTGACCGTAGTTGTGCTCAAAGTTTATTTGGTTCCCAATTGTCTATTTCAAGCATTTCACATATGCATGCTATGAGTGCTCATAGCATTATGCAACTGGCCGATGCAAGTTGTTGACCCACAATTCATGGTGGCAAAAAGGTGAGATGACCTTCCATCTTCAAAATAATACATCAACACACCAACAATTGGGAGGTTGGCATCTTACTTACCCAATGCA
>Ga0116226_10002799_pt1 | contig 15284 bp, 13 predicted proteins | sample S1TSphfallax_FD_89692 | JGI IMG/M metagenome (GOLD analysis project Ga0116226, IMG submission 89692) | Host-associated microbial communities from peat moss isolated from Minnesota, USA - S1T2_Fa - Sphagnum fallax MG | ecosystem: Host-associated > Plants > Peat moss > Unclassified | place: USA...
CGGGCGCCAGCTCTCGAATTCGGGGTCAATTCCAATCGCGGCCGCTTTCCGCCGGCAGGTGTCTTTGGTGGCCATGCGGCCAGCCCGACCCGCTATTGGATCCGGCGCGGTACTGATTGTATCGATCCGATGCAGCTCGGCGAAGGCATCAAAAGCCCCGACAAATTCAACGGCGTCCGCTTAACCGAAGGCGATGGGCTGATGGTCGAGACACCGGGCGGCGGCGGCTGGGGCGATCCGCGGACGCGCGACCGCGATAGCGTGATTGCCGATCTTCGCGACGGGCTGATCAGCAGGGCCGCCGCCGTCGACATTTACGGTCTCGATCCCGCGGAGGCGGATCGCGTGGTCGAAACCTATCATTGGACGTACATCCCATGAAATTCGTCGGCATTGATACGGGCGGGACGTTCACGGATGTGCTGCTGTTTGACGGCACGACCAATACGCTTCGGGTCAAGAAGCATCTCTCGACGCCGCACGACCCGTCCGAGGCGTTTCTCGACGGGATCGCCGACATTGCGGCGAGCGGCTGGAGTGTCGGTGAGCTTGATCGGATCTCACACGCCACCACGGTCGCAACCAATACCGTGATCGAACGTAACGGCGCCAAGACCGGTCTTATCACCACACTGGGCTTTCGCGATGTGCTCGCGATCGGCCGTGGCACCAGACCGCCCTTTGCGGTCTATGATCTGAAATGGTCGCGTCCTGAGCCGCTGGTGCCGCGCTATCTCCGGCTTGGTGTTTCCGAACGGGTCGATGCGGCGGGACATGTGCTGATGCCGCTCGACGAAGCCGAACTCTTGAGCGCGGCGCGGTTTCTGATCGGTCATGGCATCGAGTCGCTGGCCGTCTGCTTCCTGTTCTCGTATCTCAACCCGATCAACGAACGGCGTGCAAAGGCTTTGTTGACGCAGCATTTTCCCGATCTGCCGGTCTCGATTTCCTGCGAGATTCTGCCGCAATGGCGAGAATATGAGCGGACCAACACGACGGTTGCCGATGCGTTTGTCCGGCCGGTGATGGGAAACTATATCGGTCGGTTGGTCGATTCGCTGCACGGGCAGGGATTTCAACACGACGTCCTGATCATGCGGTCGAATGGCGGCGTCGCGCAGGCGGCGACAGTGGCGGATCGGCCGATCGAGACATTCCTGTCCGGTCCCGCCGCCGCCGTGGTCGCGGCCCAGCATATCGGGCGGCAGGCCGGTCTGCCGGATCTGGTGTCGATGGATATGGGTGGCACCAGCTTCGACGTGGCCATCCTGGTCGATGGCGAGCCGAACCATGCGACTGAAGGCGAGATCGTCCCGACTCTGCCCGTCCGCGTCGCCATGGTCGATATCCGCACGATCGGCGCCGGGGGCGGGTCGATTGCCTGGACCGATGATGGCGGCGTGCTCAAGGTCGGGCCGCACAGCGCCAAGGCGCTGCCGGGCCCGGCTTGCTATGGCCGTGGCGGGACGGAGCCGACCACATCGGACGCCAATGTCGTGCTCGGGCGGATCGATCCTGACCATTTTCTCGGCGGAACCTACCAACTCCGGGCCGATCTCGCCGAAGCGGCGATCGACCGGCTGGCCGCGCAGCTGAAGCTCGATCGGAACACGACGGCGCAAGGCATTCTTGATGTCACCGTCGCCAACATGGCCCAGGCGATCCGCGCGGCGGCGGCGCAGCGCGGGATCGATCTGCGCGCGTTCGCCCTGTTCGCCGGTGGCGGTGCCGGACCGCTCGCGGCGCCCGCGATCGCGCGCGACCTCAAAATGACGACGATCCTGATCCCACGCTTTCCCGGCATGCTGTCAACGATTGGTCTGCTGTTGTCGGATCTCCGGTTCGACAGCGTCCGCTCGTTCCCGGTCATTCTGGAGCAGGCCGATATGCCGGCCCTGGCCGAGATGCTGCGCGTGATGGCGGCGGAAAACCAGCAGCGGGTCGAGGCGGAAGCGCTCGATGTCGATATCGAGATTCGCCTGTCGCTTGATATGCGCTATCGGCGGCAAAACTGGGAGATCGCGATCGAGATTGATCTTGCTCAGTTTGACACCGACTCGGTTGCATCGTCGTTCGATGCCCAGCACGAAGCCCTGTTCGGCTTTCGCAATGACGGGCAGCTGCATGAGATCATTAATCTGCGCTGTGTCGCCACCGGCCGGCTCCGCGACAAAGCGACCCTGCTATCACGGTTGGTGCCGACCTTCGCCGCGACGCCCGGCCGCCCGATCGGGCATCGCGCCTTGTTCGATGAAGTGCTGCGCCGGGTCGTCCGCGCGCCGATCTTCGAACGCGACGATCTGATCGCCGGCCAGCGCATCGACGGCCCGGCGCTGGTTGTGGAGCCGGATTCAACGATCTATGTCCCGAGCGACGGCGTGGCCGAGCTGGATGGGTTCGGCAATATCCTGATCAGGCTGGGGGTGGCTTCGGTCAGATCGTCGGATGCAGGTCCGCATTAACGGCGGTCCGATTGCGCCGCTGTTCCCAATCTCTCAAAGTGCCAAGTGGAATATGAAAACGCGTCACGAATTCTTCTTGTGACAGATCAAACGCACGGCTGCTGGCGCGCCAACACGTGCAGCAACCTGCTGTCGGGGCAGCAATCGCCATCGCTCAAGTTCAGCAGCAACCAGCGCGTATGCGCGCGTCCGATCCATCAGGATGATCCCCAAATCTCGGGACACATAAAATCTGCGTATAATATGAATGATATTACCTTGAAAAACACTTATATTTTTCATATGTCGAAGAAGATACCGCACAAATGGGGTAGCAGCCTGCGGAACCGCATTCATTGAGGAGGCAAGAGATGCCGGTTACGAAGCATACCAAAGTAAGACTGACAGTGGATTTGCCTGCCGCGCTCAACAACACGCTACAGCAGATCGCCGATGAACAGAGTCTAACCAAGACGGACATTTTGCGAAAAGCGATAGCCATGTACGACGTGGCACATCATGCGACCGCCGAAAAGAAGGGCATTGCCATCATCGGCGTCGATGGAAAAGTAGAAGGGCGTATCATCGGTATTTAAGGAGACGGTGCCCCATGGGGTCGGTTGATCTCAATAAACTTATAAAAGAACCGCGCTATGATGTGGCGGTTCTAAATTCCGTTAAGATTGATAATCACCTCCGCGTTGCGCGATTCTACCTGATGGCGCTTGGAATTGGCGCGATTTCTGTTGCGGCTTTCTTCGTATTCATATGGTCGTCAGACCCTATGTCTCGTGAGTGGGCTAAGAATACCGTCACCATTATCGTATCATCGGCGTTCGGATACGGGGTGGGAAGTCATCGGCCTCGAGCTGCTCATGATGAAGTACCGTCTTAATCGGCGGCGCAAAACGAAGCCGGCGGTCGTTGGCGAACTCGCCCCCTATACCTTCCCTCGCCGAAAGGCTGCACCAGGATGGCTCACCGGCAGCCGCTTCTCGCCGACGCCGAGAAAACGCTCGCGCAGGGTTGATTCGGCGTAATCCAGCCGATAGCGGCCGCGGCGCTGGAGTTCCGGGACGACGAGATCGATGAAATCGGCGGCTGTACCCGGCGTTACATTTTGCGCCAGCAGGAACCCATCGACGCCGAAGTTGTCAGTCCAAGCCTCGATTTGATCAGCGACCTGGGTTCCGGTGCCGGCAACGAACAGGCGCTTGCGATCGATCCGGCCCGCCTCGTCATAAACATCGCCGACCGTGGTACCCGGCGGAAACGGATAGCGCGCGATATGTTCGGCCCCCGGCCCGCCGCGCGCGATGATGTCCTCGATCTTCTCCGAGCGCGGATATTTTGAGAGATCCATGCCGCTGCCGAAACGGTGGGCCAGATGCCCGTCGGCACGGGTCAGCGCGGTGAAATCGGCAAGCTTCGCCTGCGCCTCGGCTTCGGTTCGGCCGACGATGATATGGCACATGGCAAAGGTCTTGATTTGGTTGGGATTCCGCCCCGCGGCCGCCGCCGTGCCTTTCAGATCTTCGACATAGGCGCCCAGCACATCATAGGTATAGCCCCCGACAAAGACCCCCTCGGCATGTTTTGCGGCAAAGGCGCGGCCTTGCTGCGAACTGCCGGCCTGAAAGATCACCGGCGTCCGCTGCGGCGACGGTTCTGCCAGATGCGGCCCCTGTACTGAATAGTACGTGCCCTTATGGTCGATGCGGTGGACCTTGGTCGGGTCGGCATAGATCTGGCGTGCCCGATCATCGATGACGGCATCGTCCTCCCAGCTGCCTTCCCACAGCTTATAGACGATTTCCATATATTCCTCGGCGCGGGCATAGCGCTCGTCATGCGATAGCTGATCGTCGAGACCGAAATTCCGGGCGGCGCCGGGTAGATAGGAGGTCACGACGTTCCAGCCGACACGGCCTTTGGTCAGATGATCGAGCGTGCTCATCCGACGCGCCAGCGCGAAGGGCGGTTCGTAGGTCGTGGAGCTGGTGACCGCGAAGCCCAAATGCCGCGTGACGGAGGCCATAACCGGAATGATTAGGAACGGATCGATATTGGGCACATGCATGCCCTCGCGGAGTGCCACATCCGGCGTCCCGCCATAGCCTTCGGATATCGCCAGCACGTCGGCGAAGAAAATCGCATCGAACTTGCCCCGCTCCAAGAGCCTGGCAACATCGATCCAGTAATCCATATCGCGGTAGCGCGGATGCTGGTTCGTCGGATGCGCCCATAACCCATAATTATTGTGGCTCACGGTGGGCATATCGAGGAGGCAGAAATGGATCTGTCGGTGGCTCATGCTCGGTCTCGGCCTCACATAATGAGATCAAACACTCTATCGCCGTCCTCGTATGGGAACGATAGACAGTCACGCCAAGTCGAGGGTGCGATCGTTCGACACCCTGTCCAGACCGAATCCGTCTACGGCATGGTTTCTCGATCGATCATTTCGGCTTTGCGGCTGCTTCTTCCTGCGCCTGATAGCCCAGGGCTTGCTGCTGAATGAGATAGGCATGGACGTCGGTGACATCCTGCTTGCTCAAGAGATCATCGAACCGTTCCATCCCTTGCGACCCCATTGACCCAAGCAGCACGATATCATTGAACGCCTCGTGCAATTCAGGCGATAATTTCCGGAGATCCGGTGTCACGCTCGGTCCGAATACGTGGCAGCGCGAGCATTGGCCGTTGAATACAATCTCGCCACGGTCGATCGAGGCGGTGCTGGCCGTCGATAATGGCGGCGCGGGAAATTTTTCATCCGGCCGCAGCGCCGGTTTCGGCACGTCACCGCCATCCAGCTTGAAGACCAGCAGCCGATTTTCATTGCTGTATTTGAGCGCCGCGCTTGAGGGTGGAAATGGTCCGACCGAGATACCCGCGCCACCATAGCCGGTCTGCACCGCGATATATTGCGTGCCATCGACGGCATAGCTCATCGGTGCCGCCATGATATGGCTTCCGGTCTCGATCTTTTTCAGCACGGTGCCGCTATCGGCGGCATAGACAACCAACTCCCCGCTGCCGCGCCCCTGGAACACAAGATTACCCGCCGTGCTGAGTACGCCACCATCATAGCCGCGCATGCCGGATGAGGTCTCATGCTCCCACACGATCTTGCCTGCGACCGGATCCCAGGCGCGGATCAATTCGCGGACCAGCTTGACCTTGCGCTCGGCCTGCAGGCTCTTCAAATCCGGCAATTTACCGAACAGCGATTCAAGATCGGCCGGCACGTAGCTATCGTCCGGGAAGAAGGCCTGAACATTGAAAAACCCGTCGACCACCTTCATCCGGCCGCCATTATGGGTCATGTCGACCCAGACATTCGGCGTGTCGATCACCGGGATATAAACCAGCTTGGTCGCCGGATCGAACGACATAGGCGGCCAGGTATGGCCGCCCGACCAGGACGGGTAGACGTTCTTCGGCGACTCGTAGTAATTCGCCTGCGCCGTCACCTTGGGCCGACCGGTCTTGGGATCCACGCCCGACGACCAGTTGATATAGGTATAGTCCTTCGCCGAGATCAGCGCGCCGGTCTTGCGGTCCAGCACATAGAAATAGCCGTTTTTCGAAGCCTGCATGATGGTCTGGCGCGGCGTGCCGTCGATCGTGAGATCGGCCAGCACCAGCTTTTGCACCGCATCGAAATCCCAGCGATCGCCCGGCGTGGTTTGATAATACCATGCCATCCGGCCGGTATCGGGATTAATCGCAATGATCGAGCAGGCGAACAGATCGTCCCCGTTCGCTGAGCCTAGCTTGCGCACATCATAGGGAGCGGCATTGCCGGTGCCGAAATAGAGGAGGTTGAGATCGGGATCATAGCTCATCCCGTCCCACACCGTGGCGCCACCGGGATAGGTCTTGCTGCGCTTCGGATCCCAGCTTTTGGCGGCGATGGCGAGTTCCGGATGCTCGAATTTCTTGCCCGCAGCGGGCGGCACGGTGAAGAAGCGCCAGACCAGAGCGCCGCTATCGAGCGCGTAGCCCGAGATATAGCCGCGCACGCCGCCCTCTTCCATATCGGCGCCGCCATTGCCGATCACCACAACGTTATGCGCAATGATCGGCGCGCCGGTGCTGGAATAGGGCAGTGAATGATCGTCGATCGTATCGACCGACCAAAGCTCCTTTCCGGTCGCCGCATCGAGCGCGTGCAGCCTGCCCTCGACCGAGGCAACGTAAACCTTGCCCTGCCACACCGCGACACCGCGATTGACCGTGTCGCAGCACGGCATCCTGAGTGCCATATCCGGCACATGCGGATCGAACCGCCACAGCTCCTTGCCGGTGACCGCATCCAGCGCATAGACGATACCGACATAGCCGGAGGTGTACATCACACCATCGACCACGATCGGCGTGGCCTCCTGGCCCCGATGCGTGCCGAGATCGTAGCCCCAAGCAAAGCCGAGCCGGCCCACTGTCTCGGTATTCATAGAGCTCAACGGCGAGAAATAATCTTGCTGCCCGTCACGCCCGCCGGTGAACCAGTTTTGCGGCTCCGCATCCGCCGCCTTCAGCCGCGCGGCAGTGACGTCACCTTGCGCGGCGCCGGCCGGCCCGCAAGCAGTGCAAAGACTGATGATCCCAGCGACCATCAGAGCGAAACAGCGCAACACACCCCTCCTTGAGCGTTGTGGTTCAACAGGATAGGCCGCACCACAACAAATGCCGGGTAGGCAAAAGCCGGGCCATCTCAGGGTGAAAGTCAATCAAGGCACGTCGGTTCAAGATGCCAGTGCATGCTCTTGGAACAGGCTCCGATCGCGCACGTTCGCTAGCGGGCTGGCTCATATGGAGATTGACAGATGGCTCTCGTGCATCCCGTTTCCGAGGCGCCACCGCTCGCCATACCCAAGCAGTTGAGTGGCCAGAAAGCGTTGGTTACCGGGGCAAATTCCGGGATTGGCAGCGCGGTCGCGCTGGCACTGGGTCAGGCTGGTGCCGACGTTATGGTCAATTACGTCACAGGCGATGACGCCGCCCAAACCATCGTCGATCAGATCAAGCAGGCGGGCAGTATGGCCGCTGCCTACCGCGCCGATGTTGCATCCGAAACCGAAGTCGATGCCATGTTCCGCCACATGGTGGAGCAGTTCGGTACAATTGATATCCTCGTCAATAATGCCGGCCTTCAGCGCGATGCCCCGTTTCAGGCGATGACGCTGGAGCAATGGAATCAAGTCATCTCGGTCAATCTCACCGGCCAGTTTCTGTGTGCGCGCGCCGCGGTTCGTGAATTCATCCGTCGGGGTGTCGTGCCCTCGGTCTCGGTGGCCGCCGGCAAGATCATCTGCATGAGTTCGGTGCATCAGGTGATCCCGTGGGGTGGGCACGTCAATTATGCCGCGTCCAAGGGCGGCATCCATTTATTGATGGAAAGCATGGCCCAAGAGCTGGCGCCGCAGCGGATCCGGGTCAATGGCATTGCGCCTGGCGCCATCCGGACGCCGATCAACCGCTCTGCCTGGGAGACCAAAGAATCCTATGACCGGCTGATGACGCTGGTGCCCTATGGCAGGATCGGCGAGCCGGAGGATATCGCCCGCGCGGCCGTCTGGCTGGCCTCCGACCAGTCCGATTATGTCGTCGGCACGACCTTGTTCGTTGATGGCGGGATGACCCTCTATCCGGGCTTCGCCACCGGCGGGTGACTCTCGCCTGGGAACCAGACCGGGCCTCGCAGGGTTGCTCTTTGATAACCCAATCGATCGGAGCGACCTTCGCATGACCTATGACGCTGCTGTCTCTTCAGATCCGATACGCTTTGCACCCGGCATGGAAAGACCCGAGCCGAATGAAGCGCAGACGATCGATGGTCTGATCGAGACGCTGACCGGAATCGCAAAGACGACTTTCGAGCATTCCGGCCATGCTACGCGCGGCGTTCATGCCAAAAGTCACGGCGTGCTCACAGGCGAGCTCCAGGTGCTCGACGGTCTGCCGCCAACCTTGGCGCAGGGCTTGTTCGCGCATCATGCGCGCTATCCAGTGATGATGCGGCTTTCGACCATCCCGGGCGACATTTTGGATGATTGGGTTTCGACGCCGCGTGGTCTCGCTATTAAGGTTCTCGGTGTCGATGGTCCCCGGTTGGCCGGGAGCGAGCAGGATAACACGCAGGATTTCGTGCTTGCCAATGCGCCCGCGTTCAGCGCGCCCAATGCGCAGAAATTTCTCGGCAGTCTCCAGATGGTGGCGAAGACGACCGATCGGTTGGATGCCGTGAAGCATGCCGTTTCTGCGGTTGCCAGTGTGACGGAGCAGGTGCTGGAAGCGTTCGGCACGAAGAGCCCGACCGTCGTGACATTGGGTGGACAGCCCCGCACTCATATCCTGGGCGAAACGTTTTATTCTCAAGCGCCGATGCTCTATGGCCCTTACATCGCGAAACTTGCCGTCGTCCCGGTCTCGCCTCAGCTCGTTGCACTGAGCGGCGCGGCATTGGACATGCCCGGCCATCCCGATGCCCTGCGTGATGCTGTGGTCGATTATTTCCGGCACCATGCTGCCGAATGGGAGATCCGCATCCAGCTCTGCACTGACCTCGATACGATGCCGATCGAGGATGCTTCGGTCGTCTGGTCCGAGGAGCAAAGTCCCTATATTACGGTAGCGCGCCTGACCGCACCGATGCAGGATGCTTGGGAAAAGCCCAAGATAGAGGCAATCGACGAAGGCATGTCGTTCAGCCCATGGCATTGCCTGGCCGCGCATCGGCCACTGGGCTCGATCATGCGGGCGCGGAATTCCACCTATCAAAGCTCGGCCCGGTTTCGGGCGACCCGCAACGGCTGCCCGATCGGCGAGCCGAGGCATGCCTCCTTGCGCCAGCAACAGGAGGAAACGCTCGACACCGCGCTCGCCGAGAGCTTCCCCGCGAGCGATCCGCCTGCGACCTCAGTGCCGCACAAGAATGTTGGTATAGGCTGAACGGCAATTTTGGGCAGTCCCTCTGGGGCGCGCGTTTAGCAGCAGCGCCATTTCGCCAAAAATGCTATAGATCAGGGCTTATCTGCAGGTTTGGCCACCGCCATATCTGCCGATACAAGAGACTGATAATCATTCGCGGTTGGTATGGCGCTCAAGATCGAGACATTCTCGTCGCTGAAAGGCGGCAATAGCTTTTATAAGGCGGTGACCCATCCCGAGGCCGCAGATAAGGCCGCCTCGCTGATCAAAGTGCTGGAGCGGGCCGATTCAGTCGCCCTCTACGATCCCCTGGGTTTCCTGGATGGATTTACCGCCTGTCACGATCTCGCCTCTGTTTCGATCGCCGGTCTCTATGTCCAGGCCGTCACCGACATCGGCAAGTCGCGCCGCAATTTGACGGCGCAGACCATCAACGACCTGCCGAAGAGCCGTGCGTCACTGGTCTTTATCGTCGCCTTCGATGCGGATCGCCTGGCGCAACAGATCGCGCACCTGCTCCCAGCGGGAGCAGAAGTGATTTCGTTGGATGCAATGCGGCTCGACCCAAGCTTGCTGACCAATGCACGCCATTATCTGGACCCGCTGAATTTCGCGACGAATTTTGCGTTTTTCCGTAATGAGGGTTCGCTTAAAACCCTCCTGACGACGGCGAATTATTGGTCGAGCTACGGTTCGGTCGATCCCGCGTTATCGCTCATCTTGTTTGGCGCCAGCGGCCAGATTTTGGCGCGCTGGCGCGAGCCGATGCCCGCAGCCGGCGCACCGCTCTCGATCGATAGCGCGTCGATAGCGGAACGGTTTCAGCTCGGCGATTTTGTCGGGCAGCTCTTTATCCATGTGATCGGCGCGGCCGGGCACGATGTCGTGAAATACGCGCTCGACACGATCGATACAGCCGGGTTCACCCTGAGCTGCACCCATGACGCCAATGCCTGGCCCGCGGATTTCTATGCTGGCTTGCCGGCACCGCGCGACGATGAAACCGTAATTTTATGGGTGCAAAACAGCCTGCCGATCCCGGTCCCAGCGGGCGAGATCCGGCTCAATCTCATGGGGGATGACCATGTCGTCCCCCTGAATCAGGCTATCGCGCCGTTCGCCAGCGTGGCACTCGATGTGGCGCACCTGCTGCCGGCGGCACGCTGGCCGCAACAGATCGAGATCACCACCGGACGCTATGTTGTGCGACCGCGGTACGAGGTGATTCGTGGCACCCGCCGACGCATTGCCCATCCTAACGTTGAGCGCGTTGATCTGAAGCCGACCGCCGAACTTGCCGAGCTAGCCCCTTGGCTTGGCAAGGGCTTCATTCTCCCAGCCCCGATTCTGCCGCTCGATCGGTGGCGCACTATCGTGCTGCCGACCCCGATGGCGACCACCCAGCAGGTTCTCCCGATCGCCGCGACAGCATATGATTGCGACGGTCAGACCATCGGATCGCATCGCTTTGGCCGGCTGGCCCGCCGGGAGTCGGTGGCGCTGGATCTCGATAATCTCGCCGGCGCGCTCAAAGGCGACTCCTTCGGCCATGTCGAACTGACCTATGATTGGAGTGTCGGCACCGAGGCGGATGGGTGGCTGCACGCCTTGTTCCGCTATGAGGATCGGCAGAGCGGTCATGCGGCCGAAAGCAGTTTCGGCGCGCATATTTTCAATACGCCAGTCACGTGGCGCGACGAGCCGCAATCCTATACGGGTCGCCCGCCGGGTCTCACCACGCGCCTCTTTTTGCGGCTCGGTGGGGTGGAAACGGAAACGCTGTGCCATCTGATCTACCCGGCATCGACACCATGGCACGCCCACTCAGCGACAGATTTGATTCTGAACGATCGGAACGGCCAGGAAATCGCGCGTCGGCATGTCGAAATTGCCTGCGGCGGCTCGTTCTTCTTACGAGTCGGAGCCCTGTTCGACCGCAAAACCGTGGAAGATGCGCGCGGCGGTTCTCTGATCGTGCGTGATTCGACCTGCCGTTTGTTCGGATATCACGGTCTTGAGGCCAATGATGGTCGTTTTAGCCTCGACCATATGTTCGGGTTTTGACGGACTCGGTATACAACTGATAGACTAGACTTGTTATTTGTTGCGAGCGACCAAATTTATTATCGCAACAGAGCCGACGTCGCGAAAGCCGGCGTCGCCGCGGAGTGTTCATGCCACAGCGCCATCATACCAAGCTTTTGATCATCGGTGCCGGCCCCGCCGGTTACACTGCGGCAATCTACGCTGCACGGGCGAATCTGGAGCCAATGCTGGTCCAAGGTTTGCAGCCCGGTGGTCAATTGATGATTACGACCGACGTCGAAAATTATCCCGGCTTTGCCGACATCATCCAGGGCCCCTGGCTGATGGAACAGATGGAAAAGCAGGCGGCGCATGTCGGTACCAAGATGATTTTCGATATCATCACGAGCGTCAATTTTGCTGAGCGCCCGTTCGTTGCGATGGGCGATAGCGGCGATACCTATGTCGCTGATGCTGTCGTGCTCGCGACCGGGGCACAAGCACGCTGGCTCGGGCTGCCCAGCGAGACCGCCTATCGCGGTTTTGGTGTGTCCGCCTGTGCGACGTGTGATGGATTTTTTTTCCGTGGCAAGAATGTCGCTGTTATCGGTGGTGGCAATACCGCGGTCGAAGAAGCGCTATATCTGACCAACCACGCCCAAACCGTCACCATTATCCATCGCCGCGACCGGTTTCGCGCGGAAAAAATCCTTCAGGATCGGCTTTTCGGTAATCCGAAGATCCGGGTGATTTGGAATTCCGTTGTCGAAGAAATTGTCGGCGAGCAAAATCCGTCGCGGGTTACCGGGTTGAATCTTAAGGATATAGTCACCGGCTCCGTGCAAATATTACCGATCGATGGAGTTTTTGTCGCGATCGGCCATGATCCGGTCACGGATTTCGTCAAGGATCAGGTAGCGTTGGATTCGGAAAACTATATCGTGACGAAGCCGGATTCGACCGCGACCAACATACCGGGCGTCTTCGCGGCGGGTGATGTGAAGGACAAAATATTCCGGCAGGCGGTTACGGCGGCCGGAATGGGGTGTATGGCGGCTCTGGAAGCGGAGAAGTTTCTTGCCGCTATGGAAGCCGGCCAAGCACGCCGAGCGGCGGAATAGAACAGATCGTGACAGGGCAAATGCTGGCGGAAGGGGTGGATAATGGATTGGGATAAGCTGCGGGTCTTTCACGCTGTTGCCGAGGCCGGCAGCTTCACACATGCAGGCGACTCGCTCAATTTGAGCCAATCGGCCGTTAGCCGCCAAATCAGCGGACTCGAAGAGAGTCTGCAGGTGCCGCTGTTCCATCGCCATGCGCGCGGGTTGATTCTCACCGAACAGGGCGAGTTGCTCTATCGCACTGCGCGTGACGTGTTCGCCAAGCTATCGATGACCGAAGCGATGCTGTCGGAATCGAAGGATCGTCCCAAGGGCCCGCTCAAAGTCACCACCTCTGTCGCGTTCGGCTCGGCTTGGTTGACGCCGCGGGTCAAGGAATTCCTTGATCTCTATCCGGAGATCACGCTGACGCTGTTGGTCGATGACGGCGAGTTGGATCTGTCGATGCGCGAGGCCGATGTCGCTATTCGGTTATCGCCGCCGCGTCAGCCCGATCTGGTTCAGCGTCATTTGATGACCGTCCGGTCCTATGCTTTCGCATCGCCGGAATATTTGAAGAAGCATGGCTCGCCCGCCCGGCCGGAAGATCTCGACGATCACAAGCTGATTATCTATGGCGAGGATGTACGGCCGCCGACCAGCGGGACCAACTGGCTGATCGAATCCGGCGCTAAGCCGGGTGCCGATCGCCGCCCGATTCTGAAAGTCAATAACATTCACGGTATTTACCGGGCTGTCCAAAGCGGTCTCGGTATCGGGGCGATCCCGAACTACATGCTGCCGGATGTATCAGAATTGGTGAGGGTGCTGCCGGAATTGTCGGGCCCGACGATTGAGGCCTATTTCGTCTATCCTGAAGAGCTACGTCCCTCGAAGCGAATCGCGGTTTTCCGGGACTTTTTGATCCGTAAGGTCGCGGAAGCAAAGCTGAACTGAGTATGCGATCCGACCGGGCCAAACAGGCTTGGTCGGGTGCACCTCCTATCTAACTGCTAATTCATGATGAATAATTTGTAAGTTCCGCCGTGCAATGGCTGTCCGTAGAGTGTTTGCTCCATACCAGGACACCGTTAAGCCGTGCGCGAGGAGCTTGCATGGACACAATGGCAGAACGCTTGAGATCCGCGCGGGAGCGAAGCGGGATCAGCCAGTCTGAGCTGGCCCGGCGTGTCGGCGTCGCGCCGCAATCAATTCAGGCGATCGAAGCTGGCAAAGTCCGCCACAGCCGCGCCATGGGTGAAATCGCAGTGGCACTGGATGTCGCGGTTGATTGGCTCGATCCCTCAATGACCGACCACGCCCGACCGCGCCAGCATGTCCTCGCCGAAGCGACTTTTTCCGATTCCCTGACGATTTCAATCCGGGCAAACCGACCGTTCGATGATACGGTACGCCGTCGGTTGCATGCCTTGCTTGAACTCAATGGGCTGCTAACCGATTGAGTCTTCACGGTTGGGGTTGACGGGCTGCATGAGCTATGTCGAAAAAGTGCTGCAACCGGGTGAAACGGTTCTGGCCAGGACGCGGCTGCATTGGTTCGTCTATCTGGCCGGGTGGGTTTATTTCATTACGGCGATCATTCTTACGATCCTCGCCTTGAGGCTGACGCCGACCGATACCTATGTGCCGCTCGCGGTCGCTGTGGTGTTTGGGGCCCTGACGCTGGCCGCGTGGCTGCACGCTTGGACGCGCCGTGTGACGACCGAATTGGCGGTGACCGACCACCGGGTGATCTACAAAACCGGCATCCTGTCGCGCCGCACGATTGAGATGAATCGCAGCAAAATCGAAAGCGTCGATGTCGAGCAATCGATTACCGGGCGTCTGTTCGGCTATGGCACTATCATCGTGCGCGGCACCGGCGGCAGTTTGGAGCCGTTTCCGAACATTGCCGATCCGCTCGCCTTTCGGACGCAGATTACATCAGCGTAGCGCCTCTTTCCCTCCCCCCTTGTGGGGAGGGTGGCGCGGAGCGCCGGGTGGGGGTGTCGCCGCGAGAGTTCAAGTGCCGGACTGTTTCTGCAGCAAAGGCGCAACGGCACCAACCCCACCCGTCGCTGGCGCGCCACCCTCCCCATAAAGGGGAGGGAGAAATATAAGTCTCTACCACCCGCCCGTCGCGAACCATTGATCGATCTGGTCGATTCGATCGTCCCCCCAGAAGGGTTCGCCATCGGCAAAGAAGAATGGCGAGCCAAACACTTTGCGCCGGATCGCCTCGTCGACTTCGGCCTTCAGTAATTCCTTGACCGGCTGACTCTGGATGCCGGCCGCCAGCGCCTGACCGTCGAATCCGGCCTCCTCGGCGATGGCAGCGACGGCTTCAACGGGGCAGACATCGCGCCCTTCGCCGAAAGCCGCATGAAACAGCGCCTGCGCCAAGCGCACAGCGCCGACCGGATCGGTTTCGGCCACGAAGTAAAAGGCGCGGCAAGAGGTGACGGTGCCGAACGGAAATCGATCGGGCAGTTTGAACGGCACGCCATAGCGCCGAGCCGTCCGCGGCACATCGCGCAGGAAGTAGTCGCTCTTCAAGAGCTGATCGATCAGCGGCACCGTGTTGGTCAGCTTGAATACCGCGCCAAGCAGAAAAGGATGCCAAACTACTTCGGCATCGTACTTTTCCGCCAGCTGCCCGACCCGTGTACTGGCGAGATAGCCGTAAGGCGATGAAAAATCGAAATAAAAGTCGAGTTTATGTGTCATCCATGCCTCTTTCCTGGCAGCGTTTGCACTACCAGGCTAAATCTTCTCCCGACCA
>Ga0116226_10002800_pt1 | contig 15283 bp, 8 predicted proteins | sample S1TSphfallax_FD_89692 | JGI IMG/M metagenome (GOLD analysis project Ga0116226, IMG submission 89692) | Host-associated microbial communities from peat moss isolated from Minnesota, USA - S1T2_Fa - Sphagnum fallax MG | ecosystem: Host-associated > Plants > Peat moss > Unclassified | place: USA...
GAGTGATCGCCGGGCCGAGCGTGGCAGGCGCGGAAACTGCCAGTTCAAGTGTGGAACGCGGTGTTGCCGTCCCAACGCCGACGTTAACAAAGTAGGCCCCGGGGCTGGTCGCCGAGGTGTTCCCCAGGATAAGGCTATTGTTTTGGTTTGCCAGGGCGCCTGACCCGAGGGCCGTGGTATTGCTGAGCGCGCCGCCTGTCGATGGGACCCCGCTGTAGGCCCCAAGTGCGGTGTTAACGCCGCCGGTGGTGCTGGTTGACAGGGCCTCGTACCCGACCGCCGTGTTGCCGGCACCTGTGGTCTGACCGTTCATCGAAAAAGCTCCAACGGCCGTGTTTGAGGCGCCAGTAGTGTCGGCCGTCAAGGCCTCCAGGCCAACGCCGGTGTTGCCGCTAGCTGTGGTCTCGGTGGACAACGCGTACGATCCGACAGCTGTATTTGAGCTGCCAGTGGTGTCTGCGGATAGGGCAATGTACCCAACAGCGGTGTTAATGCTACCGGTCGTGCTGGAAGCCAGGGAATTTGCTCCGACTGCCGTGTTTTCACCGCCGGTGGTGTTCATTTCGAGACTGAAGCTTCCTAGAGCGGTGTTGAGGCTTGCGTTACTTTGGTTTATCAGCGCAGAGCTGCCGACGGCGGTATTGTTGCTGCCGCCGGTGTCGTTAGACAGCGCATACGAGCCGACAGCAGTATTTGAGCTGCCGGTGACCTCATAGTTGAGAGCCTCCCCGCCCACCGCTGTGTTAAAGGCTCCGGATGTCGCTAAAGATAATGCCCCGAACCCAACAGCAGTGCTTTGATATCCGGTTGTCGTGGAGTAGAGCGCTCCATCTCCTAGCGCGGTGTCCGCGTAGCCGGTGGTGACCGCCTTTAGCGAAAGCCAACCGATCCCAATGTCCCCAAATCCGGTGGTGGTGAAGTTGCCTGCGCCGCCGGCAAAGACGTTCGGGCCCCATTGTTTTAATGCCGACGCTGTTGTGTAGTCATGCAGAAACGGCACCGTCCCGATATCGATTACCCCGGAATTGGCGCTCGTAGTCGCGGGCAGATTCACATTTCCGGCGATCAGATTCAGATTGCCGCTTTTGATCGTCTGCGAGGTCGTGAAGCTATTGCTCGCGGTCAGTTCGGGAACGACTGCCGGGTTCACTTGCAGCGTGACTGCGCCTGAAGTGCCGCCGCCGGTAAGCCCTGTACCCGCCGTCACGCCGGTGATCGTTCCATTTCCCGTCCCGGTCCCGGGAAAGGTCTGCCCGGCTGCGAACTTCACCAGGCCGTTCGAGGCGATCGACAACCCCGTCTCTGCCGGCGCGCTGCCGTTGCCGTAGAGCAGGTTCAGCGTGCCGCCCGGAGCGCTCGTATCGTTCCCCGAAGGCTCCGCCTTCAACTCGAACTCGGGGGACATTGCCGCCTTCGTCGACGAGTTATGGGCGCTCGCAAGAAACGCCAGTGGATCGGAACTCTGCCCCGCTGTCGCCGTCGCAACTCCTGCGCTCTCGAGGCTAAGCAGGCCGCGAATGTCGACGGCACCGTTCACATCCAGCAATGCGGCCGGAGCCGCCGTGCCGATCCCGATTCCTGTCGCGTCTTGGAAAATGGCTGAGTCGATAACCGTAGCCGCCCCTGAAAAAATAGGCAGATACCCGCTCGTGCCGCCAGTCGTCGTCACATTGGCCACAGCGTTGGGCGTCGCGACCGAGGGCGCTGCAGTAGCAGCAAGACTCCCTGCTCCGGCCAGAGCAAATGCCGAAGCCGGCAGACCGCCTAGCGTGGTTGCGTCCCCGGCCTTGAGCGCATAGGGCACGCTCGCAATCAGCGTGCGTGGCTGCGGGGCCAGTCCTGCGATCTGCACCTCCAGCCAGCGGGCTTCGCCACTCGCGAAGAGATCAGCAGGCAGGCCGCTGGCGCTCGTCGCGCCAAGCTGTACTTTGTAGTGGCCGGCGGAGTCGATGGCGACGGTCTGCGTCTCCACCCACAGCGGCTCCCCGCCCGTCTCCTCTTTGAAGATGAGAAAGGTGATGCCTGTTTCCCCGGTGATCGCTTTGCCGTCGGCAGCGAGCGCGATGCCCGAGTACGGAACCAGCGCCGGGACAGCGGTTGGAGCGGAGGCCGCTGTGGGCGTCGAGGAGGCCGCTGTGGGCGTCGAGGAGGCCGCTGTGGGCGTCGAGGAGGCCGCTGTGGGCGTCGAGGAGGCCGTCTGCGGACGGCCGGCGGGTTGGAATAGCAGAGACGTAAGAGCAAGCAGCAGCACTTTGCGCAATGGCATGAACTTTCTCCTGGAGATAGTCTCAAAGCGAAAATGGTTTACCGCGGCGGATCGATGCCGAAGCAATACAACCGCTCAACCTCGGTGGGTAGCCTGTGCAGCCCTACGCAGTACTCACCGGGTACAAGGGGCTCGATGGGGATGATCTTGTAAAAGCCGTCGCCCAGCTTGAGGGTGGCGTACTCAAAGGTCCCCGGATCGGGGTCCTGGTCGCGCCCGCGGCGCTGCTCGCGAGCATCGAAGCGGGCCTGACGGGTTCCCTCTACCGGCTCCCAGCGGCGAATCTGCATCTGGTACAGGTCGCCGAATTGGGCGTCGGGGTCGAGAAAGCCGGCTAGCCCGTGCGGCTTGGGCGGCAACTTGATGACGATCGGCACCATGCCGTCGGTGAAACGAACCGGGCTTTTGGCGCCGAAGAGCTTGTAGTAGATTTGATTGCCTTCGGTCAGGGTGTGGCGCGCATCGACGAGGTCGGCCTTGCCAACTTCAAGCTTGACGAGTCTCGCCCTGGCGTCGATGGCGAAGAAGGCGCTGAGGTCGGTAGGTACGGGGATTTTGGAGTCGGGCACCGCAGAGGGTCCTGCGGCCGTGGCGCCCGGCGTCGAGGTGGAAGCCTGCTGCATCGCTGCAACCACCACATCAGGCACATTGCCCTTCTTGAGCGCGATCAGGCTGTCGATCGAAAGGTCGAAGGCGTGATTGGCGGACTGGCGGACGGTATTGGCGACGATCTCGGCGGAGAGCCCGGCCGAGACCATCTTGATCACGTCGGCATTGGTCATTGCGGGGCCGCCGGTGCCTGCGGCCGCGGCGGTCTGGGCGCCGGCCGCGCCGCCGGGGTCGACTCCAAAGCAGTACCACGCCTCGGAGTGCAGGTTGATGCAGTACTCGCCCGGAGTAAGCGGATCCTTAGGCGTCATAAGCACTGAACTTGTCCCCACCGCGGTGCTGTCGAAGGGCACCAGGCGAGCCGCCTTGCCGCCTTTGCCCACCTTACCTTTGTCCTTGCCGGCCCAGTCGATGGGGATCGTCCGCCAGCCCTTGTCCGGGTCCACCTGCATGAGGTCCGGCACTTTGCCCGGCGGCATGTGGGCGATGAACCGAAAGGGGGTGTTGGCGGCAAAGCGCACCACGGCCTGCTCGCGCTTGGTCTCAAGAATCGCGCTGAAGCCCGCCCGGAACGGAACGTCGTATTCAAGCGAAACCAGGTTGCCGGCTGGGTCAAGGTAGTAGGCGATGTTGACTGCGGCCGGTTCCGGGATAGCCGCATCCGAGGCATCACCGGCAGGGCCGGGCTCGAAACTCCTCGGCTCTACAGGCAGCAGTGCCTCGGCGACGAGCGGCCTTGATGACTGAGCTACTCCGTAAGTGGAAATGCTGAGAAGGAGCCAAAAACACCCCAGGCTCCATATGGTTGCGCGCATCACGCTTTTCACTTTGATTTCCTTCTCCTCCGGAGAGGCCTGCGATTACGCAATCGTTGGGGGGCAGCTCTCTATTGCTCATTACGGAGTATGGAAGGAAAAACAGACACGGAGACCTCCGGTCGGAGGGCAGAGGCTGATGGCAGTATGAGCTGAAGGGGATGCCCAGCCGCAAATGAACTCGATTGCCGGAAAACTTGCCGAAGTGCTGGCGCATGTTCAGCGGAGACTTCCATGCCTCCGGTGCAGCTACATCACCAAAGTCCACCTCCGCGCGGCCATCCGCGACGTCGTCAATGCCATCTTCAGGGAACGGCAGGTCCACATCTGGGGCGAAGGAACCACGGCCTGCGCCTCGGACTCGAAAAAGTTCGGTGCCTGGGATCAAAACCTCATGACGGAATGGCAGGCGCGCTATGGTGGCTGGGCCTGGAAGCAGGGACAGACCTTCGGCACCATTCTGGTTGATTTACAGCGCAGGTTAGTGGTTGATCTGTTTGCCGAGCGCTCGGCGGCATCGACGGCCGCATGGCTTGCCGGGCATCCCGGAGTGGATTCGTCAGCCGATGCCGGCACGGTTTGTACGCTGATGGAGCGAGGCGTGGCGCACCTCAGGCGCAACAGATTGCCGACCGTTTTCAACTCGCCTTGAACCTCAGAGAAGCTGTAGAGCACGAACTGGCCCGTCAACGCTGCTTCCTGTCGACACCGAGATCGCCGGAAATTGGGCCTGCTCCCATAGAAAATACGGAACGTCGCGTCGCTTCTCGAGTCGTCGCTGATCGGGCGCACGTCCTCGGCGAGAGCGTCAGCAGCATTGTCCGGCGAACGGGACTCGGCAGAAAGCGAGTGACCAGCTGGATCAGTCTACTGGCACCTCCAAAGCGCCACACCATGGAGCCGAAGCCGCAAACGCCGGCCTCTATCAGGACTACCTAGCTAAGCGTTGGAGTGACGCTTGCCGGCACGGGCGCAGCTTGCTGAAATAAATTCAGTAGCTCGGATATACGGGATGCTTCTCGTATCTTGGCGGATCATCTGTGGCCTTCTCGCGGAGAAATGACAAGCCTTTGAAAGCTCGGGCGAAGATCATTTCGACTGAGACGATTCTCACTCCGGCACCCTTGAAAGTTGCAGTCATCGTCAGATCTCACCTCAGGCAGCATAGGCATTCCTTTGTAAGCTGCGGACCCAGATGAGCCAGACGCAGCGGCTGATTGTCGACACTCTCAAGAGCAATTGAATCGGGCCATCATCGCGCGGGTCGTTGCGGCCTCGTACGCGAGCAAGCCCGATGACCTCCAGAGGTCTCCGCACAAGTTGCAGAATCTTAACAAAAGACTGTGCTAGGAACCGGACCCAACCGCCTGGAGATTTACCCGATCCGCGGCGAAGCCAGTGAGCGGCAGATGATGGTCTACTTCCCCAGCGAAAGCTTCTCTATGGCAGCGATCCGTTTCAGCCCGATCAGAATGGTGAGTTCTACTATCCTCAGACGGTCTCTGAATTGATGGACGCGGTTGCGCGTGAACAGCTGAAATGACCCGTTCTTCATGATGCATATCGGGCCGATGCCATGAGCTCGGCTGGCAGATGAGATCGAACGGGCAGCGAGTGTGGACACTCCTGATGGGCGGTAGAGTCTGTACATCGCCGGTCCTGCAGGGACGCTTGTCCAGGATTCGTCAGGGGCGAGGAGTAAGTGGCCAGGCATGGCCCCTAAAGGAAGCCGTCGTATGTCTGGGACCGTTCGCCAGAGGACCTATTCCTCCGGGCTACTCGACCCCCTTGAGGCATTCAGGCGAAGTCGAGTTGCGCTCATCGTTTCGGAGACCTACTGACCCTTAGCTGCTGAGGGCCCGGGGTCTACGAGGTAGCGATAGAAGAATGCATCGCTGCGCTTCCATGCATCGCGTAGTACATAGGCGCGGCGGAAGAAATGTATCTCGCCGGGATAGATCGCCATGTCAAACGGCTTGCCTAGTTTCTCCAAAGTATCGATGACCTTGAGCGACTCCCAGAGGGGCACGTTTGCATCGTTGGTACCCTGCAGAATTAGCAGCGGCCGACTTAGTTTGTCTAGATGCTTGACAGGGGCGGAACGGTCGTAGAGTTCGGGGTCGGTGACAGGTGTTTCGCCGAGGCGGCCAAGGATCATCCCACCTGTCGTCCATGTCTCCCAGTCGCCTACGCCGGCTACATTGATAGCGCATTGAAAGAGAGTCGGGTCAGTGAGGATAGACTGCATGGTCATAAAGCCGCCGTAGCTAAGGCCCCAAATGCCAATGCGATCAGGATCCACATAACTTAAGGTCTTCAAGTAGTCGGCGCCGGCATTTACATCCTGCGTTTCACCGCCGCCCAGGTCGCGCGATACGCCGGTTGCCCAATCGCGGCTATAGCCGGAACTGCCACGGTAGTCAGGAGTCAGGATGACATAGCCCTGCTGTGCGAGATATTGGCTCATCGCGTAGTACATGCGATACGCGCCAGGGTGCCAGGCTAGATAATTCTGATCGGCGCCAGAACCATGAACCCAGATGATGGCGGGATGCTTTTTGGTGCGGTCAAGATTCTTGTCTACCATGAGAGTGGCCGGCACGGACTTCTGGTCGGCGCGGCTCGGATAGTGCACAGCGACCGGCGCAGTCAGGTCTTCGGTGAGCAGGCCTGGGGGCAGGGAGTTCGTAAGCCGCGATGGCTCCGCACCCGGACGCGCGGCAACGGAATATATTTCGAGTGGATGTTCGACCGCGCTTCGCTCGTAGACAAGCATGCGGCCATCCGGAGAAAACGCTGGAGCCCTATTCACTCCACGAGCCATTACAATTGGCTCGAAATGATCGTTGGCGACTGTGGCAATAGAAATGAAACGCTCCATCTGGTTGCCCGGTGCGCTATGGGCATAGGCTATCTGCTTACTATCGGGCGACCATGCGGCGTAACCATCACCAAAGTCTCCCTTGCTGATCTGTTTCGCCTGCGCCTCGGAGGTAGCATCGACCGGCACCACATAAACGTGTGGCCATCCGCTGCGATCGCTGATAAAAGCGACCATCTTCCCATCGGGAGACACAGTATCCATCGCGCCGTCGGCAGGAGATATCCAGGCCGGATCGTAATCTCTCCACAGGGTGTGGCTCTCTCCGGAGACGGCAGTTACTTTGAGCTCCATCGTCTTATGGTCCGGCGAGAACTCTTCATGCACGATCGAGGGGCCCGCAGCCCAGCGCATCTCAGTTGAGCCATAATTTCGAGCCGAGACTGGAATCCACATCGGCTCTGCCGCGTAACTGTAAACCGAAACTACGCCGATTCGGTCATCCCAACTTAGGCTGCGAAAGACCTTCATGAGGTTGCCGTTATAGGGTAGCGGCTCCGGAACCGACTCGTGGCGCGCCGCGTCGAAAGCTACATACGCGCCATCAAGCGAAAAGGAGGGATTGCTTGCATGCAGCCCCTCAGGCATGTGCGTCAGTCGGCGCCTGGTGTGCGCGCTGAGCGAGGCAACCCAGATCTCGCCCTTTTGCACGAAGGCGATCTGTTGTCTATCCCGCGAGATTGAAAAGCTACTGACGCCCTCAAAGCCTGCGAGGGGCTGGGGTCTAGGAGAAGAGGTCGACACGCTCCATAGCTGGTCTCCCTTGCTGAAGATAATTTCGGATGGAGATGCCCACTCGAAGTGACCGATGTCGCAAAGCAGCAGATTGGGGTCCACAGGGAAATCAGTAAGGGCAACTGGAGGCTTGCCCGGCTGGACCATGAATAACTCCTGTTTGCCCGCCGCGTCCCATAGGAAGGCCACTGTCTTGCTGTCGGGGGACCATTGCTGATCCGTTGGATATTTGATGTCGGCGATGCGATCAATCGTGATGCTGCCCTTGGGAGCCAGTTGAGCGGAGATGAACTCGGTGACCAAATAAGGTGCGAGGAACAGGCAAACCACAGGGAACAGTTTGAGAATAGTCATACAAATCTCCGCGTTTGAGTATTTAAGCTCGGTTGTCTGCTGGCCGAGTTGTTTATTCGCCCGGCCAGCCTGGTTCACTTCCGTTAAAAGCTGAATCGCAGTGCAAATCGAGCGATGAACGGGTTCAGTTGGTTGGTTGGCTTTTCAAAGCTTGCGCCGCCAGTGGGAACTTCACTGATGACAGTGTTGGCGTTGGTGATGTTGAAAAGGTCAGCTACAGGTTCGATGTTGAATCGCTCTCCAAGGTGGGTTGGGCGCGAGAGGCGCAGGTTGAGAATATCGACATTGGGCAGGCGGATTTTTCCGATCTGCTCACCGATGACGGAGACCTGGCCCTGATTCAGGCCTTCGAAGACTGCGGTGGGTGGCCCATTGTTCGGGTCCAGGGGATAGCCGGTGTAGTGTTGATAATTAAGTCCAATGTTGAAGAGCGACTTCGCGAAAGTATAGTTGCTGAGCACCTTGAACATCTGGGTCGCGTCGTAATTGAGGATGGCGTTATCGCGATTGATGTTGTTGTTCGGGTTGTTGAAGTCGTCCGTCAAACCTCGACGGTAGGTGCCTCTCTGCTGCTGGATTGTATAACCGGCGAGTAGCTGCCAGCCGTTGCTCATCCTCTTCTGTGCGGTAAACTCGACTCCATTGTAGTGATTGGTGTTGAGCGCGGGAATATTGGTAATGAAGTAGTTGGAGAGGCCAACGTCGGCAGAATTGAGATTATAGAGCGTGATCGGCTGCCCCGTGACAGAGTTGACGAGCGGATTGCCTGAGTTGTCGACTTGTGTAGCGGTGTAGTCCGATGTGGGATTGGCAAGGTTCTGCTCGGCATACTGATTTTTTAGGTTGCGGAAGTAGTAATTGACACCGACCATTAGAGACGAAAACATCTGCTGCTCATAGCCAACGTTGAACTCATTCGAGTAAGGGCGCTTGAGGTGCGCGTCGACGGTGGTGACAACGCCGCCCGTCTCGTAGACCAGGTTCGCGGGAGAGTCCCATTCGTTCTGTTGTGGAATGCCATCGCCGTTTGTATCGGTCCAGGTGTAAATTTGCTCGCTCAAGCCATTCGGATTGATCTGTTCTGCAAGCTCAGCGCCCTCGATGACATCGAATTGGCCGAAGTAGGCGCGGAGTACGGACCGGCCATTGCCTCGCAGGTCGTAGGCTGCGCCGAGCCTTGGCCGGAATGTGTTCCAGGTCGTAATATTCGGAGATTTGGCAAAAGTGCGCTGCGGAAAGAGCGCAGGAAACGTCGCGGGCGGGCTGCTTTGCGCAGGATAAAAGGTGTTGAAGTGATCGTAGCGTACACCGAGGTTGAGGGTCAGTTTGCGCTTGAGGGTCACGGAGTCCTGCCCGTAGAGCGCGGTCTCGTGATAAATGCTGCGCACGTCGACTGGAGTGTTATAGGCAGTCACCTCGGTGGGTACCCCATTGTTGTAAAGCGCGTCAATTCCATTGTTGGCCGTGTAGTTGTAGCCGTTCCGGTTGACAGAGGTATCGACGCCGAACTTGAAGGTATGGGCCGCGTGCCACAGGTGACCGTTGTAGTAAGAGACCCCTTCAGCAAGGCCGAACACGCTGGCTGGGTTTACAAAGGAATAAGGTGGCGCGCCTGTTTCGGTGGACAGCGTCACATCTTCACGGTTGAGCGCTGTCGGAGAGGTGGTCGGCTGATCGCTCAGGGGAAAGATCTGGTGCAGATATCCAAACCTGGTATCGAATAGAAAGTTATACAGCGTGCTGGTCCACTCACCTTGCAGGATATAGGCGGGCTCGATCTGACGCCACGATGCGTCCGCGCTCACGAACGCGTAGGAGGTATCACGTCGGAAGAATCTGTTCTGCTCGTTGAACCACCAGACGAAGTCCAGGTGATTATTCCTGGACAGTTGGTAGTCGCTGCGGAGCGTGGTGTTGCTTTGGTGATTCGGGTCGGTTGTGGGTGAACCGTCGGGGTTCGTAACAGACAGCACGCTCTCTTTCAAATCGTAAAGACGCCAGGAGCCAAACAGCCACCACTTATCCCGCAAGAGCGGACCACCCAAGTTAGTGGCCAGATCGCGTGCCATGATGAAAGGAGTTCCGGAGGGGACTGGGCTGCCATCATACACAGGATCAGCAATGCTGGCTTGTGTGCCGGCAGACTGATAATAAGCCGCGGCAAGCCCGTGCATCTTATTCGCGCCAGACTTAGGCACGAGATTCATATATACGCCGCCGACAGCAACCTCAGCCTGCGCACTGTCGGTAACAACCTGGAGTTCGGACAAGGAATCATCGTCGACATAGAAGGACGTATAGCCGCCGGTCGAACCGGGCCAGTTGAGACGCAGCCCGTTGAAGCTGTAGACCTGATCGCCGGGGAGACTGCCATGGACCTGCATGACGGACTGTTGGAAGCTTTGACTGCCGGCAATGTCGAAGTCGCTCGTGGCGACGCCCGGCGCCTGAGCAACCGTTGAGAATGTATCGCGGCCACTCGGGATATCCTGGAGCAGAGCATCGTCGAAGGTCGTTGCAGTGGTGTTGTTGGTGGTGTCGACTACAGGCGCTGCGGCAGTAACTACCACGGATTCCTGGCTGGCGCCAATCTGCAATTGAGGACTGACGGCTGCGGTGAAGCCGGGCGCAATCGAGATGTTGGCGCGAACTTCGGTCTTGAATCCGGAGATCGTGTAGGTCAACTCGTAGGTGCCTGGGGGCAGAGAGTCGAACAAGTAATTGCCAGATATGTCGGTGGTCGTCTTCCGGGCCGTCATCAGGGCGGCACTTACGGCACTGATCGCAACGTTGGGCAACACGCTCCCCGAAGCGTCAGTAACAACACCGCGGATTTGCCCTGTGATGGCAACCTGGGCGCGAAGGAAGGATGAGCCGAAACTCATGAGAATCAAGAGCAGAAACATTTTCTTCGCCATGACATCTCCTTGACTGATGCAGTAGTAAATAGTGGCTACAACTGTGAAATGCACGCCGATGGTCTCGACGCAAAGGCATCTGTGCTCAAGCCAGCGGTGATAGAAGACTAGTCGCTCAGTAAAGAACAAGAGACAACACGTAAGTCAAAGCCTTGCATAATGCGATCCTGGCAAATCCAGCCTCGTCCGAGATTCCCTATAGCGAAGGATGTTGCAGGTGCCAATCAGTCTTGGACTGGTAAATCCTTGCAGCACGCAACACGACAGCATCCTGCAAAGCGCGCCCCATGATCTGCATGCCGAACGGCATATGCTTCTGAGAAAACCCGCAAGGGACGTTGATCGCCGGAAGTCCGCATAGACTCGAAACCCCATCGGGTGCGCGGCGGTCCATGCGGAACTTTCGTGCGCCTTTCGTTGCCTGGTCTTCGTCCGGATCCTTTGCAAGCAGGGGCTGAGCGGCAGTGGGTTCGGTCGCAGAGATAAGCACGGAATAGCGATCGAACATGCCGTCGGCCAGCCGCTGCAGCATGGGCCGGACGCGCTGCACGTGAAGATAGTCGGGGGCGGAAAATTGCTCACTCGCATAGCCATTCACCCGGCCCACGGGATCGACAAGTGTGTTGCAATCACCGGACTGAATGAGATGCTCAAACGCACTGGCGGCCTCCATCAGTATTGTGAGTTCGGCCGCTTCTTCAAACGGTCCGTCGGGAAACTCGCAGCGCTCAACCGTTGCACCCGCACTCTCAAATACCTTGCATGCCTGGTCGACTGCTTTCTCAGCTTCGGGATCGCTCTCGCTATAGACATTCATAAGTCGCCCGATGCGAAGCGGCGCTCCGCTGTCAGGCTCCGTGTCCTGATAAACAAAAGGCGCGGCATCGCTGGGGATGGAATCGTGATCGAGCGGATCGTGACCTGCGATCACAGAGAGTACCAAGGCACAATCCTCAGCAGTACGCGCCATCGGGCCCAGCTTATCCATGCTGTAGGCGATGGCCATCGAGCCGTAGCGGCTGACTCGGCCGAAACTCGGCCGCAGCCCTGACACGCCACACCAGGACGACGGGCAGAGAATGGACCCGCGTGTATCGGAGCCGAGAGCCCAGGGCGCAAGGCCGGCTGCCACGATGGCGCCCGAACCGCTCGAAGATCCGCAGGTCCAGCATTCGGGATTCCACGGGTTGCGCGCCGGGCCTGTCAGCGAGGCTTCGCCGGAGCTGTAGCCAAGGCCACCAGCCAACTCAATCATTGCGGCCTTGCCCAACAGCACTGCGCCGGCGGCATTCATCCGCTCGATGACGGTCGCGTCGTAGTCGAAGCTCTGATGCGCATACGGCACGGCTCCCCATGTTGTGGGATACCCTTTAACCGTCACAAGATCTTTCACCGCGTAAGGAACTCCATGCAGTGGTCCTCGATAGTTGCCCGCCTTGATTTCAGCCTCAGCCTGCGCTGCCTGGCGCAAAGCAAGGTCGGCTGTCAGTGTGACAAAGGCGTTCAGCCTTTTGCCAATGGTGCGGGCGCGCTCCAGATAGCCCTGGGTCAACTCGACAGGGGACAGTTGGCCTGTGCGAATCAATTCGCCTAGCCGTCGCGCTGGCATGAAATAAATTTCCTGCGTGAGCACTTGCGGCCCTCCTTTCGAGTCATCGACTAGACGGACAAGCTACTTAGAGGCGTCCACCCGTAACGTGCATGCTGACGGGTCACCATTTTGAACAATGAAGGCGCGTATCGATGAAAGCATGTGCTCGTTTTCGGTCAGAATTCTGACGATGCGCTGCTTCTGCTCCGGCGAAAGGCGCGCACCGTAAATACGCAGCACATTTGCATATCTTGTGCGTACTTCTTCCCACTCGGAGGCTGACAAATCTTCCGGCTTGTCTCCGAGTACTGAGGAGTTGTCGAGTCCATGCGCGGCATGAGTCTGTTCTGCGATCGGGTTTAATGGGAGCAGCCCCAGGCTGGCCGCAACCATGGCGTGGCGGCTGAATACGCGGCGGCTCAGCAGTTCGGGGACCTCGGGTGTGGCTTGCGTTTGCATGTGGTTGTGCTGATCCCTTCTCTCTAATTACTTTGCTGCAGCGGCTTGCATGTAGAGCATGGCGTAGGTGGCAAGCCAGTGTTGACCCATGTAACCGGCGTCGCCCATCTTCTCAAAACCACGCTGTGCGTTGAGAGCGGCCAGCCTTTGAAAGACCGGCACGCGTGGATCATTAGCCGGGAGTGCGCTCGCGATGCGCAACAAGGCAGCCGCGCGCTGAAATGCGAGCCCGATAAGATGAGACTTCGAGCCCAGGAGTCCTTCGCTGTCGGAAGAGTCCGCCTTGCTTCCAGAGGCCTGGATGCGGCTTACGTCAATCTCTGCGGCATACACCTGAAACTCACGGCTATAAACTGGAGGAAGAAACTCGCCGAGCCACGCAACATAGCTCGTGGCGTCGAGCACGCGGCTCATCAGCATCGCCTCAGTCAAACACGGGGAGAGAAAATCCCCGTTGGCTGGCTCATAGGCGGTGGGGCAGTGTTTGTCGTTCTGGAAAAAGCGCAGTGCGGTGTCTTGAATTTCCTTCTGTAGAGCAGGGTCGGGCACATGGTCGAGGTAGTCCTCGACAAAGCCCATTGTCAGAGCGGTGTTGGGATGAACGCCGACACGCATTGGATACGGAAGGCTGTGGAGATAGCTGGCGTACTTGGCCGAGAACAGTTTTACCAGCGGCTCAAGGTTTGCTGTGAGTGCTGCGGCATCGGGATCCTTCCACGAAGCCAGTTCGCCGTAGAGTTTGAGCAGCCACGCATAGCCGTAAGGGCGCTCAAAGTTCTTGCCCTCAGAATCCGTTGGCTCGGTGAAGAATGCAATCTCTCCCGCGACATTGTCTTTGCCGAGATGCTCTGCAAGCCGTTGACGAATGACGGGCGCAAGCGAGAGTGTGGGAGCCCGCTTGAGAAGCGCGACCATCAGCCAGGTAGAGTTGACAGCGGAGTGCCAGTCAAAGCAGCCGTAGAACGCTCTGTGCTTCCAGTACTGATCGACCGTGCGCATGCTGGAATCATGGATCCATAGATAATCGCCGGGATTCTCGTAGCGCTCCTCGGGATGGTCGATGCAGGAGAGTGGCAGCGCGGCCAGAGTAACCATCTCGGCATCGCTCTGTTGCATCGCACGGGCGGCGGGCAGAGTGTTCAAATACTCGGCAATGCGCCCGCTCTCCCGGTCCGACGCGCGAGCCGGACAGGGCGTCGTCAACGTGAGCAAGGTAGCCACCGCACAGCCGCGCGCGAGTGGTTTGCTTCTCAGCAAATGCAGCAAAGATCGGATAGCGGGAGACCTCCGCACTCAATTTTCATGGAGTACACGCCAGCTCGAATGCGGCCCGAAAAGGCCGATCGACTGACGTACGAATTGTATACAACACATCCAACGGACTGTAAAGCGGTTTGGCAGTGACGGCATGTTCGGCCATTTTCATTGAGAAAAGCGAGTAAACGTAGGGATACAATTCCCACAATTTTTTGTTGTTGACAAGTGGCAGGACCCACCTTATAAGGGTCTACATGAACTGGGGTCGAGCCCCTGTCACCCCACAGGACCGGCCTGTCTCCGCGCTTCTTTAGTGCGCCTTAGACACTGCTTCACCGATGATTGCTGTGGTTTCTGTGGCCGGAAAGAGTTCCGCTATTTGCGAACCTCCGTCCATACCTTGCCTTTCTCGCTTCGCGATGGATCGAGCAGTCTCATTGAATTTGCCGCACCACTTACCTGGAGGTCATATGCGCACTGCTGCGTGTACACGAATGCCGTTTTTGCTTTTGGCAATCTGCGGCTTGCCGGTCGCTCAGAACGCCCTGGCGCAGGGAGGCCAGGCTGATATATCCGGGGTGGTTACCGACCTGTCTCAGGCAACTGTTCCGAACGCCGAGGTCAGTTTGAAGAATGAAGATACGGGCGTGGTCCGCACGGTCGCAGTCCAGCAGAGCGGCGACTATCGGTTTGCAGCAGTAGCTCCGGGGCGTTACTCCATTAGCGTGAAGGCTCCGAGTTTCGCCGCCGAGAGCATCGGTGGCCTGGCAGTTGAGCTTGGCATGCACTTGCAGGAGAACGTAACACTCCGCACGGGCAGCGAGCAGCAAACTGTCACTGTAGACGGCACAGTACCGATTATCGATCCGGCGGACAGCGATGTGGGCGGGGTAATCAACCAGAACCAGATTGACACGCTCCCGATCAGCCAGCGGCAATACCTGAACCTGGCGACGCTCTTGCCGGGCACATCCCAGGATGCGACGCGCACCTTTTACAACAACGTGCAGTCCGGCGGCGGCGGGTACTTTTATGCCAACGGATTTATGCTCGACGGAGTTACAAATACGTGGGCTGAGCAAGGAGAGCCACGCCAGAATGTGCCGGAAGGCGCGGTATCTGAATTCAAGGTATACGTTTCGCAGTTTCCGGCGGAGTTTGGCTTGGCGATGGGCGGCATGACCACGGTGGTTACCAAGAGTGGTACGAACCAGATACACGGGGAGGTCTTCGAGTATTTTCGCGACGAGGCGCTGAACGGGGACAACGTCTTTCAGCAGGAGGCAGAGGCCGAAGAGGCAACGGGCCGTCCACCATTTCAGCGCAATCAGTTTGGCGGCGATATTGGCGGCCCGATTCTCAAGAACCGCACGCACTACTACGGCGCTTATGAGCGCA
>Ga0116226_10002802_pt1 | contig 15282 bp, 13 predicted proteins | sample S1TSphfallax_FD_89692 | JGI IMG/M metagenome (GOLD analysis project Ga0116226, IMG submission 89692) | Host-associated microbial communities from peat moss isolated from Minnesota, USA - S1T2_Fa - Sphagnum fallax MG | ecosystem: Host-associated > Plants > Peat moss > Unclassified | place: USA...
GCGCGCCCGGAGAGATTCGAACTCCCGACCACCTGGTTCGAAGCCAGGTGCTCTATCCAGCTGAGCTACGGGCGCAGGCGGCCAAGTTTAGCGGAAAGGGGGAGCGGGGTCCGTGGACTGTGCGCCGTGGGGCCTCGGGCCGCTGATCTGCCGCCCCTACGCGCCTATATATAGACATAGTCAGCGGATCCGCGGCTCTGGGGACCCGAGCCTTGCCATCGGCGTCGAAAGCAAGCGTGAAATCAGTGACTTACGGTTCACCAGTCTAATGCTGGCCGTAACAGGCACTAAGGCCGTAATATCGCCGTCCGCTCCGCTAAATTAACGAGGGTCCCCGATGAAGGCTTGGAAACCGCTGATTCTGGCTTTTGCCTTGAGCGCCGCGGCGCATGCGCAAGACTCCTGCACCTACCCGGCCGCCCCGGTCACGCCCCCCGATGGCGCGACCGCGACCTTGGATCAAATGAAGGCTGCGAACAAGGATTACGCGCGCTACAACTCGGAGATGAACAGTTATCTGGACTGCCTCAAGGCGCAGCAAGATGCAGCAGCTCCCAAGGATGTTGCGAAGCTCACGCCCGACCAGAAGAAGCAGTACGACGACAAGATCAAGTTCCTCGTTCAAAAGAGCAATGCCGCAGTGGACGAACTGCAGGCGGCGGTCGGGCGGTTCAATGAACAGCTCAAGATCTTCAAAGCCAAGCAGCAGAAGTCCTAGTGGGGTCCTGCGGCGGAGATGGTCCGCCGCAACACCATCCGATATGCCGGCCGGTACGCTCATTTCCCCCCGTCTGGCCGAAGAGGCGATCAACTCTCGCCTGACGTGTCTGCCGATTGAATCGCTCCCGTTGACACAGTGTGTCGGCGGGACCCTGCGCGAGAACGTCTATGCCGAACGCGACCAACCGCCATTCGATCGAGTGGCCATGGATGGCATTGCGATCGACAGCGAGATGGCGCGTCAGGGACTGCGCGCGTTCCGCATCCAGGGGACGCAAGCGGCGGGCACCGCCGCACTCAAGCTGTCGTCCGGACAACACGCGGTTGAAGTCATGACCGGCGCGACGCTGCCGATCGGTTGCGATTGTGTGATTCCGGTCGAACAGATCGAAATCGCCGGCGGGATGGCGACGGTCAAATCGTCCGTGAGCCTTCAGCCGTATTTGAACGTGCACCGCCGCGGCAGCGACAGCCGGCAGGGTGCGCTCCTGCTCGAAGCCGGTACTTTGCTGCGTGCGCCTGAGATCGCCGTGGCCGCCTCGGCCGGTATGGCGCGCGTGCGCGTCAGCAGTCAGCCCGCGGTCATGGTGATCTCCACCGGCGACGAACTGGTCGAACCGGGCGAACCGATCGCCGATTATCAGGTGCGTCGTTCCAACGCGTACGCCGTCGCGGCGACTTTGCGCAATCGCGGGTTTGCGCGCATCGGCGATGATCATGTCCCGGACGACGCGCAGTTGCTGCGCGACCGGTTGTCCCTGCACCTGACCACCCACGAAGTCCTGATCTTGAGCGGCGGCGTCTCGATGGGCCGCTTCGACCTCGTGCCGAAGGCGCTGATCGATCTCGGCGTCGAACAAGTGTTCCACAAGATCGCGCAACGACCCGGCAAACCGATGTGGTTCGGCATCGGCCCGCAGGGACAGGCCGTCTTCGGCCTGCCCGGCAATCCGGTCTCGACCTTGGTCTGCCTGATTCGCTACGTGATCCCGGCGATCGGCGCGGCCATGGGAACCAAGCGTGAGACGCCGGAGCGCTTCGCGCTCTCCGCCCCGGTTACGTTCGAGTCCCCGGTGACGTATTTTTTGCCGGTCACGATCGAACACGACGATTGGGGACGACCCTGGGCGCACCCGCGCGCAACGCGTGGTTCGGGCGATTTCTTGAGTCTCGCCGCCACCGACGGGTTCGTGGAGCTGCCACCCGGCCCGAACACCTTCCCGAAGGGCTTCGTCGCGAGCGTCTATCGCTGGTAGGAAGCACCACATGAGCCCCATCATTCACGACATTCGCTGCGCGCATCACCCGGTGGACCGCCTCGGGCGGCCGCTGCACGATCTGCGCATCTCGGTCATGGACCGCTGCAATTTCCGCTGCCCGTATTGCATGCCCAAGGATCAGTTTCACGATCATTACAAATTCCTGAATTCCGCCGAACGCCTGTCCTTCGCCGAAATCACGCGTCTGTCGCGGCTGTACGCGGGGCTCGGCGTCAAGAAACTGCGCCTCACCGGCGGCGAACCTTTGTTGCGGGCCAATCTCGCCGACTTGATCGGCGACCTGACCGGCATCCCGGGAATCGAGGACGTGGCGCTCACGACCAACGGGGTGCTGCTCTGTCAGCATGCCGCCGACCTGTATGCAAACGGCCTGCAACGGGTCACGGTGAGCCTCGACACGCTCGACCCCGAGATCTTCAAGCGCATGAGCGGCGGCTTCGGCGTGATCGAGCAGGTCTTGCAAGGTATCGATGCGGCGATCGCCGCGGGTCTTGCGCCGGTCAAAGTCAACGCCGTGATCGAACGCGGCGTCAACGATCACACGGCCCTCGACTTGGTCGAACACTTCCGGGGAAAGCCCGTGGTCGTGCGGTTCATCGAGTTCATGGACGTCGGCAATCGGAATGCCTGGCGACCGGAGCTGGTCGTACCCTCGGGCGAACTTGCCCGGCGCGTCAACGAACGCTGGCCGATCGAGCCGCTGTCCGAGAGCTACAGCGGAGAAGTCGCGAAACGCTGGCGTTTCGCCGACGGCGGCGGCGAAATCGGCTTCATCTCGTCGGTCTCGCAGCCGTTCTGTGCGGCGTGCAGCCGCGCGCGCCTGTCCTCGGACGGCAAGTTCTATACCTGTCTGTTCGCCACTGAAGGGCTGGATTTACGTGCGGTGATGCGCGACGGGGCGAGCGACACGGCCTTGCTGGAGTTGATCCGCGGTGTCTGGTTGCGCCGTACGGACCGCTACAGCGAGCAGCGCGAGGAGTTGCGGCGCGGCGCACCGCATACGCGCAAGATCGAAATGTACTACATCGGCGGATGAAGCCATGACCACGAAGCCGTTCTCCCATCTCGACGACGAACGCCGTCCGACCATGGTCGACGTCAGCGACAAGACCGTGAGCAAGCGGACGGCGGTCGCCGAGACGCAGGTTCGCTTTCCCGCGCAGGTGGCCGACGCTCTGCGTGCCGATGGGCTGCGCTCGGCGAAGGGTCCGGTCTTCGACACGGCGATCGTCGCGGGGGTCATGGGCGCGAAGCGCACGCACGAGTTGATTCCGTTCTGTCATCCGCTCGCGATCGAGAGCTGCAAGATCACGATCGACCTCGTGGGCGACGCCGCCGTGGTCCGCTGCACGGTCAGCGTGCATCACAAGACCGGCGTCGAAATGGAAGCGCTGACCGGGGCTTCGATCGCGGCTTTGACGATCTATGACATGTGCAAAGCCTTGTCCCACGAAATCGTGATCGGCGAGACGCGGCTGCTCGCGAAAGATGGCGGCAAGCAAGATTTTTCGGTCGCCTTCAGCTCATGAACCACCCGCCGCCGGTTCATGGTCTGGTGCTCGCCGGCGGCGCGAGTTCGCGCATGCAGCGCGACAAGGCGGCGCTCGTCTATCACGGCGCGACGCAATTGGATCGCGTCTTCGCCCTGCTCAGCCGCCATGTCCACCCCGTGTTCGTCTCCGCGCGCCGCGCGCAGGCGGACGAGCCGTCCCGCGCCGGCAAGCCCTTGATCCTCGACGACCCGGCGCTCCCGGGCATCGACCGCGAGGAGCGCGCCGGTGGTCCGATCGTCGGGATACGCGCGGCGTTCGCGCGTTTTCCGGACGCCGCCTGGCTCGTGCTCGCCTGCGACCTGCCGTTTCTCAGCGACGCGGCCCTGGGCCAATTGCTCGCGGCGCGGGATCCGAGGCGCCTCGCCACAGCCTTTCGCAGCGTCCATGACGGGCTGCCGGAACCGCTCTGCGCGATTTGGGAACCGGCGGCCGCCGCGGCGCTGGCGGTACATCAGGCCTCGGGCAGTCAGTGCCCGCGTAAATTTCTGATTCGCGCCGACGCCCTGCTCGTCGACCCCGCGGATCGACGCGCCCTCGACAACGTCAATACACCGGAGGAATATGCGCAGGCGCAGCAGCTGCTCGGCGCAAACGGCGGCCATCGGACCATGCAACTCAAGATCCAGTACTACGCAATTCTGCGCGAACAAGCCGGTCGATCCGAGGAAACACTGGAAACCGCCGCGAGCACGCCTGCGGCCGTTTATGCGCAGCTGCACGCGCGTTACCGCTTCACGCTCGACGTCGAACAACTGAAGGTTGCGGTCAATGGCGAATTCAGCGATTGGACCCGCACGCTGCATCCCGGCGATGCGCTCGTTTTCGTTCCACCGGTGGCGGGCGGCTGATGCGTTTCCGTCTGCAGCACGCGTCGATCGACACCGCGGCGAACCGCCGCGAATTGCTCGACGGCGGCGCCGGGGGCTATGCGAGTTTCGAGGGCTGGGTCCGCGACCATAACGAGGGTCGCGCCGTCGAACGGCTCGAGTACGAGGTCTTTGCGGAACTGGCGATCAAGGAGGGCGACCTGATCGTCGCCGAGGCTCTGCAGCGTTTCCCGATCAAGCATGCGCTGTGCGTACATCGAGTCGGTGAACTGATGATCGGCGAACTCGCCGTCTGGGTCGGTGTCAGTTCGGCGCATCGCGGCGAGGCCTTCGATGCCTGTCGCTACATCATCGACGAGGTCAAGCATCGTGTCCCGATCTGGAAGAAGGAACACTATCGCGACGGTGACTCCGGTTGGGTCAATTGCGAGCGCTGCGCCGCGGCGGCTGCCCACGCCCACGAGCATGCTCGCGACCACGTGATTTGACCGAGGGCAAGGATGCGGTTCGACTATTCCAGGCAACTCACCCTCAAGGAGATCGGACCTGCCGGCCAGGCGAAACTCGCACTGGCGCGTGTGCTCGTCGTCGGCGCCGGGGGACTCGGCAGCCCCGTCCTGCAATATCTCGCCGGCGCGGGCGTTGGGCGCCTCGGGATCGTCGACGGCGACGTGCTCGATGCGAGCAATCTGCATCGACAACCCATTTATTCGTTCGCCGACGTCGGCCGGCGCAAGGTGGATCTTGCCGCCGAGGCGGTCGCGCGCATCAACCCGGAAGTCGTCGTCGAAGCCTATGCCACCCGGCTGACCGCCGCGAACGTGGGCGAACTGCTCGATCGCTTCGATCTCATCGTCGAGTGCAGCGACAATTTCGGCACGAAATTCCTGGTCAACGACCTCGCCGTGCTGGCCCGCAAGCCGGCAGTTTTTGCGAGTGTCTACCAATATGAGGGACAGTTGCAGGTCTACAAACCCGCGCCGACTCATGCCTGTATACGCTGTCTCTGGCCGGAACCGACGCGCGAGGGCATCGTCGCCAATTGCGCGCAAGCCGGTGTGCTCGGACCCGTGCCGGGCGCCATCGGCGCGATGCAGGCGGTGCTCACGCTGAAGATTCTCACCGGCATGCACGGACAACTCGACGGCGCGCTGCTGCTGCTGGATTTCACGACTTTCGCGACGCAGTCGCTGCGCGCACCGCGGCGCAAAGAGTGCGTCGCGCCCGACTGCAAGCACGTGAAATGGCCCAGGCCCGAGTCCGACGACCTGGAAGTCGCCCTGGGGTCGGTCGCCGCGGCCCGCGGAGCCGGCTATGAACTCATCGACATTCGCACGACGGAGGAACTCGCGCGCGATCCGTCCGGCCTGCGCCACATCCCGATGCCCGACTTGCTCGCCGGGGCGGGCCGCTTGGCGCAGGACACGCGCTACCTGTTGGTCTGCGCGTCCGGACGGCGCAGTCTGAGCGCGGCGCGCGCACTGCGCAGCCACGGTCTCGACGTGTATTCCTTGACCGGCGGCTTGGGCACCCTGGAGCGCTGAGGCGATGCTGTTTGCGAGCAAACTACCGGATGTCGGCACGACGATTTTCACGGTGATGTCGCGCCGCGCACTCGAGGAGGGCGCGCTCAACATCGGGCAGGGCTTCCCCGACTATCCACTCGACCCGCGCCTTGCCGAATACGTGACGGAAGCGATCACGGCCGGCCACAATCAATATGCGCCCATGGAGGGCGTCGTCGAACTGCGCACCCGCATCGCCGCCAAGCTGTACGGCAGCTACGGCGTCAACTTCGATCCGCTCGCCGAGATCACGATCACCTGCGGCGGCACGGAGGCGATCTTCGATGCAATTCAAGCCGTCGTGGGTGCGGGCGAGGAGGCGATCATCTTCGATCCGTCCTACGACGTCTACGATCCCGCGATCCGGCTCGCCGGCGGACGCACGCTCCGCATCCCCCTGCAGCCACCGCATTTTCGCTACGATTGGGACGAGATCAAGCGGGCGATCAGCCCGCGGACGCGCTTGTTGATCATCAACAACCCGCACAATCCGACCTGCACGGTTGCGAGCCGCGCGGATCTCGATGCGCTCGCGGCCTTGGTGCGCGACCTGCCGATTACGATCCTCTCGGACGAGGTTTACGAGCACGTGGTTTTCGACGGCCGACAACATGCATCCGTGCTCGCGCACGAGGAGCTGCGGCAACGCAGTTTCGTGGTCTTCTCCTTCGGCAAGACTCTGCACGCGACGGGTTGGCGTACGGGCTATTGCGTGGCGCCGGCGGCTCTGACGCGCGAACTGCGCAAAGTGCACCAATTCAACACCTTCAGCATCGTCGCGCCCTTGCAGCACGCGATCGCCCGCTACGTGGCGACTGCCCCGGAGAGCTGGCTCGGCCTGTCGGCGTTCTTCGCCGCGAAGCGCGACCTGTTCACGGGGCTCGTGCGCGGCTCGGGATTCGAACCGCTCCCGGCGGCGGGGACTTATTTCCAGCTCGTCGACTACGGCGCGCTGAGTCAGGATAGCGACATCGACTTCGCCGACGCACTGATCCGGGACGCGAAAATCGCGACCATCCCCTTGTCACCCTTCTATGCCCAGCCGCCGCGCATGACCCTGCTGCGGGTCTGCCTCGCCAAGCGCGACGAGACCTTGCACACGGCCGCGCTGCGTCTGCGGCAGTATTCCACCCGACTGTTGGAGCGCTGAAGATGAAAGCATTGCCGATCGCCGCCCGCGCGATGCTGGCCGCCTGCGTGATGGCGGGCGCGAGCACACCCGTTGCTGCCCCTGCCGCGAGTGCGCCGACGCCGGGTTCGGAGTCCCCGATCGCGACGATCGCGGCGCGCATCGCGGGTTTGCAGCACCTGCCGGGGCTCCTACCGCTGCATTGGGACGCGAAGCGCGCGCGGCTTTTGCTCGAGATCCCGCAATTGAACGTCGATCTCCTCTACGTCGATTCGCTGCCCTACGGCCTGGGCTCGAACGACGTCGGCCTCGACCGGGGTCAGCTCGCGCGCTCACGTATCGTACGCTTCGAGCGCTACGGCCCGAAGGTCCTGTTGATCGAGCGCAACGAGTTCTTTCGCTCGTCCGCAACGGCGGCGGCCGAGCGGCTCGCCGTACGCGAGTCTTTTCCGGAATCGACGCTCGCGAGCTTCCCGGTGCTCGCCGAAGACGGCTCGGGTGCCGTGCTCGTCGACGCGACCGAGTTCTTCGAACGCGATGCACATCGTGTCGTCGAGAGCCTCGCGGCCGCCCACCAAGACGGCTACAAGCTCGATGCCACGCTGTCGGTGATCGTTCCCGAGGCCTTGCGCGCTTTTCCGCAGAACATCGAAGTCGAAGCGATGCTGACCTTCGTCGCCGATGCGCCGGAGAAATCGCATTTCGTCGCGGACGTCGCACCCGACGCGCATGCGGTCACCTTGCGCGAACACCAGTCCTTCATTGCCTTGCCGGGGCCGGGCTTCGAGCCGCGTCGCTACGATCCGCGCGCCGGTTATTTCGACCAGCCCTTCCGCGACTATTCCGCCGCCTTGGGCGAACCGCTGACGCAGCATTGGATCGTACGCCACCGGCTGCGCAAGCAGGACCCGAACTGCCGGAGCGCCTGTGTCGCCGAGCGACCGATTCAATACTACGTCGATCGCGGCGCCCCCGAGCCCGTGCGCAGCGCGCTCGTCGACGGCGCCCGCTGGTGGGATGAAGCATTTCAAGCAGCCGGCTGGGCGCCGGGCACGTTCAAGGTCGACGTCCTGCCCGAGGGCGCCGATCCCATGGACGTGCGCTACAACATCATTCAGTGGGTGCATCGCTACACGCGCGGTTGGTCCTACGGCGACGCGGTCGCGGATCCCCGCACGGGCGAAATCATCAAGGGCAACGTGACCCTGGGCTCGCTGCGCGGTCGACAGGACTACCTGATCGCGGAGGCCCTGCTCTCGCCCTACGTCTCGGGCGTTCCCCTCGACCCGGGCAAGGACCCCATGCTCGCGATGGCGCTGGCGCGTCTGCGCCAGTTGGCCGCGCATGAAACCGGTCATACGCTGGGGCTCGCGCATAACTTCGCGGCCAGTGCCTTCGCGCACACGCCGCAACAGTCGGTCTCGGTCATGGACTATCCGCATCCCTGGATCACGCTGGATGCTGCCGGCGTCCCGGACCTTGCACAGGCCTACGCGGTCGGCATCGGTCAGTGGGACAAGGTCGCGATCGACTATGGGTATCGCGAGTTTCCGGCGGACACCGATACGGCGGCCGCATTGACCAGGATTCTCTCCGACTCGGCGCGCACGGGACTGCAGTTCATCACCGACGAGGATGCGCGGCCGCTGGGCGGCGCGCATCCGCATGCGCATCTGTGGGACAACGGCCCGGACCCGGCCGCGGAACTGGAACGCATCATGACGATCCGCGCGGCGGCCCTGCACCGCTTCGGACAGAACGCGATTCGCACCGGACAGCCGCTGGCCGCACTCGAAGATACGCTGGTCCCGCTCTACCTGCTGCATCGCTATCAAACCGAAGCGGCGATCAAGGAGATCGGCGGCCTCGATTATCGCTATGCGGTGCGCGGTGACGGCGCGACTGCGCCCACGATCGTCGCCTCGGTCGAACAGAAACACGCGCTGCATGCGGTTCTGCAGACGCTGACACCGGAGTTTCTGACGCTGCCGGAGTCGCTGCTCGAACAGCTCCCGCCACGGCCGCCCGAACTCGAACGCACGCCGGAATCCTTGCCCGCGCATACCGGCCTGACGTTCGATCCGGTCGCTGCCGCGGAGTGCGCCGCCGACCTGACCCTGTCGGGGCTGTTCAACGCCGAGCGCGCCGCGCGGCTGCTCGAGTATCGCGCCCGCGACGGCCGTAATCCGGCGCTGCTCGGCGACGTCATCGATGCGGCGCTCGCGACGACTACGGCGGCGCCGCGCGGCGTGACGGCGCCGGCGACACTCGCCACGCTGGTCGCACAAGCGGTGCGCATCCGCACCGTCGAGGCGCTGCTGACATTGGCCGTGAACCCTCAAGCCTCCGCGCCGGTGCGCGCCCTCGTCTATGCCAAGCTCCAGGCCTTGCGCCAGCATGGCGACCCGGGTTCGGCCACGGATCAGTATCTGGCGTATCGCATCGATGCGTTCGTCCGCGATCCCGGGAAGTTCCTGCCGTCGGCGCCGGTCGCCGCGCCACCGGGTATGCCGATCGGCGATCGCGAGGAATGAGCATGACTCAACCACCGGCCGGCGACGCACGCGTGCAAGGCCTGGTGCAAAGCGGCTTCGCCCATCATGGCAAGGGCGAGTTCACCGCCGCCGAGGCCCTCTACGCGGAGGCCTTGCGGGCGGAGCCCGCGAACTTTCATGCTCAGTACCTCGCCGGCTCGCTCGCCTTGCAGACGGGCCGGCCCGAGATCGCGGCGGACCGGCTGCGCCTGGCCCTCGCCCTCGATCCGCGCCACGCACCCGCGCATAACGATCTCGGCTGCGCGTTGGCGCAACTCGCGCGCCACGCCGAGGCGCTGGCAAGCTTCGAGCAGGCGCTCGTGCTTGCGCCGCAGCAAGCTCAATTCCACGGGAACCGCGCCAATATGCTCGTCGCGCTCGGACGGCGCGCCGAGGCCGTGGCTTGCTATGACCAAGCAATCGGTCACGACCCGCAGGATGCGCGCGCCTACCATCGCCGCGGCGAGACGCTGTTCGATCTCGGCCTGTTCGACGCCGCGCGCGGCGATTACGCCACGGCCATCGCCTTGCGGCCGGACTTCGCGGATGCGCACAACGCCCACGGCAATGCCTTGTTCGCACTGGCAAGACACCGCGAGGCGCTCGCGAGTTTCGACACGGCGATCGCCCTGCGTGGCGACTTTGCGGACGCGCACAACAATCGCGGCAACGCACTGCATCAGCTCGGCCGGCTCGCCGAGGCCCTCGCGAGCATCGAGACCGCCGTGCGTCTGCATCCGGATTATCCCGGCCTGCATTTCAATCGCGGGCAGTTGCTCGACGAGCTGCAGCGCTACCCCGAGGCGGTTGCGAGTTACGATGCGACCATCGCGCTGCGTCCGGAATTTCCCGCCGTCCACGGCAACCGCCTGCTCGCCAAGGCGCAGGTCTGCGACTGGCGGGCGCGTGCCGGGGAACTCGCGAACTTGGAGGCGCGCGTGGCCCGCGGTGAGGCGGCCGCGAGTCCGTTCGCCGTGCTCGCGCTCTCGCCGTCCGCGCAACTGCAGCAGCAAGCGGCAGCCACATATGCACGCAGCAGCTTTGGCGCCGATCCGGGCTATGCGACGCCGCCGCCGCGCGCGGCGAAAATACGCGTCGGCTACTTCTCGTGCGACTTCGACGAGCACCCGCTGGCGACACTGACCGCGGAGCTGTTCGAGACGCACGATCGCGATCGCTTCGAAGTCTTCGGCTTCTCCTTCGGTGCACCGTCGCAGAGCCCGATGCGGCAACGCCTCGAGCGCGCCTTCGACCGGTTCGTCGACGTACGCGACCGGTCCGCAAAGGACATCGTCGCCCTCGCGCGCAGCGTGAGCCTCGACATTGCCGTCGATCTTGCCGGTTACACGAAGCACAGCCGCCCGACGATTTTTGCATTGCGGGCCGCACCGATACAGATCGGCTACCTCGGCTTTCTGGGCACGATGGCCGCGCCGTTCATGGACTACCTGGTCGCCGATGCGACGCTCATCCCGGCCACGAGCCGGGCCTTCTTCACGGAAGCAATCGTCTACCTGCCAAGTTATCAGCCGAATGATCGCCGGCGCCAAATCGCGGATCCGGGGCCGACCCGTACGGCGCTCGGCTTGCCTGAAGATGGGTTCGTGTTCTGCTGCTGCAACGCGAATTACAAGATCGCACCGGCAACCTTCGCGGCGTGGATGCGGATCCTGGAGCGTGTTCCCGGTTCGGTGCTCGTGCTCGTCGCGGGTACGCCCACGGGAGCGCAGAATTTACGCGACGAGGCCCGCGCGCGCGGTATCGCCGCCGAACGCCTCGTTTTTGTCCCGCGCATCGCCCTGCCCGACTACCTGGCACGCTACCGGTGCGCGGACTTGTTCCTCGACACCCTGCCCTATAACGGCGGCGCGACGGTCAGCGATGCCTTGTGGGCGGGTCTGCCGGTGCTGACCTGTGCCGGTGAGACCTTCGCGGGCCGGATCGCTGCGAGTCTCCTGGGCGCAGCCGGACTGCCTGAACTCGTGACTGAAACGCTCGCCGACTACGAGCAACTCGCCGTGGACCTGGCGCAGGATCCGGCGCGGCTGGCCAAGCTGCGGCAGCGGCTCGCACGGGCCGGCGAAACGAGCCGGCTGTTCGACACGCCGCGCCACACCCTGAGCCTCGAAAGTGCGTTCCAGGAGATGATCCGTCGCCTGGACGCCGGCACGGCAGCGACCGACATCGCCATCTCGTGAGGCGCCGCCAACCGGCGCACGGCCGGATTTCACTCTACAATGCACGCCCTATGAGCATCGGAGCGTGATCAAGACACCCAAGGGCCTGCAGCCCCTGATCGACGACGGCATGGTCGATCGGGTCGTGCGCAACCTCAAGAGCGGCAAGGAAGCCAGCGTCTACATCGTCGCCTGCGGCGATGAGATCCGTTGCGCCAAGGTCTACAAGGAAGCGGAACGCCGCGGCTTCCACAAGCTCGCGCAGTATCAGGAAGGGCGCAAGACCCGCAACAGCCGCGACACCCGCGCACTCGGCAAGCGCGGCCGGCACGGCCGGCGCGTGCAGGAGGAGGAATGGAAGAACGCGGAGGTCGACGCCCTCTACCAACTCGCCGGCGTCGGTGTCCGCGTGCCCAAACCCTATCTCGTGCACGAAGGCGTGCTGCTCATGGAACTCATCTGCGATGCCGAGGGCGCACCCGCACCCCGGCTCAACGACGTCGAAATCGCACCCGGGCAGGCGCGCGATTGGCATGCTTTCATGATGCGGCAGATCGTCCGCATGCTCTGTGCCGGCCTGATACACGGCGATCTTTCCGAGTTCAACGTTCTGATCGACGCCGCGGGCCCCGTGATCATCGACCTGCCGCAGGCGGTCAATGCGGCCGGCAACAACAATGCCTACGCAATGCTCGAACGGGACGTCAACAACATGCGCGCGAGCTTCGGCCGTAGCGCGCCGGACCTGCTCGAGACCGACTATGCGCGCGAAATCTGGGCGCTGTTCGAGGCCGGCTCCTTGACGCCGGACGCGCCGCTGTCGGGCGTCTGCGTGCGCGACGAGACGCCGGCGGATGTGGCGGCGGTGCTGACCACGATCGACGATGAGCGCCGCGCGGCCGAGGAGCGGGAACGCCGGCGCGCCGAAGCCGACGCGGCCTGAATGCCTTTCAGTCGCGTACCTGGCCCGAACCGCGGACCACGTATTTGTAGCTCGTGAGTTGTTCGACCCCGACCGGGCCGCGCGCGTGAAACTTGTCGGTGCTGATGCCGATCTCGGCGCCCATGCCGAATTCGCCGCCGTCGGCGAATTGCGTCGAGGCATTGTGGAGCACGATCGCGCTGTCGACGCGTGTCAAAAAGCGCTCCGCGGTCGCGGCATCCTCGGTCACGATCGAGTCGGTATGCCCCGAGCCGTAGTGTTCGATGTGGGCGATCGCCGCCTCGACGCCATCGACGACGCGCACCGCGATGATCGCGTCGAGATACTCGGCATACCAGTCCTGGTCGGTGGCACGGCCGACGCGGGGGTCCACCGCCGCGGTCGTCTCGTCGCCGCGCACCTCGCAACCGGCATCGAGCAGGCTCTGCACCAGGGGGCGAAGCTGCACGACGGCGCCGCGGTCGACGAGCAGCGTCTCGGCGGCGCCGCAGACGCCGGTGCGCCGCAATTTCGCGTTCAGCACGATGCGCTGTGCCATCTCCGGATTCGCATGGCGATCCACATAGACGTGACAGACTCCGTCGAGATGTCCGATGACGGGCACCCGCGCCTCGCGACGGACCCGCTCGATCAGACTCTTGCCGCCGCGCGGCACGATCACGTCGATGGTCTCGCTCATCTCCGCGAGCATCACGCCGACCGCCGCGCGATCGCTCGTCGGCACGAGTTGAATCGCCGTCTTCGGCAAACCCGCGACGACCAACCCCTGCTCGAGGCAGTGGTGGATGGCGGCACTCGAGCGCGCGCTTTCCGAACCGCCGCGCAGAATCACGGCGTTGCCCGATTTCAGACACAGCGCCCCGGCATCGGCAGTGACGTTGGGACGGCTCTCGTAGATGATCGCGACGACGCCCAGGGGCACGCGCCGACGCTGGATGACGAGGCCGTTGGGCCGCGTCCACTCCGCGAGCACCGTGCCGATGGGATCCGCCAGGCGCGCGATCTCCTCGAGCGCCGCGGCAATCGCGAGTACGCGCTTCTCATCGAGTCGCAGCCGCTCGAGCAGCGGCCCACCCATGTCCGCGGCCTCGCGCAGGTCGCGCTCGTTCGCGGCGAGGATGCGGTGCCGCTGGGCGCGCACGGCATCGGCAGCGGCGAGCAAGGCGCGGTTCTTCGCGTCGCTGGAGGCGAGCGCAAGTTTATCCGCGGCCGCCCGCGCCGCGTGGCCGATCGCCTGCATCAACTCCGGCACCGGTGTCGCCGCGCGTTCCACACGCGCGTCGCGCACGGCCGCGGCGAAGTCTTCGCTCGTCACCCGTTCGTCGCTGCTCATGGACTCCTGGTCAACACTAAATCATCCCGGTGCACGATTTCATCCCGTCCTCTAAACCCGAGCAACTGCTCGATCTCCATGGACTTGCGTCCGATGATCCGCGCCGCGTCGCCGTCCGAGTAGGCACACAGACCGCGAGCGACCTCGGAGCCGTCGGGCCCGACGATGCTGACGGCATCGCCGCGTTCGAATCGGCCCAGGGCGCGCACGACACCGGCAGGCAGCAGACTCTTGCCGCGCATCAGCGCGCGAACGGCGCCTGCGTCGACCGCCAGTTCGCCCGCCGGCTTCAGCGTCCCGGCGATCCACTGTTTTCGAGTCGCCACGGGCGTCGAGGACGGCACGAACCAAGTGCAGCGAGCGCCGTCTTCGATCCTCTTCAGCGGACGCGGATGCGCGCCTTCGGCGATGCACAGATGGCACCCGGCCCCGACCGCGATTTTAGCAGCCGCAATCTTCGTTTGCATGCCGCCCGAGCCCATCGGGCTGCCGGCCCCACCGGCCATGGCCTCGATCTCCGGCGTGATGTCGAGCACCCGTGGAATGAAGCGCGCGTCCGGCGCATCGTGCGGATTGGCGGAATACAGCCCGTCGATATCAGACAACAAGACCAAACAATCCGCGCCGACCATCTGCGCGACACGCGCCGCCAGGCGATCATTGTCGCCATAGCGGATCTCCGCCGTGGCGACCGTATCGTTCTCGTTGATGACCGGCACGGCGCGCAACGCAAGCAGCGTGCCCAGGGTGCCGCGGGCGTTCAGATAGCGGCGGCGCTGCTCGGTATCGCCCAGGGTCAAAAGGATCTGTGCGACCGTGATGCCATGTCCGTCAAGGAGTTCCTTGTAGGCGTGCGCGAGCCGAATCTGGCCGACGGCCGCCGCGGCCTGGCTTTCCTCGAGCTTCAGTTTGCCGTCGCCGAGCCGCAGGTGCCGCCGGCCGAGCGCGATCGCGCCGGAGGACACGAGGATGACCTCCTGACCCCGTTTGTGCATTTGCGCAACGTCCGCCGCGAAGCTCTCCAGCCAGGTGCGGTTCAGCCGGCCCTGGCCTGCATCGACGAGCAGGGCCGAGCCCACCTTGACGACCAGGCGCTTCGCGAGGCTCAAGGGTTTGGCATTGCTTTTGCGTTCGGCGAGACTCATGACGGCGCCATGGTAGCGCCTGCACAATACATTGGTCGCGGGCATTTACTTAGGGGGGTAGCCTCCCTAATATTCC
>Ga0116226_10002803_pt1 | contig 15281 bp, 7 predicted proteins | sample S1TSphfallax_FD_89692 | JGI IMG/M metagenome (GOLD analysis project Ga0116226, IMG submission 89692) | Host-associated microbial communities from peat moss isolated from Minnesota, USA - S1T2_Fa - Sphagnum fallax MG | ecosystem: Host-associated > Plants > Peat moss > Unclassified | place: USA...
AGTGCGTGATAAATTTGCTCGGTTAACTCAGATGGCAACCATCTTGAACCTGGAGAAAGTTTCTGAGATTCTGGACTACTGGGGTGAGAATTCAGGGCCAATGACATGGCGTCTAACTCCAGCTGAAGTCCGGCGCATACTTGGCCTGCGAGTTGACTTCAAACCTGAGTCCATTGCTGCACTCAAGTTATAAGCCACACCCATGAAGGTGCTTCTCCAAGGTGAGTGAGTGATTGTCCATAATGCTTTTTTACAGGCGTGACTCCTGCTTGAAACCCCTCCCACCACTGTCCATGAGAGACACAGAGCTCCCTACTGTGTCAGCAAGGACTGAACATAATGAATCCTTACTTGTTGGACAAGAAGGTAACAATCCTATGTGGTAGACTGCTGCTCATGCATTTTACTTTCTGAATATGCCATTGAGCTAGAAGTAGCAGCAACATGTTGGATGGTCCTTGTGAATTCATCTCAGAACTCTGCAGGTGAAGGCAGTTCCTATTTGATTTGACATGAATTCTGCAAACAGGTGAGAAGTTTCCGCAGCCAGGTTGAATGCTATCATAGTTTCTTGATTGGAATTTGGCTTACATCTATTGACTAAGTTGCTCCAAAGTGCTGTATGGTAGGTTGTATGAAGACTTTGTGCTGTTTGGGAAGAGGTCATTTCCAGTTTTGTGAGGGCATCCAGTTTCAGTGTTGAATCTGGGGGTTCAGGTTCTTGTGACCTGGACCCAAGATGCCTCACTTTTGTTGGAACTGGGACAAGAAATGGAACTAGGCTTTTGGATGGGTGAATGGAACTAGAATGGGTGAACAACATCCATCCAATTGGATGTGATTCATTTGTTATTCAACATTTTGCAACCATAAATTGTCAAGTAGATTCTACTATTCAAGAAGAAATGGTTTGATAAAGAACAAGTGCACAATATGAATTAACAATTGCTTCTTTGAAATTATAGTTGTACTCTTTTTTCAAACGATCATATCATATGCCCCATTTCATTTTACTGCATGATTAATCTTGTAAACAAACATAACTCAAAACTCATTCAAAAGGTTAACTATCACAAAAGAGTTGCTTAAAACACCTATTATATAAACGGTTATCATAGCTTTTACACCATTTTTTCTTTTTTTTGGTTTTATTTAAAGTTCTATCATTTATCATCACCAATCAACAATCACTCTCAACAGTCTTACAAGTCATAATGATTCATGAGAATTAACATACACCATGGTTGTTAAATTTTATTTCATCATTAAATTTTGTTCAGAATATTACACTTCTGTAACTTTATAATTTGATGGTAGGATTAATACACTCTATCAACAACCTTAAGGTATATAGGGGCAATGTGCATGCCTATGTGCTCCTACATGTGGCTGGAATATGTATGCCTTCTTGAACTTTCAACATTTGAGATACTGCAAAATCTGAACAAAGGTGTTTCTTACTATTATAAAGGTCTAAAGAATCATGATCAAACTTTTGGAACAACATTCTAAGGGATTGAGGGATTGAAAAGTCTTAAAAGTCTTGCAAGAAAACACAAAAGATGTGGGCAACTTTTTCCCACTTCTGAATGTTAATACCAAAATTTTAATTGTGTGCTCCCAAGTTGCAAAGTCCACAAACACATTACTAACCCATAAGCGAATATAAAAACTTAATAAGAGGGGAATGTTTAAACTTCCCAAGTTGCCCCGATTGCAAAGAATTGTTCAATTGGCATCTAATTGGATCAAGTTAATGAAAATTAAACATGGAAACTTTGGCAAAATAGTATATGGAGTCACATTGGAAATGATTATTGTTATGAAGTTCTTCCTTTTAAAGAGAGAACCTTTAGTCCCAGTGTTGACACCAAGTTTTTTTTTCAAGGTCCTTCAAGTGTGGGTTTGAACCCAAAATTTTCAAATTTTAAACCATTTGATTCTAGTCTTGCTATATTTTTTCAAATTCAAGAACCTTTAGGTCAAGTTCAAAAATTATTCAAAAATTGGGTTTGGTTTCATGTACACATGACATTCACTCCCCAATGCTAAGGATTGTATAAATAGGGGGTTGTTTTTATCAAGTGTTTTTTCATACTAGAGTGCATACAAGGGTAATAATTCTATAGATTATCAGATGACTAACTACCTATCTACTAACCTATTGTAATGTTACTTGTCAAGTTTTGTAATCAGTTAGATTTTGGCACCTATTGGGCCTAATAATTTGTTGGGTGTAGTAACTTGTTAGGTCACCTATTACAAAATCTAGATAACAAGGAAGTGGGTATGTAGATAAGGGTGGATGCATGGTAAGGTTTAGATAATTTTAGGTGTTAAAAATACATATTATTTTAAATTTGATCACAAACCCATTGTCTGTTTTTGCAAAATTGAAACAATTCATTATTACGTGATGGAAATTGTAATAATTCAAATGAGCAATAGTACCATGTTCATAGTGGCACCAAACTTAAAACTTGAATTATTGAGGACTAAATGCCAATCTAAATCCTGAAAAGCTAGTGAAAAGGAGCTTCCCACTTCAACGAACTAATGTGGTGTTGACACATTTTGGTATACAAAATTCTGAATTCTAGTGCTAAAAGGTAAGGTGGAGAAAACATGGTTATTGTGTTATGGGAAAACAACTATGGCATACTCAAAGTTGATTGAAAAAGAATTTGCTTTAGGGATTGTTGTAGAAAAGCATATGGCAAATATGGAAGTGTGAAGGAAAAAGTTGTTAGGGCAAACAAGTCCACAAGTGAGGCAAGACTCACAATTTGAAGTCAAATTTGCATGCAAAATGACATAGTCTAAGATTATTGAGAATTTGGGTGCTCTTGATCAACCACAAGTTTCCAAAGATTGGACTTCAAAACTTGTAACAAAAGTGGGGCAATTACTACAACTTGCCTCCATGGAATTGGAAGCTTACAAATCTAAGTTTGAACGCACACATAGAGAAAAGCAAAGGTTTTTTGACCAAATGCAAATTGTTCGAATGCTAATGGAATCAATGCAAGCTTCCTTGATGGGACAAATGGAAAAAATGAAGTTTTTGGAAGATGAAAAGCAACAAGAATCATCTTCCAATTTTAAATGTTATTGAAGGGTCTTGTGACCCTAAGGTTCATAATGACTATCTTGAATCTATAAGTGTTATTCCATTGATCGAACTATTGCCCAAACTTGTTATGGAAGAAGAGCTTGAACTGGAATCAAATGCTCTAATAGCTCAAAGAATGGAGGAAGAGTGCTTGAGGAATATGAGCTTCAAGCACAAAGTTCAGTATAAGAAATTGGAAATGAAATTGGATGTGAAGGAGTTGAGCTCAAAAAATTAAAATAGAAGAGGATGTTTTATGAAATGCAATATTCTTTTTTAGGAAAACAACACCTTGCTCTCATAAAGAAGGATAAAGGTTGAACTTTACACCCCCCATCTTTTATGCAACCCTAATTTCCTCATGACATTGAGCCAAGTTTTTTGAAAGTTACGCCATGTGTAGTCTATTTATGAGGATTTCCTCATAGTGATATCATTATGTTTATTTGTAAACATTTGTAGCATCCATGGTGTGCTTTGATGCACTTTATACAAAGTTGTAGATGTGATGACCTTCATTGTAAGCCTATTATGTCTCCTAAATGGTACAAAAGTTTTGGTTTTAAGGCATTTGATAAGGAATTGTTGGAGAAGGAGATTTTTGAAAGTTGTGAAGATGTGCGGTTACATCAATTCAACCTATGAAAGCAATTTACATTGCAAGTTGCCCCCATGTTGGTAAGCATTCTTCTATATACCATCAAGTTATATTTTTCATTCATTTTTCACATAGAGTGTTTCATTAGTTAGCATTAAAAATTGATTATCTTGATGCTACCCTAATAACACTAATAACATAATGTAGCATGTGAAATTTTCACAAAACATGTAGTGTTAGTGGTATTATGTACATTAACATGTTAGTTTTTGGAACTGTGTTTACACTTTGTACTTTGTTTTATAGCATAAGTGTTTTACTTGTTCACATATGTATTGACTTGAGTATGTTATGTGCTACAAGGTATCAATTTTTGCACCACAAAGTTGCACCAAAGGCATCTAATGCATTACATACATACTTTTTGTACCTAGACTAGCATCAAAGTCTTCATTTTATCTTTCTTAAACATTGGTTTTGCAAATGTTGATACTTTTCATATTCTTATTGCATATGTTGATACTTGTTGTAATGACTTTTATAGATGTTGATACTTTTCATATTCTTATTACATATATTTTGGTACTTGTTGTAATGATTTTTATAGATGTTGATACTTGTAACATTATTTTTGTAGATGGTAATACTTGTCATTTTTTTTTGTAGGTGTTAACACCTTTCATACATTTATAATGTATTGCAATGTGACCATTTGAAACAACATTTGTATTATATGTACTTTCTAGTATATTTTGCAAACATTGTTTACATTTTGTAAAATAATGTAACTTTTGGATTATGTGGAGGGTCTTCTTTGAAAACGTTTATGGAGTCAACTTCTACATGCATAGGGACTTTGAATGTGGGTGAAACTAGTCAAAAAATGAACAAAGGTGTAGTTGGTGAAAAAACGTCAAGCTCAAATATGTTTGTTTGACCATGCTCTTAAAATGAAAGTATTACCATAATTTGTACCTAAAATGCAAGCTAAACATGTGAAGCCATTTGGGACAAAGAATTTGTTGAAAGAGATTGAGGGGGATGCAAAGTTCACAAATGTGGCAAAAGGTCAATTGGATGCAAAAGTGAATGAAACCAATAATAAAACTGAGAGTTATGGTCAAGAGATCCATAATTATGGAGATGATTCAAAGGGAAATCCAAATAAATATGCACTTCCAAAAGAAGGATTGGATTCAGTGCAACAGTTGAATGTTTTTGAAATTACATTAGTTGGGAAAAGGAAACATGAGGGGTGTAGTCTTAGTAGAAATGGCTTAGAAAATCCCCTATTAGTAAATGAACAAAACTTCTTGCTTGTGATGTTGATAATTAATCCAAGGGGCTTAAAAAGCTTGATGAGGGGCAACACAATATGAAAAACATAGAAAATATTCAGGTTGCCAAGGTTAATGGTGAATCATCAAGGTCCAAGTCAACATGTTAGAAAAAAAAGGTTATTCGTAAAGACACAAGGCATTGTGAATTGGTGCAAAAAGGAAATTCCAAAGTTAGTGATATTAATGGGTCTATAGTTCTAACTTGTTAGTTGGTTGGTTCTATTGATGCAAGTAAGCCCATGTTTGAGCCCAGAATCACACAAGGGTTTCTAGAATCTCGTAAGCTTGCTTCTATGAAACAAGGGTCAAAGAAAGAAAAGGTTGTGCTTAAGCAAGTATAAGAAAGGGCCTTAAGGAAGGGCAAGAAATAGTTTTGATTTGGTTTAACATGAATAGATTTTGGTAGACTTTATAAGGTCATTGTGTTCATGTATTAACATCAAAATTTTGTTATGCTGAAGCTTAATATCTATCAAGATTATGGTCTACACCACAGTTTATTGTCAAGAATGATAATATTGCTAGCTATCAACTTGTTGTATTGATTTCTATCAATCTATTTTGCTTCATTTTTAAACTGTTATTTAGTTTATTTGTTTCTAGCAAATTTTTTGTAAGTTGGAATGATTTAGTGGTTAGGTCAAGATGAAGACCTACATGCTTGTTGCCTAGACATTTTAGGTGGGTGAAAAGGCATGCCCATACCATGGGTTAATGATTTTATAAATGCCTTACCTCCTTTCAACTTTGTATACATCACAAAGTTCAAAGTCCATTTTCATGTACATTTGAAGGAAGTTGATGATGTTGAAGAGAATGTCCCATTCTCTAATAACCATAGTTGCAACAAACTTGGCACTAATTGCATTATGCGCTTTCAAAAATGGAGGCCATTATGCATACATTGAACGTGGGCATTGCATTCACAATTTCTTTCTAAGGTATATTTTGATTTAGAATATGAAGGTCTTCCATTCAAAACATGGAATGTGAAAGCTACTAACTTAAAACTTAATTTTTCTCTACCTTAATTAACATTCATTAATCTTTAAGTTCAACAACATCGAAACTTCATAAGAGAATATTCCAACAAGTGTGGTTGCGCAAGAGATTGCAAAAATGGGGTGGTGTAAAAGAGAATTTGACATATGTTATCGGTCAAAAAAAAATATACAATATCAAATTTTAGAATATTGAATCAATTATTATAAGTAATTGTGCATGAACTATTGTCATTATTTATGCTTGTCCTTAAAAATGACTTGACAAAGTTGAATTAAATAATTTTGAGGGAAATTGTTGGGCTAGGTGTTTTGAACAATAGAAGGAAAAAGATGGGGCATAAAGACATTGGAAGACATTCCAGTCATGTTTTTTGTGTTTGAATTTGTGGGTGAAATTGTAACAAATTCAGAAATGGCTCTTCACAACAAAACATATGTTGAATGCAAAAAACATGCATACAACATGGTTTTAAATGCAAATGAAGCTATGGAAAACATACTAAATGATTAGGCATTGTTGTGCTTGGATGGAACTATCTATAACAATGTTGCCAAATTTTTAAATCATCTTGTTGCCAACATATTCATCCAAGAAAATTTGTGGTACATTATATCACTTTAACAAGAGTTGTTGACTGTAATTATGATTGATTATATCTTCACTTGAAACCATCAAGGTTTCAAATGTTTTGGAATCAAGTAATGTTTTTGTTAGATCGATAAAATGTTTGTTCAATTTAACTTGAAAGACACCAAGACTTGGATAGTCAATTGTTGACCTAAAAGTTAGCCTTTCTTGCATCAACTTTTTGCCAATCACAAGATGGCTAGCAAGATCGTGGGTGGAATGACAATTAAGCTAGTGTGCAACAACTTGAGGCTAAAATGCAAAACAAGTAGGAAGCAATAATGAAGAGGGAGAAAGCTTTAGCATATGCCTTTTGTCATCAAGTTGATGTTTGTGCATGGTGCAACTACATTAGTAGCATAATGGTTAGATATGTTGGTGTCCATTACTTTGAAGTTCCTACTTGTCAAAACCATGTTTCAATGGTGAATAAGACTTACCAAATGGTACAAGAAATCACAGTTTTTCTACAACTCTTATTGGAAAATATATTGTGGATTATTAGTTCTTACAATTGAATGTTCTTCATTTTTACAACAACTTTGGAGAACAACCCCCCAGGAACCATCACAACTATACATTGACTATGAATGTGATAAACCTCATTAGGTGTGGAGATGGTTGGAGTGGTGGATGGCAACAAGGCCATGAGAAAATCTTGTCTTTAGTGCCAATTATGCTTTCAAAGATGAATTTGATGGCTATTCCATCAATAATGCAGATGGAAACTTTGTAGTTCATGTGGAAAAAAATGAATGTGGGCCCAAACAAAAAAATTCACTTGCTTAGCAAAAGAAACTTGTGCCCCATTCTAGGTCAATTCATAGTGAAAGTTGGACACCAAACCAAGGATTGCACATTGTGCTTCATTTGAATTCTATTTTGTCAAATGAGAATAGTTGTAACCATGCCCATTAAAGCTTTGTTGCTTCGCATTGTATGACTAGCCAAGGCGTTTTGCAAACCCTTATGCCTTCAAGTTTGAAATGAGTCTGACCTATTAACCCATGCAGTAAAGTGCAAAAGGACTATCTCAAAGAAGATGGGAGTGCCATCTCAACAATTGCTAAATCTACTCCTAGTATGACAATTAATAATCCCCTATTTGGAACCCATTATAGCATAGGGGGATCAATTTGTGATGATGAAAGCCTTGCAAGCTTTCTTGTTGTTTTTAATTATATGTAAGTGGCATAATTTGTAATAAATAAAATATGATCTCACAACACCCCAAAGCAACGCCCAAAAGTGTCAAAGAAAGATGGCTAGTCAATTGCAAAGAAGCGCTTGTCATTCCCCATTTCTAAAGATCTAATTAGTAATTTTGGTCCTTTGATGTGCCCATTCAAGCCCACAACTTACCTTCAACATGGTGTGAACAACAAAGGTGCCCTAGGATTCATTAGGTCAAATCAATCTTTAATTCCTTCCCTTAATGGCAATGAAAACAATGTTGGTGATGAGATTATGTCATGAAATAGACACTCTATATCAAGGCCCTACAAATTTTTAATTGTTAGTTTATAATTATGCCATTTGCGCCAACAATTTATGATGCCTTGAGGATCTTTCCTTGTCGAAAGTTCATATTTCATGTCTTTTACATCGTAGTGGTTACTATTGATTTTCATGTTGGGCAGTTATATCTATTTGTTGAAGGATGTTCTCACTAGTGGTGGTGTTAGGTTGTATTACAAACATTTCTCTATCCATTCACTAATGGATGGAGGGTTACAAGCTACAAATGGCACTGGTATGTTGAAAGTGCAACTTTCAACTTCCCAAATCTCAAACAAAGCTCTAGCCAATGCTCTTTTTAATGACTTGTACTCCAATTTTCATTTGAGCTTAAAACCTCCTTTGCCCCATTCTATCTGCAAACTCAAAAATGAAATATATGTTAAAAGATCTTGAAGGATTGTGAGGGTATTATTTTATAACATTTTGAACCTAGGAAATGTGTTTAGAACTCCAATTCTAATATACTTTCATGTTTAGTTTGAACAATATATTGAAATATGCACATATATATATATATATATATATAATATTAAAATAGAATTGTAATTCCTTGTTGAGTTCATAGTGACGCTATGAAATCTCATGAGGCTATTTCTCGCCATGGAAATGTTGCTAATATCTTGGTCTCTAGTTAGGCTAATTAGTTGGGTTAGTGATGTATTATGCTAACTACAAGTTTTAAAAGTTGTACATGAAGCTTTCTATATTTCTCTTTAACAAATTGCTATTAACCTACACGAGTTTTTGTAAGGTGTGATTTTTAAAATCTCTCTTTTGCATTCATGTTTTCTTTTAAAGCCATGTTTGTTACTGAATAAAAGTGAAGTTACTTTAATTCTTTTGCAATTGGTGTTAGATTCTTTAGATTTTGAATGAGTTTTTATGTTCATGCAATAGTTTTGTGTAGATCATTTTACTATTGTTTTGTTTGATTCTAAGATTATCAAGAAATCATTTCCCATTAATTAGTTAGACATAGATACCTTTGTCAACTTATGATGTTTTTAGTCACACTATATGGATTATATTTCATGTTAGTAGAATTGATTAAGATATACATTGGTGGCACTAGCTAATGATTGTTCAAGTCGATCAAAAGAAAATCTTCATGGTGAAGAGAGTAAAACACTTTGTTGTAGGTGAGGTTTTCTATGCAAATGAAGTGGAGACTATTGGAGTTTTTAGCTTCTCTAACCAATCCATAAATACCAATTAAAGTAGTTGGACATCCCAACTTATAAGGGCTCACCAATTGTTCTTTGTAAAGTACTGAGCTAGGATATCCAACATTCCTCGTTCCATTCTCTTGCAATTTTTAAAGTTTTTGAAAAAACTAATGCCATGATGTCTACCAAGGACCCATGTACAATTTGCATATTTTCTCTATGTTGATACTACACATAGTATCTTGGTTAATCACTTAGTCATCTAACATAGTGCTCCATGAACCCAACATGATTACTAAATTGATTTCAAGTTCAAGGATCTAATATAATGGAACCCTTTGCAGTAACTTCCCAAATACAAAGATCATGAACACAACCATGATGAATATTAACTGATGTAACAAAACTAAGGCCCATCTAAAATGAACATAAAGTTTGAATAATATTAAGTTGATATGTTACAATCACACTTTATGTAGTTTCAATACCTTTTGTCTTATTTTAAATTTGAATAATGCATTGTTTGTAATGTTAACTGTGTACACAAGTTATTTTTGGGTAGAGCTACAACTTTCAAGGTACTAGAACTAATCCCACTTGATATAACATTGTAACAAACATCCAACTCTCAAATGTGAACTTTAATTACAAGGTTGTAAAAGGTAAGTTCTCCAATGCATCATCGTTTTAAGAAGAAATGATGAATTTACTTTAGGAAGGACAAACTTTTATTGTGGAAAATTTGCAGGATATTGAAGTTTGTAAATTATTGTCTCTTTATTTTTTTGTAAAACAAACCTTACATCATTGAAATTTTTTATAAGAAATGGACTTACTTAACCATCTTTATGTCCTTTGTCACTCCATAGTACATATTTTGTAAGTTCTTTGGACAACCAAAATTGTCCACACTAGAACTATCAAAAACCAAGAAAAAAAGACTAAAACCCCAATAAATTATTCAAATTCGAACTTCATTATAGAAGCATGAATCAATATCAAGGGTTTTGAATAGTGATAGGGTATTTTAAGTTGAAGATTTTTGTTGAATGGAAGCCATCTGTAATTATCACACTTTGGTCATTTGGATGTATATGTCCAAACAACCTACACACTAGACCACATTTATTATTCCCCACACAAATGCTTGATTTTCCATCATTTAATTAGACACATAATCTCATTCATGTACAATGTGCCCTCATAAATTGTAACTACATTTAAAAACAATGTAAGGATCCATACACCCTCACCCTTGATGAAGTTTGGGTCAATCCAAATTAAATGATGCTCATGAACTAGCACATGTGCATGCTTCAACTAGCATGTTCTTCAACTATTCATGACCTATCACATGTGTAATCAACATTAACATCCATATTATTGAAAAGAGGGTTCAAGATTCTTGCCTTTTTAATTTATAATTGTTCAAAGTCATGTTGCTTTCACTTTTTTGAAACATTGACAAAATGAAGATGTCATATAACTAATATATAAACATTCAAGCATCAAGAATGAAAAAAAAATTCCTCATAGCAATCAAATGCAATTTATGCAATTCCAATTATAAACCAACAATATTTTTGATAAACTTGTTGAATCAATTCAAAACAAAACCTAGGAAGTCATATCCAAGAAAATTACAATTTATGGGTCCATGGAAGATAGTGATTGACATTTGATTTTTCCAAATATAGCCAACCTTACACACCTTAAAGAAGTACAATATTAGCCTCTAAATTTGAAGTTAGGCCTAATCATCCTCACTCAATGCAACATATATCATGGATTTATGTTCCATTAGTAGTTTGTAATTTGAATCATCTCCTTTAACACGGTGATCTCTTGGAGTCATGGGGAACTTAATAGTTTTGACCAAATGGGCATCTATGTATGCTATGTTGGAGTGGTCTAAAAACACATATGACTAATTGCCCCACCCCCATTTTTGGTAATAGGTCCTAGCCACAACATAATCACCTATGTCAAATTCACAACCCCAATCACATGTGAAAGGCTCACTAACCATGAATTTTTGATGCTGACATTATAAGATGTAGAAGTCCACTCCTTCGGCATTCCCTTCAACAACAAGAACAACAATATTGTCACCAACTTGTAGGAGATTAGAAAGCTCTTCACCATCTCCACTAAATTCAGGTTCATTTAGATCATCAAATTCCTCCACTTGCTCTTTCACCAACTTGGTGTTGCTTGGTTTAAGTTTGATTAACTACCATGAAAAGACATGTACCTTATTTAGACATCCTTCCCATTGCTCCCTAAGATAAGTTGGGCAAAAACACGTAAAAACCTGCACCATTATTGTTTAGGATTAATAGGAAATATGCCATAAATGGAATGGAACTTGGATGATCTAGGGATATTGTCACACCCATGTGGGTTCAACCTATCAATATTGTTTATGGCAACATGCCAAAATTTGCAATGAATTTTTGGTTTCATATGGGTGTAGGAACTAGGAACTCAAGAAGACAAAGTTTCTTCAAGAAATGAAATTACTTCCTTAGCACATTGTAACTTCCTGGTAGGATTATGCAATTGTTCAGATCAGAGCTTTCTCTTCAAAATAGTGCGAGACCCATCCCATTTTCTTGAAACACTTCAAGTCATTAACATTACAGTTTTAAGATAAGTGCTACAATATTTTGCACCCAGGCAAGAAAAGATGTTTTATGTGCCTTTGTTTATCCATTACAATCACTAGAAAACACAACACAATTTGTTAGTTGCTAGATTAAAAACTATTATATAAACTCTACATTTGAGGTTAGATCTTTATATCATTAATTCACATGTGCAAAAATCAACAAAGCAAAATTGAAGTTCAATTATAACAACATGAACTTGGATTGAGATATTGAATTTGAAATTACCTTTCCTGTGGGCAATTCCAAAGAACTACCACCTCATTTTACAATAGTTGGTAAGTTTAGGATACACAACAACAAAGAATATGGTTTGAGCACCTTGGAATTGGCCCACACAACCATATGAAAAAACCCAATGCTCTTGGGGCCTTATGCCATGATCAACAATCTAGCACCAATGTAGCAACAAGCAATGTTGAACAAAAAAAAAGTCATGCTCTTTGTCATCATTAACATAAAAATGGGATTCCTTCATTACTCTAGGCTCACTATTAGTCTCATTATAATTAGGGTTAAACACAATACATGATATGAACAAGGATGGTAACTTGGAACAAATGCCAATGCATGGATTGGATTTTGTTGTCAATTCAAAAGGTGTAATTTTTTGCAAAGTCAATGTGAGATAATATGACATTTTCAAGAAGGTTTGATATGTCTAACTGACATTCAGAATCTTGCCAATGTGCAACAAAATTGCGTTTGATGATTTTTTGTAGGTTTGGCTTCAAATACGTTAGGAATTCCATTATGGAAGTTTCTTTGAAGACTTCTCTAATCCTTATCCTAGGTTGCCCATCATCAATCTACCCAAGAACTCTTGTTTCAAAACACCTCCAAGAAATTTTATAATTTGAGTTACTAGTTAATTCATTGGGACATAATGGTAGTCTATTGATTCCACAATCTTGGCATTCACCCATGAGACATTCCCGCTTATTCCACTCCTCTAAGTTAGATTTCTCACATACACAATCTTACTACAAATTTGTGATGCCCTTGTAAAACATCCCATGAACTAAACAATTGCCATCCATTGGTTCAAATATTTGAAAACAAACACCATAGTCACAATGGCACCCAAACATGGGATGATGCCCTTTCTTTGCATCTATGATGTAGTTTAAACCATCCTTGAGGATTTCCAATTGCACATGGTACTTGCAACAACAAACATTTCAGTTTTGGAAAGGTTTCACAAAATATGGCTTCAGAATCTGGAATGTTTGTTGCTTCACATTGTAATTTGGGTTGGTTAATTGAAAATTTTTAAAAATGTAGTTTGTAGATAATTAAAAATAGTTAGTCACATTACAAGTACCAAAAACATTAAACATGTGCATATGTTATGAGTTTACATAATCCTACTGCAAAATATTCATAATATAATAAATCAATAATTTGCACATACATATGCACTCCAAAATGTTCATTATACTAAAAATCAACAATTTGCACATGCACATGCACTATAGTCAATAGAAAGTATACCAAAAGTATCAAGAACATGTAACCAATGTACATCACAATCTCATATTGTAATGGTAAATACATAGTTTACAATGACATTACATATAATATATCTACATTTTGTATAATATGTAATATTTATAATGATAATGTAGAATATGTTTTGAAACCTTCACAACAATAACAATATATATATAGGATAGCAAATGGGACATTTGACAATCAACAAAAAATGAAAAATGTTGACACTTTTTGCAAGTTTGTTATACAAGTTGAAGTCTCCAACCACATAAAGCTAACAAACTACACACAATACTTTTGAAATTAATTAAAAACTTATAAATTGGCAAACTTTTCCTTGGATGGTACCACTAGGAACCACCTTGCGAAAATCACAAAAAAGTTGGACCCTATTTAAGAAATAAAATTCAATCTATTTATACATTGGTTTATTTGATTGGACTAGGTGGGCTATGTTTTCCCCACCTATGCTCACATTCATGAAAAATAATGAACACCTAAAAACTTATAATATGCATTAACAATTTGATTCTTGAACCATTCCTAACCCATTCTTGACCCAGTTCCTATTTTTTTTCTTTTAAGTGTCCTTACACTTACACATTAGATATTTTTTCTTGCTTATTTAGTACATGCACCAAGGAATGATCCAAACTAGTCATTAAAACAACAAAAGGTGAAAATAGTTATCATTTATGTTCTTAATATCAATGGCCTTTTAGGACTTCACAATCTTGACATGAAAATTTCATAATTAAATGATATTTGATTCAATCAATTACCTATAAAGGACATCAAGTAGATTCGCATTTGAAGTATTTTAAAAAAAACATCCAAAAACAATTCCTAGAAAATAGATTCCTTTTGTGTTCTTGATAAAAAAATCCCTCGTGTGACATTCCTGAAACTTATTCCTTGTGCATTCATTTTCCACATCAAAACATAATTTTTTGTAAATTTAATTTGAGTTTTGAATTTTACATGACTTGGGTTACCTTTTGATAATTTTTTTGGAATGAAAAACTTCTTTTATGTGAGTCCTAGGTTGTCTTGAAGTTGGATGGATCTTAGAAAAACATTCCTAATGGTACCACCCAAGGATAAATTTGTTGAAATTGTTGTAACAACAATTGTAGAATCTTCCTTAAATTTTGTGGCAGATACAACAACATAGGAGATCAAAGATTACATTAATACCATCAAGATCTGTAAACTTACAATATTTGTACATGATAATTTCAAATCTACAATAACATTATAAGATTTGATTATTTGAAAACCTTGTTATATTACTTGAATTTGAATAAACATTCACGAATTGGATGAAGAGATAATCAAGTAGTTTACTTTGGTCTCAAGCAACAAATGTGTGGCATGTTTTTCATACACATTGCGTGAAATTTGCTTTATTGTGACATCATGCTATTTTGGACTTACAAATGTTTCCTTAGTCCACCAATTCACCACACATGAAACAATTGTTTCATCAAGGTTGTTTGATCTTTTTCTTTGAGTAAAAACTGCCCATTGTGATGAATTAGTCACTTATCTCGTCTGCCTTTTCTGCACAACATAAGAAATGTTCATTGGGTTTGTGTTAAGGATTTTACTTAGTGCCCTAACACCAACAAGTTTTTTACTTTGACCACAACATGTAGCAAAGTACACTTGTATGTTAGGTTTTCCTTGGAATGGACTCCTTTGACTTCTTGAAGTTCATTTCTCAAACTTTGAACAAGAGAATGTTGA
>Ga0116226_10002804_pt1 | contig 15281 bp, 12 predicted proteins | sample S1TSphfallax_FD_89692 | JGI IMG/M metagenome (GOLD analysis project Ga0116226, IMG submission 89692) | Host-associated microbial communities from peat moss isolated from Minnesota, USA - S1T2_Fa - Sphagnum fallax MG | ecosystem: Host-associated > Plants > Peat moss > Unclassified | place: USA...
GCGGGTCTGGTTCGACCCGCCTGCGTAGCCGATCGTTCCAGTGCCCATCGCCAGGCGGCTGGTGCGGATGCCGGTCTTGCCCAGCACGACCTCATCCTGCGCCAGGTGCTTCTGCGCAAGCGGCGGCAGGTCGAGATAAGCGGCGCGGGCGGTCTTGTCGGCGAGCCAGGTTGCGGCGAGCCCGGTAGCGGTGCGGCGTAGAAAATCTCTGCGAAGCATAGGCAACTCCTTGTGCGGACAGAATACGCCCGGACCGGGAGATGCAACCGGCCTGTTTGAGCGGGAGAAAAGAATCCTGTGGACGTTTGCTGAGCTCGGCGGGCAGGTGCGCGCGTTTGCCTGAAAACCTGCGATTGGCCCATCGATTGCTCAGGAGATCGGGCAGGTGACGAAAGTACCCTGTCCCTGGGAATGCTCCGGGCCGATAGCACTGAAATTAAGCCCGAATCTTAGAGCATGTTTCATGGTCACCGTGATCCAGGCAATGTCGTGATGTGCACCTTTTCCTGCAAGAAACGGTGCGAGCAGTTCATCTCCCGGATGACACCTACTGTGAAAATGCTCTAGTCTTCCAACTCGGCGAAGATCGTCCGCAGCACCTCAGGCCCGGGCCCGGAGATCCGTGCTCCCGGCGCGGCGTCGCTCTTGATCCAATGAAAGAGATAGACCAGCGGCACCCAGCCGGTTGGATCGTTCTCAAGCTTGGCGCCCAGCTGGTAGAGCGCCTTCGAGAGCTGGACCGGCATCCTCACTCCGTCAACCAGCTCGCTCTTCGGCTCGACGCAGAACTGCGGCGGCGAGGTGACCATATACTCGCGGCAGATGAGCGGACGGATGGGATGGATGCTGCAGGACTCCTCGACCAGGAACGGGCAGGGGACGCCGGCGGCCTGGTAGTCGATGACCAGTTGCCTCGAGGCATCGCTGCCCTCCTCCCATAGCTCCAGCGTGATCCGGTCGAGGATGCCTTTGTCGCGCAGGGCGAGCAGCGCCGCGTGAAAGCGAGCCGCAAGCGCCTGCTGCTGGGCAGCGGGAAGGCTGCGAATCCACTCCCCGAGCGCCTCGGCCTCAAAGATGCTGAGCGGCACAAGCTGCCGGCAACACGCTCCGCAGCCCGCGCGGCAGGAGACATGCCGCCCCGAGGCCTCGAGGTGCGCGGTCACTTCGCCGACCACCCGCATCGTGAACGACTGCAGGACCGGCAGCAGTTCCGTCACGCTCACCCTGCCGGCCGGCACCTCGACAGAGGCCTGCATCTGCCCTTCCTTGAGCGCAAGGGTGAAGTTGACCTGAACAGTCTCGGCAGCGAGATTTTCCATAGCGGGAGAAGTATAGCCCGCCCCCATCGTAGATTCCTCGTAGTTCTGGTGCGTAGCTCCGCTTCGGCCACGGCTGCATCGTGGACCGGTGGCGAGTCGGCAGCGGCGGCATCCCCAGCGACACAGTTGCCGGGGAACCCGGAGGGGAGTCGGGGAAGCGCCAATCTCCCATGCGGAAGCTGCTCCTGTAAAGCTACCGTAACGAGGGCGCGAACGCGCGATTTTTTCTGACGAGGAACCTTAACCTGGGATGAGCGGCCCTAGCTGCCCGTTGTCATGACGACCGGTGTCGACGGTGGAAACGTCCTCGCAACCCGGATCGTATCGAGCGACTTTGCGTAACCAGAAAATCGCCCCTGCATCCCATCTGGAAAGTACCGATAAAGATGGGCATGGGCAGCGGGCTCCGTGATCGCTGAATCCTGCACGAGATTGACCGTGTAAATTTGCCGAGGGTTATGCTCTGTAAGGAACATTTGAATGTGTGCCAAGCACAAACCAGGGCGCGTTTCGGCCGCGAGGACGTGAGCAAGGCATCCGGCAGGCCGCGCATCGGTGTCGAGCATCGCCTGAAGCAGCGGGTGGCGCCTGTAGTGGATGAACTCGTTTACCCGCCGGATCGGCTCATTAGTATCCTCGTAGATGAACGATCGGATTCGCGAAAAAATCTGCTCGCGGCCCGAGTAAGCCGGGAACTGGGTCAGAAAATAATGGAATCCGATTTTCGCGATTCCTCTATAGTAGCGCTCTTTCAATTGGAATCTCACTTCAGGTGTTTCACTGACGTGACTCATCAGCTTTGGTTCTGAGAATGTCAACCCCGGCGAATGTTCCCGCAAGAGTCTTTCAACCCAGTGCCGCTTATGGTCATGGCACGACAGCCTTACCTCGTATGGTTCCGGGATTGCCCTCCGCTCGATTGCAGCCCGGAGGTCATCTCCGGTCATTGATTCCGTGAGCGGAAAATGATGCGTTTTTCCAGTATCTGTCTCAACGAAAATGAGTTCGCACATGTGGGTCGTGGCGCCATCTCGAATCTCCAAGTTAACCTCGACCCCAATTTCACGGTCAAAAGTCGCATACTCCAATCGGCTCCCGCCAGCGCTGCCCCGGGCAAACGGATTCACAGTGGCGTGATTCGAACGCCCTCTAACGCCATAGAATGCGCGCATGAATCCTTCGGGGCCGCATCGAGCTACATGCTGGTCAAGCAAGCCGAGGCGCTGAGCGTTACAAGTATTACAGAGCCGGTCATTTAGATTGGGAGCATCCTTGAACTCGCCGAACGCTGCTGGAACGACATGTTCAAGCGTATTGGCTTCCGAGTTACAATAGACGCAATTACCCATGTCCCAATTATTGCGCGCCGCTAGCTTGTAACGCTAGCGTTAACCGGGAACCTTGCAGGATAGGACTAATCCACTTTTGGCTCAAAGAGTAGGGGCAGATCGCGGGCACCGTAGACAATGCGTTCGATATAGACCACATCGTTCGCAGTGCGAAAGAGGATCACATAACGGCCCACCACCGCCAGACGAGCGTCCGGTCCAATGTCGAGGCGCAGTTGATAGAGCAACGGGCTTTCACCGATGCGTTGGATTGCTGCGTCGATCTCGCGGAGGAAACTCACAGCCCGACGGGGATTGTCGGCTGCGATGTATTCGGCAATCGCGTCCAGGTCGTCCCCTACATCTTCCGCGTAGAGGACAAGCATTAGTCTGTCTGACCGGCTGCGTCGGCGATGGCCTGGTACTTTCGCTCCAGCCGTTGCATCACCTCGTCGGCGGGCACATACGGGCCATTCTCTTCGCGAGCCTCGTGCCATAGTGCGCGCAATTCGGCGATGCCGTTCTGCTGAAGCTGACGCTTGTGCGTCCAATCGCGCAGGGCGTCGCGCACCACTTCGCTCGACGAGGCATACTCGCCGGTTGCAACGGCCTGGCGCAGTTGAGCGGCCATTTCAGGCGGCAGAGCGATAGAAATCTTCTCGACGGTCGCCATGGTTTGGCACTCCCCAGGAATGGTAGGAATTCTTCCTACCATAACACCTTCCGATGCACACTGCCAGTGCGTTCAACCCCACTGGACAGAACCACACACCTGTGATGGGCTGGAAGCTGATGACTCCGGACCGCACCCTCACCCGCTCAACCACCCCCATCAACACGCCGCGGCAGGTTCTCTTTGCCAGCCTCATCGGCACCAGCATTGAGTTCTTCGACTTCTACATCTATGCGACTGCCGCGGTGCTGGTCTTCCCGAGGCTCTTCTTCCCGGCGTCCGACCCGGCCTCGTCGACGCTGGCTTCGCTGGCCACCTTTGGGATCGCGTTTCTGGCGCGGCCGGTCGGCTCGGCGCTCTTCGGGCACTTCGGCGACCGCATCGGCCGCAAAAAGACGCTGGTGCTCGCGCTGCTGACCATGGGCCTCTCGACGGTGCTCATCGGCGCACTGCCGACTTACAAATCGATCGGCGTGCTCGCCCCGCTCGCGCTCGCCATCTGCCGGTTCGGGCAGGGGCTCGGGCTGGGCGGCGAGTGGGGCGGAGCCGTGCTGCTCGCGATTGAAAACGCGCCCCCCCACAAACGAGCCTGGTATGGCATGTTTCCGCAGCTGGGCGCGCCGATCGGCTTTCTGCTCTCGGGCAGCGCATTCCTGGTGCTCTCGCGCCTGCTCACCGACAGGCAGTTCTTCGCCTTCGGGTGGCGGCTGCCGTTTCTGGCGAGCTCGGCGCTGGTGCTGGTTGGGCTCTATGTGCGGTTGACGATCACGGAGACCCCAATCTTCGAGCAGGCGCTCGAACGCGGCGAGCAGCTGCGCTTCCCCATGTTCACAGTCGTGCGCCATCACGCGCGGGCGGTCGTGGCGGGGGTTCTCGTGTGCCTCGCGACCTTTGTGCTCTTCTACCTGATGATCGTCTTCACGCTCTCCTGGGGCACGACCGCGCTGCACTACAGCCGGTCGGAGTTTCTGCTGATCCAGCTGGGCGCGATCTTCTTTTTCGCGGCGACCATCCCTATCGCGGCTCTGCTGGCCGAGCGCGGACGCCGCCGCGTGATGTTCTGGATCACGGTCGCGATCGCGTTGTTCGGCCTGGTGCTGGCGCCGATGTTTTCCGCAGGCACGCTGGGCGCGAGCGCGATGATGGTGCTCGGGCTGACGCTGATGGGCTTTACCTATGGGCCGCTGGGGACGATTCTGTCGGAGCTGTTTCCAACCTCGGTGCGGTACACGGGCAGCTCGCTCGCCTTCAGCTTCGCCGGGATCGTGGGCGCGTCGATGGCGCCGTATATTGCGACGTGGCTCGCGAAGAACTATGGGCTGCCGTATGTCGGGTATTATCTGTCGGGCTCGGCGCTGTTGACGCTCGTGGGCCTGGGGATGATTCGCGAGACCAGCTGCGATGACCTCGGAGCGGCTGCGTGATTTTGTCCGGCCGCCCGAAAGCAACCTCGTCATCCTGACAATCTCTTACTTACCGACTCACACGGAATGTAATCTGGATCGAATGAACCCTCTCGTCTCGCCCGCCTGGCTTGCCGCCCGACTCGCCGATCCCGTGGAAGCCCCGGAGACAGTCATCCTCGACGCGACCCTGCCGCCGGTCGGCGTCACGCCTGCGCCTGACACGCACGCCCGTTATCTGGAACGGCACCTGCCCGGCGCGGTCTTCTTCGACATTGAAGCGCTCTCCGACCACGCGACTTCCCTGCCCCACATGCTGCCCACGCCGGAGAGTTTTGCGGCGAGCATGGCGGCGCTCGGGGTCGGCGACCAGATGCGCATCGTGGTCTATGAACAGGCCGGCGTCTTCTCCGCGCCGCGCGCCTGGTGGATGCTGCGCACCATGGGCGCGCCGTTTGTCTATGTGTTGAACGGCGGGCTCGGGGCCTGGATCGGCGCGGGGCTGCCGGTTGAGTCGGGCCCGGTGAGCCGGCCGCCGGCCGAGTTCCGCGCATCGCTTGACCCGCACGCCGTGACGAGCTTCGCCGAGGTCCAGCAGCAGATCGCCGCGCGCGGGCAGATTCTCGACGCTCGCCCGGCCGCGCGCTTTGCCGGCACCGCGCCGGAGCCGCGTCCGGGGCTCAGCTCCGGCCACATGCCCGGCGCCACCAGCGTGCCGGTCATCGAACTCGTCGAGAACGGCCGCCTCAAGGAGGGCGATACGCTGCGGGCGGTCTTCGCGGCAAAAGGCGTCGACCTGCACAAGCCGATCACCACCACCTGCGGCTCCGGCGTGACTGCGGCGGTCATTGCGCTGGGCCTCGAGAGCCTGGGCGCGACCCAGGTGAGCCTCTACGATGGCTCCTGGGCCGAGTACGCACAGCAGCCGGAAGCAGTCATCGAGAAGACGCCGCCTCCCGAGTAGACACTGAGCAGAAGCCCTGCTCAATACGCTTGCAGGTAGAGCTTGAGGTGAGATACCTTCGCCCTGCCGGACGAAGCGGCCCTTGCGCGTTCGTCCCCGTGGAGGAACGCCATGTCAGAAGCCGCCGTCGCATCCATCACACATCATTCGCCCGCCCAGGCTGCGGGTCCAGCAAAGTTCATCTGGTACGACCTGATGACCACCGACACGAACTCCGCCGCCGCGTTTTACCACGAGGTCATCGGCTGGGAGGCGACCGACTCGCACCTGCCCGGCCACTCCTATACCTACCTCTCTGCCGGGCCGACGATGATCGGCGGCCTGATGGAGTTGCCCGCGCCGGGCATGCCCCCCGGCTGGATGGGCTACATCGGCGTCGATGACGTGGACGGGTACACGACGCGCGCGGCTGAGGCCGGTGGCAAGGTCCATGTGCCCCCGCGCGATATCCCCGAGGTCGGGCGCTTTTCGATGGTTGCCGACCCGCAGGGCGCGATGTTCTACATCTTCAAGGGGCTCGGCACGCCGCCCGAGGACGCGCCGCCGGCCGCGACCGGCCGCATCTGCTGGCATGAGCTCACCGCGCCCGATGTCGAGGCGGATTTCGCGTTCTACGCCGGGCTCTTCGGTTGGGCGAAGGACGGCGCGCACGATATGGGCGCAATGGGCGTCTACCAGATGTTCTCAACCGGCGGCGTGCCCGTCGGCGGCATGGTCAACGCCCACCCCGGCGCGCCCGTACCGCAGTGGCTCTACTACTTCAGTGTCGATGCGGTCGACGCCGCAGCCAGACGCGTCGCCGAGGCCGGAGGCAAGGTGCTGCATGGCCCGGCGCAGGTGCCCGGCGGCTTTATCGCGGTCTGCGCCGACCCGCAGGGCGCGATGTTCGGCCTGGCGTCGATGCAGGGCTAACTGCGCAGGCTTGACACGAAAACTCCCGGCTGCCTATGTTTGGGGCTGGCTCTGCTTCCGCCACGAAGCCGCGCCGGCCTTTTTTCGCTTCCCGTCGCCCCAACGCACACCCAGGAGTGTTCATGTCCCTCGCAGCAAAGCCTGCCTCTCGCTTGTTCCATCGCCTCGTGTGCCTGTTGATGATCTTCAGCGCGATTACCGGCGCAGCGCTCGCGCAGCAGGCCGTGAGCATCCGTTTCGACCAGGCCGCGCGGATCTTCCACATCGACGCGGCGGACACGAGCTACGTCTTCGGCATCAACGAGCACGCCGATCTGCAGGCGCTCTACTGGGGCAAGCGGCTCGCCTCAGGCGACACATTCCCGGCCGCCAAGGCGAGCCCCGAGGCGGCCTCCTTCGACCTATCCTTCACCGTCACGCCGCACGAGTTCGCCGGCTGGGGCAGCGGCCTTTACGTCGAGCCCGACCTCAAGATCACCTTCCCGGACGGCAACCGCGACCTCGAACTCAAGTACGTCTCGCACGCAATCGACGGAGACAAGCTGAGCATCGTGATGAAGGACATCTCGCGCGAGGTCTACGTCACGCTCTACTATCAGCCCGACGCCGAGACCGGCATCCTGCGCCGCTGGGCGGTGATTGAAAACCGCACCAGCGAGCCCTTCACGATCGAGCAGGTCTCGGCCGCCACCTGGAACCTGCCCCGCGGCACCGACTACCGGCTGCGCTATCTCTCCGGCCGCTGGGCGGCAGAAGATACAGTCAACGAGCAGATGGTCGAGCCCGGCAAGACGACCCTCGAGAGCCGCCGCGGCACCACAGGACACCAGAACAACCCTTGGTTCGCGATCGACAAGCTGTCAACCGCCGGCGCTGAGACCGGCGGCGTTTGGTTCGGCGCGCTTGGCTGGAGCGGCTCCTGGCAGATCACCATCGAGCGCGACCAACTGCAGCAAGTGCGCATCTCCGGCGGGCCGAATAGCTTTGACTTCGGCTATCGCCTGCAAAAGGGCGAAAAGTTCGAGACGCCGATCTTCTATGGCGGTTATTCGAGCGAGGGCATCGGCGGGGCCTCACGGCTGCTGCACCGTCTGGAGATGGACACTCTTGTGCCGAATGCGCCCCATGAGAAGCTGCGGCCGGTGCTTTATAACTCCTGGGAGGCGACCGGCTTCAACGTCGACGAGCCCGGCCAGGTCGCGCTCGCCGAGAAAGCCGCGAGCATTGGCGTGGAGCGGTTCGTGATGGACGACGGCTGGTTCGGGCAGCGCAAGGACGATCACGCGGGGCTCGGCGACTGGTATGTGAACCCGCAGAAGTTTCCTCATGGCCTCAAGCCGCTGATCGATAAAGTGCACTCGCTGCACATGGACTTCGGCCTGTGGGTCGAGCCGGAGATGGTCAACCCGGATAGCGACTTATACCGCAAGCATCCTGACTGGGTGCTGAACTTTACCGGCCGCCCGCGCACCGAGGGGCGCAACCAGTTAGTGCTCAACTTAGCCCGGCCCGACGTGCGCGCATATGTCTTGGGCTTTCTCGATAAGTTGCTCACCGAAAATGACATCGCCTTCCTTAAGTGGGATTACAACCGCAACTGGTCCGAGCCGGGCTGGCCCGCGGTCGCGCCGGAAGACCAGAAAAATGTCTATGTCGATTTCACAAATAACTATTACTCGATCCTCGCTGACTTACGAGCCAAGCACCCCGGAGTCGAGATCGAGAGCTGCTCAGGCGGCGGCGGACGCGTCGATCTCGGCGTAATTCGCTATGTCGACGAGTTCTGGACCTCCGATAACACCGACGCCTTCGACCGCCTCACCATCCAGAACGGATTTACCTATGCCTACGCGCCGGGCGTGATGATGGCCTGGGTCACCGACTCGCCGACCTGGGTCAACAACCGCACGCTCTCGCTCGAGTATCGCTTTCTATCTTCGATGCAGGGCTCGCTCGGCATCGGCGCAAACCTGAATAAGTGGACACCCGAGGATTTCGCAACCGCCACAAAAATGGTCGCGCAGTATAAATCGATCCGCGAGCTGGTGCAGCGCGGCTCGCTCTACCGGCTCATCACGCCCGAGCATGATAGCGAGCAATCGGTAACTGAGTCTGTCTCGCGTGATAAGTCGCAGGCAGTGGTCTTCGCATTTCTTCACTCCAGCGGCGAGCTGTATCCTTATCCGCGCCTGTACTTACGCGGGCTTGACGCGAACGCGAGTTATACGTTGACCGCACTCGACGGCAAAGTCGCCGAGACTACCCCGGCTGCCGCCAGCGGGGCGTACTGGATGGAACATGGAGTGGACGTGCTGCTGCGTGGGGATTTCCAGGCTGCGGCGCTTAAGCTCGACCGGGCGCCGTGACGCTCTGCGGTTCATTTGCTCTATGATACTGAGGATGAACCCGCGAAAGTGGCGAAATTGGCAGACGCACCAGACTTAGGATCTGGCGGGGCAACCCATGGGGGTTCAAGTCCCCCCTTTCGCACCAACCTCCAGCAAAAGAGCTGAGCGCCATAACCGGAGTCAGGCTTTTCCTCAGGTATTCCATCCCTCGCAGGCGCGAACGCGATACCCTAGGGTCACTATGAGCAGCCAATCACAGCCCCGTTTTGCCCTCACTCAAGGCGCCAACTACCGCGAGACCTATGCCAACAGCGTGCAGGTCCGCGTCAGCGTATGGGACATCTTCCTCCTCTTCGGCCTCGCGCACCCCAGCGCCCCCGATGAAGTCACGATTGAAAGCCAGCAAGGCATCTACCTGAGCCCGCAGCAGGCCAAAGCCCTCTTCAACGTGCTTGGCCAGAACCTCGCACAGTATGAGCAGACCTTCGGACCCATTGCGCTTGAGCCCCTCGGCTCGGGCGATGAAGGTCAGGTCCAGTAGCCCCTGAAGCGGTCTCATGCATAGTGTTTTTGCTTCGACTCTCGACCTGAGCCCCGCTTCGGTTGCGGGCCTCACCCGGGTCATCCCTTTCTCTTCGCGTTCCGGTCTTGCGCATTGATGACACCGCTTCCTGTGCCACCGGACGCCCAGGCGCGCCGTGCCGCAAGGCGCGCCACTCGGGCCCCGATCTCCGCCCCAGGCGCGCCCGGCCTCTCTCGTCGCTCGCATGCCCGGGCGTCGCTTCGGTATTTCTTCAGGGCCTTCGTTCCGGACGCGCTCTGGACCCTGCTGCTCTTCGGCCTGGTCTGGATCACCCATTGGCCGCTGCTGGCCCTGCCCTACTACTGGGATGAGGCGGGCTACTATATTCCGGCGGCCTATGACTTCTTCCGGCGCGGCACCCTGATCCCCTACTCGACCCTCTCGAACGCGCACCCGCCCCTGCCCTCGCTCTACCTGGCGGCATGGTGGCGGGTCTTCGGATTCGCGCCCCTGGTCACCCGCGCCGCCATGTGTCTGGTCGCAGCGGTGGCGCTCGCGGCGGTCTACCGGCTGGCGCACCGGCTGACCCACGACCGCAGGGCCGCCACCGCAACCTGCCTGCTGACCGGGCTTTATCCGGTCTGGTTTGTGCAGAGCACGCTCGCCCATGCGGACCTGCTCGCAGCAGCGGGCACGCTGTGGGGGCTGTGCCTGTTCGTTTCCGCGCAGAGTGCCGCGAGGGTTTCTCGCCCTGTACACAACGAGGAGCCAGAGAACCCTGCGCACTCCGCTCGGCAGCATTCGACTGTCCTCTCCAGCAAGACCGCTCCGGCGCATTACGGTAAGCCCGACGCCTCACGGCTCAGAACCCTGGCGCCTGCCTCGTGCTGCTTTGCCCTCGCGGCTCTGGCCAAGGAGACCGCGATCGCCACCCCGCTCGCGCTCGCGGCCTGGGAGCTGTGGCTCGCCCTGCGTGCCCGCGCGGGGCGATCTCGCGCTAACGGGCCGACCGGCGCGCCGGACGGTCTCCCGCCCCAGGGGGACGAGCCGGCAACTCACGAGACGCACCCGGCTAACACGAGCCTAGCAGCCAACGGCCATCTCCGCGCAGCACTCATGCTCTCGGCCCCGGTGATTCCACTAGCCGCCTGGTTTGCCTATCACCGCTGGCGCACCGGCTTCCTCTTCGGCAACCCGGAGTACCTGCGCTACAACGCGACCTCGACCCTGAACCCGCTGCGGATCGCCCTCGCGCTCATGCACCGCGCCCTGCACCTGACCGCCCACCTCAATCTGTTTGTGCCGGTGCTGCTCACCCTCGGCTGCCTGCTGCTGCCCCGTCTTCCCGACAAGCTCGTTCTCGCGAAGCAGGATCGCGCCCGCCTGCTCGTCGTCATCCTCGCCAACTGGTGTTTTTTTTCGATCCTCGGCGGCGCACTGCTCACCCGGTACCTGCTGCCGGTCTACCCGCTTGTCCTGCTGCTCTGTGTCACAGTTTGGACCAGCCGGATCAGGCACTGGGGCATGCTCGTCGCACTTAGCGCCGCGGCCTTCGTTCTCGGGGTCTTCATCAATCCGCCCTACCGTTTCGCGCCCGAGGACACCCTCGCCTACCGTGACTCGATCCTGCTCCAGCAGGATGCCATCGCGCAGATTCTCGCCCGCTACGGACGCCCGACCGTACTCACCGCGTGGCCGGCGTCGGACGCGCTGACCAAGCCTGAGCTCGGCTACGTCGAGGACCCCCTGCCGGTGGTCGCGATCGACAACTTCTCCTACCCGCAGATCCGCATCGCCGCCGAACGAGCGGCCACCGAGGGCGCGACGGGTGAGCCCTACACCGTCGCCCTGCTCTTCTCGACCAAATATGACCCGCCCGGCCTGCTGCTGCGGCTGGAAGGCCGGCTCGGCGAACAGAACCAGGCTCTCGATGAGCGCTACTTCGCCTTTCACCAGGATCTCGACCCGCAGACGATCGCGCACCTGCTCGGCGGCGGCGTCGTATGGCAGGAGCAGCGCCACGGACAGTGGGCGGCGGTGGTCCACTTCGACCGGCCCCAGGTCGCGCTGCTCTCACGCGGCCGCGCTGATCCCTTCGCGCCACTATAATCGGGCTGTTGTGGAGATACGTATCGGACAACCCGGCCTGAGCAGCGAACCGCGAGGCACAGCTCCGGCGCCGGCCGAGTCGCATGCATGGGTCAGCCCCGCGAGCATCCTGCGAGCGCTCCGGGTGTTCGCGCTGACGCTCATGCCCCTCGCAACGGCAATGCCGCTGTGGTGCCAGCAATCCGCGCCGCACCCGGCGCCCCCAATCACCGCCGGGACCGGCCTCGAGGCCAAGGCTCACGGACAGCTCCTGCTCGTCCTCCCCTTTGAGAACCAGAGCACCCCGCCCGTCCAGCCCACCGTCACCACGGCGGCAAGCACGCCGGGCGCGCCGGCCTCACCGAACCAGTCCAGCCTCGACTGGATCGGCACGGCCGTCCCCGAGATTCTCAACCGCCGTCTCGCCTCCGCCGGCTTTCTGCCCATCAGCCGGGGCGACCGCGCCTACGCGCTCGACCATCTCGGACTGCCGATCGACTTTCGCCCATCGCACGCGAGCACCCTGCGGCTCGCCCAGTCGCTCGACGCCGACTACGTCGTGATGGGCACCTATCGCGTCGACGGCGCCCACATTACGGCCACCGCCCATGTGCTCGACGTGCCGGGGCTGCGGATGGGCGCGCCCATCGTCGAGCAGGCCGAGCTCACCCGGCTCGCCGACCTGCTCAACGCGCTCGCCTGGCGCGTCACCCGGCAGGTCGACCCCGCCTACCCCGTCGCCGAGCAGACCTTTCTCGCGGCCGACGCCAACCTGCGCCTCGATGTCTTTGAGAACTATGTGCGCGGCCTGCCCGGCAGCCCGGGCTCGCTCGACGACCGGCTGCGCCACCTGCGCGAGGCCGTGCGGCTTAATCCCCAGTACTACCCGGCGTGGCTCGCGCTCGGCCAGACCCTCTTCGCCGCCCAGGACTACGAGCCGGCCGCCATCGCCTTCGGTCACCTGACCCGCGATGATCCGAGCGCGCTCGAGGCTGACTTCTACCGCGGCCTCGCCTACTTCTACACCGGCAAGTACCTGCAGGCCGAGGATGCCTTCGCCTTCGTGAGCACGCGCCTGCCTCTGCCGGAGGTGGTCAATAACCAGGGCGTCGCGGCCAGCCGGCGCGGCAAGCCCGGCGCGCCCCTCTTTCAGCAGGCGATCACCGCTGACCCAAAGGATCCCGACTACCACTTCAACCTGGCCGTCGCGCTCGCTCGACGAGGCGACGCGGACGGCGCGCTCAAGGAGCTGGACGAGGTCCTCAAGCTGCGCTCATCGGACACCGAGGCCCAGGCCTTCGCGGCGAACCTGCGCAATCCGGCGTTTGTGGCGTCGCTCAAGGCCGCAGCTGCTGCCGCCCAGTCCGTGACGCCCGCGCCAGTCACCACACCCGCAGCCGCCGCCGGTCAAACGCCAGCGGCGCCGACGCCGGTCAGCCTGCCTCTTGAGCGCATCAAGCGCTCGTATAACGAGACCGGCCTGCGCCAGGCGGCGTTCGCGCTCGAACAGAGCGAGGCTGAGAGCCAGGGCGCGCTGCCCGCCACGCAACGGGCGGAGGCGCTGGTCGCAAGCGGCGACCTCTATCTGAACACCGGCCTGCTCGTCGAGGCGGAGCGCGAATTTGGCCAGGCATTGCTGGCTAACCCAGCCTCGGCGACCGCCCATGCCGGCCTCGCGCAGATCCGCGAGCGCACCGGCGAGCGCGACGCCGCCCGCGCCGAGGCTGAGAAGTCGCTCTCGCTCGCGCCGAACGTCCCGGCGCACCTGGTTCTCGCCCGGCTCGACCTGCTCACGAGCCAGTTGCCCGCCGCCGCGCAGGAGGTCCAGGCAGCCCTGCGCATTGCCCCCGCCGACCCGAACGCACGCGGACTCAAGCAGGCGGTCGAAAACCGCGGCCAGCAGGTGCTGCAATGAACCCCCGGCGGCTCGATCTCCGCAAGGCTGCCCTCTGGATCACGCTGCTGGCCCTCGCCTGCGGATTGGCCTGGGCTGCTGACTCGAATGGCAGCCAGAACCGCACTCCCCGCATCGTCCTGCTGCACTTGGACGACACGATCCAGCCGATCAGCGCACAGTACCTCGCCCGGGGACTCGCCGAAGCAGCCGACGGGCATGCCGACGCGGTGCTCGTCGAGATGAACACCCCCGGCGGGCTGCTCACCTCGACCCGGGAGATGGTGCACGCGATCCTCGACTCGCCCACGCCGGTGATCGTCTACGTCGCGCCGTCCGGCAGCCGCGCGGGCTCGGCGGGCTTCTTTCTGCTGGAGGCGAGCGACGTCGCCGCGATGGCCCCCGGCACCAACGCCGGCGCCTCGCACCCGGTCGTCGAGGGCGGCACGCTTGACCCGATCATGAAGCAGAAGCTCGAAAACGACACGACCGCCTTCCTGCGCTCCTATGTTTCGATCCGCAAACGCAACGTCGACGCGGCCCAGGACGCGGTGCTCAACTCGAAGTCCTATACCGACGCCGAGGCGCTCAAGCTCAACCTGATCACGCTCATCTCGCCCGACCGCACCGCGCTGCTCAACGCGATCGACGGCCGATCGATCACGCGCTTCAACGGCTCGACCGTCCAACTGCACACCCGCAACGCGCAGCTGATCGAGGTCGCTCCGACCACGCGCGAGCGCATCCTCGACTGGCTGGTCGACCCGAATATCGCGCTGCTATGCGCGGTTCTCGGCGCGCTGCTCATCTATCTCGAGTTCAACACGCCCGGCACCATCATCCCCGGCGCCATCGGCACGCTGCTGCTGCTTACTTCGCTCTTCGCGCTCAACCTGCTGCCGGTCCGGCTCACTTCCGTCATGCTGCTGCTGGCGGCGCTCGCGCTTCTGCTGCTCGAGGCCAAGTTCCCCAGCCACGGCGTGCTCGCGACGACCGGCATCGTCTGCCTGGTGGTCGGCTCGCTTACGCTGATCGCCGGGCCCATCCCTGAGCAGCGCATTCATCTGGCGACAGCGGCCGGCACCGGCGTCGGCTTTGGGCTGATCACGGTGTTCCTCGTCCGCATCGCCTGGCGAGCGCGCCGCGCCAAGTCGATCGTCGGGCCCCAGGCTATGGTCGGCGCGATCGCCATCGCCCAGGAGCCCTTCGAGCCGCGCGGCGCTGCCACCCCGCGTGGGCAGGTGCTCGTGCACGGCGAGCTGTGGTTTGCCGAGGCCGACCACCCCCTCGCCCCCGGCGCGCACGCCCGCGTGACCGCTGTGCGCGGCCTCACCCTGTTGGTCGAGCAGGTTCCCGGCAGCGTTCCGGCCGGCAGATCGGCCTGAGAGCCTCTGTCTGCTGGAGTACAATCGGCAAGCGAGTGAGGCTCTAAAACATGGGAATCTTCGGCCTGGCGATCGTGGCCATTGTTATCTTTTATCTTTTCTCCTGCATCAACATTCTGCGTGAGTATGAGCGTGCGGTCGTCTTCCGGCTGGGCCACGCGCAAACACCGCCCAAGGGTCCGGGGGTCGTCTTCATCCTGCGACCGCTTGACCAGATGGTGCGCATCTCGCTGAGGCAGGAAGTCCTCGAAGTCCCGCCGCAGGACGTGATCACACGCGACAACGTCACGTTAAAGGTGAACGCGGTCGTCACCCTGCGCGTGCTTGACCCCGCTCGGGCGGTCATCGAGGTTGCGAACTACGTCTACCAGACCTCACAGTTCGCGCAGACGACGCTGCGCTCGGTGCTGGGCGAGGTCGATCTCGACGGCCTGCTCTCGCACC
>Ga0116226_10002805_pt1 | contig 15272 bp, 5 predicted proteins | sample S1TSphfallax_FD_89692 | JGI IMG/M metagenome (GOLD analysis project Ga0116226, IMG submission 89692) | Host-associated microbial communities from peat moss isolated from Minnesota, USA - S1T2_Fa - Sphagnum fallax MG | ecosystem: Host-associated > Plants > Peat moss > Unclassified | place: USA...
AGCTACTACCAATTGTGCCACTAAAAAATGTAGGTTATTGTAAACTGTGATTGTACTAATGGTGGAACATGCAAAAAATTAGCAAGTGCATGCAAAGCAGAAAAGAGTTCTGTGGTGCCGCTTTTGGCTAACATTGTAACAATGCTAACAAAACCATAGATGTTTGATCTTATGGCAGGCACAGGTGGAATCTAATGAAGGGTTAGATTTCCATAGATATGGAATTTTGACTGAACAATTATGATAATAACAAGGCCTAATAAACACACATGCCCTGCTCATATATGGTGGTGCAATTTATATGTATGTATATGAGTGTGTGTATGTATGTGTGTATGTGTATAATATTATATATAGATGTATGTATATGTTTATATGTGTGTGTGTGTATATGATAATCTATGTAGGATTGTTTGTGTTTTTTATTGTTTATAAGTATAGTATAAACTATTTATTAAATAGATAATTGTGTGTTGAAAAGAATATATAAAGTTGAAATAGTTCTATGACAAAATGAATAAATTTGTTGTAAGTACATGACATGTATGTTATAAATATTTTGGTGTGTGATCCATATGGAAAAAAAAATTAAATAAAAGTTGTGTGTGTGAATGTGAATGTGTGTTTTTGTTTGTATGAGTGTGAGTCTAAGTATTTGTTTTTGTGAGTGTGAGTGTTTATTTTTATTTTCTGTGAAATTGAGTTTGTGTTTATGTGAATGTGTTTGTGTGTTTTTTGTAGAAAATTTATATAGTTTATAAATATATAATAAATCATTTATTTGGCACATAGATATTTGTATAAGTATGTAGGTAGAGATTTAAATATATAAACCATTTCTTTTTGTGTGGTTTGTGTGGAACTTGTAGATATGTAAATAAGTTTTTTTAGAAAACATTTATGGTTCTTAAGTATGTAATGAGTTATTTACTAGGTAATAAGTGTTTTGAAAAAAATTTAAATAGGTATATTAATATATAATCATGTTATATTTGTTGTGTATGTGAAAATATAATTGGTTTATACATAAATGTGTAGATAAATAGTTTGATTAGTTAATTTTTTTCTAATTTTAATGGATTTTAATTGTAGAATATATTGTAAGAAAAATAATACAAATTATATTGTAGTTTTTTCCATTTAAAATATGTTTTTGGCTTATTGAAAATGAAAGTAGATTATGTTGGTGTTTTATTTAGTTATTTAAATGTTTTCATAAAGTTGTTTAATTTGATTATTATGAAATAATTTTAATTTTGATGAATCTAGTTGGGAGATGTTAGTACTCTTGATTATATTTGTTTTAATTTAGTTTTTGTAGACATAAATTAACTGCACTAAAATAGTTTCAAAAGTAAATAATTTGGCCACAAAATATTTTTTTGGTTCCTAATTTTGATGTTTTCAAATTGTAGGGTATATTTATTTTGTGATGGAGAATTTGACATTTGATACTTTTGTCAAAAAACATATTCTTGAAATACAAATGGAAAACGTATATTTAATGAAATACATGTTTATATAGTTTGTTTTGATTGGATTTATATTGAAAACTTTTGTTAATTTTGATGAATTTTGATCAGATTATTTGAAATAAAATGATTTTTTAAAAAAAATTAATAGCATAAGTTCTACTTATGTTTATAGTTATTAAAAAACATTGAAATTAAAAACTGAACATAAAATTATGACAAAACTAATTTCATTCAAAACTATATCATCATAATTGATCAAAATATATGAAAATTCAATTACGAAAATTATTTTTAAAAATTAATAATATTTTCCAACCATATACATTACAATCAAAATTATTTCATAACCATCATATTAAACAATTTAACGAAAACATGTACAAAAATAATATGAAATCAAGCACTAAAACAAAGTACTTTTTGCTTTTACTAAAATAAAAAATAATCATAATTCATGCAATTAAAATCAATTAACAAACATATTTTATAACGAATTTCTTTCCAATTTTAAATGAAAAGTCATAATTATTATTTTTATTATTTTTCTTGCAGTATTCATTTTATTTCAAATAATTTAAGTGAATTCATCGAAACTAACACAAGATTCGAATAAAAATTGACTGAAACAAATTGTATAAAGCCGTAGCTCATTAAATATATGTGATCCATTTATACGTCAAATAAAAAATGCTTCAAAAAAATAAAAAATGAAAAATTCTCCAAATTATAAAACAAATAAACCCTATCATCTCAAATTATCAAAATTAAAAACCAAAAAAATATTTTAAAATCAAATTACTCATATATTAAATTATTTGACCGCAATTAATCAAAATATTTGGAAACTAAATGAAAAACATTGTAATCACAACTAATAATATTTTGCAACCACATTCATCACAATTAAAATTATTTTATATCAATCAATTTTTTAATAATTATGAAAAACAGTTAGAAAATTAAATAAGATCAAACACCAAAACAAAGTACTTTATTTTCAATAAGCCAAAAACATAATGATAATTCATACGTTCAAAATGAATTAACATACATATTTTTGTAACCAATGTTTTTGCATTCTAAAATGGAAAAAATTATAATTATAATTTTCATTATTTTCCTTGCAATATTTATTTCGCTTCAAATGATTTAATAATAATTTTCATTGTAACTAATATAACTTTTCAATATATATTATAATAATAAATTATATAAACACATATCTTATCAAACATTTATGATTCATTTGTATTTCAAATAAAAAATGTTCCAAAAAATGAAAAAATGAATAAAAATTCATTAAATGAATAAAACCTACAATTTTAAAAAATTAAAACACATAAACATATCCATATAAACAAAAAAAATAAAAAAACGTACAAATTCATTTTCACCCAAAAACAAATACAAACATATACAAACAAACATTTACATTCACATATGCATAAACAAAAATAAACATTTACACTCACACCTATGCAAATAAAAACACACACCCATATCCATCCAAATTTTATTTTGAATTTTTTTATATAGACCACCCACTAAAATATTTATGCAATACATGTAATAAACTTATAACGAATTTATTCATTATGTTGTATAATACACAAAAATGTAAATGTCTTTCTTGTTCCAATGACCCTTGTTAAAAAAAGATGTAAAGGTTGTGATAAATATATATAAATTAAAAATATCAGTTACAATGGTTTCTTGTTTCATTATTTTATTTTCTCATTTGTGAAGAAAAATGTTCATATGGTATACACTCATCATTTTGCTTCAAAAAATTACATTTTAATGTTTCAATTTTTTTGTTATTAATTTTCGTTTGTATATGAATTTTGTATGTTAAATCGTATTTTTCAACTTCATTAACATTTTAAACTAATGAATGTTTATGTGAATTGTTAGTTTCAATGATAATTTCATTTAAAAATATATTTTTCGACCCATTATTTGCATGAATTTCAACTTGTTTTTTTAGTTTTTATTGTAAATGTCACAGATGTCAATGCCAAGGAGTTCATTCATATGAATGTTCATCCATGACTTATAATGAACTTGCACCTAATTTTAATTTAATTTCAATTCATTCTCAATCAACTTTCAATTTAATTTTAGTTCATTTCTAAATTTTTCCAACTTTTTCAACACAACCATAACCAAAGGAGTCACAAATCAACCTACTTAATAAGTTTGAAGACACATGAACAAAGTTTCAAGGTTTTATCAACCAAGTGTGTGTGGTCATCTAACTTCATTTTCATTGATATCCAATTGGCCCAGCCCAAGTTGGACTCATTAGAATTTTGTTGTCAAACTCGACCCTTGCTTAGCTTACACTTTTGTTGAAGCATCAATTATTTTTATTCAATAATTTTGAAACATTAATTAAAGAACTTAATTCCACCTTCGGAAAATTAAAACAAAGGACACATGTCTAATATCAAGATATGATCTATTTGTCAATAATCAAGTTTCATTACAATATATATATCAAATTTTAAGCAATTGGATTGCAATATTTCATTGAGTGAGGTAGCATTCATAAGTTAGTTTCGATTTGGGTTACGAGTTGATCGCAATGTGAAGAATTTACTATTCACCATGCCTCCCCTTCCCATCATAGAACCTGTGACAAAAGTCATAAAAACACCAATGACCTTCCTTCGCACAATGATTTAAAATTGGATGAAATTCTCACCATGAAACAAAGTGAAAAGCATGTGAAGAAGATTTGATCACTTTGACAACATGACTCCTTGAAATAATGTTGGATCCCTTCAATTCCAAAGTTAAATTTTCATTTTGACATAACAACTGAAAGAAGAAAAGGTGTGTGCCCTACCACCACATCTACGCATAGTAGTTTCAATTTTCTAAAATTGCATTAGGGATATTGGGGTGTGATAAGGTTATTACGGGTTTTAGCAATTTCAAGTTAAAATGGGCAGTGATGGGTGTGTATGGTCATGGGGGGTTGTTTTTGTTTTGAGATTTAATATTGGATGAATGAAGTGGAGGGTTAATTATTTTTTTAATAAAAATTTATAATTATCATTTTATAATTTCAATTACATGATTAAGATGAAAGGTTTCTAAATGGTTGAAATTGGAAGCGAATAACAAAATTTATAATATTTGACAAAACATTAATTTTATTCTAGTATTTAAGGATTAGTGATGCACTAAAACTGAAACAAAAATGATTTGAAATTCGCGTCTCACTTAATGTCGATAAGTGAAAACCATGCACAAATCGAAATGTCTTTAATTTCATAAAGACTTTTGCATACAATTTTAGGTTCATCACTAAATATAGAGTCAACTAGTAATAAAATCACCAAAATACGATAATTCAAAAAAAATTGTTAATACCAAACTTGAAGAGGTTTAACTTCAAAATGAGGACGCACCTCTTGCGATTTATGATCTTCATAATGAGAATGTTGAAACGATGTTAAATTTAGAATGACTTTCAAAACAATTTTTCATTCATTTATGCAGTTTGAAGCCCATGAATGTGGTCATACACAACATTATGAATTCTTAAAAATATATTTAATCAAAATCAACTTGGTAATGAATGTGTGAATGACATGGTACATTAAAATACATGAGTGCAATTTATAGGTGAAGGAGAAAAAATGAATGACACGAAATAATGGTTTAAAACCATGATAAAAAAAAAACTTTAAAATCAATGGGAACAAGGTTGAAGAAAAATCTTTTGGGTTGAACAGTGGGAGGAGGTGGAACAAAGAAATTCTTTATTTTTCCATTGACCATTAAGTAATAATGTTTTTCCATTAACCACCAAGCAAGGATGTTTTTCCATTGACCCCTATTCAAGGATGTTTCTTCTTCTCTTTCCATTGGCCTCCAAGTTTGGAATCTTTCAAAGGCCACCAAGCTTGGAACCTATCATTGACCACTAAATTGGGGGTCTTTCCTTGTTTTTTTTTTCTTAAGTACGAAATTTGATCATTTGGTTTTTTTAGGACTTGATTTTTTATTAGGAGGGGGAGGAATAATTAATCCTAGTATCTATGGGGAAATATAAATAATAACATTGGATCATAGTAGTATATTTGAAAGGATGGAAATGAATAATAGTGGGTTTGGAGTTTGAAATATTGAATAAGTTTCTCAAAACCTTTTAAAGTTTTGTAGCATAATTTATTTTATTTAGGTGTAAAACTTGAGATTTGGTGGGTAAGTGCGCCTTATAATTAGTTTTTCAATGAGCTAATGCAAGTTAAATTTGGATAGAATATGTGATGGCATCAATGATTTAAATGATTAAAGGTTTGTTATCAAGTTAAGCATTTTTCCAGCTCCTCAGAAGTTGGTTTAGGTAGGTGAAAGTTTAGCATAAAATTATAAGATTTGGAAAAACTAAACTTTGAAAATGTATTTAACAATTCCAATTGGAATCAAATAATTGAAATTGGTTGAGAAAAATTTATGTATATCTAAATGCAAGTGGGTTGATATTACAATTTTGGTTTGGCAACACTAAAATTGGTGATACTTTGAATTTATTATCCTCAATGTTTCTAATTTACTCAAAAAATCACCCAAAAATTATGTATTTGAAATTGTTTAGTTCATCATGGTTAGACATTTATGCAAGTAAGGGAAGTAGATCAATGTGATGTCAATTGTTATTTAAAAAAAAAATTAATGCATAAAAGGCAAACTATTTGTTTTCAACTTCAAACGCAACTTAATATCTAAAAATGCATTTTTGCATTTATCTTTCACACATAATTTATGTACTTTGAGTATAATCATCTCATAGAATTGGGAATAGAGGGACAAAAAAGTACCTCACAAAGGGGTAGATGAAGGAAAATGTGAAGGGGAAAAACAATCCAAAAAAAAAGACAAGGTGGAGGCTAAAGTTGGAAAAAAAAGGAAATTTTGAAGAAGAAGATGATGAAAAAGGGGAATTTGGAAAGGAAGGGGATGATGAAAGACATAACACAACTAATGATGACAACTGTGAAGTTGAGCATTTAAGGTTTAAGGGAAGGCTAAGGAAATGAAAGAAATAAAATTTGAGAAACCACGAAAATAAGAGATAGAAAAATCAATTTATGCCTTGGACAAATGAATGTTAGGTGTGTTAATTTAACTACTTAGTTATGCCCTAATTAGTTAGGGATAAATTAGGTTAGTTTAATTAATTAATTAATCTTAAACAAATTTAGGTATCAATGGAGTTCAAGATATTTGTCATGGGATATAATCCCATCTTGCATGTCATTTACTCAATAACAAGTTTAATGTCTTTGAGAATATAGATGGGTTTCATTGACATCCATTTTCCATTCATGATTGATACTCTAAAAAATAAGCCTAATTTTGAAAGACTCTAATTATATAATAGTGTTGCATACTCATGTAGGTTAGAAATTCATGTTTGAACTAAAGGCTTTTAGTGAACACATAATTAAACAAAAAGATATTGATGTCATCTACTATAAAATAAGACAAGGTTGGCACACCATATAATTCCTAGATTTTGACAAAGGCAACAAAAGATGTCAAACAAATAATCCAACACACTTTGTCATGTTCCACCATAATCACATAACTGCAGACAAACATTCAATAAAAAGGGATCCCATGTACACTATAGTACTCCAAAAATATCCTTAAAGATGTAGCTTTGTGTAAAGACCCAAGTTTATGTAGTGGTCAAAATACATGAACTATGCACATTTCATTGTTGTCAACTAACAAGAACAAAATGACAAATTGAACATGTTGAAGTGAAAAAACAACCTTTGATTATGTAGAATAACAAAAGTTCATGTAAGACTTCAAGAATGAAATGTAAATAGTTGTGTTGTGAGTGTGGTGACAACAATGGTTATAGGTGTCGACATAGGAGCACACGACACGAAAAGGAAATTGCATTGATGAAGGGTGTCAAAAAATTTGGTTATCAATGCAAAACCATTGTCAAATTGAACCCCATATTTTTTTAAAAATTGCACGATAGATTAAACACAAAATCGAAATGGAGACACCTTTCAAAACAAATCAACCAAAATGAAACAAAAATCTGTTGGGGAGCTTTGTGTGTCATTTCTCCCATCTTGGGTTTGCATAATAGGGCATGAAAATATGTTTTAATGTTTTTATTGTTATGTTGATAGGTTGAAATTATAATCCTCACCTACACATTGACATGTAAATGAAAAGGTTGGAGATTCATTTGTGTTTTTAGTTTCTCGAATCGATGCCATAAAACCTTAAAAATGAAATGAATGGTGTGTAATAGTGAATGAATTTCCACTAGTTCTAACCAAATCTTAGTTTGTTGCCCATCCTTTTGAGTGTGGTACATGAATGGGATGACAAACAACGTCTTAGGCATAGTCCACAATTTCAATCTATAACAATGTGTCATTCTCAAACTTAAACAATTTTGACTTTAGCATTATTAATAATTCCTAATGATAGGAGCCTTCTTTGTCAAATTCATGAAGATTTGAAGAAAAACATTTTTTCTATTAGCATGGACCAAAACTAATTAAAGATTCATTGTCGAATCCAAGATTTTTTTACTGATCATGCCAAGTTTGAATTTCAAAATGGTTTGTTATATTGTGATAATCTTTTGTATGTTCCTAATGGCCTTACGCAACTTCAAATTCTTTAGGTTATGCATGATACTTTGGCTAGAAGCCATTTTGGATTCAACAAGACCATGGAGTTATTGTTTTTAGATTATTGGTGGCCACAATTTTGGAAATATGTGAAGGAGTTTGTCGAATCTTGCGATGTAGTATTGTATGGATTTATTTTTTATCTCCATTTTCACCTTTTTTTATTATTTTTAACACCACTATTTATTTATTTTCAATTCAATATTCAAAACTTCCATCTTCCAAAAAACAAAATTTAAACAATATAAACTAACTAATTACAATTTCATTTTTCATTATCTTCTCTATAATGTTCATTTATCAAAAATTACAATAAAAAACAACAAAACTCACAAGGTTAAAATTAGTTTTTCACATAGAATAAGTTAGATCCCAATAAACCCATCCATTCACCTTTGGCCAAGAAAAAACCTTTTAAAACATCATATTCAAATAGTTAAACAAAGTTTAAAGCAAAATACAATTCCAAATTACAACAAAGTTCAATTTCCAAATATTCAAATCCAAAAAAAGGTTTCAAATAAACTCAAATTCCAAAGAGCAAAATACAAATTAAAATATACCAACATTGAAATACCACACTTATATCATATGTACATTCACAATATGTATTAGTCACATGTAATTCACATGTCTGAAATCAATGTTTAACAAAATTTTTAAAAACAACAATCTAAAAACTTAAGGCAAAAGAATGATCCAAAACTAAATATATATAATGTGGTACAACTTTGTTTTCAAAAACTCGAAAACTCTTGTTTATCAAACAATTTGTATACTATAAAACATAACTTATGGTGTTCTTATCATTACTTTCACACATGCCATTTAAAATAAACTAATTTTTCCATCATATTATATTTTGCACTTCAACTTTTCAACTTAGTTTTTAGTGTTAAGTAACCAATTACTTCCACTATTAGACTTAATGTATTTCGAGCTTTTAATTTTTTGTCCCTTAACAATTGAAAGAAAAAACCTTACCTAGCCCTAAAATCCTCTGGCCTAAAAGGATCATGACCCAACAAAGATTTTATCTAAGGCTCACAAAAAACACAATCATATTCATCTCTTCCATCTTGTTTGATTTTGGAAGAGATGCAAGTTAGACTTATAAGTCTAACCATGGATTTGCACCTATAGCAGTAAAACCTATTATCTTTACTAATTAAAAAGAAAAGAAATGGCATCTTGAACATATATTTTAAAACAAGAAACACCAACAATAATTACCAACTTCCCATCAACTTGCACACAATTAAAATACAAATACAAATTCAACAATTCATCCTCTATTAAAATAAAAAATAGGGAAAAAAATGATAACATATTATACCTCAAAATTAATTGCAAAATTTTACTTGTTAGCTTTGCTTTGATGAATTCATGTCAGTCTTTCAACAACTCCTTGGTTACGTGCATTTGTTACAAGTTGTTGTTTATACAAAATCAAGGTACCACCATTTTTTTACCAAAAGTGTGGCATGTTTTCTACTATTATAAATTTTAATCAATTACACATACTTCGCATAAAACTCAAGGAATAGAACGAAAACATGTGTATCAATAACCTCTAAACCCTTTGCCTCAACCAAAATAAAGGTCTTTACATACTTGCCATGGATACCAATGACAACCATTTCTATGGTTCCAAATTCCTCCAAATCTTCTTTTTGCATAAAACTTTGGATACTACGTGTGGGAACAAATTGCAAACATAATGAAACATATCAACATGCTATATCATATTAGTGGTTCCAACTTTCAACACAAATCCCCAATCACATTTCTCAAATTTAATCCTGAAAGTGACATTGAAATTCACAATTAAAACTTCAAGAAAAAGTAATAACAAAAGTAAATCCAATAGTTGAGCCGGTTATGGTAAAATGTCAGAATCTCAACATCGCGTTCACCATTAAGTGTGAAGTGCAAAGGCACATGAGGCCAAGATAGTATGTTTAGGAGTGAAACACATTTTCACAAGTGGGGGGGGTGGGGGGGGAAGTGCGAAAGATTGAGGGCCCAATGACTCCCAAATGCACTCCCGCTTTGGGTGTTGCACTCGTTCAAGAGTTTTGAATATTCAAAAACCGTAGTCGAAAAGGCAAACAAATGCCAAATGGGCCCCTAGGATACCATTAGAAAGACCTTGAAGTGTAGATGCTTAAAGTGCCTTTGCATTATTGAAATGCATGAGTTATGATCAAAAGAAGAGTCGGGAGTCATATTGGAATCAACTCCCAACCACAAATCCCTTCAAGTAGGGGTCAAATGATCTTTAATTGGGGCGCATAATACATCATTGGAAAGATTTTTTGAAGGTTATATGATATTACCTTCACATGCTCCAAAAAAACTTGATTTGAAGAAGATATGAACGTCCAAAGTCTTGGGACAATAATAGTCCCAAATTTGAAACTTTCATTTGGGAGTTCAAGGAAAAATCACCTTTTGGATGTAGCCCCCATAAAGAGTTATAAAATATATTATAGGGGGGAGAATGGTGCCTCTTCTCAAAGGTTATGGGCTGTGTAAAGCTTGTGTTTGAGGTTGTCCCTACTAAGTCCACCACACCACTTGTGTTCAACTTGCATTAACCACCCCTTTTCTTTGGTTGTGAAGGTTGATTTCATTTAATTTTGAACTCTTGCTTGTGAGTTCGCTTTAGTCCCATCTTGAAACTCCAGCACACCGTCCAAATAATGCAAACTAAGGAGTGTGCCCTAACTTTTTTTTCATTGTTTCATTTTTGGACCCACATTTGGGTCTCTTAAAGAATTTGGGGTGTGTCATTAAATATCCAAAAAAAATTGTTAGATATTAATGTATGTACTTAAAACCACTCCTAGCCACATTGTAAGAACCATACCTACTCACTACATATCTTTCAAAAACAACACCTAACATTCTTTGTTGGACATTTGTAATCCCCATAACACTAAAAGGAGCTATTTTTTTCTTATTAAGATTGGCAGATGGCTCATTAATTGAAACAAATAAGTCACCCATTGAAACAAATCCTAAACATTATGAACTATTTTCTTTAGCAAAAAAAAAAGGAACATACACTATATATTCACATAATAAACATAATTACTATTGTAATGTTACACATGTAGCTAAAAAAACATAACTTAAAACATAATTGTAACTTCAACATGCTTCACAAACCAAAACAAACTACATATTACTACATACAACAATAATGCAAATAACAAAATACAAAACCACAAACTCAAACAAAAACATAGATAGATAAAAAGAAGCACAATTTCACAACTATCCATAATCACAAATAGAAAAAAAAAGTATATATGAGACAATCTAAGTACATAACATGATAATCAAAGGCCCTTTTATATATACAAAAATAATATTTAGGTAATAGGTCTTAAGCCCTAAGGTTTAGTTTCATAACCTTTCAAAAAAATTATACACCATTAATTAAAAAGTTAAGCTTTAAGTTATGTAGACACATGTTTAGGGCTTACAAAATAATTTTCACCCTTTAGAGTTTACATTGCACAACCTCATTATACTTAAACAACATTAAAATAAAAGCTATAATTAAATTATAAAAGACCCCTAAATATACCATACCCATATGGGTTAAAGTATAAAAGGCACCTACATATTTTCCAATTACATAAAATTATAGCCTCCAAAAGCCCTATAATAATAATTCCAAATTTTCTTCAACATAATGGACATGCAAAAGTTTATAATACAACACACATGTTTACACAATTCCAACCCTTGCCCACATAATTAAAAGATTTACAACACAAAAAATAAAACCAACCGCAAGCAATAAATTATTAAATTAGGGTTCACCATAAACCAATACAAAACTCCCAATAGCCTACACCTATTTTTTGCAAAAAACAAATAGCATAACCCTTTTTTTCAAGCTTTAAACCTTGACCACACATACTAATAGTTCCAAACTTAATACAACCACAACCAAACCAACATAAAACCTAAAGCAAACCTTCAAAATTCAAATTATGCACCATGGACAACCTTATACTAAAAGTTATGCCTCCTTTTTGCATACCAACAAAAACCAGTTTTTGAAACATGTGAAATATGCAATGTTTTTCTCCTATTAAATGTTGAGAAACTTGCACCTGAAATTCTTTGCATTTTCATTCTAGGATCTAACCACTTCCAACATTAATTCAATAACTTTCATCAATACATGTTTTAGTAATCCACTATCAGAAACTAAAATGTTCAAACAACTATTGAAAATCTAAAAAATCTACATTTCTATAAACACCAATTATCAAAAAATCCTTAGTCATTTCTTCAACCTAGTACCAATTTACAAAACATAGAAAACTATAGCTACCTATTTCCAACATCGATTCAACAACATTCATCAATGCACGTGTTCACCAATCCACTAATGTAAATCGAATTGCTAAAAAATTATCAAGTCTTTTCTAGAACTCATAGCTCACCTTTCATAACCTAGCAAAGATTTTTAAAACAAAAATTGTCTTCATATTGTTATACTCATGCTCCTTCCACAACAAACATTATGCAAAAACAACTTGAATACAACACCCCTATAGTCTTTAGCTACCATTACACCACAACATGGGTTTCCCCTTAGAGCTTTTCTCCTCTTCCTTTGTCACCCATTAAAAAAAAGCTACAAATACCATACTCAATAACAACATTAAGTTGTAGACACAAAGGACTGTAAATCTCATAATGAAATAACAAGTGACAAAACCATGTTGATAAAAGTTTGACAATACTTACTTAAACATGCAATCATTTTCTCTTAAGAGATGTTGAACAACTTGCACCCAAAATCTTTTCATCTTCATTCCATATTTAACCATTTCCAGCATCAATTCAACAACTTTGATCAATATATGTTTTCAACAATCCATTAACAAAAATTGAAATGCTTAAACAATTTCTAGCTAGCTATTGAAGATCTAAAAAAAAAGAATTATTATAAGCACTAGCTATAACAAAATCTTTAATCATTTCTTCAAACCTAATACCAGTTTATAAAGTGTAGAAGATTACAACTAACTGCTTCCAACATTAGTTCAACAACCTTCAAATACATGTGTTCACTAATCCACCAGTGCAAATTGAAACTCTTGAAAAAATACCGAGACCTTACATCTTCTTCTTTATATGTTCCTTTCGACCTTTTCCATTTTGTCATTATGTTGGTTAGCGAATTTCATAACCAATGATATCATATTAAAATACAACATAATGACTTAGACATAGAAGACCATTGTGACAAAAAACAACAAATTTTTTTAGAGATAACACATAAAACCATCACAATGAAACACAACAACATATTGCAAAACAACTTTAACCTTTAAACACATGATGATTTTTTTTCAATCTTCCTTTATATTTGTTCCTTCCCAACATTTCCATGTTGTGGGTGTGTCAATCACTGAATTTCATACAAACACATGTTTTCATGCATCACAACGATCATGTTCAATTCACAAAGAAAGGACAATGACTCTTCTCCAACACAAAACTAGAAACAATTCCAAAAAAATAGTTCTATAGCCATCTACTTTAACCAATGACCTTTACAACAAAGAAATCACCACAACTTGTAGAAACACGATGACACAAAAGATTGCTGCAATGAATTGTAATAACAAATTGCAAAGTAGATATAACATATAAACACACTAAATGAGTTGAATGAACATGACCATGTGCACAAGAAAAGAAAACACAATGATTCAAAAGCTTACCAAAAACAATGTTCACCACAAATTGAAATATTCGTTTTTCTTCTTGCTTTCACAACTTTGTCCACTCACATTTCCAATCACCTCCAAAAATCATTGCTTGCAACAAATGCGATGGCACATCAAAACACCACGATGAAATGCAACAACAATAAATTTTAAGCTAGTTCCAAAAATTATTGTTTGCAACAAACGCAATGGCACATGAGAACATTGCAATGAAATGCAACAACAATATCAAATTCCAACCAACTCTAGAAATCATCATTTACAACAAACATGATTACACATGAAAACATTGCAACAAAACACAACAACAATAATAAACTTTAAAACAAACTTTAAACAAATAAACAATTAATGGCTACCACTTTTATTCATCTCCAAAATAATCTAACCCTAAATTGACCAAACCCTGACAAAAACCCTAACCTTAAATTCCAATAACATAAAACCTATTTTTCTTAATATGAAACTGGTTAACTCTAAAAACCTACTTGTTTTAGTCTGAAACTAGTTGACTCATAAACCATGTTCTTTTAGTTTGAAATTGGTTAACCTTAAAAACCTAATTTTTCTAGTTTGAAACTGATTAACTTTAAAAACCTAGTTCTTTTAGTTTTTGAAACGGGCTAAATTAATACAAAAATCAAAACAACAAAACTAATGTGAAAGTCCTTGTACCCTATAGGGGTAGGGCCTAACAAAAGTTTGGGAGTCTAATTACGATGTGTACAAGCCAAACAAGAGGATGTGTAAAGTGTAAACCCTTGATAAACTTATGTTTAATTCTCAAAATGCAGAATTTAAAAACAAAGCATGATCCCTACAAGATATCACAATAGGAAAGATAAAATGAAAAGAAATGGAAAGTCAATCTCCAATGGGAATGTTTGAACATTATATTGAAAATGCAAAATTCTTGAAGGTGGAAGTGCTACTGAGATTGAAATGTAGTGCCATTTGGGTCTAAGTGATGTTAAGGTTTCAAAAGTTTCTAATACATAAAGCTTGGTTAGGATTTTGTTAGGTTCAAATTTGTCAAAATATTTGGGTGTTATGCATTTGTTTCTTGAAACAAACAACTTGTAAGTTTTCAATGTGTTGTGTGTGATGATGTGCAAGTCTTTCATGTAAGAGTTTTAAATATAAGGTAGACATGAAATTTTACATTCATCCTCTAAGTGTTCCTCCCAATGAGAAACTTATTGCCACATTTTTCTTGTAAGAATTTTTTGCAATATTCTAAGCTATAATTCTAAGTCTCATAATTCTCAATTCGTAAACAAAACATTAGTGGAAAAAGGCATCTCACAAGAAGAAGAGAAATGATGTGAAAATCTCCAATTAAGCAT
>Ga0116226_10002806_pt1 | contig 15270 bp, 15 predicted proteins | sample S1TSphfallax_FD_89692 | JGI IMG/M metagenome (GOLD analysis project Ga0116226, IMG submission 89692) | Host-associated microbial communities from peat moss isolated from Minnesota, USA - S1T2_Fa - Sphagnum fallax MG | ecosystem: Host-associated > Plants > Peat moss > Unclassified | place: USA...
CGAAACCAAAGAAGGTTTTGGCGCAAACGAAGGAAGCCGCTGCATAGCAGGAGAGGGGTGCTGGTTATGCCATCGCCCCGCCCGGATTTGCGGGCGGCAGGGAGAAACCAAACGGTTTCTCCCAGCACCCTCTTCCCCTCTTAACGGCTACGAGCTACCGTGCGCTCCCTAACGTGAGCTTTCTCGGGGACTGTTCCCTCCCCTCCCCTCCTTAGTTCAAACCTATTCCGGTCAAACTCTCAGAGGCCGCCTATGCGGTTGGCAAAACACAACAAGTCCACTATTGACCATGCTGGACATATTCCAAGGGATCCATCAAAAGGTATGCCAGAGGTATTATCCCCTGAGTATGTTTTGAGGCGTGGGGACAATACAACTGTAGGGAGGTGTATACCTTTCGTGTACGGGGTCGAGGGTGAATCATACACTGCCCTAGAGATGGTGCATACCCACCCCCAGGGGTCGTTTCATCCACCCACTTTAAGCATCTCTTAGGACATGACGCTTAAAAAATAAGCAAGAAAGTTTATAGAAACGACGACGACGTTCTCTTCTGCTTGGTTTGAAACACCACACCCCATGAGTGTCAAGATGTCGCGGGAATCAAGTTTTGTCATGGGTTGTACATTTTTGTCTCGTTGAACTAGTATTTGTGCATTATGGTTGGATACATGAGAACGCCATATCCTCGCAGCGCTTCGAACTGGTTACGATCAACGGAAGTCGCATCGGTTCTCGGGATGTCTCACCGCACACTGATGCGTAAGCTCGCCACTGGGAAGATTCCAGAACCAGCGCGGGATCCCATCAACAATTATCGGCTTTGGCGACCGGAAGAGGTGGAAGCCATTCACCAGCAAATCTTGAGAGAAAAAGCATGATTCGACTCGTCATTTCCAACCAACGCGGCGGTGTTTCGAAGACGACAACTACGACGACCCTTGCGCGCGAGTTTGCCGATAGGGGCAAACGCGTCCTCGTCATCGACACCGACCCGCAGGGATCGATCAGTAGCGTGCTCAGTTTGAAGCCTGAACATGGCCTGTACAACTTTGTGATCGAGAAATTACGGTTCGATGACTGCATTGTGAAGGTGAATGAGAAAATTCACGTACTCTGCTCTAGTCGCGAGACAACGAAGGTTGAGACGATCCTCATGGGTCAGGTTGCGAGAGAACATGCCTTCACGCAGTTGTTCTCATTGGTGGAGAAGGCCTATGACGTTGTGCTCATTGATGTCAGCCCCTCAATCACGCTGCTTCAGACTTGCGCGATGGTGTACGCCGAGCGCGTCCTCATTCCGATTGGGATGGATACGCTATCGTTTCAGGGGGCCATGGCCTCGATTGAGGCTTCAAAGTCCCTCAACCAACTTCTGAGGGCAAATATCAGAACAGTGGGTCTGCTTCCGGTAATGGTTGATCGGAGACTTGCCATGACGACAACAGTTCTGGAAGGGCTTGAAGGAATGTCGAAAGGGATGAAGATTCCTCTTCTGCATGGAATTCGGACCGATCAAAGCGTCACGAAAGCAGCCAGAGCAGGACAATTCATCATCGACTACGACCCCAAGTGCAAGGCGGCCGAGGACTATCACCAGGTAGCTGACGAGCTTACAGAAATCTTGAAGGACGACATGAATGTCACAGTCGCCGCGTAACTCTCGCAGACAGAAGATCGAACCTTTGGATTGGACTGAAGTCGGGCGGTCCCCTGCTTTGAAGGGGATGACCTCGTTCCTCGATGTGAGCGCAGATGACGTTCGCAACGGAACGTTTGACAGCTTTGGTCCTCCCCGGGTGGTACAGGACCCAGTACCCCGAGAGGTATCAGGCGATAATGGATCCCCCATGTACGAAAGGGTGCCAGGGGATGAAACATACCCTGTACGTGAAATAGGCCCCCATGTTATTCCACGCAGGTTAGACGCTAAGAGCGTCATGTCGATCAGCGGAAGAAAGCCAGTGAGACAGCAACGTGCTGGAGCGGGAGTTGAAAACCCAGACACATTTGCAATCCCAGGGGTAGGTGCGACCCCAGGGGATGAAACGTTATCTGGGGGGAGGGTCAGCTCAGTTACCTTCCCCGCGCAAAACGGAATGTCCGAAAGCATCACGCCAGGTCTAGGCCGATCAAAGGTGCGGAAATGTGTTCTAGCCCAAGATGGTCATTCCCTCGGTGAAGAGGCTATCTATCAAGCTATGTGGAGGTCTGGCCGCCCTGAAACCTCAGATCCCAACAGCTCCCGAACCATTCGTGTCGGTGCCGCTGATCTAGGCTACAAAGTCAACATGGCGAAGAAGAACGTTCGTCAAAACATCGCGCGTCTGTTTGAAAAGCTAGCACTTGAGATACTTGAAGACTTCGAGACGATCAGTTCGCAGGCTCGGCTCTATCGCGTCTTCTCCTACAAACAAATCCTTGAACGGCGTCGCGCCGCCGGGTTGGAATACGTGCTCAGGAACAAGGGAGTCGTCTTTTGCACGCCCAACGGGAAATCACTGGTTTCGTCTCCTGCGTATGAAATAACCCCTGGGGATGAAACATCCATCCGTCCGGCTCCGCCAAAGAAGCGCCGTCCGAGTCTATACCCAGTATCTGGGCCTAGCGTCCCGAGCTTGCCCGCACCCGCATCCGAGCAACACTTAGAGAACGATGAGCTTCAAACTGTCGTCGTTGCGCTCAACCGCTATTGGCCAGTCGACCAAGCCGCAGCCGTTCAACTCCTACGCGATTGCCGCCGTACACGGCCAGACGCCCGAGCCGAGGAGATAGCATTCTTCGTTCGAGAAAAACTTGAACTAGCACGCCAAAACCGGCACATTACGAACCCGACGGGCCTCATCTTAGCTACGGTTCCCCAGGCATTCGTCGGTTCAGCCTTTGAACAGTTTCGTAAGCGGATGGAGCGTCAGGCAGCACTCGCGGCTGAGGAGAAGCAAAGGAAAGAGCAGCAGAACGCAAGTCTTAACGCATGGGTAGAGAAGGAACGCACGCGTTGTGAAGCGATAGCCAGCGATTCCACTAAGCCACAAGCGGAGCGGGATAAGGCCGAGAAGATGCTTCGAGAACTCAGCTCCTGGGCCTCATAGATGGGCTGGACCCGTTTCATCCCCAGGGGGCGTTTCGTCATCAGGAATTCTTGCATCCCGCGAGGATGACCTACGTTATCAACGCGTGCGGCGTTCTCCAGGTGTCTTCATCTCTTCCTTTTCTTTGATCTCCTGCATAGTCTGTGCGGGGTATTCGGCCAGCCCATCAAGCAGCTTCGATAGCGACACCTGAAACAACTCCGCGATTCGGAGTAGAGAAGGGATGGTCAGTCCGCCGCCACTCTCGTACTTACGCCACTGCGAATCGTGATAGCCGTGCTGGATCACCATGTCCCGCAGGGACCAGCCGCGCTCTTTTCTAAATTGCCTGATGCGCTGGCCGAGCGCTTTCAAGAACGCCTTGTAGTCCACCGCCATGCGGAACTCCCTCGTCCTGCCATTTCGCGGGTCGCCAGCGTGGAATGACGCCGTTGTCCGCACCTGATCTCGTGTACCTCAACTATCGCACACTACAGGGTTTATCGGCCAGAAGAGCGCCATTATCCACTGGCAGCATTTGACGTAGGCGCTACTTCGTCGGTAATAATGATCTCCAGCAGAGATCGTTCTGCTCAACCCAACCAGCACCTCGAACCCTATTGGAGCCAAAATCCGATGCGCAGAACCTCGCCTCTTTTCCGTCAACCGAACGCCCAGCTTCGGTCAACAACCTTCTCTAAACAGCGACTCGCGTCCGGTTTTCGTCTCGTCGGACCAGCGCTCTTCGCCCTCGCTCTCTCGACCGCCGCTCACGCACAGGGGACTATGGATTTCTCCGGAGCGACAAGCGTCATGAACAGCTTCAAGACCTTCGCCGAGTATGCGGGCGCGGTGATCTGCCTCGGCAGCCTCATCTTCGCTGGCATCCGGCTGATGAGCGGCAACTTTCAGCAGGCGATCCCGGGACTGTTTGGCGCTCTCTTCGGCGCGGGCGTGCTCGGATGGGGCGCCGGTTGGATCAGCTCACTCACCGGCCAGTCGGTCTCGACGATCGTGACCGCTCACAGCCAGTGGCTCGCATAAGAGAACCCCACCGATGACCAAGCGAGGAGAACCGTTACCGATCAATCGGGCGATGAACAAGTCCAGATCGAAGCTCGGACTGGAGCTTCCGGCATGGATGGTGATCGTCTTCATGTCGATCGCGGTCTTCCTCGCCGGTCTTCGCATTATGGCCATTCTCAGCTTCCCGATCTTGGTTGCAGGGGCATGGCTCACCGTTCGCAAGCACCCGAAGATGTTCCAGCTTTGGGGCCACACCCTATACCAGAAGCCCTACTATGACCCACGCAAACAAAGCTGAGCACCACAAATCATCCCCGTGGTATGCGAAGGCGGGAGCCGGTTCTAGCATCGTGCCGTTCTCCCGCTTCGTCAGCCCGACGATCCTGACCCTCAAGACCGGAGGCTACGCCTGCTGGTTCCACCTGACCGGCATGGACGAAGAGTGCCTAACCGATCAGGAGCTGGAGAGCCGGGTGCGCCTCATTGAGGCGTCGCTTCGCGGCCTGCCCGAGGGAGCTTGCCTCTACCAGTACATACGGGTTCTTTCGGGCTTCGACATTCCGCGCCAGGCCAGGTACGACCATCCCGTGACCGAGGCGTTCGTCGCCGACCGCCTGGCGTTTCTTGACAAGACGGCGGGATTCCGCCGCATCGATCTCCGCTGGTGCCTCACGGTGGAGCCGCGGCAAAGAAATCCCTTTGCACGCAAACCGAGCGAGCAAGCAGTAGAGAACGCGCGGCTGCTGGCGAACCTCCAGAAGACTGCAAACATTCTGGTGTCGCATCTCGAACCGATCATTGGCCTCCGGTTGATGGAGAAGCAGGAAGCCTTCCCGTTCATGAGCTATCTGTACAACCTGGAGCCTTGGGCCGAGCACGCGAAGCTGGAGCGGGACACTGGGATCGACCGCCAGATTGTCCAGAGTCCGCTGTCCTGGAACAGCGACCATTTGAGGGTAGGGAAGCGCTACGTCCAATTGTTCTCCTTGATGACGACTCCCGAGATCTCCCGGCCCTGCCAGTTCTCGGGGCTGATGATGCTCGACTGCGATAGCGTCCTTTGCACGAGCTGGAGGCCGAAGTCCGCCTCCGCCGCCCGTGCCGAGATCTCGCAGCAGGAGAAGTTCATCAACTTCTTCAAGGTCGGCGTCCTCTCCCGCGTCATGGCTGGAATAAACACCGCCTCCGTCGAAGGCGGGGCCGGAGCCAAGGCTGCGGATATGGGCGTCGACGACCTGAGCGAGGTCATCCGTTCGCTCGACAAGACGGCGCAGGGCGAGTTCACCATGCGCCTGCTCATTGCTGCAAGAAGCGAGGAACAGCTCCACGCGGTGATCCCGGCAGTGCATCGTCAGTTCGTCGATGCGCGCGCTCAGGTGATGGAGGAGACGCTGGGGAACCTCTCGGCGTTCTACACGATGTTCCCGGCTAACGGGAAGTTCAACATCTTCCCACTCTGGCTGGCCGAGAACCATCACGCGCGGATGTCGTCCGTCTTCGCTCCGCACATTGGCCATATGCGCTCGGAGGACCTGGACGCCGAGTACCTGAACGTCTTCGAGACGAGGATGCGAACACCTTTCTTTCAGGATGCTTACGTGAACGGCGTTCGGGTGAAGCTCGTCCTCGGTCCGACCGGATCGGGCAAGAGCGTCTTGATCAATCAGGAAGCGGCGCTCGAACGCAAGTACAACGGCTTCACCTATATCTTCGATATCGGCGGCTCCTACGAAAGCCAGGTCGAACTCTACGGCGGCAAGGTGGACCGGGTTGGGAAGTACGGCCCGTGCGTCAACCCATTTGCCCTAGAGCCGACCGAGAGCAATCTCAAGTTCCTGTACACCTTCGTCAAGCTGCTTCTGACCAACGGCGGCGCGGAGCTGAGCCCGGAAGACGAGGATGCGGTCTACAAAGCCGTCCAGGGTATGTACCACCTCGACGCGAAGAACCGCCGTCTCGGGTTCCTCGGTCTGCCGCGCCACCTCGACCGCTACCTGAGCAAGTGGGTTAGGGAAGGCGTCTACGCGAACGTCTTCGACAACGTGGAGGACCGGCTCTCGCTCGGGCGCTTGCAGTGCTTCGACTTCCAGGGAGTCAACAACAGCCAGTACGCCGACCTGATCGAACCGCTTATGGTTTGGCTGTTGCGGCGCATCGACGACGTGCTCTACAACCCCGCCAATCTGGGCGTTCCGAAGCACATCGTCATCGAGGAACTGTTCTCTTCGATGAAGAACAAACAGCTTCTGGATGCGGCTCTGGCTTCGATCAAGACGGTCCGCAAGAACCTCGGCGGCGTCACCCTGATCGGCCAGTCGGCGAACGATCTCGGGGAGAACGCGGACAGCATCGTGAACTCCTGCACCTCGTTTGTGTTTCTGCCGGATGCCACGTTCAACCGCAAATACTATGGCGAGTTGTTCAAGCTGACCGGCCAGCAGCTCGACCTCTTCGAGAGCCTGCGGCAGCGCGAGGCCCTCTACATCCGCCGCGACGGCCTGACCAAGGTGCTCACGCTCAACCTCGACAGCCGCAGCTACGCCAAGTTCTCCACCAAGCCGAAGGACCGGGTTCGCCGGGCCAAACTGATCGAGACCTACGGGCTCGCCGAGGGCATCGAGCGGTTCGCTCTGGGCGAGTCAGCCTAAAACTACAACCCATAAGGACACCATGAATCCCCTACCAATCCTGTTTATGACGGTCGCCCTCGCCACTGGCGCGGTTCCGAACAGCTATGCCGCCAGCAATCTCGACCCGAAGCATATTCTCCTGCCCAGCGCACCGCGCATTGTGGTCATTACCGAAGCCGATACGCCTCCGGTGATCCGTACCGGACTTTTGCAAGCGACGTTGATCGAACTTCCCGCCGAGGAGAAGGTCGCGACCGTCTTCGGCGGCGACACGGTCTCCTGGGTGTTCGACGGCGGCCACGTCGCCAGCCGCTACATCTCGATCAAGCCCAAGGTCGCCAACAGCACGACGGATGTTCATATCGTCTCCGATCACGGCAACGAGTACACCTTGCAACTCCGCGAGGTCTCGGAGGACGGCGATCCCCACTTCGATTCCAAGGTCTTCGTGACCCCAGGCGACCAGGCCGGGAAGGACAAACTGGCGGCGATGCCGGTCTTCGTTCCCGCTTCCGAGTTGGATAAGGCCCAACGCGAAGCTGCCGAGGCCGAGGCCAAGCAGGCCAATGAAATCAAGGCGGAGCAGGGAAGGGCGGAGACCTACCGGAGCCAGTATCCGGGCGAGCTGCACTTCGACTACACCTGGGATCGCAAGAAGGCCGAGGCGTTGGGACTCGAACAGGTCTGGCGCGACGGAAAGTTCACCTACCTGCGCGGCCACTTTCAAGAGACGCCCGCGCTCTACGAGCTGAAGGACGGCAAGCCCAGCCTCATCAACTTCGATTATGCCGGCGGCCTCTACACCGTCCCGAAGACCATATTCGCCGGTTATTTGACCATTGGCAAGCAGCGCGTGGAGTTCCACCGCACGGAAAGAGGGAACTGACATCATGGCCGAGATCGAACAGATACCGCCGACAATCAAAGACCCCGGAGCCGTCCCCGCGCAACCCGAGGCCACCCCTGCGATCAAGAAGTCGATGCCGCTGGCGATCGGACTTGGAGCCGTCTTCCTCATCGTGGGCCTCGCCAACCTGGCGAACTTCTCAGGAGGCAAAAAAGAGGCTCCTCGTAGCTCGCTTCCTACGAAACCCGCCTCGCCCAACGCCCAGCAGGTCGGCAACTTCGAGGCCCAGCAGAACCTACAGGCCGAGCGCGATCAGGAGGACAGGCTGCATCGCCAGCAGCTTGCCGAGCAGATGGCCCAGCTCCAAAGCCAGCAATCCGTCCCCGGCCCCGAGTCCGAAAGCGCGGCTCCCATGACCGAGGCGCAGCGAGACGCGATGTACGGCAATAGCCCCAACGCGCCGAAGAAGACCTCGAACGCGACCCAGGCACAGGCCGAAGCGAAGCAGCGGCAGCTCGCTCGCGAGAAGGAGCATCAGGATGCGGTCAACAGCGACACCGTGGCCATCGACTTCGCGCATCCAGCAACAGCAACAGCCGCCACCGTCCCCGCCGAGAATGTTCTGGCCGAGCGTGAGGAGGGCGGAAATCAGGCGCGTGTAGAGGACTTGGGAGTACCGTCGCCGAAACGGGTTGCGGCGTTGCATTCCGTGTCTGCCCAGCAGAGCAGTCTGAGCACGACAACCAACACCGATCCAATGGCTCGTTACGACTTCGACGGCTATCAGGGGCGGCTCTACCGAGTCTTCGAGGGAACCGTCTTTGAAGGTGTCGTGACCAATCACATCGACGGCGGATTCGCCGGACCCATGATCGTGATGCTGACCACGGACTACTACTCGCACGACCACCAGCAGCTTCTCTTGCCGCAGGGAACGCGGCTCATCGGCAATGTTCAAAGCGTCGGCAGCGCTCAGGCCCGGAAGCTCTTCGTCACCTTCGACCGCGCGATATGCCCGGACGGGTTCTCGGTGCAACTCAACAAGTTCACCGGACTGGACCCTCTTGGTACCACCGGCCTCGCGACCGGCGTCAACAACCACTATCTGAGTTCGTTCGCTGCGGCCGCCCTGATCGGCGGAATCGGCGGTCTCGCGCAGATCGGCAACACCGGCTCCGTCCTCACCGCCGACGCCGAGATACGCAACGGGATCTCCGAGCAGACCGCGCAGGAGAGTGAGCAGATTCTAAATCACTTCTTGAATCGTCTGCCGGTCATCACCGTCAAGGAGGGCTCCCGCGCCCGTATCTACATCACCCAGGATCTGCTCATTCCTTCCTACGCCGAGCATCGCGTCGATCCCAACCTCTAACCTTTCATTTCACCTCGGGAGAAACCATGAAGTTCACACTCAAGAAAGGCCGGAAGTGGATCGTCTTCGGCGCATTGATCGCAGTCACCGCCACTCCGGGCTTTGCGCTCTTTGGCATCGGGGATGTCGTTTTTGATCCCACCAGCTACGCGTCTCTCGTCTCCCAGCTCTCGCAGATGACGACGCAGTACGACATGCTCAAGAACAACCTCGTACACTTCTCTTTCAAGCAGCAGTGGCAGACCACGCTGAACCGGATGGAGCATGTCAACGTCGCCAACCAGTTCGGGGAGACGGGCGGTTTCAGCGCAGCGCTCAACACCAACTCGCCAACCGCAGCATCGACCGCATGGGGCAACGCCATTGTCCCGATCAATAGCAGCGCGTCCACGTATCTCGCATCGCAGAATCCAAACAGTGCCAGCCGGTCGCAGCTCGCGATGATCGAAGCATCGGACGCCGCCTCGCCCGATTGCCTGAACGCGGTCGGTGCCTACCGTGCCGCCCGCGATGCCAATGCGTCGGCTCAGCAGGGCTTGCAGGCCGAGCAGCTCGACGGTGGCACAGGAACCAACACCGAGGTCCAGCAACTCAATCTGCTCAACGCCTCGCAATCCCAGCACCTCCAGGAACTTGAGGCGCAGGGCGTCATCCACGCCTGTCTCGCGCAGCAGATGGCGATCCAGAATATGCAGCAGCGCAACGCCGCCGCCCAGGATTTGAACACCTGGGGCAACGTACAGGCGCAGCATCAGGCAAATCCTACATTCAATGTCACCAACTCTTCGACGTGGACGACCTACGTCCCATAAACCGCATACACGAAGGACGCAAAGACGATGTTCCCTTTCAGCCCGCAAGCACTCGCTCTGGCCGTTCCCGGACAGGACTGGCTCTACCAGTTCGTCAACAATCTCACCAATCTGACGACGGCGAACGGCGGGGCATTGACCAGTCTCGGGACCGCCATGCTCAGCTTTATCGCATTGATGATGCTGGTCAACATGGTGATCACCTATTCGACCGCCAACATGACCTTCAGCCTGAATCCGGTGCCGCTCGAAGGCGGAGCGATCATCCAGTTTCTGATCCGTCTGGCGGTCTGCTGCCTGATGGAGAGCTACTGGGTCAATCCGGTGCCGGGCACGTCGATCAGCCTGAACCACTTGTTTTCGACGGTGGCGCAGGGGATCGTCACAGCCCTCGACCAGAACTCGCTGCAGAACTTCAACCAGCTCATCGCCGATGCTGGGAATCAGATGGGGACGCCCAGTATGTTCTCCGTTCCCGAGCAGGCCTGTTACTGGCTTGTGCAGATCTTCCTGGCATTGGCGTCCGGTGTCTTGTTCGTCATCAACATCAGCTCGTTCATCTTCTATGCGATCACGGCGTTGTTCGGGCCGCTCTTTATCCCGCTCTACATGACCAACAGCTTTCGCGGGAAGTTCTTCCACTTCGTCGAGGTGCTGTTGAGCTTCGCCATGATCCGCGCCGTGGCATCCGCCTTCATCTTCGTCTGGGGAGGGTTCATCAACACGTTTATGCAGCAGACCTTCCATGGGGACTATTCGATCGGGATGTGGATCGCCAACTTCATCCCGTTCCTGATGGTCTTCTTCGCCTTCATCGTCAATATGCTCTTTATTCCCGCGATCACTCAGGCCATCTTCGGCGGCGGGGCCAATGTCGCGGGGATGGTCCAAAACGCCGTTGGTAGGGCCATCGCCCTCTCAGGGTTGGCAGCCTAGCGGGGCAAAGAGGAGGCAGTCATGCAGGTCGTCTATAACGTGCGGTTCCGTATTCATCCGATCCTTCGCTTGCTCTTCAGAGTGTTCAAGATTTGTACCCTGCTGATCTTGATTGGAGCAGTCCTCTTCACCACGGTTGGCCTGATTCGGAATCAGCGCCAACCACATCCGCCAGCTCGCCCGATGACGCGCGTTCGCCCGATCATCGTGCCCTACAAGTAGTCGCTTCAGTCGCAAGGAGTCTCACTCATGGCAACGCAAACCGCCCCTCTCACCGATGCAGCGTGGACACCACACGAAGCGCTGCTCACCGACACCATCGCCAACGAGGTCTATGCCTCGCACTACGCCGAGCGAAAGTTGAGCCGGTTCGCCATCGGCGCACTCTCGGTCGCCCTGCTGGGTTCGTTCGCGGCCATCGTCTCGCTCGCGCACAAGCCGGTCCAGAATCGCTACATCCGCATCGACGAGATAGGGCGGGCTCAGGCGATTCAGTATACGGACCTCAACTACAGCCCACGCGAGGGCGAGGTGCGGACGTATCTCACCGATTGGGCCAACTATCGGTACACCATCGGCAGGGACACCATCGCGAAGAAGTATCCGCTCAACTACTACTTTCTCTCGCAGCAGCTCTCCTCGCAGCTCATGAATCAGGACAACACCGAGCGCCTTGTCTCGCGGGTGACGGCGGGCCAGGTCGAGCAAAGCGACGTGGAGGTGCGGAACGTGACCATCACTGGCATGTCGGAGGAGCAGGTGCAGGGAGTTCGCATGGCGAAGGGAACAGCCCTGATCGGCATCGACAAGCTCTACTCGGCTCGCAACACGCACGATCCAAGGACCGAACACTGGATGCTTTCGGTGACCTACTACCTCAACCCGAAGCAGGTCAGCGATCAGGCCCGCATCTTCCCGCAGTTCGAGACGATCAATCCCCTCGGCCTCACCATCACCGAGTTTCATGAGAACCGGATGGGCGTGGACGCGCTCGCCGAGGCCGCAACGAACGCCGGACCGGCAGCTACAGTTGGCCCGATGAAGACGATTGTGCCGGCTACTTTGCCCGACTCCCAGACAGGAGACATCCGGTGAGTTACGATCTCATTCTTCCGTTCTTCCCCGAAGAGATTCAAACGCTGCTGCTCGACCCTTCGATCTCCGACCTGATGATCAACGGGACCGCCGGAGTGTATGCGGATCGTGGCGGTTTCTCCGAAGCTGTCCCGCTCAAGAATCCCTATACCAACGAGCGGCTGACGGCTGCGATCGAACGGGTCGCCCGTATCCTCGGCCAAGACCTCACGCCGCAGAATCCGATTCTCAATACGCGCCTTCCCGACGGTTCCCGTGTCGCGGTCGTTGGGCCTCCCGCATCAATCAACGGAGCTTCGCTCACCATTCGGAAGTTCAACAAGTGGTACACGTCGGACGAACTGGTGCAGTCAGGCAGCATAACCCTTGAAGTGAGGGATATCGTTGTCGATCTCATCATGCGGCGCAAGAATGGCATCCTCGCGGGAGGAACCGGATCGGGCAAGACCACGTTGATGAAGGCTCTGCTCGACCATATCCCGGAGACCGAGCGTCTTTGCATCATTGAGCAGCCCGCTGAGTTGAAGATCCTGCAACCGAACGCGATCCGTTGGGAGGCTGTCGAAGCAATTCCAGGGCAGACCGCCGTCACTCCCAGCGAGTTGTTGGCGGCTGCGCTGCGTCATCGTCCCGACCGCATCATCCTTGGTGAGATTCGCAACGAGGCGGGCTACGACCTCCTCCAGGCGATGAACACCGGGCATGGAGGAACGCTCTCCACCATTCATGCGAAGTCCGCATGGGATGCGTTGAACCGTCTCTCCAATCTCGCGCTGAGTGCTCGCCCGAATCTCAATCACAGCTTCATGCGGAGCGAGACCGCCGAGGCCATCGACTTCGTTCTCTATTGCGAACGTGCAGCCAACGGTCGCCGTCAGGTGAGGGAACTGATCACCGTCAACGGCTACGACCATAACGAGCAGCGCTTCGAGACGGAAGTCGTCTACCGCGCAGCCAACAACCACGCAGCATAAACCAAGGAGCCAATCCGCCATGCCACTGTTTTCCGTCAAGACGTCCAAGAAGATCGACGCCAATATCCGACTTGAAGAATCAACCGCCAAGATGCTCGACCGGTACGCCCACTTTCACAAAGGTCCAGCCGACGACGTGGTGAACGAGGCGCTCGAGTACATCTTCACCAAAGACAAAGACTTCCAGCAATACCTTCGCTCGCAGCCCGAGGAGCAAGTGCCGGTCTCCCTGCGAATCAAGAAGCAGACCCCTGGTGTCGTAGCTGCGAGGAATGCGAGCAAGAACGGTGCCGGGAGCAACGGAGCCGCTGCGAATTAGCTGTTCTTGCCCCCATCGTCCTGATACCCCGAACAACAGCGGCAACCGCAAGAACAAGTGCGATGTGCTGCGCACATGAGAAACGTTGACACTCCACCCCTCAGAGGGTGGTGTTTCGAGCCATTGCGGTAGACAACCGTCAACCACAAAAGAATCAGCAGGATAGAGGCTGGTGGTAGACAACCGTAGACATCGGGTCTCCGGTTGTCTACCCGCCTCCGAGGAGCGGAATATGCAAGCGGGTAACCCAGCCGGAGGCATAGATTTTGAGAACCGTCTTCGCCGTTCGCACGGGCGAACGTCCCGCAAGATCGTCGCCAGCGCGAAGGTGACCGAGGCGGAACGCGGCGAGCTTGATGCCGCCGCGAAGGCGGCAGGCAAAGCCCTCAGCGAGTGGGCGCGCGAGGTGCTTCTGCGGGAGGCCCGCCGCGCCGGGGACGACCCGGTTCTCACGGAGATTATCGCCACGCGGATGCTGATGGTAAATCTTCTCAAGCCGCTCGTTCTGGGCAAGACGGTATCGCAGGAGTGGATCACCGAAGCGATGGCCGCCGTCCGCCGCGAGAAGCGGCGAGCGACGAAGGAAGTGATGCAACAGTACAACGAAGACCAGCCGGGAGGCCGTTAGCCATGGCGCAGCATTGGGGAAGAAAAGAGACGGTCATCTGGCCGCCGCACGTGCCCATCATGAGCTATAGTGCCATTGCGGCAGCGCTCTTGTTCACGTGCCTCTTTCTGTGGGAACGGTTGAACTTTACGATGTCGCCCGTCCAGCAGAGCTACATCACCGAGTACGTCCGCTCGCAAGTCGGAGCAGCCTTCCACGGACACCAAAATTATCGCCTTATCTATATTTCAGGAGCCCGTGTGAAGCCCCGGCTCGCCATGCCGGTCGATCTCACCAATGGAAAGACGACGTTGCCAACCGGCAAGACGGTTCCCATCGGCATCTCCGAGCTGGCCGCTGGAGAGGGCTATACGTGGTTCTATCGCGCTTCGGAGCGGAAGCTGCCCGATTCGGGCATGAACCGCTGGCTGCGCGGCGCCGTCTACGGTGGCCGGGGACTCGTGGAGTTGTTCGAGATTCCTCTGATCGGGGGCGCGGCGTGCCTCGTTGCTATGCTTTGTGTCGCGGTCCCGAAAGACCTGAAGCGGTTCCGCCAGATGAAGTACGGTCGCGTCTTGCGCGGGCCTGTCATGCTCACGCCGAAGGAGTTCAATCGCGAATACAAGTCGAAGGATGGCATTGGATTCAAGACCACCGAGATGAAGCAACTGATGCGGATTCCCGAGCGGAAGGAGGCCCAGCATATCCAGCTGATGGGCGATACCGGCGTGGGCAAGACGCAGCTCATCATGCAAATCCTCCGGCAGATTCGAGACCGTGGCGACTCTGCCATCGTCTACGATCCGGCCTGCGAGTACGTTCAGAGGTTTTACGATGCCAACCGCGGGGACATCGTGCTGAATCCGCTCGACGCCCGTTGCCCGTACTGGGGACCGGCCCAGGAGATGGCGTCGAACGCGGAGGCCGACGCGATCGCCGCTTCGCTCTACGCGCCCACCACCGACAAGACGGACGAGTTCTTTCACCAGACCCCGGCGCAGATCTTTGCGCATCTGCTGAAGCGCGGACCGACTCCGCAGATCCTCGCCGAGTGGATGGCGGACGCGGACAAACTGGACGAACTGGTTCAGGGAACCGAGATGAGCTTCTACATCGACCGCAAGGGCGGAGCGCAGCGCGCCGGCGTCCTCGCCTCGCTCGGCCTGGTGGCGAAGTCGTTCCGTCTCCTGCCGGACCGGAAGCAGGCCAAGACCGAATGGAACGCCCGGACGTGGGCCAAGGACCGGCGCGGCTGGGTCTTCATCACGTCGCGACCTCTGGAGCGCGAGACGCTCCGCCCATTGCACTCTCTCTGGATCGACTTGCTGGTGATGCGGCTCCTGTCGGCTCCCCAGCCGGGACAGCGGCAGGTCTGGTTCGTGATCGACGAGCTCGCCAGTCTCCAGAAGCTCCCGCAGCTCCATACCGCCATCACCGAGAACCGCAAGAGCAAGAATCCGCTGGTGCTGGGATTCCAGGGCAAGGCGCAGCTTGAGGTGATCTACGGCCATCTGGCCGAGGTCATGCTGTCGCAGCCCGCGACCAAGATCTTCATGAAGACCGCCGAGCCCAAGGCCGCCG
>Ga0116226_10002808_pt1 | contig 15263 bp, 13 predicted proteins | sample S1TSphfallax_FD_89692 | JGI IMG/M metagenome (GOLD analysis project Ga0116226, IMG submission 89692) | Host-associated microbial communities from peat moss isolated from Minnesota, USA - S1T2_Fa - Sphagnum fallax MG | ecosystem: Host-associated > Plants > Peat moss > Unclassified | place: USA...
TAAGTAACAAGGTCGATGCGCAGAAGTTCGACCTGACTGAACAAAAGGGTGAAGCGAGTATCGATATCACCGCCGACGATCAGGTGCCAGTAATGGTGCTGGCGCCGCAAGTGCGCACATTGTTCGGCCTGCACACCAGCTTTTCCGAATCGGCGACCTTGATCGTCGAGGCGATCAAGAGTGATCCACAACGCTTTGTCGATCTGCAAAAGATTGACCAAATCGATCACGCCATCACGCTCTTGATGTCTGCCTTGGATGCGACCATACAATCGCAGAAGCCAGAGCAGGCTGTGGAAGCAGCCAAGGCGTTGGCGGCGAAATTTGGTGTCAAATTTGTCGATGCAGCATGCTTCAAGGATAACGTTGTTAATACGCGTTGCGTGGCGCTGAGTATCGTCACCAGCAAGGACATGATCGTGCCATCGTCCGACGATTTGTGGTCGTCGTCAGGCCCCAATTCTGCAGCGGCCAAAATACCGACCGACCTTTCCGCCAGTCTGAAAATCGTGACGGAAGCGAGTACCTATCTGGTCAACAAATACGGCGACAACTATGACTTTGCGCCTTCCTCGGGGCATCGGGAGGATGTTGATCGCATCCAGTTGATGACTAGTGCGCGCTTCAAGAGCGGCGACGTGAAGACCGCCTATGCCTACGTACCGAGCTGGTTTTCCGGCAAGCAGCCGGAGGTGATGGTGGCATCGAAACTGCCAGCTTGCTTACCCAAGGGCGAGTTTGGTGCCAACGTAAAGGGTGTACTGCCACTGGAAAATTATTGGCACGACTGGGAAATGGTCTTGCTTGAACCCGGCACGCATACTGAGATCGCGCGGTTTAGCGATGTACATTTTAAGCCCGACCTCGGCGTGTTTGTGTTTGACTTCAAGAAGAACAAGCGGGATTTGCCGATGAATGGGCATCAACTGGAAGCGACGCTGGTCGGCAAGTTCGCTTTCTTGCCGGTTACGGTTGCGCCTTTCAAGGTAACGCTGCCGACAACAGATAACTTGATTGATCACATCAGCGGCATCGACAATCTGGTTTCCGGTGAACACGTGAAGCTGCGTTACGATGCGCCGGAAGGCAATTCCTGTATCGAAGAAATGTCGCTGCAGATTGATGGTAAGGCGGTTGCCAACAATGGCTCCGATACGCATAGCGAATTGAGCGTCGATCTGAGTAAGGCCGAGCCAGGTTCGGCGATGCTGGAAGTTGAGCAATACGGTCTTGCGAAGCAATATCTGCCAGTATCAATCAAAAAGCGTAAGGCGCATATTCAGCGTCTTGTGCATTTTGACCTGGAAACCGATGTGACCGCAGATGGTGATAATCTGGATCGTATCGATTACCTGCAAGTCGGGCATGACGAATGTCGTGCCGCCAGTGCCAACACGAGTACGCCATCGACACCAGCCACGACACGTGTGTTCAGTTGCCCACCAGAGATCGCGTCGAATGCGAATTTTCCGGCGCAGGTGACAGTTAAACATCTGGATCAGGAACCTGCATCGTTTGAATTCCCTGTCACGAAGATTGGTGCGCGTCCGCATATGACGGTCGATGGTACTAATACCGCACTGGTGACGGTGTTGTCGCAGAAAGGCTTGCAGTGGAACTTGAATGCGGACGACAGTTTTGTCACTGAAGATTCCGGCGTCAACGTTTTGTTGCATGCATTCGGTGGCTATCACCTGAATCGTGGCCCTTACATGCTGCAATTGAAATTTGCGGATGATCCATTGACCGATCAAACGCCGATCTCTGTGCCGCTGATGTCTGATCTGGCACATAACGAGCTGCGTACGAGAACACCGATTTCCTTTACCGGCGTACAGTTGCCGAGTGTCGTCAATCCGATCTTTTATCGCGTGCAGCATCAACCCACGGGATTGATTGGCGACTGGCAGCCATTGAATCGCTCAGCGGTATTCTTTCCGCAACTCGGCATCGTCAGTTGCTCACCAGATGGCGATGGGGTGCTGATTCACGGTAGTCAACTCGAGTTGATCGATTGGGCCAGCAATGACATGAAGCGCACTATCAGCGCTCGTAAGTCGAATAGCGCTGGTAATAGCGCAGCGCTGACGCGTTGCGATCAAGGGCTGTGTCTGGGGATTAACGCGCTGGCTAGTGGCAACAAGCTACGCATCAAGCTGCATTGGATAGATGACCGTCTCTTCGACGTCACGTTCCCTAATGTGCCAAGCTGTGCAACTGGTAAGTAATTTTCAGGAAGACGAAGAAGGGACTCCGACGGGAGTCCCACTTCAACAGATTGGACAGATATTACTGTGACAATTGCTTGATGATTTGCGAAGTCTTGGCATCCACCGGGCCGAACTGAAAACCGGTACGGAATCCAGAAGTGCCAACGCAAATGCTATATACCAGTGTTGCCGAAGCGTTCACAGATACCAGCTTGCTGCCCATCGTTGCGTCGAAACTGATCACATATTGATCGCCCGGGTTCAAATGCTTGGGCAGCATGACACTAATCCCGCTTGGGGAGATATCGATAGTGCGTCCCGCCTGCGGGGAATTGGCGCGAGACATGACCGTTGCAGCGTAGCGCAGGGCTTTCCGCTGCTCGGTTCTGAGTTCCTTTGGGTTGAATTTGCTGGTTGACATCTTGATTACTTGCATAATGTTTCCGTGTGGAAATTATTATACCTGAGGCTGCATTCACAAACTGTTAAATTTTGCGAACAACCCTGCACCGAATTCTGAGGTCAGATGAATAGAAATATTTGATATATCGTTCGTCATTAACTTGTTTGGGCATATCGCATTGATGCAGCCGACGGCCAGGCTTCCTTTGATTTGACATCTACATGCATGCGTGCACGATACGACGCGTTTTTGAGTACACTGTTTGCTCCCAAAAACAAAATCGGATAAACATGGCCCTGCATATCGAGCTTCGTCAGATTGCGCGTGCTGTATTGCGCATTGCACCATTCGCATTTGCATTATCACATTCCGTATTTGCTCCTGCCTATGCACAGGAAATCCCACAACCTGTTGATCAAGCTTATCCAGGCACCATTGAGTTGAAGGTCGATGCGACCAACCTGGATCAAAAGATTTTTACCGTACACGAGCACATCCCCGCCAAACCGGGCAAGTTGACACTGCTATATCCGCAATGGTTGCCGGGCACGCATTCACCTGCGGGGCCGTTGTCGCAATTGGCTGGATTGATGATCACAGCCGATCATCGCGCCATCGAATGGCAGCGTGATCCTGTCAATATGTTTGCCTTCCACCTGGATGTGCCTGCGGGCGCGACGGCTATCGATGCCGACTTCCAGTTTTTGTCGCCAGTACAAAACAATGAAGGACGTATTACTGCAACGTCGGAAATAGTCGGTGTGCAGTGGAATACGGTCGCGCTTTATCCTGCTGGCTACTACGCGCGCGACATCCATATTCAGCCAAGTCTCGTATTGCCGTCGGATTGGAAATTTGGCAGTGCGTTAGAGTTGGATAGGCAATCCGGGCAGGTTACAAAATTCAAGACAGTGGCTTTCGATGAATTGATCGATTCACCTGTCTTTGCAGGGAAATACTTCACACGTATTGATCTCGACCCTGGTGCGAAAGTGCCGGTGTTTTTGAACATCGTGGCGGATCGCCCGGAAAATCTCGCGGTCAAGCCTGAGCAGGTGGCTTTCCATCAGGCACTGGTGCAGCAGGCAAGCAAATTGTTTGGTTCGCAGCACTACGATCACTATGATTTCCTGCTGGCCTTGAGCGATGAATTCAGCGGCATCGGCTTGGAGCATCATCAATCCAGCGAAAACGGCGTCAAGCAAAACTATTTCACCGAGTGGAACAAGACTGCTGGTGAGCGCGATATTTTGCCGCATGAATATACGCATTCCTGGGATGGCAAATTCCGTCGTCCTGCTGATTTATGGACTCCGAATTTCAATGTGCCGATGCAGGATAGCCTGTTGTGGGTCTATGAGGGGCAAACCCAATATTGGGGAGAAGTGCTGACTGCGCGTTCGGGCTTGCGCAATGTTGAACAAACGCGCGATGAGCTGGCGCAGGTTGCTGCCTCATACGACTTGCGTGCAGGCCGTGTCTGGCGTTCGCTGCAGGATACGACTAATGAACCAATCATCTCGCATCGTGCACCGCAAGCGTGGGGAAGCTGGCAGCGCTCTGCAGATTACTATCGAGAAGGTCAGTTAATCTGGCTGGACGTCGATACCAAGATTCGCGAGCTATCCTCGGATCAGCGTTCGCTCAACGATTTCGCCCATGCGTTTTACAGCGTGGATAACGGTAGCCATGTGCCATCGACCTATACCTTCGACGACGTCGTAGCAGCGCTGAATATAGTGCAGGCTTATGACTGGGCGCAATTCCTGCATGAGCGTTTGAATGGACATGCCAATAGCGCGCCGAAGGATGGTTTGACGCGCGCTGGTTGGAAGCTGCAATACACCGACCAACGTAGCGAGTTCTTCAAGAGTGTCGAAGAGATGCGCCACACTGACGACTTTTCCTATTCCCTGGGCCTGATTATCAATCATGACGGTAAGATCGACGATGTGATCTGGGACGGTGTCGCATTCAAGAACGGCCTGACGATAGGAACGACACTGGTTGCTGTCAACGGCGTTGCCTATAAGCCTGAACTGTTGAAGGATGCAATCACAACTGCCAAGGGAAATAAACAGGCCATTGAGTTGTTGCTGAAGAGAGATGATCACTACCGTACTGTACGCATCGACTATCACGACGGTTTGAAGTACCCGCATCTGGTGCGCATCGAAGGTACGCCTGATCGATTGTCGAACATTCTTGCACCGTTGTAATTGACCTGATTCAAGACAGCATGGGCCTATAAACGGCCCATGCGTTTTCTTCGATACGGTATGTAGCATTGTCATCGAGTTGCCATGTTGTTGGAATACACTGCAATGCTGCACGTCATTATTCATCCAATACGATCATGATAAAAATCAAGCACAAGCCATTGGCTTTAATGTTAAGCCTGATGGGGCTTTGCACGGCTGCTTCCAGCATGGCTGCTGAGCTACACAAAGTCGATTCCAAGAAGCTGGAGAAAATCCAGCACATCGTCGTCATCTATGGCGAAAACCGCAGCTTCGACAATCTGTATGGGATGTTTCCAGGCGCGAACGGTATCGCCGATGCGAAGCTGGGCGTTGTGCAAGTGGATAACGACGGCACGCCGTTGCCGCGCCTGCCTGCAGTATGGAAAGGTGATCCACCGGTAGAGGATGGTAGTTATCCGCGACTGCCGAATCAGCCTTTTCCACTGGACGACGCGCAGGTCAACAAGCCCTATACGATGGAAACATCCGATCTGGTACATCGCTTTTACCAGAATCAGGAACAGATTGATGGCGGCAAGATGGACAAGTATGCCGCTGTGTCCGATGAGGGAGGCTTGACCATGGGTTATTACAATGGCTCGGTGATGAAGCTGTGGAAGATCGCCCATCAATACACGTTGGCTGATAATTTCTTCATGGGCGCATTCGGCGGCTCCTTCCTGAATCACATGTGGCTGGCTTGTGCTTGCACACCGGTATTCCCGAACGCGCCGGAGAAGATGGTTGCGGTATTAGATGGCGATAACAAGCTGGCGCGCAAACCGACATCTCCTGCCAGCGCGCTCGATGGTCCGCCGCAGTTCGTGCATGATGGCGCGGTGACGCCTGATGGGTTCGGGGTCAACACTTTGCAGTCTTCTTATCAACCATCGGCGATCCCACCGGCAGCGAATGGCGACAAGCGCTTTGCCGATAACGACAAGCATCCACTACCGCCGCAGACTGAAAAGACAATCGGCGATTTGCTGAGCGACAAGCACGTCAGCTGGGCCTGGTATGCAGGCGGCTGGAACAAGGCGCTGGAAGATGGCATGCAGGCGCCGACTGCTAAGCGATCAGTGATCTATGCGGAAGAGGGCATCAACTTCCAGCCGCATCATCAGCCGTATAACTACTTCGTACGTTATGCACCCGGCACCAAGGATCGTGCCGAGCATTTGAAGGATGGTGCCGACTTCATGGCCGCGATCAAGAAGGGTGCGCTGCCAGCGGTGTCATTCTATAAGCCTGAGGGAAAACTGAATCAGCATCCCGGGTATGCGGATGTGGCGGCTGGCGACGAACATATCGCGGACATTATCGAACATATTCAACATAGTCCGCTTTGGAAGAATACAGTGATCATCGTGACGTATGATGAGAATGGCGGCTTCTGGGATCACGTTGCTCCACCAAAGGGTGATCGTTGGGGGCCAAGCAATCGTATTCCTACATTGATCGTCTCGCCTTATGCGAAGAAAGGCTATGTGGATCACACCGCATACGATACGACGTCCATCCTGAAATTCATCACACGCCGTTTTGATCTGGAATCCTTGCCTGGGCTACGCGCAGGTATGGGCGACTTGACGGATTCGCTGCAGTTTTAATACAAGAACGATAGGAAGTTGATGCAACGAATACAGGCGCAATCTTGATTGCGCCCGTATTCGTTTTTAGGTAGCAGCAGGTGTCAGCGCATCATTGCCGACATGATGTCCCTTGATGCGTAATACGGTCACTGCTGCGACCACACATGCAGCGCCCATCAGCATCGACGACATGTCGTAATTACCTAAGCTGTTGCGCATGTAACCGGCGAGCACCGTCGCGCAAGCTGCACCCAGTTGATGACCGGCGACAATCCAGCCGAATACGATAGGTGCTGCCAGTTTGCCGAATACATCGTTAGCCAATCGTACAGTTGGTGGAACCGTGGCGATCCAATCCAGCCCGTAGATGATGGCGAAGACAGGCAAGCCGTAGTAGGCCAGGCCAAATGCATGTGGCAGGAAGATCAGGGCGATGCCGCGCATGCCGTAGTACCAGAACAGCAGCACACGGGCATTGAAGCGATCGGAAAGCCAGCCGGACATGGTGGTGCCGATCAAGTCCAGGATGCCCATCGTCGCCAGGATGCTGGCACCACCCACGGCTTGAATCCCGTAGTCGCCACACATTGCGATAAAGTGCGAACCGATATATCCGTTAGTACTCATACCGCAGACAAAGAAGCTCAAAAACAGCAGCCAGAAATCGCGATGGCGCATGGCTCGGAACAATGCGTGGAAGGCGATGGCGAACGGATTACCGCTGCTGTTCGTCGTCTCATGCGTAATCTGTGCGACGCTGCCATATGGAGCCATCCCTATGCTATGCGGACGTTCCGGCAAGAGCAGTGCCACCAAAGGAATCGCCAATGCTGCGACTGCTGATACCAGATAGGCTACCGAACGCCAGCCGAAATGATCGACCATGTAAGCCATCAACGGCAGGAACACCATCTGCCCGGTGGCTGAGCTGGCTGTCAGTAGTCCCATCGCCAGGCCGCGGCGCGTCTCGAACCATCTGCCGACGACGGTTGCTGCCAACGTGTTTGCCGCGACGCCGCTACCGCTACCCACCAGTACGCCCCAGGCCAGCATCATGTGCCAAGGCATCGTCATGAAGCTGCTGACGAAGGTGCCGGTTGCGAGCAATAGCAATGCACCGAGCACGATAGGTCGTATGCCATAGCGCTGCATTGCCGCTGCCGAGAATGGGCCGATCAAGCCATAGAGAGCGATATTGAGCGAGATGACGAAGGAGATCGTGGTGCGACTCCAGCCAAACTCGTGCTCCAGCGGCACGATCAGCACCGAAGGCGTTGCCCGTATGCCTGCCGCAGCAAGCAATACCAGGAAAATAGTGACGACAACGATCCATGCATAGCTGAAGCGCGTGCGCGAGGAAAGATATTGGGTGATTGAGTTCATAAGCTAGAGATTTTCCAGTTTCCGATTCGCCACTTCTACCGCGGCGACCAATTCGCGATGGGCTTCTTCACCGAGTGCTGTACTGATTTCATCCTGTGCCTTGCTCCAGTTCACTTGTGCTGCCTGCCATTTCGCGTGACCTGCCGCTGTCAGCTGTACGCCGAAAGAGCGCTTATCGATCAGCATTCCCACCGGCAGATCGACGGTTTCAACCCAGCCTGCAGTAATCAATGGCTTCAGGCTACGGCTCATGGTACTGCGATCCATCGCCATGTAGTTGGCAAGTGGGATCGTTCCCATCGGGCCATATTTGCCAATACGGGCGATCAGGGAGTACTGGCAAACGGTTATACCGTCAGGCATTAAGTACCGATCATAGATATTCGTAATTTTGCGATTCAACTGTCGCAATTTTGAGCAGGTGCAGGCGCTGATAATTTCCATTTATTAACTATGCATATACATCGATGTATATGCATAGTATTGAATGAAAATCGGACTGTCAAGCGATGACAAGCAGAAGATCGGGGGATAGGAAGAGGGATTTAAATTGCTTAAAGTGCAATCTTAATGAAATGCACCGGAAATATGGATAGACGTCGGGATATTATTTGTGTGCATGTATCAGCTTATCAATTGCAGACCGGCAACGCTCCTTCAATTGCTGCAAATGTTGGGTTTTACGCTTTGGCGAAGGGAGTGGAATGGACAAAAACAAGTCATCGTCATTTTGTACGGAGGTCGTATAGACCCATTCATGCGCTGGACTACTGAATCCATCCATGCGCCAACTGTCGGGCGTATGTCTGCCAAAGGTCTCTGCATTTCCTGAGAGATGAATTTGTCCAATTTGGTCGTCGGGCACGATACGCTTCCTTGATTAGGCGAGGGTAAAGTCAACTTGCTTCAAGCAGCAAACTCGAAACGGGTATAGCGAACCTCGTGATAGCGTTGTGAATACTTTAGCACCAGCCCTTTCAGTTTAAAGTGGGCTTACACGCTGTTACACCAAGCAGCCTTTTGGCGTGATTCATTCACAATTGCGTACGCGCGGTTGCAATAGTGAAGACGATTCAAGCGTCAGAATATTGTGCGGCTAGACTTTTGGGCGCTTTATTTATCCAGGCATCGCGCAATAGCTTTTTGAGTAATGCTGCATTGGCTTTTGCCAGAATCACGCGTATGCCAGCAACCTTCTGGCCCCACCATAATTTTTCGACGCAATCAGGATTTGTCGTGATGGCTTCCTCGCGCTGACTTTCCTGGACGAAGATATGCATGAATTCATTGCCCGGCGGCACTGTTGCGATAATTTTTCCGCGAATGCGAAATGACGTCGATTGGAAGTGCGGTTCCTCCGTTACCTCAGGAAGCGCAAGCGCGATCTTGCGTGCCTGATCGAGCTTCATTGCGCTTACCCCCTAAAGAAATCGCGAATGTATTGATAGTCGGTGGCAGTAAGTTGGGACAGCGGATTTTTCGGATTGCGTTGGCTAAGTGGCGCCTTGTTGATCCAGCCATGTTCCGACGCCTCGTACCATTCTGTCTCCAGTATCATCAGATGCTGCAGTAACTCCTCGGTCATGGTCGCGACGCGATCCTGCCTTACACCGGGTAGGGCGGACAAAAGCTTCTGCGCAAAGCCCTTGAGATCATCGGTGATTTCCTCGACATAGCAAGTGGTCAGCAACAGCAAGCTCATGCCGACATCACTGAGGCCGAGCCGAACCAGTTGCATCAATTCTTCAACTCGCAATGCTGGCAAAGAAGGCGTACGACTCTTGTAGCCTATCATTGTCTTGCTGTGGTTGCTTGTATCGCCTAACCAGAATTGTTCGCGGTCTTCCAAGCCGGTATTGAATTCCAGCTCTATGTACCGCGTTGCGTCAATGGCGACGCGCATGAAGGGTGTGACTTTGGTATTTGCATTGGCATCCAGACCGTCACGTCGATAGTGCGCGATTGCATCAGGTTCAAGGCCGAAGTACTTTGTTTCTGGCGGCTCCTCATCGAGAAAGTAGCCCTCACGTGGATGAACCTTGCGAGGAAGCAGGTCTTGTAAGTGCTTGGCCCAGAAGCGCGCGTCCTGCATCGCGGGTGATACATCAACACGCGTCTCGAAATGGTCAAGTGGGCCAATGCCGACAACAGGATGGCCTGTGTCGATCATTGCCGTCCCAGGGTGCCAAGATATATGCAACAGGATTTCAGTTTGATGATGCGCTTCTATCGGCCAGCCGGACAGGTTATTGAAATAGCGACGTGCTTCGACGGTACGTAGCGGCGCACCATTCTGCAATCGAATCAGCGGGTACTCATTGCCTGCATAGGCACCATCTATTACGTGTCCGGTGATAATCGCTTCCCACTCAAAATATTCAATATTGTCGATGGCGATTTTGAATGGCATAGTGTGTTCTCAGTAGATAAGCAGGATTTGTGTCAGGCCAAGGGAAGTGTCATGCGGGCGCAGGCGCCACCTTCGGCGTTGTTGCCAATATCGATGCTGCCTTTATGTAGTAATGCCACCTCTTTTACGAATGGCAGGCCCAAGCCGGTGCTTTTCCCAGCATTCGGCCGTGGCAGCGAATAGAAGCGCTCAAATAAACGTGGCATCGCGTAATCAGGGATGCCGGTACCACTATCGATGACGGATAAAGTCAGTGATTGTCCATCGACACTGGTGACAATGCGAATGCAGCTTCCAGTTGGAGAGAATTCACTCGCATTGCCAACCAGATTGCCAATAGCTTGCCGCAGCAATAGCGCATCGCCCTGTATCATACAAGGCGAGATTTGCTTTTCCAGGCGTTGAGTCTTTGCCGCGAGTTTGGCGGAAAAATCTGCTGCGACCTGATCAATCAATTGTTCGACATCGACATTGCTCGCGGTTGTCAATTGTTGCTGCTTCTCTACGGCGACCAAAGCAAGCAGCTTATCGATCAATTGTTTTTGGCGCGAGTTCTGTTCAAGGATGTTGGCTAGAAAATGCTGCCGGTCCGCCGCAGGCATGTCTTCACGCATCAACTCTGCTGATCCTTGTATCGCGGCAATCGGGCTCTTCAGTTCGTGCGCCAGTGTGTGCATCAATTCTTCGACATATTCCTTGCCTTCCAGCTTATTGCGCATCGACTCCAGCGCCCGTCCGAGCTGGCCGATTTCATTGCTGCCCAAAGGTGGTAACGCCGTCTTTTTACCTGCTTCGACATCCGCCGCGTACGACTGCAACTTCCCCAATTCGCGGTTCAGCCAATACGCAAAGACAATGCCGATCAAGAGCGAGCTGATTAATAACACCGTGCCACGCTGCAGGATTTTGCGCTGACTGCGCCGGACAAAAGGATCAACCGTCGATACCGGTTTGGCGACCGACAAGACGCCAATCATTTTGCTGCCATCCATGATTGGTGCTGCCACGTGCATCACGGAAGTTGCGGGATCGTCTGGATCGGAACGTGTGCTGCGCGCGCCATACTCGCCATGCAAGGTGCGATTGATATCATTCCACTGCGAATAATCCTTGCCGATTTCATGCCCGTCTGAAGTGAACTGCACGATACCGTGATCGTCCGTGATCAATATCTGGAAATCCAGCGATTTCTTTTTGACGCCGTTGATATTGGCATTGATTCCGTAATACGGCTTCATCAACTCAGCCAGTTTCGGTTGCGACAGATTTCCCGATTGTGCATCGTTGGCGACGATGCCTGCCAGCAGGTTGGCGGTATCAACCAAGGTGTCTTCCAGGGTATCCCTGACGCCGGGTTTGACTTCTTCGACGAAGACATTCAGCAGGAACCAGGCAGCTAATCCGACGATCAGGAAATAGCCGAGCAGGATACGCAGGCCGATTTTCACGATGCGCTCAAGCTGTAGCCCATGCCGCGATGGGTCTGGATTGGGTCGCTGTCAGCATGAATCACACGTAATTTTGCGCGCAGGGATTTGATATGCGCATCGACTGTGCGCTCCAAAGTATCCGGTGCATCTTCCCACACGCGATCCATCAATTGCGCACGCGATAACACGTGGCCTGGATGTTCGAGGAACGTTTTCAGTAGCAGATATTCGTAGCGCGTCAAATCCAGTAACTGTCCATGAAACAGTATGCGTGCTTCCTGTATGCGCAACTCAAATACGGATGTCGATACAGTTGTGCTAACTGTCGTCCTCGGTGTCAGGCGACGCAATATCACGCGGATACGTGCAACGAGCTCGCGCGGTGAGAAGGGTTTGACGACATAATCATCCGCGCCGATTTCCAGGCCGACGACGCGGTCGATTTCATCGCTACGTGCGGTCAGGAAAATCACCGGTACATCGGAAAATTGGCGTAATCTGCGGCAGACCTCGAAACCGCTGATGTCCGGCAAACCAACGTCGAGTACGATCAATTGATATTGCGTGCCATCGTTGGCGCGCAGAGCTTGCAGGGCTGCTTCGCCCAGCGAAACATGATGCGGCGTGAATCCTTCAGTGCGCAGGGCGTAGGCGATGCTATCGGCAATCGCTGCTTCGTCTTCAACGATCAGGATGGACTTGTTGTTAGCGCCATCTGATAACTGATTGTTCCCGTTCGTCTCGCCGACGACGCGTGCTTGCGTCATGTCTTCTCCCTGAGTGCACGTGCCAAAATGGCATCAATTGTACTCTAGAGAAAGCTAAAACCAGAAGAGGATGGCAGGTAGGCAGTATTCAGCGCGATGCTTGCGTCTGAAACTGGTTATAGCGCTCCAGGACCATAGGTACATAGCGTTGTGTCTCTGCATATGCGGGGACATGACCGCCATTGCGAATCACGGCATTTTCGCCAGCGTTATAGGCTGCAACGGCCAAGCGCACGTCACCGCCGAACATCTGCAACAGATCGCGCAGATAGCGCGCGCCGACGTCGAGGTTTTCTTCCGGCGAATACAGATCAAACCTTCCATAGCGCGCTGCGGTGGTCGGCATCAATTGCATCAGGCCGATTGCTCCCTTGGGCGAAAGCGCCCGCGCATTGAAGCCGGACTCGACTTCGATCACTGCCTTTAACAAGGCCGCATGCACGCCATGGGTGCTGGCTATGCGCTGCACCAGCGGATCAAGTTCAGCCCGTCGCGCGATCAATTCGGCGGTCGATATCGGTCCGCTGCCTGAACGTGGCCACAGTTGATGTCCATCGAATACGGCGAACAATTGCGAGGTGCGATTGACCGGATGATCCGAGTAGATATGTGCTTTACTGTTGGGGTCGTAAGAGCGATAGATGTCAGTCGAAGCAGCATGTGCGCTTGTCGCAATAATGAGCGATACCGTCAGCGCAAGCTGACGGATTGGCAAGCTGTGATGAAGTAATGAATGATGCATACTGGAACCTTATCGGCATACGATAGTCAGTATTGAGGTTTCTCGCAAGAATTAAATCTTGATTCGTCGCATCGCCGATTTAATCCTTGTTCGATTGGTAATGCGCTTCTTGTCAGGCTCGCTAAACTGTGTCCAGTTGTATCCTGTTGTAAACGCAGATGTAAGATTTCAACACCACACTAATGTTGTGTGGCAATATCATACGCGTGCAGTTCGACAGGCGAGATGCGCCTTCCGGTTTCGCAGAAAATCAACGAACCGACGTTACGTCGCTGTGACGACCATGAGCGATAAAGAGGCAGTTCCTACGATATTGATCGTTGACGACACGCCAACCAATCTCGGCGTGGTGGTCGAGTTTTTGGAAGAAAATGGTTTTCGTGTCGTCGTCGCCCAAGATGGCAAGGAGGGCTTGCAACGCGCAGCCTTCATCAAGCCAGACCTGATCCTGCTTGATGTGATGATGCCAGTCATGGATGGCTTTGAAGTCTGCCGACAATTGAAGGCCAATATCGTCACGCGTGATATCTCCGTCATCTTCATGACTGCATTAGCTGATACCGCCAGCAAGCTCGAAGGATTCAAGGTTGGCGGCGTCGATTACATCACCAAGCCATTGGCTATAGAAGAAATGCTGGCGCGTGTGACAACACACGTGGCCTTGCGCGCGACGCAACTCAAGCTTGATCAGCAGAATAAACGCCTGCAGAAAGAAGCATCGGTACGGCAGATTGCGGAAAGTACCTTGCAAGATGCGCACGACGAATTAAAGAGTGTCTATAAGCGATTGGAGAATGCAAAAATTCAATTGCTGCATACGACCAAAATGGCGTCGGCAGGCATGCTGGCGCGTGGTGCGGCAAACCAGATTGAACATCCGCTCACATCCTTGAAAGCGCATTTGCGCGACATGGAGTCTTGCATTGAGCGACAGCTGAAATTGATTACAGCGTTTGAGTCGGTACGCGCAGGCGCTGCATCTGCGGGGAGTGGCGATTTGCTGGCATTGGAGCAGGATACGCTGCAAATGATCAACGAGTCAAAGGACGACGTCGCACGGCTGGAACAATTTCATCGCACCTTGTCGGATGTTTCCGGCGTTGAATCCAACTGGCAACATGAGCAGCTCGATAAGTTGCTGGACAATACCATTGCGATTTTGTCAGATGAAGTTGGCGACAGAGCCAATATCGTCAAGGTGTATGCGGAAACGCCGGACATCGAATGCAGGCCAGCAGAAGTGATGCAGGTATTCATGAACCTGCTGTTGAATGCGATACAAGCGATACCGAAGTCCAGTGAGATCGCGGGTGAAATTCGGGTGACAACGGGATCGAAAGATGGTCAGGTGTGGGTCGATGTTGCCGATAATGGCATCGGTATTGCACCGGAAAACATCAAGCGCATCTTCGATCCGTTTTTCAGTACACAAGCGGACGGAAAAAACGTCGGGCTTGGTCTTTCGCTATCACAGTCAACCATACGCAAGCATCACGGACGTATCGAAGTGACCAGCAAACCGAACGAGGGCAGCACTTTCCGCGTGTGGCTGCCAGTTCATCAACCAGCAACTGCTGCCGCAGCCTGAAACGCAAAGCCTGACATCACTTGGCATTGCGATATGCCTCGATCAGTGCGATCCCCAATTCCCGTTTGATTTGCGCAATGTCAGGTAGTGGACCAGGATGAGCAATGCGCTTTTGCATATATACGCGGACTTGCTCTTTGCTGGGTTGCTTGCATGGGCTCATGATACACCTCCATATTTCGCGTCGAGAACGGAATTCACCATCTGCTGTCTCGTTAACCTTCCAGCTTCTGCCGACGTTGACAGCAGATTGTTTCAATGTGTGTCTGGAGTTCGAGTGCAGTTCCGTATTCCGTTGAATTCAGTCTAGGTCGCGCGAGGATTTCCGGTTTGATGTATCGCAAGCCAATTTTTCCGATGGCGCACTACCAACTAGTGTCCTGTTCCGTTAATTCGTGACATATATATTTTCATGGCATAAAGTATCGGTTAGAGGAGAGATGCCGTTATGCCGATGGGACGACCGAAATCCGAATTGAAATTGACCTCTGAAGA
>Ga0116226_10002809_pt1 | contig 15260 bp, 16 predicted proteins | sample S1TSphfallax_FD_89692 | JGI IMG/M metagenome (GOLD analysis project Ga0116226, IMG submission 89692) | Host-associated microbial communities from peat moss isolated from Minnesota, USA - S1T2_Fa - Sphagnum fallax MG | ecosystem: Host-associated > Plants > Peat moss > Unclassified | place: USA...
AGATTGGTGACATTGGCGGCGATCGCCTGATTGGCGACAAGGCCCTGCGCCATGACGGCTAAGGGCCGCAAGATCACGACAATCAATCCGATGATGAGAAACGGCTGCGCCGCTTCAAAGAATACGTCGCGCGGTGTCGCGATCACGAGCCGCACGATACGCCCAACAAACCACGGGATCGCTGCGTCGAGCGCCGCGACCGTCAGTCCCACACCAAACAGAAGCAGAAAAGGCAAGCGGCTCTGACGGATGAAATGCCAATAAAACGCCAGGAGGCCTGACGGCGGCTCTTCGAGCCGCTGGTCTCGTGTCGGGGCAATAATGGATTCAAAGAAGTGAAACATAAGAGATCAACATAGCCTGCGCCCTCCTATCTGACAGAGAGCGATGAAAAGGTTCATGTGTCATCTTCGCGCGGCGGATTTATGGAAGATGCTTGCCTTCACCGCTTGTTTCATAAAGATAAACGTGCGCAGCCTGTGTTTGCTCTTGCATGCGCGATTGCCGCGTTGATGATGCCATGAGCCGATTCTCCCGGCTCTCTCCGCCAGGCGTAATTGAGATGATACAAATACCCGGAAAAGCCTGCGCCGAATGCACACTTTGCTGCAAGGTGCTTGAAATCGAAGAAACCGCGAAGCCCGCCGGCGAGCTTTGCGAACATTGCCACCTTGGCGCGGGTTGCGGCATCTATTTGGACCGCCCGCAAGTCTGTCATGACTATGAATGTCTCTGGAAGAACGATCGCGCGCTCGGCCCGCAATTGCGCCCTGACCGGGTCGGAACGATCCTGATGGAAGATCCAGACAGCGATGAATATCGCGCTGTCTGCGATCCGGCCAAGCCGATGGCTTGGCGCAATCCGCTCGTCTTCAAACATCTCGTTGCGATGGCCAAAGCCGGCCGCATCGTTGTCGCCAAAGCGGGCGTGAAAGCGTGGCGCGTGCATCCGACAGGTCAATGGGGACCATGCATATAGAGCCTTATTTCGCGGCAGACATTTTTACTCCACGTTCGACCCGTTCCATGCGGCAGAGATAAAAGCCTATCAATGCCGCAAGGCTCAGCAGGCCAGAGACAAGGCCTGTAATACCCTGCCAGCCGAACGCCGACCAAAACTCTCCGCCAGAAGACCCAACCAGACTCGATCCCACATAATAAGAGAAAAGATAGAGCGAGGCAGCTTGCGCGCGTGCGACGGTTGCGCGGCGGCCGACCCAGCCGCTTGCGATGGAATGACCGCCAAAAAATCCGATTGTCAGGAGCCCAAGACCCGTAATAACGACCGGAAGCCTATTTGGGAGAGTCACGAACACCCCGATCAGCATTAGTGAAATGCCAGCGAGCAGCATCGGGCCAAGGCCAAACCGTCCGCCCAGCCGGCCGAACCAGGCAGAAGCCGGTCCACCCGCCAGATAGACAAGAAAAACGGCCCCTGCCGCCGTTTGCCCGAGTTCGAAAGGCGCTGCCAGAAGCCGGTAGCTGGCATAATTATAGACGGTGACGAAACTTCCCATGAGCAAAAAGCCAATGGCGAAGAGCAGCATAAGGCCTGGATCGGAAAGATGCCGCGCAAAGCTCCGCCCTAATTGACGAAATGAGATGCTGCGCTCCGGCACAAAATGTTTCGAACCCGGCAAGACAACGGAAAAGACGATCGCCGCCAAAAGGCCCAGCGAGCCAAGCGTTGCAAGTGCGAACGCCGCCGAATGGGTCAGATCGATCAAGAGGCCCGTCAGTATCCGTCCGGTCAAACCGCCAAAGGCGTTGCCCGCGATATAAAGGCCCATCGCTCCGCCAAGATCTTGCGGATGCACTTCCTCCGCGAGATAGGCCATCCCAATCGCCGGAACCCCAGCCAGCGCGAGCCCCTCAAGCGCCCGGATCGTGAGCAATGTTGGCCAATCGGGTGCGAAAGCCGAGAAAACGCTTAAAGTGCCGACGCCGAATAGTGAGAAAGACATAACATCCTTGCGGCCATAGGCATCGGAGACTGGCCCCATAATCAGCAGGCCAGCTGCGAGCATGGCCGTCGTAACGGAAAGAGACAAGCTGCTGACAGCAGGTGTGACTCCGAAGTTCACGGAGAAAACCGGCATCAAGGGCTGAACACAATAAAGGAGCGCGAAGGTGGTGAAGCCCGCCGCCACGAGCGCCAGTGTCACGCGCCGGTAGGCAGGATCATTTCGCCGCAAATAGCATTTGGCCAATTCAGTTTGCGTCACATGAAGCCGCCGTTGAGTCGCAGGAGCGGCTTTTGATTGCCGTGGTTGATTTGCTGGAGACAAGACCTCCACGTATAGCGCTTCGATCAGGATCACCAAATGGTGATTCAGAACGGTAAGTCACACAACCTCATATGAGGCCGCCTTGCCCGAGCATTCTCCGCTCACTCTCGAAGAAGTCACCAAACCGCTCGCTGAGGATGGCTGGGCCGTGAAACGGCGTGGACCGGGCGGCCATGTACAATATGTCCATCCTGCGAAACCAGGCAAAGTCACCCTTGATACGGGTGTGCGAGAAGTCCCAGCGGGCACGCTCCGTTCAATCTACCGGCAGGCTGGGTGGACATGGTGAAAGGATCCTGATCATGGCCATGACCTATGCGCTCCTCCATGAAGAGAATGGTAGCTTCAGTATTTCCTTTCCGGATTTTCCAGGGTGCATTTCCGGCAGTGGCTCGGCTGAGGAAGCATTGCGGCGCGGCCGCGGCGCCCTCGCCTTTCATATCGCAGGCATGGTGGAAGACGGCGATGCCATGCCGCGCCTCCGCGGCCTCGACGAATTGCGGGCCGATCGCGACTTCCGCGCCGGCTCCAAAAATGCGATTGTCACGCTTGTCGAGGTCGATCTGCCGGGCAAAGCCTTGCGTCTCAACATCTCGCTTGATGAGCATCTGGTCGAACGCATCGATGCTAATGCCAAAGCCGCTGGCGAAACCCGCTCGGGCTGGCTCACGAAGGCTTCGAAAATGCGATTGGGCGAGCAGTAGGATAGGAAACGGCGGAAGCGGCAAAGGATGGCCGCTATGGGTTCATTTCCTTCCGTGTGCTTGCATTAGGGGAAAATCCGCGTATAAAGCCCGCTTCCCGGCATCGGCTGGGGGCTGAAGGAAGAATTTGCTTCTGGCAAAGCGGACCAGTTTTCGACCGATCCCGTCTTCCGTGTCTCCGCCTTCGTTGTTTCCGTCGAGCCTTTCCGGGGCTCGAAGGGCTCTGCGCCGATGTTTCTTTGGAGCTTAAGAAAGGCCCGTTCATGGCTCTCTACGAGCATGTCTATCTCGCGCGTCAGGATATTTCCGCCCAGCAGGTGGAAACCCTTACCGAACAATTCAAAACCATTATCGAATCCCTTGGCGGCAAGGTCGAGAAGATCGAATATTGGGGCGTAAAGTCCCTCGCCTACCGCATCAAGAAAAACCGTAAGGCGCATTTTTCGCTGCTGAACATTGATGCGCCGCCAGCCGCGCTCACCGAAATGGAGCGTCAGCAGGGTCTCAACGAAGACATCCTGCGTTTCATGACAATCCGCGTCGATGAGCTCGAGACAGGGCTCTCTGCGATGATGCGCAAGCGCGACGATGACGATCGCGGCGGGTTTGGCGGCGCGCCGCGCGGCGGCCGCCCCGATAGAGGCGACCGGCCGGATCGCGGCGACCGCGGTCCGCGCCGCCCGCGCGATGATAATTCCATGAATGAAGAAGGAGGCTTTTGATGGCCACCGCAGCCGCTGGGAGCGCACGCCGCCCATTCTTCCGCCGTCGCAAAACCTGCCCATTCTCGGGTCCGAGCGCGCCGAAGATCGACTATAAGGACACACGTCTGCTCTCGCGTTATATTTCCGAACGCGGCAAGATCGTACCCTCGCGCATCACCGCCGTGTCTGCCAAGAAGCAGCGCGAACTCGCAAAGGCGATCAAGCGGGCCCGTTTTCTCGGGCTTCTGCCTTACGTGATCCGCTAAATTTTCCTTTCTGGGCTTGCTCGCCGGGAACGAAGTTGATCGCAATGAATAAGGCTGGACGGACATCAATCCGTCCAGTTCAGTTGGGATGAGACGGATAACTTTCCGGATTCTTCCCTAACCGCGGATTGGCGGGACAGCTCAGCGATGAAAACAAAAAGTATTCAAAGTCCCGGCATTGGCCCGATTGTGATGATCGGCGCCGGTCTCTGCACGGCGCTGCTATTTACAGTTGCCCGGCAAGGGACATTTCAGTCGATGGCGCTCGGCCACGTTACGCCTTTGCCGATCATGATTTCGGCACTTGGCTTCGGTCCGGCCATCGGTTTCGGTTCGGCCGGCATCGCAGCGATCACCGTTGTGCTTCTTTCGGCCCTGCACGGCGGCACGCTCTCCGGCGAGAGCCTTTTGACCGGCCTCATTTTGGCGGCGGTCTTCGCTGTAATCCTCGCCCTGCCTTCCTGGTGGCTTAGCTTTTTAGCTTGTCTTGCCCGGCTCGAAACGGCTAGCCGCTGGAAGACCGCCCCCCCTGACAAGAAAAACAAGCAGCTTACATTCTATCCGATTGGCCACATCCTTGTGCATGCGGCTATTATCGCCCTTGTCCTTGTCGGGCTTGGCGCAGGCATGGTCGTGTTCGGCTACGGAACCTTCGACGACGCGTTCGAGAGCCTCACGGTAGAGTTAATGCCGTTCGTTCAAAAACTTGTCGATGTGCGGCCAGAACTCAGCAGTTTTGACGTCCATGCCCTCACGCAAATGACTTTAAGGACAATGCCATCGGTTCTCTCGGGTTGGATCCTGCTGACCTTCGCCGGAAATCTTTGGCTCGCCGGGCGCATCGTCCAAACCTCAAACAACTTGCGCCGTCCCTGGCCGAATATCCCCTATGAGCTTCGCATTCCGCGTCCCTTCGCCGTAGTCCTGGCCGCGGCTTGCGCTCTGTGCTTCGTCAAAAACTGGCCGGGTATGATCGGCCTCACGGCCGCTGTAACCTTCGCGCTGATCTATGCTTTGCAAGGCATTGCCGTCATCCATGATCTCTCGCGCGGATTGAAATGGCGGACGCTCATGCTCTTCGTCATCTACGCAACGCTGGTGTTCATCCCCTGGCCATTAGCGCTGTTTGCTGTGATCGGTCTCGCCGATACGGTTTTTTCTCTGCGCGACCGCAAGGCCGCGGCTCTCCTAGCTGCTAAAACATAAAGATATCCGAAGGAGCCACTTATGGAAGTCATCTTACTGCAACGGGTCGCCAAACTCGGCCAAATGGGCGAGACCGTGCGCGTCAAAGACGGTTTTGCCCGCAACTTTCTGCTTCCCACCGGCAAAGCCTTGCGTGCGACCGAAGCCAATAAGCACAAGTTCGAAGGTCAACGCGCCGATCTTGAAAAGCGCAACGCGGAATTGAAGAGCGAAGCGGCGGCCGCTGCCGAGAAGATCGACGGGCAGGTTTTCGTCATCATCCGGCAAGCCGGCGAAACCGGCCAGCTCTATGGTTCAGTTTCGACACGCGACATCGCCGAAGCGGCGTCTACCGGCGGTTCCTCTGTCCATCGCAATCAAGTCGTGCTCGCCACGCCAATCAAAACAATTGGCTTGCATGAAGTGCCGGTCAATCTGCACCCGGAAGTCGAAGCCAAGATCACTATCAACGTGGCCCGGTCGCCGGAAGAAGCCGAGCGTCAAGCCAAGGGCGAATCGATTAATATCGTCGAAGAAACGACGATGGACGATCTCGGCCTCGAAGTTGGCGCGGCGCTCGCAGATGCCAATGGCAGCTTGGGCGACCGGTAAGTTCATTCAATTCTTAAGGCGGCGGCAGGCCTTTAGGCAGCCGCCGCTTCAACGCTTCCGGGGCGGCAGGGGACGCCAGATTTCTTTATCTGGCGGCTGATCTGATCGTGTCCAGGCATAATGGCCGTCCGCTCTGAAGCCCAGGACATAGCTCGATGGCGTATAAAGCGACCATTGCTCGTCATGCTCGTCGTCGCCATAAGGCCATGTCTCGAGCGTCGCACCAAGATCGAAAACAAATTTCGACTTTCCCAATGCGGGTTGCACCTCGACCGCAATGAGCTTTTGTCCATCCATGAATTTAGCGGCGTCGATAATCTCTTCATCGGGCGCGAGATCAGTGCAGAAATCAACCCCGTTTTCGCTGCAGAGCCAATGACAAATACCAATCCACAGATACCATTCGCCATGCGCCACCACGTATCTGCGCTGTAAAATTCTCCGGACCTTCGGACTGTCCGTGAGCGGACTTACAACCGGCTCGCGAATTGTGAGATGCGGCGCGCCAAATTCGAACGTCAGCATACTGCCTTGATCTTTTTGAACATGCCAAGCAGGTAACCCGATTAACCCGGCAAAGGCACCGCCGACTGGATCGGCTTCATCAAGAATACTGGAAGGATGGCTCATGCGGTCTTTTCACTTCAGCAAGATTGGCCGTCAACGGCAAATTATATTTAAAGCCGCGCCCGGCAAAGTTTTAGCATCCCCCAAGCTTATGTGCATTATTGGACTGCGCGATTAAACTTTATATCTTTTATAGAAAGCTTCCGCCCCTTGGAGCGCCCGGCACCGGCGCGCCGCGGAACCACAATCAAGACTATTTTTTCAATTCTGCCGGGAATTTTGCTGCCCGTGTGAACTGGTGTGAATATCGAAAAGCGACTCCGTTCCTCTGCCTCCGCATGCGACAACGCGCGGGCTAACCGCCGATTCGCTATTCCTCACCCCGGTCTTAGGTATCCATGCCCGCCATCGAACAGATTGTTGACCGCCTCGGTCTGCTGCAAGGACAAGGTGCCTCAGCGGAAGCGAAATTCCGCGTCGCCCCGCATAATATCGAAGCAGAGCAAGCACTTCTCGGCGCGGTGCTCGTCAACAATGATGCTTTCGACCGCGTCTCGGATTTTCTCCTGCCCGAGCATTTTTCCGAGGAATTGCACCGGCGCGTCTATGACGTCGCCTCGCAACTCATTCGTGCCGGCAAAATCGCGACACCGATCACGCTGAAAACCTTTCTGGGCGAGCATGACCTCGGCGGCATCACGATCCCGCAATATTTGGCGCGTCTCGCCGCTGAAGCGACGACCGTCATCAACGCCGAGGATTATGGCCGCACGATTTATGATTTGGCCCTTCGACGGCAGCTCATCATGATCGGCGAAGATATTGTCAACGCCGCCTATGATGCCCCTGTCGCCGCCTCGCCGCGCGGCCAGATCGAAGAGGCCGAACGCAAGCTTTATTCGGTCGCCGAATCCGGCCGCTACGATGGCGGTTTTCAACGCTTCTCGGACGCTTTGACAACCGCCGTCGATATGGCAGCGAAGGCTTGGGAGCGCGACGGGCGTTTGTCAGGCATCGCAACCGGCTTGAGCGATCTCGACCGCATGATGGGCGGCTTGCAATCGTCCGATCTCATTATTGTCGCCGGGCGCCCTGGCATGGGCAAGACCGCGCTTGCAACGAATATCGCCTTCAACATCGCCAAGGCCTATGAATTCGAACAGCGCGCCGATGGCTCACATGCGACCGTCAATGGCGGTGTCGTTGGCTTCTTTTCGCTTGAAATGTCGGCCGAACAATTGGCGACGCGCATCATCTCGGAACAAGCGGGCGTGGCCTCTTATAAGATCCGGCGCGGCGACATTACGGAAGACGAATTTCATCGCATCGCCGAAGCCGCGCGCGATATGCAATCCATCCCTTTTTACATCGATCAAACCGGCGGTCTTTCCATTGCGCAGCTCACTGCCCGTGCCCGGCGTCTGAAGCGCCAGCGCGGGCTCGACGTGCTCGTGGTCGATTACCTTCAACTGCTGTCTGGATCGAAAAACCGGAGCGGCGATAATCGCGTCCAGGAGATGACGGAAATCACGACGGGCCTCAAAGCGCTCGCCAAGGAAATGAATGTTCCAGTGGTCGCGCTTTCGCAGCTCTCGCGCCAGGTCGAAAGCCGCGACGACAAGCGCCCGCAACTGTCGGATCTGCGCGAGTCGGGCTCGATCGAGCAGGATGCCGATATTGTGATGTTCGTCTTTCGCGAGGAATATTATCTGAAGAACAAACAGCCGCGCGAAGGCACCGAGGAGTTCCTGACCTGGCAAGCCGATATGGAACGCGTGCATGGCCGCGCCGAAGTCATTCTTGGCAAACAACGGCATGGCCCGACGGGCACGATCGAGCTTGCCTTCGAGGCCGAGATGACACGTTTCTCCAATCTTGCGCATGAAGATAGCCTGCCGGTGCGTATTTGAAAGCTCGCGCCTCCTTCATCTGCCAAAATTGCGGAGCAGCCTCGCAACGCTGGCAAGGACGCTGCGAATCCTGCGGCGCATGGAACTCCATCCTAGAAGAAACAGCTGCGTCCGGCATAGGCGCACAGGCGGCCCGGTTAGCCCCGAAGGGGCGCGTCTTCGGTCTGACAGGGCTAGGCGACGCGAACACGCGTTCGGCGCCGCGCATGACCACGGGAATCGGGGAATTCGACAGGGTGAGCGGCGGCGGTTTCGTGCCAGGCTCAGTCCTTCTGCTCGGCGGCGAACCCGGAATCGGCAAATCGACGCTTCTGATTCAGGCTTGCGCCCTGCTCGCGGCGAAGGGCGAGCGCGTTGTGTACATTTCTGGCGAAGAAGCGGTCGATCAGGTGCGGCTGCGCGCCGAGCGGCTTGGCCTCTCGAAAGCACCAGTCGAGCTCGCGGCCGAGACCAGCGTCGACGATATTATCGCCACGCTGGGTCATGGCCGCAAGCCATCGCTTGTCGTGATCGATTCGATTCAGACCATGTGGACGCAGGCGATCGAATCGGCTCCCGGCACGGTCACGCAAGTGCGCGGTTCGGCGCAGGCCCTGATCCGATTCGCCAAGACGACCGGCGCGACTGTGATTCTCGTCGGCCATGTCACCAAGGATGGCCAAATCGCCGGTCCGCGTGTCGTCGAACATATGGTCGATGCGGTGATCTCTTTTGAGGGCGAAGGCGGACGCGATGTCCGCATTCTGCGCGCCGTCAAAAACCGCTTCGGGCCGACGGACGAGATCGGCGTCTTCGAGATGACTGGACGCGGCCTCGGCGAAGTGACCAATCCCTCTGCCTTATTTTTATCATCCCGCGATGCCGCCGCGCCCGGCACCGCTGTCTTCGCCGGGATGGAAGGCACAAGGCCGCTCCTCATCGAAATTCAGGCGCTCGTGGCTGCCAGTTCGCTTGGGACACCGCGCCGCGCCGTTGTCGGCTGGGATACGAGCCGGTTGGCCATGGTCATCGCCGTACTCGAAGCCCATGCCGGGTTAAAACTTGGCCAAAACGACATTTATCTCAATGTCGCCGGTGGTTTACGTGTCGGCGAACCGGCTGCTGACCTCGCCGCCGCCGCCGCGCTTGTGTCCTCGCTGACAGGCGTCACTTTGCCATCGACCAGTGTGTTTTTTGGAGAAGTCGGGCTCTCCGGCGCGATCCGTCCGGTCGCACATGCGCTGCCCCGCCTGAAGGAGGCAATGAAGCTCGGGTTCGCCCGCGCCATAACGCCCCAGGAAACGCCAGCGCAGGGCCGCGGGGCCGCGCAAACGATTGGAGTCACCGCCTGCTCTCACATTTCGGCCTTGGTCGCAGAAATCGCTCAGATGCGCAAAACCGCGCGCAGCCCTGCACAAGGCAGCTGAAATCGGCTTCCGGCAGGTGACGGAACCGTTGCATTTCGTTATAAGATTTGTGACGTCAAGTTTTATCGCTTGGACCTCAAACAGACCGCAGACCGTTCATGACCGGCATGCTGTGCTGAAATCACATTGAAACTTTTTGCGGTGATTAAACCATCTGCCACGTTTGCAGCATTAGACCGGATGGCATCATTCGACCGGCGGAAATGCTGAACATTCGTGCTATGACGGCGCGTTCAAACGCAAAGTTTGAAAGCGCGCAGGACGTGTTCGAGGGGCCAGATTTATGCCATCCTATCTCGATCTAGGTTTGATCGTCGTCGTTTTGATTTCGGCTTTGCTGGCGATGCTGCGCGGATTCACGCGCGAGATTCTTGCCATTGCCTCCTGGACCGCCGCCGCTTTAGCCGCGGTCTATCTGCATCCTCTCGTGCTTCCCTATGTGAAGCCCTATATCAGTAAAGATGTTCTCGCGCTGGCGGCCTCGGCGGCGATCGTCTTTTTCGTGACGCTAATTGTCGTCTCGCTGATCACGGTCAGGCTGTCCGATGCCATTCTTGATTCGAAAGTCGGCGCGCTCGACCGCTCGCTAGGCTTCCTGTTCGGGGCGGTTCGCGGGCTTTTGCTCTGTGTGATCGCTTTTGTTTTCTTCAGCTGGCTGGTTCCCGAAAAGGGTCAGCCGCAATGGGTGAAGAACGCCCGGATGCGGCCGCTGCTTCAGACGACCGGGGACGAATTAATGGCCCTGCTGCCCGACGACCCCGAGGGCTTGCTTGCCAAGTTGAAGACACCGAAATCGACCGGTGCCGCTGAGGAAGCACCCGCCGACTCAGATGTCGATACGAAACCTGTTACTCCGGCGCCCGTGCCAAAGCCCGACCCTGGCAAACATACATAGGAAGAGATCCATGGATGATGCCCAAGCTGCCCCTGCGAAAGCATTTTTAGACGAGCCCTTGTTGGACTTGGATGAAGACCGTCTGCACGAAGAATGCGGCGTATTCGGAATTTTCGGTCATCCGGAGGCAGCGGCGATCACCGCGCTTGGTCTGCACGCCCTGCAGCATCGCGGGCAGGAAGCAGCGGGCATCGTTGCCTTTGATGGATACAGGTTTAATTCCGAACGCCGGCTTGGCCTTGTCGGCGACCATTTCTCGAAAGCATCGACGATCGATCGCTTGCCCGGCACAGCCGCGATCGGGCACGTCCGCTATTCGACAACTGGTGAAACAATTCTCCGTAACGTCCAGCCTTTATTCGCTGAATTGGCTTCAGGCGGTTTCGCCGTCGCCCATAACGGCAATCTGACCAATGGTCTGACGCTGCGCCGCGAGCTCGTAAGAGATGGCGCGCTTTATCAATCGACCTCGGATACGGAAGCGATCCTGCATCTTGTCGCGCGCAGCCGCAAACCGCGCGTTACCGAACGTTTCATCGAGGCCTTGCGGGAGCTCGAAGGCGCTTACTCTCTCGTTGTGCTCACCAATAAGAAATTGATTGGCGCGCGCGATCCTCTCGGTATCCGGCCGCTCGTCCTCGGCCAGTTGAACGGATGCTATATTCTCGCCTCCGAGACCTGTGCGCTCGACATTATCGGGGCGCAGTTCGTCCGTGACATCGAAAACGGCGAAATTGTCGTGATTTCGGAAGATGGCATCGAAAGCCTGCATCCCTTCCCGCGCATGCCATCGCGCCCTTGCATCTTCGAATATATCTATTTTTCGCGGCCCGACTCTGTTGTGCATGGACGCTCAGTTTATAATGTCCGCAAGGCCATGGGCGCCGAGCTTGCGCGCGAAATGCCAGTCGATGCCGATGTCATCGTACCTGTTCCTGATTCCGGCGTGCCCGCTGGCATCGGCTATGCTCAGACCTCGGGTATTCCCTTCGAACTTGGCATCATCCGCAACCATTACGTCGGCCGTACCTTCATTCAGCCGACGCAGACTGTGCGTGAATTGGGCGTGCGCCTGAAACATAATGCCAACCGCGCGGTGATCGCAGGTAAGCGCGTCATTCTCATTGACGATTCGATCGTACGCGGCACCACCTCGGTCAAGATCGTTCAGATGATCCGCGAGGCAGGCGCGAAAGAAGTTCACTTCCGGATTTCATCGCCGCCGATCGCCCATCCCGACTATTATGGGATCGATACACCGGAACGCGAGAAGCTCCTCGCAGCAACCCATACCCTTGAAGAAATGCGCCAATATATTGGTTGCGATTCCCTCGCCTTCCTTTCGGTGGATGGCATTTATCGCGCGATGGGAGAGTCCGGCCGCGATCCGCTGCGTCCACAATTCACCGATCATTGCTTCACCGGCCAATATCCGACGCATCTCACGGACGTCAGCGGCGAAACCAAGACACAGCTCTCGCTGCTCGCAGAAGCGGGTTAACTTGGCCACCCAAACTGAAACGCCTGTCCGCCCGCTGACCGGGCGGATCGCGCTTGTCACCGGAGCCTCGCGCGGCATCGGCTATGCGGCCGCGCGCGAACTCGCCCGCGCTGGCGCGCATATCATTGCCTTGGCCCGTACCCAAGGCGCGCTCGAAGAGCTCGACGATGCCATCCGCTCCGAGTCCGGCGAGGCGACGCTGGTCCCTTGCGACATCAAAGATTTCGAAGCGCTCGACCGGCTCGGCGCTGCGATCTACGAACGTTGGCACAAGCTTGATATTTTCATCGGTAACGCTGGCGTCCTCGGCCCCGTCTCGCCCCTGGCGCATGTCGATCCCAAACAATGGGACGAAGTTATCGCGGTCAATGTCACAGCCAATTGGCGGCTTATCCGCTCGCTCGATCCATTGCTTCGCGCCTCGGACGCAGGCCGCGTTGTGCTTATATCCTCGGGTGCTGGGCATACGGCCAATTTCAAGCCCTATTGGGGGCCTTACGCGACATCCAAAGCCGCTGTCGATGCGCTCGTTCGAACCTATGCGGCGGAGACGCTGAACACCTCCCCTGTGCGCGTCATGGCGGTCAATCCCGGCCCCTTGCGCACCCGGATGCGCGCCGCGGCTATGCCGGGCGAAGATCCCCTGACATTAAAGACACCGGAAGATCTCGCGCCAAAAATCCTCGCGCTTTGCCGGCCGGATTGGACGATCACCGGGAAACTCTATGATTTTCCCAAGGATCGCGTGTTGAACTTTGCTGCGCCAGACTGACGACCCTTAGCCTATTCGGCTTCCTTGGATAACGGAAGTTCCAATCGAGCTTCCATATCGTCGAACACGACGCTCATTTCCAAGCGTCCGCCCATAGCGTGAATGTGACTTGCTATCTTCCCAAGTGCCGACACTTGTTGATCACTCAAAAAGATTTCTTTCTTTTGAACTTCCGGTGCATCCCCCAAACCCACGAGCACACTCATATCGGCAATGGTGAGCTGCTTGATGGTTCCGTATTTTTCAAACGCATCCCGAAGCTGCGAAACACGTGTGGCAGCCTTGCCAGCGTGACGGAACACTTCATCCGGTCTTTGACCAAATGTAGCGTTCTTAATATAAATTCCAAAACCGAAGGCTGGCCGGTAGGATACTTCAGTTGAGAAGTTACCGGCCTTGACGTCGATGAAAGTTTCGCCGTTCGGGTCGCAAGGCGCATCCACCGTCGCTTCAACGCCGGGAGCAAGTTTGCCAAGAACTCCGATAAAGTCGCTTACTGCGTTTTCTGAAGTCATCGCTTCACCGTTTCGCCATCCGCACCCGGTTTGTCCAGACAACATGTGGGCACTGTGCCGTCTTTAGGAATAGTTTCTATAAGAATAGCACCATTTGTACGGATAAATGTATTGTGCAGCCTGGAGCGATATCGCACCAAATCTTCTCGTTGAGGTACAGTACGGCGGCTATCTCTTTGTGGCGGATAGAGCCGCCCATCATCCCGGTATCTGGCAGGGTCGTTCGACACGCCTGAAAACTCGTCCTCCACTGCGTCGAGCATATCACTCAGGAGCCGGAGCGCTTCATCATGAGAGCTTGCAGGCGGACTTGCGCTTAACCTTTCTAAAAATATGGCAAACCGCCGCAGCCGATCCAGCATAAGTTTTACTTTATCATATATTATTCAAAGGCATAATAGTGAAAACACCTTAGCAGACTGGTAAATATCATATCATTCTATCGGTTTATGTTACCTCAAAAACCCATATAAACGACAGCGAACCACTCGTGGCGATTCTCATCAAATCCTGTTTCGCCGTTGTGCTTGGGACACTGCTCGGGCTTGCGCTGACCTATTTATCGCTTGAGCGCGGCTTCAGCTTCGATGCCGTTCGCGCCGGACCTTGGACCGGATGGCCAAAGGCTGGCTCTGCAGACATCGATCCCTATGCCAGAGCGCTTTTGGCACGGACGGGCGCTATTCCTTTGGGAACAGGCGAAGGCATCAGCTTCGTCGCGCGCGCAGATAGCGACGGCGCCGCGCTCGATCCCAGATGCGATTATCTCCTCAAAGGCCCCATGCCGCCCGCGCGCTTTTGGACGGTCTCGGTCTTTTTGCAAAGTGGCGACTTGATCGAAAATCCAGCCAAGCGCTACGGATTCACATCGGCTGAGATTTTGCGCAGCGATGAGACCCCGGTGGAAGTCGCGCTCGCTGCCACGGCACACCCGGGCAATTGGCTCCCCACCGCCTCCAACTTACCCTTCGTCGTCGTGCTGCGCCTCTATGATTCCGTCCTCAGCGCGACAGCGGCATCTCTTGATGGGTCGGTGATGCCAAAGCTCCTCAGAGGCACCTGCCGATGACATTGCTCACCAACGCCAAAAACCTGTCTTTGAAACTGACTTGGCTTGACCGGATTTTAGCCGCCCTGCTTTGGCTAACGGCGATTGTCTTCGTGGCAGGGCTCGTCCATATTGTTTCGATCTTCGCGCTCCCGGAACTCGCCCAGAAAGACGCATTTTCGCGGCTGTCAGCTTTGGCGAAACCTGGGCAACTCTCTTTATTGCCGCCGCCTGTGCCCGGCCGGGAATATGCGCCCTTTGAAGACCCGGCCTTAGTGCAAGCCGTCTGCCTTTATGATCTCGATTTCGGGCCTTTGGAGCTTTCAGCCGATATTCCCAGCGACGGATTTTTGAGCTTTTCTTTTCGCACCCGGACAGGCCGCGTTTTTTATTCGATGACGGACAAGGCAGCCTCGCAGGGAAAACTCGACGTGATCGTCCTCACCGCGAAACAGCTTGAGACAGTTGAGGCTGGCGATGACGAGGGGGAGCTGCCGCAGGAGTTACGCCTCACAGCACCTGAGCTCAAAGGGTTTATTCTGATTAATGCGCTGGTCGCGTTCCCCAGCGAAAGGGCAAATATAGAAGCCCTAGTCAAAGCCATGAGCTGCGAGACCAGCGAAGAACCGGCGAAATAGATGGCGGCGATGCTGCTCTCTTCGGATTCGAAGTTTTAGAGCATATTCCGCAAAAGTGTACGCGGTTTTGCGATGAGAACATGCTCTCACTTTTTGAATGGAGAGCGAATTCTTATCGCTTGGGTGATTCCACCCAAGCAGAAAGCGCTCTAAGAGACCTTCTCTGTTTCCGTTCTTTCACGCCGCCGTGGTGAACGACGCGACGGCCGCTTTGGGCGTTCGGCGGGCTCATCCATCCGGATATAGCGC
>Ga0116226_10002810_pt1 | contig 15257 bp, 14 predicted proteins | sample S1TSphfallax_FD_89692 | JGI IMG/M metagenome (GOLD analysis project Ga0116226, IMG submission 89692) | Host-associated microbial communities from peat moss isolated from Minnesota, USA - S1T2_Fa - Sphagnum fallax MG | ecosystem: Host-associated > Plants > Peat moss > Unclassified | place: USA...
ATACGGTGGCGGCCTTCGGCAAGGTCGACGTGTTGGCCAGCAATGCCGGCATCTGCCCGTTCCACGCCTTTCTCGATATGCCGCCGTCCGTGCTTGAGCGCACCGTCGGCGTCAATCTGAACGGCGCATTCTATGTGACGCAGGCGGTCGCCCGGCAGATGCGCGAACAAGGCACGGGTGGCGCGATCGTTGCCACCAGTTCGATCAGCGCCTTGGTCGGCGGCGGCATGCAGACACATTACACGCCGACCAAGGCCGGCGTGCACTCGTTGATGCAGTCATGCGCCGTCGCATTGGGGCCTTACGGTATCCGTTGCAACTCGGTGATGCCCGGCACCATTGCAACCGATCTGAATGCGGAAGATCTGGCCGATGTCGAGAAGCGGGCCTATTTCGAGAAGCGCATCCCTCTGGGCAGACTGGGCGCACCGGAGGATGTCGCGGACTGCGTGGTGTTTCTGGCCTCGGACCGCGCGCGTTATGTGACGGGCGCGGCCTTGCTGGTCGACGGCGGCCTATTCGTCAATCTGCAGTGAAGGCGGCCAGTGGCGGCACGGACGCGATATCACCGGGGGCGTGAGTGGGGGTGGCGGACGCCGGCTTGATGGGCTGGGAAAAGCGGCGCAGCAAGCTGACGAAATGTTCGGCAGGCTCCGCCAGCGCTTCGCCCTTGCGCGTCAGCAGACCGAAGCCCGGCAGGCTTTTGCCGATTTCCAGCGGGAGCGCGACCAGCAGTTTGCCGCGCAGGTGGTCGCGCACCACCGACTCCGGCAGCATCGCGATGGCGTCGTACTTTTCCAGCAATTGCAGGGTGGCGAAGATCGAGGCGCATTCGGTCAGATTGACGGGGGTAGCCAGACCGGCGCGTGCCAGTTCTTCTTCGAACAAGACGCGCGCGGGGCTGGAGATCGGTTGCGCGACCCAGGGCCAGGCCATCAGTTCGGCCAGCGTGACATGGGCTTGTTGCGCCAGCGGGTGCTGGGTGCGCACCACCAGCAACAAGGTTTCGCGGGCCAGCGGCTCGAAGCTGAATTCGTTATGTTGCAGCGGGTTGGTCAGACGCCCGAGCGCGAGATCGACCTCGCGACGATGCAGCAGTTGCACCACCTGATCGCTGGTCTCGCCCAACACGCGCACGTGTAGCAGAGGGCGTTCGGTTTTCAGCGTGGCCACGGCCAGCGCGAGCAGATCGGGGGCGGCACCCATGATGGCGCCCACGGTCAGTTGGCCGTGACCACCGCGGCGCTTGACGTCGAGATCTTCAGCGAAGCGCGTCAGCTCGGCCAGGGCGCGGCGTGCATAAGCGAGAGTGACGACGCCCAGCGAGGTCGGTTGCATGCCGCGTGCATTGCGTTCGAACAGCAGAAAGCCGAAAGCCTGTTCGATGTCGCTGAGCATGCGGCTCGCGCTGGGTTGGGCCACATTGATGGCATCGGCTGCCTGATGCACATTGCGCGCATCGTCGAGCGCAACGAGCAGGGCCAGATGCTTGAATTTAAGCCGGTTGACGAGCGCGATGGCGGCAGTCTGATGGTTCATGGGCCCCTGCGATTCGGTTTATGGATCGCCTAATCCCAACAACGGATTGGTTTGCTATCGATGCACGAATTATAGTCGCTTCAAGATGATCGCCAAGCGGCAAACGCGGGCGGCAAAAAAGATAAAAACGAAACAGGATGGAGACACGCCTCATGGAGACGATTGCGTTTCGCATGCAGCTCAACCCCGGGCAGCAGGAAGAGTATCAGCGTCGCCATCGCGAGATCTGGCCGACCCTGGTGGACACCTTGCGTGCCGCCGGCATCAGCGATTACTCGATTTTTCTCGACCAGACAGACGGCCATCTGTTCGCGGTACTCAAACGCCGACCCGATCACACCATGGATCAACTGGTACACGCCGACGTGATGCGCAAATGGTGGGATTACATGGCTGACATCATGCACACCGACGCGGATGGTATTCCGGTGCAGCAGTCGCTGGTTCGTTTGTTTTATCTGCCTTGATTGATCCCGATGGATCTAGTTTGATGCCGGAGCGCACCCGATGCAAGTTGTCGACCCGCATGTCCATTTCTGGAATATCGATACCCATCACTATCCGTGGCTGGCGAATCCGGCGACGTCCTTTGTCGGCGATGCACGCCTGCTCAAACATAACTATCTGCCGGCCGATCTGTTGCGCGAAGCCGGTGAGATTGAAGTCCTGAAGGTGGTGCATGTCGAAGCGAATCACGATCCGGCCGACCCGGTCGAGGAAACGCGCTGGCTGCAAGGATTGGCCGATGCGGCGCGAGAACAGCCAGGCAGCGGCCCGGCTTTGCCCGATGGCATTGTGGCCGCAGCCGATCTGAGCCGTGCCGATGCACTCGAGACGCTGGCTGCCCACGCCAAATTCGCAAACACACGCGGCATCCGGCAAATCTTGAATGTGCATGCGAACCCGCTATACGACTATGTCGGGCGGCACTATATGCGCGATGAAACCTGGCGCAGCAACTTCGCTCAGCTCGAGCGTTTGGGCTTGTCGTTCGATCTGCAGTTGTATCCCTCGCAGATGGCCGATGCCGCGGCATTGGCGCGTGCGCATCCCAATCTGCCATTGATCGTCAATCACACCGGCATGTTTGTCGACCGCCAGAGTGTTGCGGGCTTTCGTGCCTGGCGGGATGGATTGCGTGCGCTGGCGGCCTGTCCCAATGTGTCGATCAAGATCAGCGGACTCGCCATGTTCGATCATGCCTGGACGGTCGAGAGCTTCCGCCCCTATGTCTTGCAAACCATAGACAGCTTTGGCGTGGAGCGCGCCATGTTCGCTTCCAACTTCCCGGTCGATCGTCTGTTCGGCTCGTATGGCGCTTTATGGCAAGCCTATGCCGAGATCGTCGCGGGTGCCAGCGAGAGCGAACGCGCCGCGCTGTTTCGCCGCAATGCGGAGCGGATATACCGAATCTGATCGCGCACAGACGCCGACACATTGACCTATCGGCACCGCGATACAACACAACAGCATGATCCACGGAGACAGGTTTGGAAACCAGTTTGGAAACCGATGCGTTGGCCGCCGCTGTACCCAGACTTGAACTGCGCCACGCGAGCAAGTCCTTTGGCCGGGTACGGGCTTTGATCGACGGCAATCTGATCTTGCGCCCCGGGCAAGTGCACGCGCTATTGGGCGAAAACGGCGCGGGCAAATCGACGCTGGTGAAGATACTGGCCGGCGTCCATCAGCCCGACGGCGGCGAATTATGGATCGAGGGCGTCGAGCGCAAGCTGGCGAATCCGGCGCAGGCGCGCGATGCGGGTATTGCCGTGATCTATCAGGAACCGACGCTGTTTTTTGATTTGTCGATTGCCGAGAATATCTTTATGGGCCGGCAACCGGTTGATCGTTTGGGGCGTATCGATTTCGCGCGTATGCACAGCGATGTACGCGCTTTATTGCTGGCCCTGGGTGTCGATCTGCAGGCCGAGCAAAAGGTGCGCGGTTTGTCGATTGCCGATCAGCAGGTGATCGAGATTGCCAAGGCGCTCTCCTTGAATGCGAATGTGCTGATCATGGACGAGCCGACCGCAGCCTTGTCGGCGCCCGAGGTCGAGCGGCTGTTTTCCATCGTGCGCAAGCTGCGCGAGCGCGAGGTGGCGATACTTTTTATCACGCATCGTCTGGAGGAAGTGTTTGCGCTGACGCAGCACGTGACGGTGATGCGCGACGGCGCCAAAGTCTTCGACGCGCCGACTGCCGAACTGGATACCGATGCCATCGTCGCCAAAATGGTCGGGCGCGATCTAAAGCATTTTTATCCCAAGGCGGAGGTGGCCCCGGGGCAGGTCATGTTGGCGGTGCGCGGCCTGACGCGCGTGGGGGTCTTCAAGAATGTCAGTTTCGACGTGCGTGCAGGCGAGATCGTCGCACTGGCCGGTTTGGTCGGGGCGGGACGCAGTGAGGTCGCGCGTGCCATTTTCGGTATCGATGCGCTGGATGCCGGCGAGATCCTGATCGACGGCGCACGTTTGCCATTGGGTCGTCCCGCTGCAGCCGTGGGGGCAGGCTTGGCCTTGGTGCCCGAGGATCGACGCCAGCAAGGACTGGCACTGGAATTGAGTATTGCGCGTAATGCATCGCTGACGATGCTGGGTCGTCTGACCCGTTTCGGCTTGATTTCTCACGGCAGTGAACTCAGGCTGGCCAACCATTGGGGCCGGCGCCTGCATCTGAAGGCCGGCGATCTCGACGCGGCGGTCGGCACCCTGTCGGGCGGCAATCAACAAAAGGTGGTGCTGGGCAAATGGCTGGCCACCGAGCCCAAGGTATTGATCATCGATGAGCCGACACGCGGCATTGATGTCGGCGCCAAGGCCGAGGTCTACGGCGCGCTGGCCGATCTGGTGCGCGATGGCATGGCGGTCTTGATGATTTCGAGCGAGCTGCCGGAAGTTCTGGGCATGGCGGATCGCGTGCTGGTGATGCATGAAGGGCGCATCAGTGCCGATATCGCGCGCGCCGAGGCGACGCAGGAACGCATCATGGCCGCGGCATTGGGGCAATCCGCGAGTGCGTGTTCCGGGATGGCCGCAGGCGAGGCGCCGACGCTGATGGAGTATTCCGCATGAGCCGCCACAGCACCACCCATACCCCCTTGCCTGGCGTAACCACAGCGCAGGGTCCGCTGAATCTCGGCGCCTGGGGCGCCGCGATTGTCCGCAGTCGCGAAACCACCTTGTTTTTGGTGTTGCTCTTGCTGATCGGCGGCACTGCGCTGGCGCGGCCGCAGTTTATCAATCTGCAGAATCTGCGCGACGTCCTGCTCAATGTCTCCATCATCAGCTTGCTGACCGCAGGAATGACGGTGGTCATTCTGATGCGCCATATCGATCTGTCGGTCGGCTCCACCGTAGGCGTCAGTGCTTATACGGTCGGCAGTCTATATGTGGCGTTCCCGCATATGCCTGTGTTGGTGGCATTGGCGGCCGGCGTCGCGATCGGTCTGGTGGCGGGCGGCATCAATGCGCTGCTGGTGGCGGTCGGTCGTGTGCCCTCGCTGGTGGCAACCCTCTCCACGCTGTATATCTTTCGCGGCGCCGACTATGCCTGGGTGCATGGCGGGCAAGTCAATGCAACCAGTCTGCCGGAGGCTTTCTCGGGACTTGCGACCGGACTGATAGGCGGTATACCCAACCTGGCCCTGATCGCCGGCGCACTGTTGCTCGGGCTCTCGTACTACCTCAAGCACTATCGCGCCGGCCGCGAATACTATGCGATCGGCTCGAACCCGGAAGCGGCCCGGCTGGCCGGGATCAACGTCGAGCGGCGCGTGATCACCGGCTTTTTGATCTCGGGTGCCATCGCGGGCTTCGCGGGTGCTCTGTGGCTGGCGCGCTTCGGCACGGTCGACGCCAGTACGGCCAAGGGCATCGAGTTGCAGGTGGTGGCAGCGGCCGTGGTCGGCAGTGTGGCCATTACCGGTGGTGTCGGCACCATACTCGGCGCTGCACTGGGGGCGCTGGTGCTGGGCGTGATCAGTATCGCGCTGGTGGTGTTGCATGTGTCGCCGTTCTGGGAGCAGGCGATACAGGGTGCCTTGATTGTGGTCGCGATTGCGGCCGATACGCTGCTGGCGCGCTCGGTCGCCAAACGCATGATGAGGAAACGGGATCATGGCTAAACCTGATTCGACATGGTTGACACGCAAGGCGGCGATCCCGCTCAACTGGGAAGTGCTGCTCGTGATTGTGCTGATCGCCGCGATGGTGGTGGGCCGGGTGCTGTCCCCCGTGTTTCTCAGTCCTTCCAATCTGGGCAATGTGCTGGCCGATTTGACGGAAGTCTCGCTGATGGCGCTGCCGATGACCTTGATCATCGTGGCCGCCGAGATCGACCTATCGGTAGCCTCGGTGTTGGGTGCGGCCAGCGCCTTGATGGGCACGCTCTGGCATCTGGGATTGCCCATGCCTTGGGTGATGGTGCTGGTGGTACTGGGCGGTGCCTGCGCCGGTTTGCTGAACGGCCTGGTCATCGTCAAGCTCAATCTGCCGTCGCTGGCGGTCACGATAGGCACGCTTGCCCTGTTTCGCGGCCTGGCCTATGTGCTGCTGGGCGATCAGGCGATCGCCGATTTCCCGCCGGCCTACACCTTGTTCGGCATGGATAACCTGGGTCAGACCTGGATTCCGCTGCCGTTCGTGATCGTCATCATCGGTGCCGTGGTGTTTACCTTGCTGCTGCATGCTACCGCCTTTGGTCGCAGTCTGTATGCGATCGGTGCGAATCCGGCGGCCGCGGCGTTTTCCGGCATCCAGGTGCAGAAGATCAAACTGCAGTTGTTCGTGTTGTCGGGCGCCATGAGCGCATTGGCTGGCATTGTGTACACGCTGCGCTTTACCAGTGCGCGCGGCGACAACGGCGAGGGTTTCGAGCTTTCGGTGATCGCCGCCGTGCTGTTCGGCGGCGTCAGCATATTCGGCGGGCGCGGCTCCATGTATGGCGTGTTGTTGTCGTTGTTGATCGTCGGCGTAGTGAAAAATGGCCTGATCCTGGTGGACGTATCGAGCGAAACGCTGACGATTGTTACCGGGGTTTTGCTGTTGGCGTCGGTACTGATGCCGAATCTGGCGGCGCGCTGGCGCGCCATGCGGGACCGGCGCGCGCTGGCCAAAACTGCATGAGCGTGGGCGGGCCGCGGGTAGTCAGGGTAGTCGGAGTGAGATGGGCAGTCTGAAGTCTGAAGGTGCTGCAACCAGTGCGGACCCAGGTCCGATAAATCATAAAGGAGACACAGATGTATAGACCATTGCGGTATGTCGGCACGGCGCTGTTATATGCCTTGCTGCTCGGGGTGGGCACCAGCGCAGGTGCCGCCGACCTCAAACCCGGGCTGAAGATCGCCTTCGTGCCCAAGCAGATCAACAATCCCTACGAGGTCATCGCCGACAACGGTGGTCTGGCGGCGATCAAGGAAATTCAGGGCGAAGGCAAGGTCGTCGGACCCTCGGACGCCGGTGCCTCGTCACAGGTGCAATATATCAACACCCTGACCACGCAACACCAGGACGCCATCGTGATCGCCGCCAATGATCCGAATGCGGTTGTGCCCTATCTGAAGCGGGCGATGGCAGCGGGTATCAAGGTCGTTACCTTCGACTCCGATACGGCCCCGGATGGCCGTCAAATCTTCGTCAACCAGGCCAATGCCGAAGGCATAGGGCGCGGCCAGATTCAGTTGCTGGCCAAGCTGACGGGCGGCGAGGGCGAGTTCGCGATTCTGTCGGCGACGCCGAACGCGACCAATCAGAACACCTGGATCAAATGGATGCAGGAGGAACTGAAAAAGCCCGAGTACGCCAAGCTGAAGCTGGTCAAGATCGCCTATGGCGACGACGATGACCAGAAGTCCTTTGTCGAAACGCAAGGTTTGCTGCAGGCCTACCCGAATCTAAAGGCCATCGTGGCGCCGACCTCGGTCGGGATTGCGGCGGCGGCGCGCTATATTTCTTCTTCGTCAAGCAAGGGCAAGGTCGCTGTGACAGGACTGGGCACCCCGAATCAGATGCGCGCGTTCGTCAAGAACGGCACGGTACAGGCCTTCCAACTGTGGGATCCGGGTCAGTTGGGTTACCTGGCGGCTTACGCTGCGGCGAATCTGGCGTCGGGCAAGATCACCGGTAAGGAAGGCGAAAGCTTCGACGCCGGCAAGCTGGGCAAACGCACCATAGGCAAGGATGGCGAGGTGATACTCGGACCGCCGACCACCTTCGACGCGTCGAATATCGACAACTTCAACTTCTGATGGCGTAACGCATAAGCTGGTCCAGCTTGTATCCTGGTACCGCGCGCAGCCGATACGCATGGGCGGCTGCGCGCGGTGGCCGGGACTGGCGATTTGATGAGCCGTGCTGATGCAGGGTGGTTTGGCGCCCTAGGCGGTCCATTCGGCCCACAACAGCATCAGAACCGTCATCAGCGCCGGGCCGACGAACAAACCGAGCAGGCCGAAGGTTTCGGCACCCCCCAATATCCCGAACAGCACCAGCAGAAATGGCAGGCGCGTGGCGCCGCCTATCAGTACCGGGCGCACGAAATGCTCGGCCGTAAATACCACCAGCGAGCCGAACACCAGTACCGCGATCGCGGCGGCATCGGAACCTTGCACCAGTAACCAGAGCGCTGCGCCGACAAACGGAATCGGCGCGCAGAATGGCACCATCGCGGCCACTGCCGTCAACATGCCGAGCAGGGCGGCATGAGGCACACCGGCAATCAGGTAGGCCAGGCCCAGCAAAGCGCCTTCGCCTATCCCTACCGCGACCAGGCCGGTGACCGTGCCGCGTACCGAGGCCACCATGCGCAGGCCAAGCTGGGTGCCGCCACTGCCAAACGCGCGCATCGCGCCATGTAATAGGCGCTCACTCAGCAGGGGGCCGGTACGGAAGATAAAGAAGAGGGTGAGCAGCGTAAAGCCGAAATGCAGCGTGGCGCGCGCGGTGCGCATGCCGATATCGCGCGTCGCTTCCATGACCGAATTGCTATGCAGTACCTTCAGCACCGGTGACAGATCGAAAGAACCGGCCAGATTGGCCTGCCACCAGGCGCTGGCGCTGGCGCCGATCAGCGGCAGATGCTGCAGCATAGCGGGCATGGGCAAGCCATGTTGTTGTATCTGCCGGTACCAGTCGATCAGGTCGTGAGCTTCGACAATGGCCTGGCTGACCGTCACGATCAGGGGCAGCACAAACAGCAGACCGACCGCCAGCGTGAGCACCGAGGCGATCGCGATATCGTTCCCGAACACGCCCTGCAGGCGCGACATGCGGCAGCGCAACGGCCACAGCGCGATGGCGATGACACAAGCCCACACCACGGCAGGAATGAAATCGCGCAGGACCCATAATGCCAGCAGCGTCAGCAGCAGATACAGCACACCCAGTGCGCGGCGCTGCAAAGGGGCGGTAGGGACGCTCGGAGGAGCGTTAGGGGTCGGTGTTGGCGGTTTTGTTGAGGAACGAATAGTCATGGAGTGTGGCGGTGGCGTTGCGCAAGGCGCCGGCCGCGCGCAGCGCAGCCTGATTGACGCCACGCGCGGGTTCGCAGCTTTCCTGCATCTTACCTCCATCCCTGGCTGAACAATATAGCCGCGTCGCGCATATCTCCGTGTAAGCGATGGTAGCGCAGCCTCGTTTCAGCCTCGCGCCCGGACTCGGCTAAAATAGCGCAGCGCGACAACTGGCGACCGGCGCGGGCTGCCCACAGCCCTGCAGGGCCGCCAACACCAGGTCGCGTGGGCTATCCAGATCCGGGATCGTTCCCAGCGCCGGACGCCGGCATAACCGGCCGCTCCGGCCGCATGTCTTTAACCAGGAGTTTGTGTGAAAAAAATCGTTTTGGCAGCGCTGCTGGCCGTGGCATACCAGACTGCCTTCGCAGACGACGCCGCCAGCAAGAATGTGGTCTATGACATCACCTTCAGCCGCGACAGCAACGTGCTCCAGCACGAAACCTTGAACACCACGATAGGCGTGCCTGTTGTCAGCAAGATGTCGGTCGACCGCCCCGGCACCCTGTGCTCGCTGAAGGATGCGTCGGGCAATCCGGTCGAACTGAAAGTGCCGCTCAGCGATGAATCGTCGCTGACCGCGGTGCCGTCCGCGCTGAAAGATGGCCGGATCGAAACCGTGATCTATGCGCATATCGCGCTCGGCAAGCAAACGGGCGTGGCCAAGAGCGGCGATTGCTCGGTGACGACCGGCCAGGCACGCAGCATTTCCATCGTCGACTTCGCGCCCATGCACGAGACCGACACGCGTACCTACACCATGGGCGACGGCACGGTGATGGTGTTGAAGCTGGTCAAAGGCGGCGCGCCTAACGGCAACTAAGCGCAGACGCTGTGCGCCGCCGGCGCGCAGTGATCTGTGTGCGGCGCCAAGGCTGGGGACGTCCACGCGGGCGTCCCCAGGTCGGTGCTGTTTTAATCACGCCGCCGTTCCATCACCCCGTACCATCCCAAACCCTCATAGGTTTCATAGCCTGGTGTGCGCGCATAGGCATAGATGGCGTCGTCGGTGGCAAAAGTGCCGCTGATGTGTTGAGCGTGATGGCGGCTTATGCTGCTGCGATGTCGTTATATGTATGGCTGAAGTAGAAATTGCACAGCGAGCGGGAGGCGCTAGGGCGGCGCCTCCGCGTGCTTGTCGTGCTGGGATATGGGGGCGGCTAGGCGGCTTGCGCAGCCATCTCGGCACGCACCTGAGCGACAATCTCGAACGAGCGCACGCGCGCCGCGTGATCGAAAATCTGCGCGGCCACGATCAGTTCGTCGGCCTGAGTGCGTTGCATCACTTCGGCCAGACCGGCGCGCACCGTGGCCGGGCTGCCGACTACCGAAAACCCCAAGGCCTGTTCCAGCATCACGCGCTCGGCCGGCAGCATCTCGACCTGCTCAACCGGGGGTTGCAACTGGGTGGGCGTGCCGCGTCGCAGGTTCAGGAACTGCTGCTGCAGCGAGGTGAAGAGGCGCTGCGCTTCGGCATCGGTATCCGCCGCAAACACGTTGACACCGACCATCGCATAGGGTTTGCTCAGTTGCGCCGAAGGCTGGAAACGGGCGCGATACATCTCAAGCGCGGTAAACAGCATGTCGGGTGCGAAGTGCGAGGCAAAGGCGAAGGGGAGACCATAAGCACCCGCCAACTGAGCGCTATACAAACTGGAACCCAGCAGCCAGAGCGGTACATGCAAGCCGGCGCCGGGTACGGCGCGCAAACGTTGACCTGGCACCGCATCGGCAAACAGACGCTGCAATTCCAAGACGTCTTCGGGGAAGGCTTCGGCGCTGGCATGCAGGTCGCGCCGCATGGCGCGGGCGGTGGCCTGATCGGCGCCGGGCGCGCGTCCCAGGCCGAGGTCGATGCGCCCGGGAAACAGCGATGCCAATGTGCCGAATTGTTCGGCGATCACCAGCGGCGAGTGGTTGGGCAACATGATGCCGCCCGACCCGACCCGGATCGTTTGCGTGCCGGCCGCGACATGGCCGATCACGACTGCGGTCGCCGCGCTGGCGATGCCGGGCATATTGTGGTGCTCGGCCAGCCAATAGCGGTGATAGCCCAAGCGCTCGGCGTGCTGGGCGAGATCGCGTGAATGGTGCAAGGCGTCGGCGGCAGTGGCGCCTTGCGTAATCGGGGAAAGATCGAGTACGGAAAACGGAATCATGAGCAGGCTCAGACGTAAAGCCCGATTGTGCCCGAGTGTGGAAATTCCTGCCGAACACGCCTGAAGTGGGTCGAGTATCGCGCCGGCGCGACCACGCTAGCGCAGGCGCATCTTGACCCAGGTCTTGATCATGTCCTGATGGGTGGCCAACATGGATTTGATCACCACCCCTGAGCGAAAGCCTTCGCGCGACAACACGCTGCTCATGATCTCGGCATCGCCGGGGGCATCGTGCCAGACACTGCCGTTGGACGGATCCGGAATGCTGAGACGGAACTTCACGGTGCTGCCTAGCGGGTAGGCCACGTCACTGATAAAACCGAAGCCGACCTCGGAGATTTCCACCACGCGCGAGCGCTGTGGCGAGTGCGGCATATCCACAAAGCAGTGCCAATGCACATGGACGCGCGGATGCTGCCGGCGGTCTTGTTGGGAATCGAACTGGTTGGATGAAAAGATACTGTCTTGGCCCGGCGTGGACATGATGTTTCTTTGAAAATGGGGAACTGTGCATCGAGTCGCCACCGACCTTGCATAGCACTATTTTACGCGAAGGTCGGGTGCTGTGCCGCCAGGCCTCGAAATACAGCGGCTCACTTTTTAGAGGGGTGCCGGCGCCAAAAGACGCGAGAAGCTGGCCAGACTGGCCGCGCCTGCGAATCCCGCCCCCAATCCAAGCGCCAAGGCCGGCCCATGTGTCCCCGCCAGCGTGAAGCAGAGGGCGACCAGCGCCGCGCCCGTGGTCTGCCCCAGCAAGCGCGCGGTTGCCACAATGCCGCTGGCCCCGCCGCTACGCGAGGCCGGCGCGCTGCCCATGATGGCTTTCAGATTGGGAGCCTGGAAGAAACCAAAGCCTGCGCCGCAGATGGCCATGCGCCAGCCGATATCGAATATGCCCGGGTGGCTGGGCAGGGCAGCGAGCAAGGCCATGCCGACGGCCAGGGTGGATAAACCGATGCCGCCCAACACACCGGCCGAATAGCGATCCGACAAGCGTCCGGCTATCGGCCCCATGATGGCTACCACCACCGGCCAGGGCGTCATCAGAAAACCGGTTTCGACCTGGGAGCGGCCCAGCACCGACTCAAAATAAAACGGCAGCGAAACAAAAGCCAGACCCTGCGCCGCAAATGAGCAGATCGCGGTAATTGTCGAGAGGGCGAACATGGGCCGGCGGAACAGATCGATCGGCAGCATGGGCGCCGGATGACCGGCTTCGCGACGCAGCAGCAAGGCGAAACAGATCAGCGCCAGGGCCAGTTCGGGCAACACGTGAGCGGGGCTGGCGTTGTGCGCCGCTTCGCCCAAAGCCAGAATCAGGAAGCCGAAGCTGCCGGCATTGAATACGGCGACCAGGACATCGAAGCGACGCTGCGCACGCTTGGTGTGAGGCAAAGCGCGGCGCGCAATCAGGAGGGCGACGATACCGAGCGGGACATTGACGGCGAACAGTGCGGGCCAGCTGCTTAAGGACAGAATCAAGGACGCTATCGTGGGGCCGACCGCAAACGCTACCGCGACGATCAGCGAATTGAAGCCGAGTCCGCGGCCCAGCAGTCTGGATGGGTAAATAAAACGTAATAGCGCGGTATTGACGCTCATGATGGCGCTGGCGCCCAGACCCTGCAATACGCGCGCGGCGGCCAGGGTGGGCAGCGAGCTGGCCATGGCACAGGCCAGCGAGGCCAGCGTAAACAGCGCCAAGCCGCTCAGGTAGACGCGCCGATAACCGAGGATTTCGCCCAGTGCAGCCAGCGGCAGCAAGGTGGCGACCATGGCGAGTTGATAGGCGTTGACGACCCATACCGAGGCAGCGGGGCTGGCGCGCAGATCGATTGCAATCGAGGGCAGGGCGGTATTGGCAATGGCCGTGTCGAGTGTGGCCATGCCGACCGCGATCGCCAGCGCTGCGACGGCCCAGGCCCGTGCGCCATCGGGCAAGCCGTCCGGTTCCGCCGTGTGGGCGATGGCTTGGGCTTGGGTGGCGGACGGGGCGGCGGCGCTCATGCAGCGTATCTCCAATGCGGGCAGAGCCCAACCGGCAGGCCGGGCGATAGTCGAACCGCTTTGATCAAACGCCGACGACGGGGTGCTATGGTCTCCTGACAAACGTCACGTTGACCACCGGCCCGCCGCGCAGGACGCACCGTCCGGGGATGATTCGGGTGGGTTAACCCCTAAGCCGCAAGTCTAGCAGTGCTACCGATTTTCTGCTGACGATGGTCAAGGCGATGAGAGCCAGGCTGGCGTGAGGCACGCGGCCAGGTGACACTGGCTTCAACCCTGCCGCGTAAAGGGGTTTATGGAGTTTATGGGGTTTATGGGCCTTATGAGGTTTACGGGATTGATGGCGGGCGGGTGTCGCTAACGGACACCGGCTTAAGCGTCGCCGTCGATCTTGGCGTGGAGTTCGCGCGCGCTTTCGAGCAGACCCTCGTAGCCGGCGCGTGCATGTTCCGGCAGGTCCGGGTCGCCCACCAGCACGCCCAGGGTTTCGATGATGCTGTACAACAAACCCTTGGCCGCGCCTTGCGCAATGCCGCCCGTTCGCAACAACTGACCGACATGGCCGAGCGCGGCATCCATCTGTTCGGGGGCGGGCGCGGTGCGGGGTTGGCGGGAATCGGGAGTCGGTTGGGTCATACGTGGATACCTCATGAACGACGTTGAAAGGTGAGTGAAAGAAAACGCCGCATATGCCGATGTGGCACCGCCATATCGGCATACAGCAGCTTCATTTTGGACTGTTTTGCGCGCACTGTCTGCTATCCGGTGCGCCCATTGCGCGCCGCTTGATCATCGTCAATTCCGGGCCAGGCCGGGCACGCGATGATGCAGGCACCCGGCGCCCGCACCTGCAGTCCAGGCAGGCCGAGCGCGGGCGGTATGGCGCGGCTTGCGCTGCCGACAGTGCAAGTCAAGAACCCGGAGAAGACGCATGACGACGCGCAATCTCGATGCCTTGTTCGATCCGCCGGCCTGCGGCAGCGCTGCTGTCGATCCGGTGACCGCAGCGTCGTGTGCTGGCCTTTCGTGTAGTGGCCGTGTTTCGCAGCACAATCCAGACGCCAGGACCCAAGCCAGCCCTGCACCGACGTTGGCCTCGCTGCAGGGACCGGTGGCTGCCTGGCCGCAGGCCCTGTCTAAGCTGGGCGCAGCCGGCATACGCGCGGTGGTGCTCAATGCCCCCTCAGGCGCTTTGGCCGACGAGGCTAGCGCGCGCGCCGTGCGCGCGGCGACTCGGCCGCTGCTGCTGCGCATGTTGGGACCGGGCGACTGCGGTATCTTCGATCCGCGCTTGCCGCACGCCTTGGGGCCGGCATTGACCATGCCAGTCACTGCGGCCGGCATACCGCTACCGCTTGCCGGCGCTGCCGCCTGGGTCTCGCAAAGCGGCGCCGCGGCGCGCAGTGCGCTGGATTTTGCCCGCGCGCAACAGCTCGGGCTGTCGCATCTGGTGGCGTTGGGGGATGCGTTCGATGTCGACCTGGCGGATGTGATCGACTATCTGGCCTGCGACCCTAAGACCAAGGTGGTGTTGGTGGTGTTGAACCGGATCCGGTCGGCGCGCAAATGGATGTCCGCGCTGCGTGCCTGCGTGCGCAACAAGCCGGTGCTGGCCTGGTGCGAGCCGGCTGCTGGCGAGAACGGTCTGGCCTATGACGCGGCCCTGACGCGCGCCGGTGTGATACGCGTGCCGGATCTACCGGGTTTGCTGGATGCGTGGCGCGAATTGCAGTCGCCTCGGGTCGGCAGCAGCCCTATCCTGGCGCTGTATCGTGCTGAGCGTGAGCGCCTGACGCGAACCCCGCCATCGCTGCCGCTGCATCGCCAGGATTATGCCGACGCGCAGGACTGGTTGAAGCAGTTGCCGACGGCGGCGAGGCCGGTCAGGCTCAGCGACATGCAAGTTCAGCGCTTGCTGGCCGATTTCGAGATTGCGCAAGGGGATGTTGCCACGCAGGTCCCGGGCGCGCTAGTCGTGCGCTTGGCGATGCGCGACGATCCCGCCATCGGGCCGTTTCTGACCTTGCGCGCCGGGCAGGAAA
>Ga0116226_10002811_pt1 | contig 15256 bp, 17 predicted proteins | sample S1TSphfallax_FD_89692 | JGI IMG/M metagenome (GOLD analysis project Ga0116226, IMG submission 89692) | Host-associated microbial communities from peat moss isolated from Minnesota, USA - S1T2_Fa - Sphagnum fallax MG | ecosystem: Host-associated > Plants > Peat moss > Unclassified | place: USA...
CACGTGCATGGGTTGCGCGGCGAGGATCCAACCGAGCCGCCCGCGCGGCGCGGTTATGCTTACCCGCCCATCAGCCATGAGCCGCGCATTCAACAGCTGTTCGATGGACTGAAGGCCGAGGGCCATCATCCATTTCATTTGCCGGTTGGTGTGCTGCTCGATGAGAAGGACGGCGTGGCGTTACCGCACTCTCCGTGTATCCGGTGCAATGCCTTCGACGGGTATCCCTGTCTGACGAACGGCAAGGCCGATGCCCAGATCATCTGCGTGGATCCGGCGCTGCGCGCGCATCCGAACCTGACCCTCCTCACCGGCGCCTACGCGCGACGGCTCGACACCGATTCGGGCGGCCGGCGGATCAGCGGGGTCGAGGTGGTGCGCGACGGGCAACGGGTCTCATTCAACGCCGAGATCGTCGTCGTCGCCTGTGGGGCGTTATCGTCGGCGTTGCTGATGCTGCGGTCTGCCAGCGCTGATCATCCGCACGGGCTCGCGAATGCGTCTGGTCTGGTGGGCCGCAACTACATGCGGCACAACAACTCGGTGTTGATGGCCGTTTCACGAGTGCCGAATCCGACCCGGTTTCAAAAAACCTTGGGGTTGAACGACTTTTATTTCGGCGCCGATGACTGGCCCTATCCGCTCGGGCACATTCAAATGGTCGGCAAATCCGATGCCGTGCAAATTCGGGGCGAAGGGCTGCCCAGCTTCCTTCAGTGGTTTCCCGAGCGCCCGTTCGAATGGATTGCCGAGCATGCACTCGACTTTTGGCTGACCTCCGAGGATTTGCCGCGGCCCGAGAATCGGATTTTCTATGATGGCGACCGCGTACGGCTCGATCTCGAGCAGACCAACGTCGAGGCGCATGAGCGGTTGAAGGCCAAGTTGCGTCAGCTTTGCGACAAACTCGAATTATATCCGCACCTCTTTGACCGTTCCCTCTACCTCGGCCAGAACATCCCCATCGGCGGCACCGCCCATCAGGCCGGAACGCTGGTGTTCGGCACGGATCCTCGAACCTCCGTCCTCGACACGAATTGCAAGGCGCACGGCATCGACAACCTGTACGTGACCGACGCGAGCTTTTTCCCCTCGATCGGCGCTGTCAATCCGACCCTGACCATCATCGCGAATGCGCTCAGGGTGGGGGATCATCTGGTCGAGCGACTGGGGTAGCGACGACGAAGCGGCGCGGCATGGGCGGTGAGGGCCAGCGGCCAAACTTCGAATTCCAATACGCCCACGAGCGCGCGTCAATGATGCCGGCAGGAGCGCGCTCGAGCGCTTCGCGAAAGTCGGCGTCCGACACGTAGCGGCGCAAAACGCACATATCCTCGTGCGTGGCGTAGGTCATCGCATAGGCCATGAAACGAATGGGATCGGTAAGCGCCTCTGCCGGCGGCTCGAACCAAATGACTCGCCGGGCGATGGCCTCAGTTTCGGCATTGAGGGGAAGAGGCGTCATCACTTAAGAACGGGCAGGCGATCGAGATCAACATCACGAGCGGCCGTGGCTAACCGCTCTTTCAGGTCCTCCGGTAGCCGGTCGAGATTTCCGTCGCCGAAGTAGGACAGCGCTTTTAGGGTAATCTGTGGGTTGAATGAGGAACCGTAGATGGCCTTGGCGGCAGCGAGCGCTTGCGGTAGGTCGATCCCTGCGCTGATCAAGGCGTCGATATCGCGATAGTCCTTGGCTTCACCCCGTACTTGTACCACGGAGGCCTTGGTGCCGGCCAGATCGAGCAGGGACGCGACCCGTAGCCTGTTCGACGGAACGATATCGGGCTCTCGTAGCTGTGCCAGCGTAGGAACGCCAAAGAACGAGACTTGCACGGGTCCGCCACGTTCGATGATGGCGCTGAGTGTATTTCTGTCGCGCTGAATCACCCGGGCGTCCTTGAGAAAGCCGACCGATTCGTGGAATGTCAATGGATCGAGTTCACAGCGCCCAAAAAAGTCGAAGTCCACCGATTGCCGATGCCCGAGCCGCAGCGCAAGTGCCGTGCCTCCATAGAGCACGAAATCCGGTGAAATTTGGGCCAGCTCATCCCATAGGAGCCGTTGCGGCGGTGGCAGAATCTCGAGCCGCGGTGACGTGAACAGAGGCATGCCCCAATCTGCAACAGACTCATGCGACGCGCAAGCCGCCACTTTCTTGCCGGCGGACCAGGGTGGTGTAGCGGTTGGCACAATAGGAAGATGCCTATTACGATTCAGGTAACACGCTGTACCGCAGCGGGCAGAAGACGATGCAGACTGGGACGGCCGCGTTGGAGGCATAGGACTGGTGATATGAGGGCGCTCGTAACATGGTTGTTGGGACTTGTAATAGCCGCGACGGCTCTTGCTGCCGAGCCGCCGATCACGGCGACGATAACGCCGCAGGAAATCTCGCTGGGGGATGTCGCTCAGCTGACCATTACCGCATCGGGTGACGAGCTGCCCGCGGCGGGTCCGCCGGTCATTCCCGGGCTCGACTTCACGGCCGTGGGCCAGTCGCGGCGGGTCGAATACATCAATGGGGCGATGCATTCCTCGGCCTCGGTGACCTACCAGGTGGTGCCGCGTCAGGCGGGTACCTATGTGATCTCGGGTCTGGGACCGGGCATGGCGGCGCTGACATTGAAGGTCGATGCCGGTGCGGTGAACGGAACCGGGATGGGGGGGGCGAGCGCGGGATCGAGTCCCTTGCCGGCGGGTGCGACCCCAATGGCTGCCGACGGTGCCGCGTTCGTGCGTTTGCGGTTGCCGACCCATGAACTCTATGTAGGTCAGAGCGTGCCCGTGGATATCGAGGTGGGTACCCGGGATGGTGTCGTGGCCTCGCTCAATGGCACGCCGACCTTGAATGGCGACGCGTTCACGCTCGATAAACTCTCGCCACAACCGGACGGCCGCACCGAGGAGGTCATCGGCGGCAAGCCGTACACCGTGTTCACGTGGCATAGCGTGCTCGCCGCCGTCAAACCGGGCGTGCTGTCGCTGACCATGCAGACGCCTCTTACGGTGCGTGTGCAGACGCAGCGTCCGGGCGCGCAGTTCCTGGACGACTCGAATCTGGCGGACCTGTTCAACGATCCGGCCTTTCAGGGCTTCTTTGGCGGCAGCACGCAGAAGGACATTACCGTCTCGAGCCCGCCCGCGAATTTCACCGTACTCGAGTTACCGGCGCAGGGCAGACCGGCGGATTTCACGGGTGCCGTCGGTAAGTTCACGTTGAGCGCGGAGTTGTCGGACCATCACGTGACCGAAGGCGATCCGGTGACGTTGCGCATGCGGGTGAGCGGAGAGGGTAATTTCGACCGGGTCAACAGCCCCGTCTTGGGCTCGGTGGAGAACTGGAAAACCTATGAACCGACGCCAAAGTTCACCTCCTCGGACAACACGGATTATCGCGGTGACAAGAGTTTCGATGAGCCGTTGGTTGCGACCGCGCCAGGCAAGCAGACTCTGCCGCCGGTGTCGTTCAGTTACTTCGATCCGGACACGCGCCGCTATCAAACATTGCACTCTGAACCGCTGACGGTGGACGTGACGCCCGCACCCGCGGCGGCCGAACCCCGCTCCGAACAAACGGCCACAGCCACAGCCACGGCCACAGCGCCGGCCGCTGCGGCTGGCACGCAGGGCGACGCGCAGCCACGCGGCGGTCTGCGGCCCGATCACGCGCCGTCGGGCAGTTATGCCAATTCGATGCTGCCGTTGTACTACCAGCCGGCCTATCTCGCCGTGCCGACGCTGCTGATACTGGCTTTTCCGGGCGCCTGGTTTTGGCTTTGGCAGCGTGAACGACGCAAACAGCGCGCGGGCCACGGACCTGATCGGACCGTCACACCGGGCGTGTTGATGAGTCAGCTCGAACGGACCGCAGCGTCGGGTGATGCACCGGAATTCTTTCAAGCGGCCAAGAGCTGCGTGCAGCGTGCGCTCGCAACGCGCTGGCAGCTACCACTCGATGCGGTAAACCTGGCCACCGTGAATTCGCGGCTCGGTGCCGACAGCGAGGTTCGACGGTTCTTCGTCGTCGCCGACGAAGCGATCTATTCAGGCCGGCGTTTCGCACGCTCGGAGCTCGATAACTGGAAGGGCGTGGTGGTTCGAACGCTCAGCGAGGAGAGGACTTCATGAATCCGGGCATCAACGCGGCCAAGCTGCTGCTCGCCGTGGCCATGATCGGTGCGGGAATCGGCTGCGCTGCGGCGGCCGATCATTCCGCCGCCAGCCTCTACAACGCCGCAAATGCCTACGCCCGACAGGGTAATGTCGCGATGGCCGTGCTGTACTACGAACGGGCTCGGGTTCTCGCCCCTAACGACGCCGATGTCACGGCGAACCTCGAGCATGTGCGGGCCGCAGCGGGATTACCGACCCAGTCGGGCTCATGGCTCGAGAATCACGCCCGTCTCGGCAACCCGAACGTGCTGTTCTGGTGCGGCGTGGTCGGCATCGCGTTACTCGGTACGGGGGCGCTCACGCTGCGCTTCGGCCCGAGCCGCCGGCGAACGGGCTGGATCGTGGCAGCGATCGGAGGCTGCCTGAGCGTCGCCGCCAGTGTCGATTGCGTGTCGACGGCTCCTCTGTTGCACGAAGCGGTGATCGTGCAGGGAAGCCCGGCGCGGGTCTCGCCAGTCCCCGGCGGTGATGCACTGTTCACTCTGACCGCGGGTCAGGTGGTCTGGGTCACCGATGCCTATCAGAATTTCAAGCTGATCCGGACCGATGCCGGCCGTTCGGGGTGGGTGGCGGCGGCCGATGTGGTACCGGTGACTTAACGCCGCGCGTGGCATAGCGCACAGACCATGGGTTAGAGATGCCTCAGTCTCGCATTCTCCCATCCGGTGTCCTCGTATGAAAATCAATCCCGCGGACTACAGGCCCCGCCCGGGTCAACCGGTGGACCTCGCCCAATGGCCGACCACGGTCGCCAAGTTCCTCGAGTCGGATGCGAAATGTCAGAAGACCCTGAAAGAACATGTCGACGCGCTGATTGCCCGGCAGGAGATCCTCGCCGCCTCGGGCCGATATGCGGTTCTACTGATCCTCCAAGGAATGGATGCGGCCGGCAAGGACGGCACGATTCAGCACATCCTGTCGGGCGTCGATCCCCAGGGCTGCGAGGTCTTTGAATTCAAATCGCCGAGCACGGAGGAACTCAAGCATGACTTTCTCTGGCGCACGACCTGCCGCCTCCCGGAGCGAGGCCGAATCGGCATTTTCAATCGTTCTTATTATGAAGAAGTGCTCATCGTACGGGTTCATAGCTCGATCTTGGACGGCCAGAATCTTCCGCAAGACTGCCGAGATGACCGGCAATTCTGGCAGGATCGCTACCGTTCGATCAACGACCTCGAGAGGCATCTTTATAAGAATGGCACTCGGATCATCAAAATATTCTTGCATCTCTCCAAGGCGGAGCAGAAAAGGCGCTTCATCGCCCGAATCGAAGATCCCGCGAAGCGTTGGAAGTTCAGTTCAGCCGATATCCATGAGCGGGGCTACTGGCAGCAGTACGTGAAGGCTTACAGCGATGCCTTGTCGGCAACGAATACGCGCGCGGCACCGTGGTATATCGTACCAGCCGATCATAAGGAATCCTCGCGCTTGATCGTCTCGCAAATCGTTTTGAGTCGGGTCGCTGACCTCGCCATGTCCTATCCGCAGCCGAGCGCGAGTGCTCGGCTGCAGTTGAGGTCGATCGTGCGCCAGCTCAACCGGGAATAGGAAACGCGCATCATGCAGCTGCGCTGTCGGGCGGTGTCAACCAGTACTTATCGCGGCCGTAGTAATTATAGATGGCGGTCTCTGCATTGCGGTCAAAGACGGTGTCGGGATCATAAACCGGAGCGGCCTTGATGGTTTGGCGGTCGATCGACACGTCGACAAAAGATTCCACCCAACTGAGCTCTTTGATCCATTCCGGAGAAAGCAACACGCTATGCCCGAGCCACCAGTTGCTGGTGTTCACGATGAGGTAGCGAATCGACCAGGTAAGATCGTCCACCAAGAACCCTTGGACGTGGCCAATCTCGCCGTCGGTCGCACGGATGTGATAACCCTCGACCGCATTGCAACTGCGCAGATGGGGGTCACCCCAGTCGTCATCGGAAGGGGCCTTCAGATAGCCGCGATAGCCATCGTAGTCGCGGTTGCCAGCGCCGGCCCAACCGGTGCTCGGGTAATAATCGGCTCCCCACAGACTGGCTCCACCCCAATAGTAGGGATACCCGTAGTATCCGAGATAGCGTTTCTCGTATTGCCGGGAAACGGGTTTTTCGCTGTCGATGCTCGGGCTGTTCTTGATCTGCTCCTTCGTGACCATGGCGGGAAGCATATTCCCCGCCCAATCCGGTTGATGGAGCGAGTAGGGCGACACGAGCACTTCACGACCTCCAAGCCACGACCCGGTATCGACGACGAGGTAGCGTACGACCCAGGATTGATCGTCGAAATAGAAATTCTTTACTTTGCCGAACGTGCCATCAGTGGCACCGATGGCGAAGCCTTCCAAGCTCTTGACGCTGCGTAACATGATCTTCTCCGTGCGCCGGTTAAACCGGCAAAGTGTTCAGACGATTCGATGGAATCCAGACTACGGAGAATCCATGGCTTGTGTCTGTTCGCTGGGATACCGTTCGCTCAAAAGGCGGCCTGGTGTTCAAAATAGCGATTGCCCAGTGTGAGCAATGCATCGGTAGTCGGGGCGCTCATGGGTTCCGGGTCCAACACCCATGAACCGGTGGGTCGAGTGCGATCGAGGAAACGTTTCAAGGCATCCTTGGCATTGCCGGGTCCGGTGAGAATGGTTCTCCCCGCATGGTCCAAGGCTCCAAGGATCCGTTGAAAGAACTCCGTGTCGTCCGGAGGATTACCGCCCGCTTGCCAGCCTGTTCTCTGGTGATGCAGGCGTTGCAGCGAGATATGTGAATGGATGTCCACCTCAGAATCGGAGTCCCGGCCGAATCGATAGATTTTCGCCTCGCCATGGTCGACCCAAACCACCGCGTGATAAATGCTGCTCATAGTCACTGTCCTCGCGCAAAAAACGGATTGTGACCTTCGCTCGGGTTAGTCGGCTGTTCGCTGGCGCACAGACATGAACTGACGGTGACTGCGCGGCCGCCGAGTCGGCCTCATGTCATCAGTAATTGCCCGATCCGCAAGCACACCAAGCCGGCCGCGACGAACAGATAACCGCGCAGCACGACCAGCCAGGTGCGGTTCAGCAGGGTCAGTCGTGCGGGTGGTAGCTGTGCCAACGGCGGCATCCGCCAGTCCTCGCGCGTGGCTGGCGTCGGCGGTTGATCCGCGACGGTTGCCGCGGCGGCGTCCGCATGCCGAACGTTGCGCCGTTCCACATACAATGCCAGCAGCGTCACCAGCAGCGCGAGGACGCTGCCGCCGAGCAGCACCATCAGGATATGGGTGGCGCCGATGTGTGGAAAGAGCACTGACGCCGTCAGGATCACCGACAGCATGACGAGCACCGCGATGACGGCACCGGTGAACAAGTTGACCCGCCGGCTGTTTGCCCACGGACCTAACACGGCCTTGTCATTACAGAGCAACAGCAGAAACACGGTCGCACTCGGCAGCAATACGCCGGCCAGCGACTGCACGGCGTTGGTGAGCAGGCCCAAAGGCGCGCCCGGCGTGAGCACCACCGCCGCTGAGATCGCAATCAGCGCGCAGTAAGCGGCATAGAAGCCCTTGGCATCACCGGGTTTGCGGTGTAGGGAGTGATTCAAGGAGAGCACATCGCCGAGCGCATAGGCCGTGGATAAGGAAACGGCCGCCGCGCCGATGATGCAGGCATCGATCAATGCGACCGCGAAGAGCACGCCCGCCGTACGACCGGCATGCAGCGCGATCCCGGCGGCCACGGCACCGGCGTCCTTGAATTGACCGAACTGCGGCGTGCCGACGAAAGCTTGTGAGGTGAAGGCCATCATGGCCACTCCGCCGACGATGACGAGACCAATACCGAGCCAGAGGTCCACGCGCTCGTAGGGAATGAATCGCGGTGTGATGCGCTTGTCGATGACATAGCTTTGCTGGAAGAACAGCTGCCAAGGCGCCACGGTCGTGCCGACGATGGCAATGATGAGCAGCATGACCTCGGTCAACGGCGCATTCTTCGGAAAACCGGGGATCAGAAAATCATGGGCCACTTGATGAACCGAGGGATGCACCATGACCAGCACGGGTACCAGCAAGAGACTGCCGAATACCAGGGCGAGCGCGAATCGCTCGAAGCGCTGGAAGCTGCCGGTACCCGCCACACCCATGATGAGCAGCGCCGAGACCGCGATGCCCAAGACCCGGGGCACGCCGAGATGGTCAAATCCCAGCGTCAAACCGATGAACTCGGTGACGATGGTCAGGGCATTCAAGAGGAACAGATCGATGACGCTGAAGGCCCCCCAGAACCGGCCGAACCGCTGCAGGATCAAGCGTGCGTGGCCCACGCCCGTCACGGCGCCGAGCCTCAGCACCATTTCTTGGTTGACGTAGAGCACGGGTACCAGGAGCAGCAGGGTCCACAGAAGCGTCGTGCCATAGTTTTGGCCCGCCTGGGTATAGGTGCCAAAGGCGCCCGCATCGTTATCGCCGACCATCACGATCAAGCCCGGACCCAGCACCGCGAGCAGTGTCCGAACGCGATGGCGCCAGCCGTGGCGGCGGCCCGTGTCATCCTGGCGGATCGTGCCGAAACCGCCACGAATATCGCCGACATGGGCGGAGTCGAGTTGTGCCCCATCAGCGGCGGGCTTCGTCAGGAAGGGTGATGGCATGGCACAGGTTCCGGGTGAGTGAGGGTGGATCCGCCGGCGGCGCGAGGCGCGTGCGGAAAATACTCTACCGGGGTATAGTACGCAAGAGGAGATTGTTTCGATGACTCATGTGGCGAAGGAAAAAGTCAAGCTCCGCAACCGACTGAAGCGGATTCGTGGCCAGATCGAGGCGATCGAACGCGCGGTCGACGCCGACAACGAGTGCTCGGCCGTGCTTCAACAGGCCACCGCCTGCCGCGGCGCGCTCGATGGCTTCATCGCGGAGCTGATCGAAGACCATATCCGCGAACACATGGTCGATCCGGATGCGAGTCCGCAGTCCGCGGAGGCGGTCGCTGCCGAACAGTTGATCGAGGTCGTGCATCAGTATTTGAAGAAATAACCACGACCGGCCCCCGGTGGAGTCATGAATGCATTTCTCGTTTCCATCGCGTCGGTTGCCGTCGGAGAACTCGGCGACAAGACTCAGCTACTGGCCTTGATTCTGGCGACCCGGCTGCGCAGGCCGGTGCCGATCATCGCCGGGGTGTTCGTCGCGACGTTGGGAAATCACCTGATCGCCTGTTGGGTCGGAGAGTGGGTGGGTCATCTCATCACGCCGCACCTGCTGCGATGGGTGCTCGGCTCGTCCTTCTTGGCGGTGGCGGTGTGGGCATTGATACCCGACAAGCTCGATGAAGAGGTCGAGACACGCGGCGACTACGGTGTCTTCGCGTTCACGGTGGTCACGTTCTTCCTGGCGGAGATGGGCGACAAGACCCAGATCGTCGCGCTCGCCTTGGCGGCGAAATACGACTCGATCGTGGCGGTCGTTGCCGGCACGACCGTCGGCATGATGCTGGTCAACGTGCCCACCGTGCTCTTGGCGGAGCGTGCCACGCGCTGGATTCCGCTCGCGGCGGTACGGCTCACCGCCGCCTGCATCTATGCGCTGCTCGGTCTGTTGACGCTCACGGGGGTCGCGAGCCTCGGCGGGTGACGGATGTACTCCACCGAACAGACTTGGGAAAACGGCCTAACTAGACTCGATGTTCCCCGGTGCGGGGATTCAACGCTTGGAGTCGTCATGTTGCATCGTGTGAGCGAACTCGAAGACTACGAGATCACCGCGTCGGACGGTTTGATGGGTACGTCGAAGGATGTCTACTTCGACGATGGTGCGTGGGTGGTTCGTTATCTCATCATCGACACGGGCACCTGGCTGCCGGGCCGCAAGGTGCTGTTGTCGCCGCTATCCATCGGCCGGGTCGATCATGTGCGGCACGCCATTGCGGTTGCCTTGACGAGACTCGAGATCCGCAACGGCCCTGGCATCGATGCGGGAAAGCCTGTGTCCCGTCAGCACGAGATTCGCCATCTCGACTACTACAGTCATCCCTACTATTGGGGTGGATCGGGCTCAGCGGACGTCGGTGTGCAGCGGGAACGCGACGATGATCCGCACTTGCGCAGCTGCCATGAGGTGACCCAATACCACATGCATGCCAGCGACGGTGAGGTGGGCCGGGTGAAGGGCTTTCTGATCGACGAGCACGGTTGGATCATCCGATACTTGATCGTCAATACCAGTCACTGGTGGTTCGGCCATGAGGTGCTGATCGCTCCGGAGTGGATCGGCGAAGTGAGTTGGCCGAATCAGACGGTGACGACGGGCCTGACCCAGCAACAGATCCGCTTGGCGCCGCCCTACCAGCCGGGACTGCCGCTCGGGCGTGAACTCGAGGCGGGGCTTTATGCGCACTATGGAGAGACCGGTTACTGGGCGCCGGCCGCCGAACGCTGCGGGAGCAGCACCCTCAGGCAGTGACGTCCTCGCGCACGCGGCTCACGAGCTTGGCGATCTTCTGCTTGACGTCTGGCCGGACGATCCGATGTTCTGAATCTTCGATCTCATCGGCGGTGAACCAGTCACTGACACAGCTGCCATCGGCGGTTACCGTCAGCGAGGCGCCACTGGGACACGGCTCCGACGGATGCAAGTCGAACATCACGCAGTGATAGTCGATACCGATGCGTCGCAGGGCGTCGCGCGCCTCGGCCATGATTCGGGTCTTGCCGTGTTCGAATTGGATGATGGACATGCGATAGGTCTCCGCAGCTGTGACGTCACTCGACGTCGATGTAGGGTGCGCAACTTCCGTTCTGCGCCAGAATTTCGAACTTCGCGTGGCGACCCGCGTATTCGCAAATCAACAGTGGCGAACCCGGGACCCCACCTTTCACATGCGCGCCGATCAAGGTCGCGCGGGCGGAGGGAGCTGCGTTTAACGTCAATGCAAACAGGAGTCCCGTACAGAGCGCCAGTGTTTTCAAGTCAGTCTCTCCCGAGGGTAAGCGGGAGGTATTGTGCCGAGGGAGGCACCGGCGTCGTCGTTACGGAGGTCTCAGTTCAGGGCCAGAACGCGTGCCTGTTTCACTGTTTGAGCGGGTTCAATCGGGCAATGCGACGTAATGAGGAGAGGCCGTCATGCCAAGTCAAAAATTTGACTCGAGTTGGCCCGTGCGCGCAGCGGCGACGGGCCAATCGGAGGGGGCTTGCGCGAGCGCGAGTCGCTTCGCGCTGAACGGTTCAGCCTTCGGGACTGCCCTCGACCTGAATTTGCAGCGTGGTTCCCATCTTGAAGCCATAGGCATCGCCGTACGAGATGCCGAATTCGCTACGGTCGAACGAGGCCGATGCGTCGGCTCCGCAGACTTCTTTCTTCGTCATCGGACTCGGTTTGCAGAGGAACGAGTTGATGACGAGCTTCACCGGCTTGGTCACCCCGTGCAGGGTCAGCATGCCGTCGGCCTCGGTGGGCGTGGCGCCATTGAATTTCGTGAACTTACCGACGTAGGTGGCGGTGGGATATTTCGCCGCATCGAAGATGTCCGGCGATTTGGCATGTTCGTCCATCTTCGGAAAACCGAAATCGATCGAGGCGATGTTGACCGTCACTTCGATGGAACCGGTTTTCGCATCCTTGTCGTAGATGACCTTGCCCGTGGTGTCGGTGAACTTACCGCGCCACACCGACAGACCGCCCATGTGATCCGCGGCAAAGCTCGGATAGGTATGGTGTGGGTCGAGCACATAGGTGACGGGTGCCGCAAAGGTGGATGAGGTCGTAAGCGCAGCGATTGACGCCAATACAAAACGGTTCATAGACGCTCCTTGAGAAACAACAGCTATAATTCGGGGCAACTCGAGCCGGCAGCCGTCGCCTAAGCCGCCGTGCGTCGATCGCGCAAAGCATAGCCGATATGGGGTGGGTGGATGGAATTACTGACTGCGATCGATACTCGTTCGTCGGCCGCGCGCTTGACCTCGCCCGGCCCCACGCCGGCGCACCTGGCACGGATCCTCGATGCCGCCGCTCATGCGCCCGATCACGGCCGGCTGCGTCCGTGGGAGTTCATCGTGCTCGACGCTGACCTGCGAGACGGCTTCGCATCGGCGGCCGCCGCCGCCAAACGGGTCCGGCTGCCGAACATGACGGAGGATGAGTTCGCGGCCGAGCGTCAGAAGGTGCTGCGCTCGCCGACGATCATCGTCGCTGGCTGCCGGGTGCGGCGCGACCAAACCAGGATTCCCGAGATCGAGCAGGTCGTGGCGGTGGCCGCCGCCATCCAGAATCTGTTTCTCGCGGCGCACGACTTGGGTTACGGCGTGATGTGGAAGACCGGCGCGGCCGCCTATGATGCAGCCGTGAAGCGAGCGGTTGGCCTTGCCGAGGATGACCATATCGTCGGCATCATGCATGTGGGGACCGTGGATACCCGCGCAGCGAAACGGACTTGACCAGCGCCCACACCGGCATCCCGGGGCGTAGTTCGAGTTCCCGGGTGGCCGCACGGGTGATCCTCGCCATGACGCGTTCCATGCCGATATCGATGGTGACGAGGTCCGAGTCCGCCGCGTCGCTGTCGATACGGGCCAGCACACCCGCGAGCGCATTGCGCACGCTCAAGTGCTGCGGTGCGCGCGTCGACACGATGATGTCGCGCGCGAGAAGTTGAACCCGCAGCGGCGTGCCGACACTCAAGGGCCGGGTCCGTACGTTGAGCGTGCCATCGCCGACGCTCACTTGGCAGAGTTGGCTCGCGGTGTCGAAGCCCAAGACCCGTCCGTCGATGATGGCTCCAACCTGGTCCGGACCGACGATGGAGCGCAAACTGGGCTCGAGGCTCATCGTGCCCAAGTTACCCTGCGCGGTGACGCTGCCGCGCTCCATCAGGACGAGGTGGGTGGCCAAGCGCAGCACCTCATCGAAATCATGGGTGACGTAGACCATGGGCAGCGCCAATTCGTCGCGCAGCGTTTCCAGATAGGGCAGCACCTCCTCGCGCCGCGCCGCATCGAGCGCGGCCAGCGGCTCATCGAGCAGCAGCAGTCGCGGTTGGATCAGCAAGGCCCGGCCAATGGCGACCCGTTGGCGCTCGCCGCCGGACAGCTGGTGCGTGCGCCGATTCAGCAACGGCCCGATATCGAGCAATCGCAGCACGGCCTCGAGGGTGACATACGGTCTGCCGACCGCGCGGCGCTGCGCATACTCGAGATTGCCCCGTACCGATAAGTGGGGAAATAGGCGGGCGTCCTGAAATACGTAACCGATGCGACGCCGTTCGGTGGGCAGATGGATGCCCTTCGACGTATCCAATAGCACGACGTCATCGAGCACCACCCGACCCGTGTCGGCGTTTAGCAATCCGGCGATCAGATTGATGACGGTGCTCTTGCCGCAGCCGGAGCGGCCGAACAACGCCACCACCCCGGGGCCGGGTAGATCGAAGCGGACATCGAGCGCAAACCCGGCACGCTGCTTGCTCGCCGCCACCGACAACATCAGCGTCCCAATCGCCGGCGCAGCCGCCGAGCCAGCCATTCCGACAGCAACAGTCCGCCGAGGCCCAAGCTCACCGAGAGGGCTGCGAGGCGTGCCGCTGCCTGTTCGCCGCCCGGTTCCTGTAAAGCGGTGTAAAGCGCCAGTGGCAGCGTGCGCGTCTCACCCGGGATGTTGGACACGAAGGTGATGACCGCACCGAATTCGCCGAGCGCCGCGCAGAAAGCGGTCAAGACACCCGCGAGTATGCCGGGCAGCATCAGCGGCAGCGTGATGGTCGCAAACCGGTCCCAGCTCCCGGCTCCCAACGTGCGGGCCGCTTCCTCGAGACCCGGGTCCACGTTCTCGAGCGAGATGCGCATTGCCCGCACCATCAATGGAAAGGACATCACCGCGGTGGCCAACGCCGCGCCATCGCGGCTGAAAACCAGGTGGACGCCGAAGTCCCGGCCGAGCCATCCACCGATGATGCCGCGTGCGCCGAACACGACCAGCAATCCATAGCCCACCACCACGGGCGGCAGAACGAGCGGCAGGTGAATCACGGCATCCAACAAGGTCCGCCCTGCGAACCGTGTCCGGGTGAGCAGCCATGCAACCGCTATCGCGGGTCCGAGGCTGCAGCCAACGCTGCGGACGGCCACTGCCAAGCTCAAGCGCAGGGCCTCGATTTCGGCGGGATTCAGCCACATCGTCGTGATTCAGCCACGTCGTGCGCGCGGTGGACTACACAAGGGTGCAGGGCTTCATTCGTCAGGCAGTATACTGTCAGGCTGATCATTAAAGGATTGGAATAAATGCCCCATTATCGCGCCGTGGCGCAAGCGCCGGCGTCGACACCGGAGCGCATCGGTGTGTTGCTGGTCAACCTCGGGACCCCGGATTCACCCTCGTATTTCGCCGTTCAGCGTTATTTGCGCGAATTTCTCGGCGATCGGCGCGTCATCGATACCTCCCGGTTGATCTGGCTGCCGCTGCTATACGGTGTGATTCTGCCGTTTCGACCGATTCGTACGGTGCGAAACTACCGCAAGATCTGGATGCGCGGCGGCTCACCGTTGGCGGTGTACTCGAAACAGCTGACCGCCAAAGTGGCCGAGGTCTTGGAGGCCCGTCTGGGTGCCGATGTGCGCGTGGCTCTGGGCATGACTTATGGTAACCCCAGTGTGGCGAGCGCGGTCAAAGCGCTCGCCGAACAGCACGTCAAGCGCTTGTTGGTGATGCCGCTCTATCCGCAGTACTGCTCGTCGACCACGGGATCGGTGTTCGATCGGGCGAGCCAGGCATTGCAGCGTTGGCGCTGGTTGCCGGAAACGCGCTTCGTCAACGATTACCATGACGACACCGGCTACGTCGATGCATTGACCGCCCGAATCCGTGAGCATTGGGAGGCGGTCGGTGAGCGCTCCCATCTGCTGTTCTCGTATCACGGCATTCCGGCGGTGTATGTCAAAGAAGGTGATCCCTACCAAGCTCAGGCGGAGGCCACGACTCGCATGGTGGTGGCACGGCTGGGCCTGAAGGAAACCGAGTATTCGCACTGTTACCAGTCTCGCTTCGGCAACGTCGTGTGGCTGCAGCCGTATACCGAGGACACGTTGAAGCGGCTGGCCAAGCGCGGCTTGCGCAAGCTCACCATCG
>Ga0116226_10002812_pt1 | contig 15253 bp, 11 predicted proteins | sample S1TSphfallax_FD_89692 | JGI IMG/M metagenome (GOLD analysis project Ga0116226, IMG submission 89692) | Host-associated microbial communities from peat moss isolated from Minnesota, USA - S1T2_Fa - Sphagnum fallax MG | ecosystem: Host-associated > Plants > Peat moss > Unclassified | place: USA...
GCAACTTCCTCGCGGCAATGTCGCACAAGGAAGAAAACACCCGCCGGCGCTACGAACGCGTGCCGGGGCGCGAAGCTGGTGTAGGTCTACGTGTGCCGGGCCAGGCCGAAATGCGCGTGGCGATGGTCGATATTTCCCGCGGCGGCGTTGCGTTGCGGTGCAATTGGCAGGAAGCCAGCGGGGCAAGCGTCGAAGTTGTGCTCCCGGGCGCCTCTCATCCCGTGGCTGCCCGCGTGATCCGATCGGAGGCCGGCATACTCGCACTTGCCTTTGCCCAAAACGATTCCGTATTTGCCATCGTCGACGTGGCAATGGACCAGTTGGAGGCCAAAGCCGCCTGACAATCTCACGGACCGACGACTATAGGCATTCTGGCCGGTCAAAAAGTAAGCAAGAAGTTCTTTTTTGAAAAAAAGAACCAAAAAACTTTTGTTTTTTTTGTTTTCCGCGTTTCCGATATCTGTTTGGGCGGCTGATTATTTGCTGCCTGCTGTTTCGGGCAATGCAGCGACGAGCACTGCTAATGCGACACTTGCCGCAACGGCACTCTCCACGAACGCCGCGCCATAGCCGAAACGATCTACGATTTCGCCCGCCGCCAGACCGCTCAGCGAGGCGCCGATCCCCTGCATGGTGGCAACGGCGCCCTGGGCGACGTTGTAGCGCCCGGTGCCGCTTGTAACATCGGCGATGAGCAGGGGCGTGATGGCGCCGACTATACCGGCGCCAACGCCGTCGAGCAGTTGCACACCGATCAGCCACGCGGCGTTGTCGGAAGCCATGTAGAGCAGGGCACGGATCGGCAGAATGGCGAAGCCGATCAGCAATATCGGTTTGCGGCCGGCGCGGTCCGCGTAGTGGCCAACGGCCAGTGCGATGGGCAGCATAATGAGCTGCGCCGCTATGATGCAGGCGGACATCATTGCGGTGGCGAGATCCTTGTGGGTGGCTGCAAGTTTCTGGCCGACCAGGGGAAGCAACGGCGCATTGGCGAAATGGAACAGTAGTGCACAGATCGCAAATACCAGCAAAGCCTTGTTATGCAGCAGAACCTTGAAGCCCTCAGGGCTCGATGAAACCCGGGCGCTGTTCCCGTCGGCGCCACGGGCGCGCCCGTGATCGATGGCAGCAGCGGGAATACGGAGCGTGGCGAGGGTCGCCAGCGCTGCACAGGCCGGCACCAGCAGGAAAACGGCGCGCTGGGAGAACATCCAGCCGATGGCGCCGGCGGCGGCGGCAATGGCAACGTTGCCGGCGTGATCGAAGGCGGCATTCCGGCCTAGCCGCACGGCGAGCGCTTGCCGCACAACCAGGCCCAATGTGAGCGCGGAGACGGCGGGGCCGAATACGTCACCAACGATGGCGATGAGCGTATTGGCGATCATGACCGGCCAGAACTGCGGCAAAGCGAAAATCACCACGGCCCCCATCGCCAGCACACCGAGGGCGATGACGATCAGGGCGCGTTTGGCGCGCGTGGCGTCGATGACGGCGCCGATCGGCGTTTGCACGGTCAGGCCCAGCAGCCCGCCGATGGTGGTGACCACACCGACGGAGGATTGGCTCCAATGTTGTTGAGCGACGAGGAAGACGTTCAGATAGGGGCCGAGCGCGCCACGGACGTCCGCCAGCAGGAAATTCAGCGCGTCGAGCGACGCGGGAATGGTGCTGCGCGTTGCGCTGGCTGAGAACTCGGCCGCTTTGTCCATTCTTGATGAACGCTAGAAGGCGGCGATAAGTACAATGCCACCGGTCATGAGACCGGCGCCGATAGCGCGCGGCAGGTTCATCGGGTGCGGCTGCATGCCGAAGAGCCCGTAATGATCGATCGCGAGCGACATCAGGATATTCGCGGTGATGGTGAGGCCGGCGAACGGGCCCGCACCAACCTTGTTGACGAACACCAGGCCCGCGACGACGGCAAAGGCACCCGCAAGGCCGCCGAGCGGCGCCCACCACGGCATGGCGGCGATATGTGCCGTGTTCGGCAGAGGGCGCGGCCAGCAAGCGAACAGTATTGCGAGCAACATGACAATGGGCAGGAACGAAACGAGGCTCGCGAGCCATGGATTGAGCAGGGCACGGCGCAGCGCGCCATTCATGGGCGGCCCCCAGGCTTGCAATGCGCCGGCGATCAAAATGAGCGGATAGAGAAGAACCGCGGTCATGGCAGGAGTTTCCATAAGTGCGTGATGAATGGCGAAAAAAATTGGCCAGCCAGCAGGCCCCCGAGCGACAGAACGAGCGCCGGTGGCATGACGAGCAGGCCGAGTTTCAGGAATGTCCACGCACCCACGTAGTGGCCATCGCGGCGCAAGGCGGAAAGCCAGAGGATCGTCGCCAATGAGCCGGTGACCGAAAGATTGGGCCCGAGATCGACACCAACCAGAACGGCACCGGTGATTTGCGGCGAGACGTGCGCGGCTTGCACGGCGGTGCCGGCGATCAGGCCCGCGGGCAGGTTGTTCATCAGGTTGCAGGCCACAGCGAGCAGCCCGCCGGTGCCCAATGCGGTGACGATTTCGGAATGGCGAGCCGCCGCCTGCAGCGTTTGCGCGATCATGTCGATCAGGCCGGTTTTTTCGAGCGCTTGGACCAGCACGAACAGGCCTGCCACCAGCGGCAGCACGCCCCAGGAAATGCAGCGCAGCATTTGCCAGGGCGGCGTTCTCGTCGCGATCAGAACGCAGGAAGCGGTGAGCGCCCCCGCGAGCAAAGTCGGCAGGCCGAGTTGCCAATCCATGGCCGAAGCCGCCATCAGCGCGAGCGCAGTCGCGACGATGCCGCCAGCAGCCACCTTGCCGCCGGTGGTAAGCGGCGGTGTTTCGCCCTCCGTCCCGATCGCCTGGCGCAACGCCTTGCGGTGCACGATGCGCAGCACGACGAAACTGGCGACGATGGAGAGCAGCGACGGCAGGGCGAAGCGCTGCAGCCATTGCAGCAGCGGCGGCATGTGGGAACCGTAGATCACCAGATTGGCCGGGTTCGATATCGGCAGGGCGAACGAGGCCGCGTTGGCGATGAAGGCGCAAATCAACAGATACGGCAAAGGCTGTTCGGCCTTCACCGTGCGCGCCACGGCGGCGACCGCAGGCGTGAGCACCACGGCGGTAGCGTCGTTGGACAAAAATACCGTCACGATGGTACCGACCAGATAAATCAGGCCGAACAGGCGCCGCGCATTCCCGTTCGCGAGCCTGGCCGCCTTGGCCGCCAGCCAATCGAACAGCCCTTGCAGTCGGGCCAGTTCGGCGAGCAGCATCATGCCGATCAGAAAAAGATAGACGTCGGTGCCTTTTGCGACGCCGTGCAGCGCGTCGACCGGGGCCAGCAGACCGGCGCTAACCAGCAGGGCGGCGCCGGCAACGGCCCATACCGCTTCCGGCAATTTCCAGGGGCGCAAGATGACGCCGCCGGTGGCAGCCGCAGCGATGCCCCAGGTGGCCGCAACGGAACCTACCATGTCGCGCTCAACGCTTTCCGAGCGGGAAGGAAGCAGTTCTTTTTTGAAAAAAAGAACCCAAAAACTTTTATAGTCCGGGCGAGCTTTCCGCGGGGCGGGCGCCGGCTTTCTTCAAAATGAAGGATCTTGGCTATGCCGGCGCCAGCAGGCTTCTCAGCAGCCCATGGAGCTTGCCCGTATCGGTGAGGTCCCCGATCAGCACGGTGCGACCGCTGCCATGCAGCCCGATCAGAGTAGGGGTCACGATCACCCCGTCGGTGACAGCCCGCCGAGGCGCCGCGAATACATCCACCACCTCCAGGCCGAGCGCTTCGCGGCTGCCATCCACCCGATCGAGAGCAGCCGAGAGATTTTCCGCCGCGCGTGCAGAATTCGGCGTGGACCCTGCAATGTAGAGTCGCAGCTGGCATTTCTTAGCGGCATGAGCGCTCATGCCGGGCCATGCTCCCGTAGGTCAGAGCCGCGTTCGGCCGGCGGCAACCGCATATCGACGCGAAACCTGTGGGCTTCACGCTCGCGGTCCTGCCGCTCTGCCTCCAGAGTGGCAACAAGCTCGGCTTCGCGCCGCTTCCAGTCCAGTTCGCGCGTCGCCGCTTCCACCCGCGCCTGCAATTCCACGATTTCACGCTCTGCCTGCAGGCCGAAGCGCCGATGGCTCACATCCAGTTCCACCTGGCGGCGCCTCAACTCGGCTTCCTTCTGCTGCCTGGCGCTGCCCATCAGCACTTCGCCCTCGGCTGCATACACATCGCACAGATCGATCCCCGTGCTGCTCAGCAGCAATTCGCGCACCTGCCTGGAATGGCTGGTGCCACGCGATTTCACGATGGTGATCGCGCGATTCCGTTCGCCCTCACGCGCCACATAAGAGACGTGGATCCAGGTATCGGCAATGGTGGAAACGTGGCTCGCCGAAAGTTCCAACTCGCCGTCCACATGTTCCAGCAGCGACGTGCACAAAGCGGTGATCCCGCGCGATTTCGCCTGGTCGAGCACGCTTTCGCACACCATGGTAGCAAAATGATACTCGCCCTTCAGCAAGGCCGACATCGGATCGATCACCAGGCACGCGGGCGCATGTGTGCGGATCAGGTCGCGGATCGCCAGGAAATGCTCTTCAGGACTGCGCCCGCACGAGAATTGCGAAGCCATCACCAGCAGCCCCTGCTGCACGAAGGGGGCCAGGTCCAGCCCGATCGATCGCATGTTGCCGATGATCTGCGCGCCGCTCTCGTCGAAGCTGATGAACAGCACCTTGCCGCCGCGGGCGCAGGCGGCAGCCGTGAAAGCGGCGCACAGGCTGGTTTTGGAGGTGCCGGGGGCACCGGAAATCAGCACGCTGCTGCCCTTGATATAGCCACCGCCGAGCGAAGCATCCAGCCGATCGATGCCGGAGGATACACGGTCGGAAAATGTGGGGTAATCCAACCGATCGCTTCGCAGCCACACGATTTCGAACCCGGCGCCGGAGATCACGGCGGGCGCAGGGTTCGCTGCAAAATCCGATCCGCGGTATTTGGCAATCCGCACGGCGCGCGAGGATGTGGTTTCGGTCGCAGCCATTTCGAGCATGACGACGCAATCGGTCATGTATTGCAGCCGGGCGGACCAACGCTGGTCGCGCTCGCTCTGGCCGAAGGCTTTCGCAGTGAGCAGCACCGAGACATCCTGAACGACCGCCCATTCATCGAGCCGCGCCATTTCCTGCTGCTCCAGCCGGCCATCGTCGAGATGGCCGAGCAGCATGTCGATACCGTCAAACACGATCGTCCGGGCACCGATATCCGCGCGCAGGGCGCCGAGCCCGGCCAGCAGGCCGCTGAGATCGAAGGCGCCGCCGCGCAGCGTATCGGCGCCGATCCGCGCGTCCACGAACGCAATGCCGTCATCGCCGATGGCGCCGATATTCCAGTCGAACGAGGCAAGGTTGCTGCGCAGCCGGGGGATGGTTTCTTCGAAGCAGACAAAAATGCCCGGCTCGCCAAGCGCGCTCAGGCGATGCACCAGGCAATGCATCGCGAACACGGTTTTGCCCGCGCCAGGTCCGCCCACGATCAGTGAGAGGCGCTGCGAAGGCAAACCGCCAAGCGACATCTCATCGAAGCCGGCAATGAAGGTCGGGTGCTTGCACATCCGGCTCACCAGAAGGCAGGCAGGCAAACGGCCGCCGGAAAGGTAACAAGGCCACGACCGCAAGCATCCCAGAAAACCAAAAGCTTTATGGTTCTTTTTTTCGAAAAAGAACCACTTCCTGTCTTGCTCACGCAGCCGCCTCATCAAGCTGCGCCATCCGCGCCCGCTGCCCGAGCGGCAAGGCCATGCCGCTTTGCAGGAGCCAGCCGAAATCCTCCGCAACAAGTGGCATGCTATAAAGATAACCCTGCCCGATCTTGCAGCCCTCATCGCGCAGGAAATCGCGCTGCAGCGCGGTTTCGATCCCTTCGGCCACCACGCTCCGCCCGAGGCTGCGGGAGACGGCGATGATGGCGCGGACGATCGAAGCGTCGCTTGAATCGATCACCAGCTGGCGCACGAAAGTCTGGTCGATCTTGATTTTCTGCACGGGGAAGTCACGCAGATACTTGAACGTCGAATGGCCGGTGCCGAAATCGTCGAGTGCCAGTTCGAAGCCCATCGCCCGCAGGGCGTTCAATTGCTGAAAGGTCTCGTTCGAGCCTTCCAGGAACACGCCCTCCGTCAATTCGAATTCCAGGTGACGGGGATCGGCACCGGTTTCGTGCAATGCCTGCTTCACGGCGGCGATGAAACCGGGGCGGCTCAGTTGCACGCTGGAGAGATTGATGGCGATGCGCGGCGCTTGCAGCCCCTCGCTGGCCCAGACGCGCACTTGCTGCATGGCCTGCTTCATCACCCATTGGCCGAGCGGCACGATCAGGCCGGAGGACTCGGCAAATGGAATGAAAACATCCGGCCGCTGCACGCCGAGTTCGGGATGCAGCCATCGCACCAACGCTTCGGCGCCGACGATGCGTCCGGAATCGAGATCGACGACGGGCTGGTAATGCAGCTGGAACTGGGACTGGGAAATGGCCCGCTGCAGCGATTGCCGCAACGTAACGCGGTTGCGTACCCGATCATCGAATTCGGGCGCATAGATCCGGCAAAGCCCCGCCCCATCCTGCTTGGCAATATACAACGCCAGATGCGCCCGCTTCAGCAGTTCGGCAGGCCGCTCCGCCGCTGGCACGGCGGCGAGGTCGCCTTCGCCGCGTGTCGTTGCGATACCGATGCAGGCCTGCACGGCGCATTCCTGCCCATCCACGAGCATCGGATAGGATACGGCGCGCGCCACGGCATCGCCGATTTCCTGCAGCCTGGCGGCGGCATCGATCTGCGGCAGCAGGATCCCGAATTCGTCGCCGCCGAGGCGGGCGGCGGTGCCGCCCAGTCTTTCCGCATATTCCCTCAACCGAAGGCCAAGGCGGCGGAGAATGCCATCACCGAACGCCTGACCCAGCGCATCGTTCACCGGCCTGAAATCATCGAGCCCGATATAGACCATCGCCAACTGGCCGCGTTTGATGCCCCGCACTTCCGCAGGACCTTCAAGAGCCGTGCGCACGGCCGCATGCAGCTTCACCCGGTTGCACAGGCCGGTGAGCCCGTCATATCCCGCCAGAGAAGCGGCATGTACGTCCGCCGATCGTTCGGCATCGATATCCATTGCCAGACCATCCCAGATCACATCGCCGCCCGGGTGCAGCTTTGGGGTGGAATTGAGGCGAAACCAGTGCTCCGTGCTGTCTTTCGCGACGAAGCGAAGATCGATGTTCAGCGGCGAGAGGGAAGTCGCGGACTGGAGAATGGCAAGCCGGCACTGCTCACGATCGAGCGGGTGCAGGAAGGCTGCAATTGTTTCCATATCGACAATATCGGCTTCCCCGAGGCCGAGCGTGCGCCCGAGCGACGCACTGATAAAAGGAAGTGCTATCGTGCCATCCTGGTGCTGCACGAGCCGGAAGACAAAACCGGGTATGTTGCCGACGATGGCGGCGAAATGCTGCTCCGCTTCCTGCCGGTGTTCCCTGGCCGCGCTGCGCAGGCTGGCATCGTTCTGAAATGCGATCAGATGCGTTATACGGCCTTCCTCGTTGCGGACCGGATCGATCGTCAGATCGTTCCAGAACGTGCTGCCGTCGCGCCGGTAATTCAACACCTCCGTATGCACGGGCAAACCGTTCGCAATGGCTTCGCGCATCACGGATATCACGTTCGGATCGGTTCCCGGCCCCTGCAGAAAACTGCAATTCCTGCCCAGAACCTCGTTGGGGCCGAAACCGGTGAGCGTGGTAAAAGCCTCATTTACAAAAACGATAGGGCAGCCGGGCGATGTGTAATCGGCGATGACAATCGGGTGCGAGAGCGCGTTGATCGCCGTCTCCATTGCAAGCATGGCATGCCCCGACCGCTCGACAATCATTTGCCCGCCACCCTGAACGCGATCATCCTCGGCTATCCCCGAAGGCATCACCGCGGGAACCATCGCCGTTCTCAAACATGGGACAGCAACCATGGGGTGTCCATCCCGTCACATCTCTGTACCTTCAGGTGTATTTTTTGTCCATTAAGCACACGCAAGATTGCCAGGCAAATCGATATTCGCTTCCCACTCGCGGCCGGTTGGGGTTGCGGACGATCTTGCCTGCGGCAGTATGCATCGTGGCGTCCCGGCATGTCTTTAGGTTGCACCTCCGCATCATTCATTTCCTACTTCTTGGCATGAGGCAAGGACAGTTATGTGACCTTTCGCAATCGAGCTGCACGCATTATCGCCCGCGGGTGGAATAACTCGATTGCTTTCTCGCTTTTATGTGCCATCTTGCCGCACGCAAAGGCAGTACAGCTGTGGCGACTTCCCCATTCTGATACGCCAAGCAACTGGCATTCATAATATTAGTGATGGCAGTCTCAGTATTGTAAAGTAAATTTTGGCACGATGTTCTTATAAAGACTGTACTCGCTATAATTGATTTGCGCCCTTATGCTGACTGGGCGGCTGACGCAATTTGACACATGCTGGCATTCGATCCGCAATATTCGAAAACCGCGATGTGAGGCCAGGTATGCGCCAGAACGGCCAACGTGCCTCGGTCATCGCCGGTTCCAGCCTCACGAAGTTGTGAGCGAGCGAGGTTGAACAGCCGTTCATTTCAGACTTGCGAAAGCAAGGACCTTATGCAACGTAAAGTTGCGCCTAAAAAAAATACCTAAACCCGCTACGGCCTGAGGGACAGCATGAGAGGTTCACGCCCGGCTACCGAGGACCAACCCAATTCAGGGCAGCCATATGCCGCAAGACCCTTGCCGGACGCCACCGTTTTCAGACTCAGGCGCGTGCATCTGAAGCTTGGCGCCAGGCATTTCGATCCCCTGGATATTCTGGAACAGGGCGTTTCGCCCGACGACGACGGGCATGACGGCAGGTCGCTCGCCGAATTTTTCGATCTTACCAGCCCCGAGCCGGATATACTGCCTGCTCCGGCGCCGGAACCGGTGCCCGAGCCGGAATGCGCCGTAAAACCAAACGGATCGTTGCGCGGCCAGCTGATCTTGGTAAGGCGCGACCGGATCGAGGGCTGGGCGTTAGATGGCGAGGGAGCGGTGGAGCTCGCCGTGATGGATAACCGGCGCGTGATCGGCCACGTTCACACCGGCCATTATGAACGGATGCCGGCCGGATGCGAAGGGATCGACGAAAGATACGTGTTTTCGTTCATGATCCCGGGCGGCCTGGCACCGGATATTCGCCATTTGATCGAAGTTGTTCGGGCCAAGGATTTTTGCGAGTTGCCTGGGTCGCCCAGGATATTGGAGAAAGAATAGGAAGCACTTCTTTTCTGAAGAAAAGAAGCAAAAGACTTTTATGTCTTCGCCGGTGGCACGATCGTGCAACCTCCGAAGGCGCAAAAGTTTTTTGCTTCTTTTTTTCAAAAAAGAAGTTCTTCCTGTCCTACCCTCCAACCACCCGCGTCCGCGTCCGCATCGTCACCCACTCCTCCGCCGACGTCGGATGGATCCCCACCGTGCGATCGAAATCGGCTTTCGTGGCACCGGCGGTGATGGCAATGCCGATCGCCTGCATCATTTCGCCCGCGTCATCCCCGATCATGTGCGCGCCCACAATGCGCTGGCTCGCCTGATCCACCAGAAGCTTCATGAACGTGCGCCGCTTGCGCCCGCTGAGCGTATGCCGCATCGGCGTGAAGGACGCGATATACACATCCGTGGGCGCGCGTTCGGCGGCCTGTTCTTCGGTCAGGCCGCAGGTGCCAATGGGGGGCACGGAAAAAACGGCGGTGGGGATCGCCTCGAACGACCAGGTGCGCGGCGCGTTCGGGCCGAACAAGCGATCGGCCAGATGATGGCCCTCGGCAATCGCAACCGGCGTCAAGTTCATCTTGTTGGAAACGTCGCCGATCGCAAAAATATGCGCCTGGCTCGTGGTGTTTGCCGCATCCACGCCGATCGCGCCGTTCTCGCCTGTCGTAACGCCTGCCGCGTGCAGGCCGAGGCTCCCTGTGTTCGGCGTGCGGCCGAGCGCGAAGAACACCAGGTCGCTGTCGAAACTGCGGCCATCGGTGAGGTGAAGCCGCTTGCTCCCATCCGGCAATCCTTCCAAGCGGTGCAGCAGCACGCTGGGATGCAGGTTCACGCCCTGCGCCTGCAGGCCTTCAGCCAAGGCTTCCCGCAAATCGTGATCGAAGCCGCGCAGGGGCAGGCGCTGGCGGTAGAGCAGATCGACATGCGCGCCCAGCCCGCGGAAAATGCCGGCGAATTCCACCCCGATATAACCGCCCCCGACGAGCGTGACACGGTTCGGCCGTTCCGGAAGAAAGAAGGCCTGGTCGGAAACGATGCCGAGTTCGGCACCTTCGATATCGGGCCATGTCGGTGTTCCGCCGACGGCGATCACGATGCGCTCGGCCGTCACGCGGCGTTGCCCCACCTGCAGCGTGTGCGGATCGAGAAACACGGCGCGTTCGAAAAACCAGCTTACGCCAGCACTTTCCAGCAGCTTCACGTAGATGCCGTTGAGGCGCGCGATCTCGCTATCCTTCGCGGCCATCAGGGCCGCCCAATCATGCGTGCCAGGCGCCGTATTCCAGCCGAAACCATGGCTGTCTTCCGCCCAGGCGGCATATTCGGCGGCCTGAACCATGATCTTTTTCGGCACGCACCCGACATTCACGCAGGTGCCGCCCCAATGCCGCTCCTCCGCGATGGCGACGCGGGCGCCGTGGGAGGCGGCAATGCGCGCGCAGCGCACGCCGCCGGAGCCGCCGCCGATGACGAAGAGGTCGTAATCCATTGGATTTGCCTAAAGTAAGAAAAAGGAAGTAAGACGTTCTTTTTTGAAAAAAAACCAAAAAACTTTTAATAATTCGATGCGCAATGCGGCAACGATACGCACCTAGGAAGTAAAAGTTTTTTGCTTCTTTTTTTCAAAAAAGAAGTCCTTCCTTACTATATTCCGCCCAGCGCCAAATACTTGATCTCCAGATAATCCTCGATCCCGTATTTCGACCCTTCACGCCCCAGCCCCGACGATTTCACCCCCCCGAACGGCGCCACCTCGGTAGAGATGATCCCTTCATTGATACCGATGATCCCGGCCTCGATCGCCTCCGCCACGCGGAACACGCGGCCGACATCGCGGGTATAGAAATAGGCGGCCAGGCCGAATTCGGTGTCGTTGGCCATTTCGATGGCCTCGTCTTCGGTGGCAAAGCGGAACAGCGGCGCCACCGGCCCGAATGTTTCGTCGCGGAAAATATCAGCGGTGCGGGGAACGTCGGCCAGGATGGTCGGCTCGTAGAAATTGCCGCCCAGCTCGTGGCGCTTGCCGCCGGTGAGGATGCGGGCGCCGCGGGCCAGGGCGTCGGCCACGTGTGCCTCCACCTTCGCCACGGCATCGCCGTTGATCAGCGGGCCCTGCGTCACCCCTTCCTCCATCCCGTTGCCGACCTTCAGCTTTTCCACGGCGATCTTGAGTTTTTCGGCAAACGCATCGAATACGCCATCCTGTACCAGCAGCCGGTTGGCGCACACGCAGGTTTGCCCGGTGTTGCGGTATTTGCTGGCCAGCGCACCCTTCACCGCCTCGTCCAGATCCGCATCGTCGAACACGATGAAAGGGGCGTTGCCGCCGAGTTCCATGCTGGTTTTCTTGATGGTGGGCGCGCATTGCGCCAGCAATTTGGCGCCGACGCCCGTGCTGCCGGTAAAGGTAAGTTTGCGCACCATCGGGTTCTCAGTCATCTCCGCGCCGATCTCGGTCGCAGCACCGGTCAGGATGTTGCAGATGCCGGGCGGCAGGCCCGCGCGTTCGGCGAGCACGCCGAGCGCCAGGGCGGAAAACGGCGTTTGGGTGGCCGGGCGGATCACGCCGGCGCAGCCCGCCGCCCAGCCGGGGCCGGCCTTGCGGGTGATCATGGCGGCCGGAAAATTCCAGGGCGTGATCGCGGCAAATACGCCGATCGGTTCCTTCTGCACGATAATGCGGCGGCCGGCGAGGTGCTGCGGGATGGTGTCGCCATACACGCGCTTGGCCTCTTCGGCGAAGAACTCGATGAAGCTGGCGGCATAGGCGATTTCGCCGCGGCTTTCGGCTAGCGGCTTGCCCTGCTCGGCCGTCATGATCATGGCCAGATCCTCCTGGTTCGCCATCATCAGGTCGAACAGGCGGCGCAGCGGTTTCTGGCGCTCCTTGGCGGTGAGCTTGCGCCAGGCTTTTTGGGCTGTGTACGCCGCTTCGATAGCGCGCCGCGTTTCGGCGCGGCCCATGCTGGGCACCTCGCCCACCGTCTCGCCATTGGCGGGGTTACGCACCGCCACCATGCGCCCACTATCGGCCTGCACCCATTGGCCATCGATCAGGTTCGCCTGGCGCAGAAGGCCGGGGTCGGCGAGGTTGAGTGGTGCGGTGGGATTCAGCATTTTGGAGGTCCTTCAAAGAGGTAAAGAACAGGAAGGAAGTCTTCTTTTTTGAAAAAAAGAAGCAAAAAACTTTTACTTTGTCCGCCAGGTGCTGGATCGTGCCGCCCGCGCAGAATTAAAAGTCTTTTGGTTCTTTTCTTCAGAAAAGAACATGCTTGCTTCCTATCGCATGGTCGTCGCAGGCGCGGCACAGCATTGCGCCATGGTCGCATTCGGCCCGCCGCTCACGCTCGTCAGGTACAGCGTGACGTGACCCAGGAAGCGGTTTTCGAATATCACCTTAACAGGCACAGGGGGGGCGCCGGCCACCATGTTCGCGAGCCACGCCGTGCCGTAGCGCGGCTTCTTCAGATCGTCTTCGTTCTCGTTGTTCACAAATCCGCCGAGCTGCTGTCCCGTCAGATCGCATTGCAGAGCACGGCCCGAGAAGATCGATCGATCGGTGGGCGGCAAAACCACCTCGCCCGCGGCATGGGCGGTCTGCAAGGCGAGACGGCGGCCATCGAAGGTGGTCACGCTACCGCCGCACGTGCCGCTCTGGCCCACCTGCCGGATCAGCAGGGCCAGCGCGCTGAGCGTATCGATCGTGTGGCGGGTATCCTCCGGCGGTATCGGGGAGCGTTCCTTTTCGACCGGTGGTGAGAGCACACGCACCACCGGGTTGCCGTTGGCATACTCGATCCGGGTGGCGCGATCGGTGCCCCGCAGGTTGCCGGACCCGAAGAACAGGTGCGGCACCACGGCATCGCCCTGGAATGTGCCCACGGCCTGGCTGTCGTTGTCACTATGCACCACCATGTTGATCATGCCGGTGGTGCGGAATGTCACATGCATGGCGTAGCCCGTCGGGGTGAACGAAAGGCTGCCCGCCAGTTTCATAACCTGCAACCCGTGTGAAATACCCGTGTATTCAGCAGTGAGCGTGCCGACGGTGGCCGCCTCCCCGGGCCGGCAAATGCCGGTCAGGCAGAATGCTAGGGCGAGCAGTGTGGTTTTCTTCATGCGGCCATCTCTGTCCGGTTGGTGGGCTTGGATGCAACGCCTGGCGGGCAAAGCGGCTGCACATGCTGCCACCGTGCCGGAAGAACATGGTTTGCGCCGCCGCACGGCATCGCCCTTTAACTTCTGCTTCGGAATTAACAGTTTTTCAATGTTTTCGGTGCACATGCGGGGTCACCACCAGACCTTCGGAGGTTATATGCACCAGCTTTCGCCGGGCTCATTTCATGGTTCCATGCCAAGCCCCGATCTGGCGGGGGCACGGCTAGGCCGCAAGCAGGATTTGTGCTTTTCGGCCGTGATCGTTGTGGCGGCGCTCGCAACCTGGGCATCCACTGCCGCGGCAGGACCCGTGGAAATCCTGCCGATGGCGAAAATCATCTGCGCTCAGACGATCCTGATCGGTCTGATGGGGATGTGGCTGATCGAACGCACTACAGAGGTGCCGCGCCTCTCCATCGTGTTGCTGTTCGAGGCTGTTGGCCGGCGGCTGGATCGGCACGCCTTCAGGCGCGCCGTGATACTCGGGCCGAAGGAGCGGGCTGCCTGGGGGATCACCGGCGTTATCGAAGATCTGGTCGCCTGGACGGGCGCGACGGATGGCGATTCCGGGTCGGCACCCGCTTTGGGCGAGCATTACAGCACCGCTTTGCGGGCGGGGCGCAATCAGGCCCGGCAGATCGTGACCGCGCTCTATAGCGATGCGGATGTGCTGAGCCAGGCGTCCGGCGAGATCGAGGCGGCCGGGCACCGCCTCACGACCGATATCCGGGCAGCCGGGGCCGCATGTTCGGGCGCGCAAACCGCCATTTCCACGGTGACGGAAAGCGTCACCTCGCTGACCAGCGCGGTGGTGACGACAACTGCGGAAGCCAAACGCGTGACGGCGCTGAGCGTCAGCCTCTCGGAGCAGGCTTTCGCGAGCCAGCGCTGCGTGGCCGGGCTGGACGACAAAACCGCGACGCTGCTGGTCGCGGTCGAGCAGATCGATCGCCTGCTGCAGCGCATGGGGACCCTTGGCCAAGCCGCTGCCGTTGAAGCGGCACGCCAGGGTGAGGCCGGCCGCCCGTTCGCACCGCTGGCGGCGGGCGTGCAGGAACTGGCCGGCGCCACGCTGGCCGCAGTTGCCGGCATCGAGGCAAGCTTGCGGGAGATGACCGGCCAGGCGGCGAGCGCCGCTCGTACAACGCAGGAATTGTGCGAGCGGGTGAAGGGGCAGCACGATCTTGGCCTCGCCCTATCCCAGGCGGTGGCGCAACAGGGCGAAGACGTGGGACAGATCCTGCGCGGTCTGGACGAGGCACAATCCGGCTTCGTAACCCTGCGCGCCAGCGTGGAAGCGGTCGCACGCCACGGCACCACCCGCATGGCAAAAACCGAACAATTGCGCGCCGCGGCAGCCCGCCTTCCCGGCCACGCCGACATGGTAAGCGCAATCCTGCAGCGCATCCCCGATTTTTCTCCGCACGGGGGCGGCGAGTTCTAGGTTTTGCCCTGCGGAAGAGTAAGGCAATCAGTAGCATAGCGAGAACCCGTGCTTTTCCGAAGCGAAGAACCAAGAGCAAATGGCCGGTTTCGGTCGCCAGAGTTCGCCCAGGCTCAGCGCGTGTCGGGTTGCAACCAGCAGGGCACACGTCGTAATCAGTCATCACCCAGGAAGGATGGCCGAGCGGCTTAAGGCGCACGCTTGGAAAGCGTGTGTGCGTGAAAGCGTACCGTGGGTTCGAATCCCACTCCTTCCGCCAGAAATTCCGGCTAAGGCGTTGTTTTCAAATAGTTTTTTCGTCCTTCCGGCGCCGGCTTGCTACACCTTCGCTACACATTTCGCCGGGC
>Ga0116226_10002813_pt1 | contig 15251 bp, 10 predicted proteins | sample S1TSphfallax_FD_89692 | JGI IMG/M metagenome (GOLD analysis project Ga0116226, IMG submission 89692) | Host-associated microbial communities from peat moss isolated from Minnesota, USA - S1T2_Fa - Sphagnum fallax MG | ecosystem: Host-associated > Plants > Peat moss > Unclassified | place: USA...
AGCAACTCAGTCAACGTCTGCTGAATCTCTGTACCTTTCACTTTCAGCAAAGAAGCTTCCGGGCCGGGGCCGCGCTTGGCACTCTCCGCTGACAACACGCGCAACACCGTAATTTCCAGCGACATGATTTCAATTTCGAGATTGGCAACCTTGGCTGCGAACAGCGGATCGCTCAGGATGGGCTTGCCGTTCTTCAGCTGCTTGTTGGCGATGCGTTTCAAGAATGCCAGTTCGCGCTTGGCGCGGCCTACGGCAGCGATATTGGTGCGCTCATGGCCGAGCAGGTATTTTGCATAAGTCCAGCCGCGGTTTTCTTCGCCCACCAGATTTTCCACCGGCACCTTGACGTTATCGAAGAACACTTCATTCACTTCATGTTCTTCATCGAGCATGATGATCGGGCGCACTGTGATACCCGGTGTCTTCATGTCGATCAACAGGAAGGAAATACCTTCTTGCTTACGTGCGCTGGAATCGGTACGGACGAGGCAAAATATCATATCCGCATGCTGCGCCAATGTCGTCCAGGTCTTTTGACCGTTGACGACATAATGATCGCCAACACGCTCGGCACGGGTTTTCAATGATGCCAGATCGGAGCCGGAGCCCGGTTCCGAATAGCCTTGGCACCACCAGTCGTCGAAATTCAGGATACGTGGCAGATAATGACGCTTTTGCGCTTCATTGCCGAAGGCCATGATGACAGGTGCAACCATCGTTACACCGAATGGCAGAGTCACAGGCGTGCCAGCACTGGCACATTCTTCTTCCCAGATATGACGCTGGACTGGCGACCATCCCGTGCCGCCGTATTCGACCGGCCAGCCGGGCGCTGCCCAACCCTGCTTTGCCATGATCTTGTGCCAACACGTAATGTCCTCCTTCGACAAACGCTTGTGGCTGAGCACCTTTTCCTGCAGGTCTTTCGGCAGGTTGGTATTGAGGAATGCGCGCACCTCATCGCGAAAGGCTAGGTCTTCCGCTGTATAGTTTAAATCCATGCTGTCTCCTTAGGAGTCGCTGCAAAATTGCCGTGGCGTTGTTACTGAGCCTTACCACAGCATTTTTGCAGCGAATTTCGTTATTGTTCGCCGAAAAGCACGATCGTTCACAAAAGATTATACATAGATTTCACGATTTGACCAGTGGGTCAGAAAATGCTGTTTTGCAGTAACAAAATCAGCTCAGGGAGAAATCGACCAGAATCACCAAACCAGTACCGCTAACGACGTTTTCCAGCCGAATAGTCGCGTTATTGCGCGTAGCAGCGCGTTCTGCAATGGCAAGGCCCAAACCGCTACCGGGCTGATCCTGTCCAGGCAGACGGAAGAAACGCTCAAACACCTTTTTATGCATATCCGGCGGAATGCCCGGCCCTTGATCCGCAACACTCAAACTCGCCCGAGGTTGTCCGTCCGAACCAACACTGTTTTCAGCGACACTGACCAGAATCCGACTACCAGAAGGCGAATACTTGATCGCATTGCTGACCAGATTATCGATGAGTGATGCCATGCTCTCTCTGTGCAATGGCAATACACAGCTATCCGGTCCTTGCAACTCCAATTCGATGTTGCGAACGTTCGCAATCTGCACCGCCAATGCCAACCTGTCGCCAACCAGCTCAACCAAATCCATGTCATGCAACTCGGTACTGTCGCGATCTGGCCCCGAACGCGCCAATGCCAGTAATTGATGAACCGTGTGTGTCGCGCGATTAACACCTTCACGCAAACCATTGGCAGCTTCCTCGGAACGTTGTGGACTGCGCGAATTATTCAACGACTCCGCATTGATCTGGATAATCGATAGCGGCGTCTTCAACTCATGCGCAGCGTCGAGCAGAAATTCCTGTTCGCGCTGCAACCGTTCCGTCAAGCGCTCCATCAAGCGATTGACGGAACTCACCAGTGGCGACAATTCCTTGTATGGCGACGGCGCCAGCGGTGTTAAATCAGTCGCAGACCGCTCCTCAATCTCACCGACAATCGCGTTCATTGGACGCAAACCTACGCGAATGATGAAGAAAGCCGGAATCAACAGTAGCGGCAAGCTGAATAGCAGCGGCTCCAGGTAATAGCCGATACTGGAGACTTGCAGCAGCCACTCCCCGATGACCTCGGTTGCCATGCGTACGGTGGTATCACTTTGCGTGTCATGTTCAACCCAGGCGACCCAACCATCACGTAACGGTTGTGCTTCCGGCGTTGCGGATATATCTGTCGACGGTAATCCTGCATCAGGCGATTGATACACCAGTCTCCCGTGCTGCCACACCTGCGTCTGCAATGCAGGTACGTACCATCCAAGATTGCTATACAACGCATAGTGCAGCTTTTCCATTTTGCGCACGACAGTCGGCACCTCAGCCGGACGGTCATCCAGAGTCTGCATCACCACCAGAATACGCAGCGCACTGGCTTGCAACTCGCGCTGCATGTCGCGTCGCTTGGAGGTCTTGGTTTCGTAGATATCCAGAGCAAGATTACACAGCCACAAACCGAGCACGACAGCGGTAAAACCCACCATCAAGCGCCGAAACATCGAGCGATGTTGAGCCTGACTCATTTTTCGACCACGTAGCCAACACCGCGCACTGTGCGAATATATCCCTCGCCGATTTTGCGACGCAGGTGAGACATATGCACATCCAAAGCCTGCCCCTCGCTATGCGGCAATGCCCAGGCTTCCAATTCACGTCGCGTCAGTACGCGATCTGGATAACGCATCAACGCATGCAACAGCGCAAATTCGGTCTTCGACAGCACGATAGGCGTACCAGCGCGCGATAGCACCATGCGCCTGTCGTCAAGCGTCAAATCCTTGATCTTCCATACGGATTCGCCCGACTCATTCCAACCCGTTGCTCGCCGCACAACCGCACGCAAACGAGCCAGCAATTCGGAGACTGCAAAGGGTTTGACCAGATAGTCGTCCGCGCCAATATCCAATCCCCCGAGCCGGTCCTCCAGGCTGTCGCGCGCTGTAATCACCAATATCGGCAAGGTCTTGCCCTCGCTACGCAGCAGCTTCAGGAAATCCAGCCCACTGCCGTCGGGCAAACCGAGATCAAGCAGGATCGCATCGAAGGGATCGCTATTGATCCAGTGCCGTGCATCCGCCATGCGACGTACCCAGACGACATCCTGCCCCGCATCCTGCAATGCAGACTGTAGGGCTTTGCCCAATTCCAGATCATCTTCGACCAAACAAATTTTCATCTACGCACGACCTTTGTCTCTACGCTTTGAGAAGCAATATCAGTATGATGGGCGCGCCTGTCAATACACCCTCTTAAGGAAACCTTAAGAATTCTTTTAGCCATTTTTAAGGAAGAATAGGGACAATCATTCGCGAGGTCAACCGCGACCGCAGGCCACGACGTGACGCGGAATGTAGAAGGCTGTATTGCACGGAACCAGGAATCCGCGCAAAGCATATCGAATGAATCTAACAAGCCCTGCGACAACAAATAGCCAAGGGCAATACGAGGGGACACCGATGAATCGTCGTATCACATCCAGACCATGCAGTTTGAAGCCTATTGCATCCGCAGTCGTGATTTTCATGTTCGGCGCCAGTATCCCTGCATACGCGCAGCAAACCGCATCAACGCCGAATGCAGATACCCAATCCGCCACACAACCATCCGTCGAACAAGTCGTCGTATCAGGCATCCGCGCCTCGTTGCAACAGGCATTGACCAAGAAGCGCAACAACGACAACGTATCGGAAGTCATTTCTGCCGAGGATATCGGTAAGCTGCCGGACAAGAACGTCGCCGACGCGATCCAGCGTTTGCCTGGTGTGAATATCTCGTCGTCTGCGAGCGGTGAAGGCGGCTTTTCGGAAAACGACCGGGTCAGCATACGCGGCACCAGTTCCAGCCTGACGCAAACCACCGTCAACGGCCATATGATCGGCACGGGCGATTGGTTTGTGCTGGATCAATCCGGCGCGGTTGGACGCAGCGTCAGCTATGCGCTACTGCCGTCGGAAATCGTCAGCGCGGTAACTGTACAAAAGAGCCAGCAGGCAGATATGGTAGAAGGCGGCGTCGCCGGTTCCGTCAATATGGAAACGCGCCGACCATTGGACTTCAAGCAGCAATTCACTGCAGAAGCGTCCGTGCAGGCGATTTATGCTGACTTGCCGCAAAAAACAGATCCGCAGGTCAACGGCCTGTTCAACTGGAAGAACGACGAAAAGACTTTCGGTATCCTCGTGCAGGGCTTCGTGGAAGATCGTCATGAGCGACGCGATGGTCAGGAGTTCTATGGCTACACACCGATCTCGCCCACCAGCAACGCCGCCCTCGCCCATCCTGATCTGGCAAACGTGGAAGCGCCGAACGGCATCAGCTCATCGCTGTTCGAGCAGACCCGCAAGCGCACAGGCGGCGACTTCGATATCCAGATCAACCCATCCAAAGACCTGATGCTGGACTTGAATGGTTTCTCATCGAACATGAGTGCATCAAACTATAACCGCAGCTATTACAACAATATCTCCGGCAACCTGAACGCAACCAATCCGGTAACCGGTGCCTCGGTCGGCGTGATTCCATCGTCCTACACGATCAAGAATGGCACGCTGGTTGCCGCATCGATCCCGGCATCGCAATACCCTTCGATCACAACGGCAAATCCGACCACAGGCTATAACTCATCGCTTTACACGGCATTCGAGGATGACATTTATCGCCCGGGCGAATCTTCCTCCTCGAAATACCTGGATTTAAGCAGCAGCTACCGTGTCAACGACAAATTCAAGATTACCGGCGACCTCGGCTACACACGCGGCACTGGCTCGACGCCGGAGGATATCGGCTACGAAGCGGGCCTGACCGGCTCTGGCTCCGTGTATCAAACCAATGGCTTGTTCCCGGCATCGATGTCCTTCCCAGGCGTCAATACCGCCACATTTACCAATATGGTGACCGATGCAGCATGGGGCACAACCGTATTCAGTCTCGACACCGAGAAATATGGTCAGCTCGATGGTTTGCTGACGCTTGATGATGGCATATGGGAATCAGCAAAATTCGGCGTTCGCTACGCAGAGCATCATCGTAACGTCAGCGAGCCGCAAAATCGCAGTTGCCCTTCATGCAATGGCACCTTGTCCGCGCCACTGCCGCCTTGGTACGGATCGACTTATCCCGGCAATTTCTGTCAAGGCTTGAATCCTGGATCAGGATTTTTGAGCAACGTGTGGCAAATCAATCCGAATGCGATTGAAAATTGGGCCAATCAATACGACTTGACCGGCGGCTCGAACACCGAAGGCTGGCCGAGCGAATTCAACGTTCTGGAAAAGGACAGTGCAGCCTACGCAATGGTCAATCTGGCTGGCGATTATTGGCGCGGCAACCTCGGCGTGCGTTTCGTCCACACCAATCAGACTACGCTGACCAATGTCCCTGGTGGCCCGAATCCAATCGGCCAGAACAATGTCAATGGACCGTACACCCCGACCACGGCTCGCACCAGCTACGACGATGTTCTGCCTAGCGCCAACTTCAAATTCGACTTGAACAAGGATCTGGTCGCCCGCTTTGCCGTGGCAAAAACCATGGCACGTGCGGACTATAGCGCACTTGTCGGCGCGGTAGCGCTCAACGACAGCAACGACACAGGTAGCAGTGGCAATCCAAACCTGAAGCCCGTGCGCTCAACCAATTATGATGCAACGCTGGAGTGGTATTTCGCACCGAAGGCTTTGCTGTCGGCGGGCTTGTTCTATATGGACATGTCATCTTACGTCACCTTCGGTACTTCGGACATCATCTACTACAACAACACGTTCAAGCGCTTCGACACCTACACAATCTCCTCGCCAACCAATATTTCCGCAGACAACAAGGGGATAGAACTCAGCTATCAACAAGGCCTATGGGGCGGTTTCGGCGTCGTCGCCAATTTCACCCTGAACGATGGGAAGACTGCGGACGGCTTACCGATGGTTGGTAACTCCAAGGACACCTACAACCTGGAAGCTTACTACGAGGACAACACGTACAGCGCACGTCTGGCTTACACCTACCGTTCCAGCTTCTCCGGCGGTTTATACAACGCCTATCCGCAAGTGATGGCAGGCACAGGCAATCTGGATGGCTCTTTCAGCTACAAGATCAACGACCGTATCTCGTTGACCTTCGACGCATTGAATCTCAACAATCCGATTTTGAAGTACTACGGTCAAAACACAGATCAACCGATTGCATTCTATTCGAACGGTCGGCAGTACTTCCTGGGTGCGCGCATCAAGATGTAAGCGACGAGACGACCCGGTGCAGACAAGCTAAATCCCAAGCGCGCCTGCACCGGCAAGCAACGAAATAAGGACGATGAAGATGGTGGTAGAGCTAGGCAAATTCAAACCGGACACCAAGAGCGAAACGCCGCTCTACTTGCAACTGGCGAACAAATTATCCGATGGTATACACAACGGACTATGGAGACCGGAAGAAGCATTGCCATCCGAACGTGCCTTATCGGATCGTCTGGCGATTTCCCGCGATACGGCGCGCAAAGCCATCGATATCTTGTGTGAACGCGGCATACTGACACGCAAGCCGGGCTCCGGCACCTATGTCCCGCCAAAGCTGGTGCAACCTCTATCACGCCTGACCAACTTCACGGAAGAACTACGGCAGCGCGGCTTTAAACCGAGCTCCCGCTGGCTGACGCGCGAAATCGGTGTTGCAAGTGCGGAGGAGATATTGACCCTCGGCGTATCTCCGAATTCAACAATTACGCGCTTGAAGCGTTTGCGTACCGCCGACAATACGGTAATGATCATCGAGAACACATCGATCCCTACCCGTTACATGCCCGATCCCGATGCCGTACAGGACGCTTTATACGATTACCTCGATACCCGCGGCGTCATGCCAGTACGTGCGATACAGCATATTCGGCCCATCAATGCCAGCGAAGAACAGGCGGCACTCGCCAATATCCAACCGAATGCCGCCATGCTGCATATCATGCGCATCGGATATCTGGACAACGGCGCGCCAGTGGAACTCACGCATTCCTACTGCCGCAGCGACTACTATGACTTTGTGGCTGAATTACGCCGATAATAAGTGATCGAATATTTCCATCGCGCCTAATCGCCTCGTTTTTATGACCATGCCAACCGCCACCATCGTCGAGAGACGTGTTCATCCAGTTGCCTATGCGCACCTGACCGATAAGCGTGTACTTGCCATTGATGCCTTTCGCGGCATTACGATACTGGTGATGATCTTCGTCAACACACTTGCAGGTGTGCGCGGCATGCCGTGGTGGATGGAACACATGCCCGCGGATGTCGATGGCATGACCTTTGTCGATGTCGTATTTCCAGCCTTCCTGTTCATCGTCGGTATGTCCATCCCCTTTGCGCTAGCGCAACGTTTATCCAAGGGAGAAAGCAGCTGGCAACTGCAGAAGCACATTGTGCAGCGCGCCCTTGGACTAATCATTCTGGGTGTTTTCATGGTCAATGCCGAGGATGGATATAACGAACAGGCCATGGGGATGTCCATCTACCTGTGGAGTCTGTTGTTCTATGCTTGCGCGATCCTGATCTGGAATGTCTATTGCACTGAAAACAAGTTATTGGTCACAACGCTACGTGCAATCGGCGTCATTGGCTTGCTGATATTGGGATTCGTGTTTCGCGGCGGCGCTGATGGTAGTGTTCGACTTGCACCGCAGTGGTGGGGCATTCTCGGCTTGATCGGTTGGGCTTACCTGTTGGCTTGCATTGCTTACCAACTGGGTAAGGGGCGTGTGGCGCCATTACTGGGAGCATTGACCTTTTGCGTGTTGTACTACTGCATCGGCCATATCGATGCAACCAAGGATATGCCCTTGGTGCAACTGTTATTCAGCCAATCGGATGATGCATCGCATACGTCAATTGTATTAAGCGGCGTGATCTGCGCATTGATTTTCTTCGATGAAAATGCGCAAACCTTAATCGTCGTACGCTTCCGCCGTGCCGCAATCTTTGCGGTGACGTTGCTCATCACGGGTTACGTATTACGGCCGTATTTCAAGATATCAAAAATCTACGCGACACCAACCTGGTGCCTGTACAGCGCAGCGACATGCATACTGCTGTTTACCTTCCTGTACTGGCTGATCGATTTGCAAAAAGCAGAACGCTGGACCGCCTTCTTCCGTCCGGCGGCATCGAACCCTTTACTCACCTACATCATTCCTTACATCGTCTATGCATGGATGCAGTATGTGCACTGGTCGTTCCCTGCGATATTTGCTGAGGGATTGTCCGGCCTGCTCTGGTCTGTTGCCTATGCAGTCGGCGTGATGGCATTGGTCATCGGATTAAATCGCATGAAGATCAAGCTGCAACTATAAGCACAAACTAAAAAAACAACCCAATACCCGATGCATCCGAATGGAATTTCCAACCGGAATGGCGGAACTCACCCTGCGAAAAGAGAATATGCAAGATACGAAACGTCTACAATCCATCGATGCTTTACGCGGCTTAACCGTTGCAGCCATGTTGGTCGTCAACGACGCTGGAGATTGGGGCCATGTCTATCCATGGATAGAGCATGCCGACTGGTTAGGCTGCACTTTTGCCGATTTCATTTTCCCGTTTTTCATGCTGATCGTCGGTGTCTCGCTCAGTCTCGCCTACGGCGACAAGATCGATCAGGGCGCAGATAGAAAATCACTGGCACGGACAATTGTATTGCGCGGTCTGCGTATCTTTTTACTGGGTGTCGCACTGCATCTGGTTGCGCATTGGACTTTACAGGGGCGCGAATTCCGTCTGCTAGGGGTATTGCAGCGGATCGGCATTTGCTTTGCCCTGGTTGGGCTATTGGCTGTCTACATCAATAACGCCCGCATACAATGGTTGATCTTTGGCGGGATTTTACTGGGATACTGGGCTTTGCTAACGCTATCCGGCCCATTGACACCTGATGCGAATCTGGCTGATCGCATCGACACCCAATTGTTGGGTTCACTCGCCTACGTCTTCGACCCGGCCACCGGAAAGGCCCACGACCCCGAGGGCATATTGAGCACATTCCCCTCATTGGCAACCGCACTTCTGGGGGTACGTGCAGGCGCATGGTTGCGTACAGATCAGCGGCAAAAGCTTGTTTGGGCAGGCATAGCCGGAATCGTCATCGGCGGCCTGTGGGCTACCATGTTCCCGCTTTGCAAGCAGCTATGGACATCATCATTCGTGCTGTGGACAGGCGGTTTCGGTCTGCTTGCGATTGCAGCAGTACATTACTTGATCGATGTGCGTGGTTTGCCTGCCTTGGGACGCAGCTTGGGTATCAATGCAATTGCCGCCTATGCAGGTTCCTGGCTCGCCACCTGTGCATTGGAAGGCAGTGGCATCATGCAACCGCTATATGCCACCCTGTTTGAAAAACCTCTGCTGCCCAGCTTCGGCCCCTTCGTGCCATCATTAGCTTTTGCATTGTGTTTTGCGGCAGTATTCTGGGCGGTGATGGGCTATATGCAGAAACGCGGCTGGCGCATTACGATTTAATTGGCTTATTCATCGACCAGATGATTCTTGATCGCATAATGCGTCAACTCGGCATTGTGTTTCAATTTCATCTTTTGCAATAGTCGTGAGCGATACATGCTGATGGTTTTGACGGACAAGGTCAGCTCAACAGCGATTTCGCTCACCGATTTGCCTGATGCGATCAAAATCAAGGTCTGATATTCGCGATCCGACAAGGTTTCGTGCAAGGGTACTTCGCGATCTTCACCAATCTGGTTCGCAAGCTCCTGCGCCAGCGACGCGCTGATATATTTCTTACCCGACGCAACCAGGCGAATCGCATTCACCAGATCGGCAGGTGCGCTTTGCTTGTTCAGATAACCTGATGCCCCCGCCTTCAGCGAGCGTATCGCATACTGGTCTTCACGATGCATCGACAACATCAATACAGCAATGGTGGGGCATTCCTTGTGCAATTGCTTCAGCACTTCAATGCCGCTACGATCCGGCAAGGAAATATCCAGCAACAATACCTGGCAATCGCCGCGCCGCGCCAGTTTGATCGCCTCAAAACCTGTTTCGGCATCACCACAGACTTCGATATCTTTGGTGTCAGCCAGAATCTGCTTCAATCCCTCCCGCACGATGGCGTGATCGTCTGCAATAATGACTTTGATGACTTCCTTTGCCGCCATAATTCCTTATCTTTCGTGCGCTATGGTCAGGGTAATTTTACTGACTCGCATTTTCCGTCAACGGGATCGTAATCGCAACGATGGTGCCTGCCGTCGCCCCAGCATTTACAACAAGAGTGCCGCCAAGAGCCGATGCGCGTTCTATCATGCCACGGATACCGAAGGATTTCGGTTTCATCCTGTCTGACGCCGACATACCCTGCCCGTTATCCTCGATTTCCAGCTGAACATTACCGCGATTGTGCGTCAAGCGCACTGCTACGCTTGATGCTTGCGCATGCTTGCCGATATTGGTCAATGCTTCCTGGAAGATACGGAACAAGGCCGTCGCTTGATCAGCATGCAAGTTGATCTCTTCACGATTAGAAGTGAATTCGCACGGTATGCCCAATTGCTTCTCGAACTCCTTGGCTTGCCAGTCGATTGCAGCAACCAGGCCGAAGTCCAGCACGCCGGGACGCAAATCACCTGCAATACGGTGCACGGTTTCTATCGAGCGATCAACCAATGAATCCAGATACCCAGCCTTCTGCAATAAGTCAGCTTCAGCTTGCGGCAGGCGTCGCGTCAGCAGGGCCAATGCCATTTTAATGGCGGTCAGGTTGCCGCCAAGGTCGTCATGAATTTCACGCGCGATGCGGGTGCGTTCCTTTTCCTTCACCGTTTCCACGTGCGCAGACAACTCTGCCAACTGCGCACGCGACCGTTTGATTTCAGCTTGCTCCAGCTTGCTATCGTTGATGTTGGACATGATGCCTTCCCATTGGGTAGCACCACCGGCCAAGCGACGCGGCGTCGCACGCAGGTTGATCCATTTGGTGTCGTTCCACGCCTCGACCCAGATGCGCCCTTCCCAGTTCCAGCCTTTCATATCCATGGCAGACTGTTGCATCGACTCCCGATACAAGGGACGGTCTTCCGGCAGGATCAGGGAAAGAAAATGCTCAGGCTCGCTGCGCAGCTTCTCTGCAGAGACACCCAATAATGCGTGACAACCATCGCTGAGATAGGGAAAGGAAATACCCCCCTCTTCGCGCTGCATGAACTGGAACACCAGTCCTGGCGTATTGGAGACGATAGCCCTAAAACGCGATTCACTGATACGCAACGCTTTGGCAGCTTCGTAACGCGCTGTAACGTCGTTGCCGATGGCAATGAAGACCGACTCGCTCGCTGTCATGCACAGGAAGAAGTGATATTCGATGGGATAAATGGTGCCATCCTTACGCACCTGCATCGTCTCAAGGTTGGCTTGCGAGACAATCCCTTCGCGTAAGGGTTGCAGCACCAGATCCAGAGTTTCCGTGGTCAGGTTGCGGCTGATATCAACAGGCGTCTTACCAAGTAAATCGTTTTCATTGAATTGCAGGTTCCCACATGCTGCCTGATTGACTTGCACGAATTGCAGCGTATCGCAATCGATGACATAAATTTCACTGAACGAACCCTGCATGACTACTGGCAGCCATTCCGCATGCATCATCTCGATTGCTCTTCCTTTGTTTCCATGTGTTTTTGTAGGCGATGCGCGTCACCAAATCAGCGCGTTGCGAAATTCGAATCAACCATCAACCGTGATTGACAAGCGCCTCCGCCTTTCGTCCTGGCGGCACCCAGTGTTCAATCCAGGCAACCAGTTGGCTGGCTGCAATTGGTCGGCTGATAAAATAACCCTGCGCCTGATCGCAACCCATTTTGGCGAGGATCTGCCATACTGCTTCGCTCTCGATTCCCTCTGCGACAACGCGCAAACCCATATTGTGCCCGAGATCGATGGTGGAACGCACAATTTTTGCGTCGTCCGCGTCACGCTCCATATTCATCACGAAGGACTTATCGATCTTCAATTCGTCCACCGGCAAGCGCTTCAGATAGGCCAACGAAGAATAACCGGTGCCGAAATCGTCAATCGACAATTCGACACCCATCGCATGCAAGCCTTCCAATGTCGCCAGCGCGCGCAACGGGTCATCCATGATCGAACTCTCTGTGATCTCAAGACAAAACGACGTCGCCACCACATCATAACGTCTCAGGATTTCACCAAATTTGATGGGTAAATTCTGGTCCAGCAGATCACGAGCAGAGAGATTCACAGAAATCTTGGCCTCGATCCCCTGTGCTTTCAGGTCGCGACCTAGCATCGCCGCTTGTTCCAGCATCCAACGTGTCAGCGCACGGATAAAACCCGTTTTCTCTGAAAATGGAATAAAGTGATCGGGATAAATCATCCCCTTTTCTGGATGCTGCCAACGCACCAATGCTTCTACGCCGACGAAGTCACCGCTATCGAGCATAGTCTTAGGTTGCACAAACAGCCTGAATTCGTTTTGATCAAGCGCACGACGTAATTCGCTCAATAGCGACAGGCTTTCCTGGCTGGTCTTATCCAACACAGGGTCATACATCACGGCTTCATTACCGCTCATCTTGGCCGCGTACATCGCCACTTCGGCGCGACTCAGTAAAGATTCTGCATCAGCACCATGTCCCGGAAAACCTGCAATACCGATCCCCGCCCCCAAATCCACCGTCTGCTCTTCCAGCGAAATTGGACGTTCAAGTGAAGCCAAGATACTTGCTGCGACCGTTTTTGCTCTCGCCAGGTCCGTCATCGGCATCAACACAGCAAATTCATCGCCACCCAATCGGGCGATAGGATATTCCTCACCAACTGTCTTGGCCAAACGCACTGCCACCTGCTGCAACAATGCATCACCAAAATTATGACCGAGCACATCGTTCACGTTCTTGAAGCGATCCAGATCCATCATCAATACGTAGCAAGAACCGCCACGATCACGTGCCGCACGTATCGCGTTATCCAGCCGCACTGCAAACTGCGCACGATTCGGCAAATCAGTCAGCGTATCCCAATAAGCCAGGCGGCGAATCTCGTGCTCACGCTTGGCGATACCATCTCGCATGATTTCAAATGCACGCGACAATTTACCAATTTCATCTTCGCGCCGAATTTCAATTTGCCCTTCATAATTACCATCGCCCAGGCGCTTCGCTGTCTCAGTCAAATCACGCAGAGGACTGGCAATACGCTTGGCTGCCAAAAAGCTAGTAACAATGGCAGCTAAAATCAGCACGGCGGTGATCTTCATCATGTTGCGCTGCAATTCCAGGTAGGGCTCGATGGCAACATCAATCGAACGTTGGAACACGATGACGGCACTCTGCTCCGGCACTGCCACCAGAGGTCGTACCTCTGTGCTGTAGTCACTCTCAGCTACACGCAGGGTCTTCTCCGATGTGGCCCCTGGAGCGACTCCGCGCAATTGTTCGGCGACACTGTTGGCTTCTGCCTCACTTAAGGTTGATGCCCCGGCCACCCATTCTCCATTTTTACCAGACACCAAAAAAGTCACATCCAATGAGGATAGTTCCTGCATCTCCTTGGCAATACGTTGATCAAGTGGGAATGCCATTGCCACCCAGCCCAACAGAATCGGCGCCTTCACCGGCACGACCAACACCTGATAAGGTTGATTGTCAAGCAGACTCAAGGCTTCGGCGCCATCATCCGCGTTAGTCGCCTTCTCTGCTTTATCAACCAATTGCAGGATGGAATATTCGAGATTACCGCTAGACTGTGTTGCAGTAGAGGCGATGATCTGCCGATTAGTGCCAACCAATAAGGCACGCGACGCCTTGATGCGATCTCGGCTGTTCGTCAGGCTGGACTCGATGGTTTCCTTATCGTTAGTGCCGACGGCTTTGACAAAACCAAAATCCTTGGCTAACACCCGCGCACTGGAAAGCTTTTCGCCGGCACGTTGTTCAAGCAAACGCTGAAACAACGGCGTACCCAATGCCAGTTGATCCCGAATCGATGCCTGCTCATTGCGAACGATACCACTGCGGATCACGAAAAATCCCGCCAACTGTACAACCAGCATCAACAACAAAAACAGGGTGACGATACGGCTTTCCAGTGTGCGAAATCGCAATTTCATGGTTAATTCGCCGGTGCGTCCAATTTGATATTGAGTTTGAATACCGCACTACTATCCCCACCGATCAACGCAATAGGCTGTTCGACGACTTGCGCATTCGGCGGCAAGCTGTAGTACCACGCCTTGAGAACATATTTGCCCGGCAAAACATTATCGAGCTTGCCCTTGCCGGACACATCGGTCTTGACAAAGTATGGCGTATTCACCACTTGCACATAGGCGATCATCTGGTCATGGATGTTACAGCCCAAGACGACCGTACCCTGCTTATCAAATAATTGTGGGTCAGCCGTTTTGCCAGAATACAGCGGCAAGTCAAATACCTTGGCAGGCGAAAAAGAATAGACATGGTGCTTGACCGAATCGTTATTCGGAAAGCTGATTTCAGTGCCGATCTGCACGACAGTCACTTTAGGAATGAATTTGCGCTTACGCTGTTCAATTTCAACCGGATGCAAGGCAGCTTTCGGCAGCACCTGGCCTGCAGCAGCTTCGGCATATACCACAGCATCAGGGACAGGATTGCCAGCACTGTCAGTCACAGTAATCATCAATGAGTCCGCCAACGCAAGATTCGACTCCAGCAGGAGCAAAACAAACAAAGCACGGCAATATTCGCTGAACGTCAACTTCATGAAGGTAGTCTCATCAAGAATCTGGCTCTACAGCACCAGTGATTCACATACAGACTTCAGAACATGATTATGCCGATTTCCAGATGGAAATGGTTGCAACTGATTTCAATTTACAGATGGTGCCATCACAAAGCATGACCCATTCTGTAGCAGGTAATTGTTCAAATGACTTTATCACAAGTACTTTGCAAAGTGATTGCATAGATTTTGTTTGCATTATTCAAAATCTATGCTATAGTCTCTAGCTCGGTTGCTGACGGCGCTGCAAAGTAAAGAAACCCAGATAATTAGGGCTTCCAAACAAAGCAAAACCAAGGAAGAAATTTTTGAAATAAAAAGCTTCCACTCAGAAATAAAACCATGCTATAATTTTGTTTTTCGCGGCTGTAGCTCAGCTGGATAGAGTACTTGGCTACGAACCAAGGGGTCGTGGGTTCGATTCCTGCCAGCCGCACCAG
>Ga0116226_10002814_pt1 | contig 15251 bp, 9 predicted proteins | sample S1TSphfallax_FD_89692 | JGI IMG/M metagenome (GOLD analysis project Ga0116226, IMG submission 89692) | Host-associated microbial communities from peat moss isolated from Minnesota, USA - S1T2_Fa - Sphagnum fallax MG | ecosystem: Host-associated > Plants > Peat moss > Unclassified | place: USA...
TCTCATTTCTTAGAGCATTTCATGGGTTAGCCACACATGGGAAGTACAAGGGCAGCTTCAACACAGGTCTGTTTAGAATAATAATTTCATTTTGAAGGTTCCATGCCCAAAAAGAGAATATTCCCAAACCTCCCAAAAGATTCTTTATTTTTCTTGACAATTTTTCTTCTTTGAAATTCCTTTTTTTTGAAATTTTCAACATTTTTGCAAATAATATAATAAGTATCTCACCTGCCAAGGTACTATCTCTATACATAGTAGCCATATGAACAAAAGCAAAACAAACAAACCCTGGTCCAATCCAATAGACTTGGTGCGCTTTGTAAAAGGCCTATTAGCTGAGGCTAAAAAATGAGGGCAACCATGTCTAGGAATAGAATATGCATGTGCCAATGTGATGACTGAACATACACTCAAGAAGGTTCATTTGGGGTAGAGGGTGGTTAGTAATCTTTTCATTCTTGTGTTCTCAGCTTGTTCCCAATGTTGTTCCCTAAGTTCTCAATGTGTTCTCAAATATCACCTCACTTTCTCTCATATCCTTTGCCCAAAATTTTCCCCTTCTCAGCTATATACGTGACCCAAAGGGTACACACTCCATCCTCACATAGAAACAGCTATTTTGGGGAGTCTCTCGAGTTTCAATTTTCTTTTGGGTGATTGGAGACATCCAAAAAGGATTCAGATGTGGTTAGGTGTTAGTTATCCCTGTGTACGTGGGGGAAAAAGTCGTTGTGCTCCACGGTTGCAAGTTGGGGCTTGGTTAGGCTTGTTGGTTAGTTGGAATAGTGTGGGAAAAAGGAAATCATCATCTACTTTTTGCAAGGTGGGGCTTGGTTAGGTGGTGTTCACAGCATGTGAGGAAAGGAAATTGTCATCCATTTTTGCGAGTTTGTAGTTTGTACTTATTTTGATAAATGTTTTTAAAAAAGGAACATTGTCTACATTCATGTTTGGCCTGCAATGTGTAGTAGTAGTATGCAAAATCACACTCACTTTGTGAGGGTGATATTGCTCCCACCTGCACTCTTTTTTCAGAAAGTCCACTTTGGCAAATGTTTTGGACATCGGGCTTTTGTTGTTTCATTGGTTGCTTTTGTATCAATTTGTGACCAGTGAATAGAATACCATCTAGGTCATCAAAGTCTCTATGTCAAAACAGGGGAATTCCAGTCTTGATTCTAACCTTTCCAACAGCAAGTAACTTATCACCCAAGGAGATGCACTCCATTAAGAGTTTGCACCTGTGTTGGGCCAAAGTGAACTAGCCCCCATGACTGCACTGGTTGGCTGTTCTGTCCATAGGATGGGCTGGATGATTCGCCTCTTTGCCTTACGTTAACCAACATATTACCTCAGTCAATCTTTTTTGGCTGTTGACTTTTGACCATTGTTTTTCGTTGCCAATTTTTTCCCAACCCTGATCTCTATACTACCCACCCACCTAGCTACCTTACTGACCTCAATCTTAGCCTTGCCTGCAAACTAACAATTAATGCTTTACTTACCTTGGTAAAACTGTTATCTCCTCTTGGCTAAACTTCTATCTCTTAGCTAAATCTATATTTCTTCTTGGCTAAATTTATAGTTCTTCTTGGTTAAACTTTTATCTTTTGTCAAAACCTATATATCTTATCAGCTAAACTTCTATCTTTTGACTAAACCTATATGTCTTATTGGCTAACTTCTATTTCTTGGCTAAACTTAATTTTTTCTTGGCTAATTTTTTAATCTTTTGGCTAAACCTAAAAAAATTCTTGGCTAAACTTTTATCTATTGGCTAAACTTATATATCTCACTTGTTAAACTTCCATCTCTTGGCTAAACTTATATCTCTTGGGTAAACCAATGTTTCTTCTTGGCTAAACTTGTATCTCTTCGTTAAACCTATATTTCTTCTTGAACTTATATTTATTGGTTAAATTTTTTATCTATTGACTAAACCTATATATTTGATTAACTAAACTTTTATCTCTCAGCTGAACCTATATATTTTACTAACTAAAATTTTATCTCTTAGTTAAATTTACATATCTTATTGGCTAAACTTCTATATCTTGGCCAAACCTATATTTATTCTTGGTTAAATTTATTTCTTTTAGCTAAACTTATATTTCTTCTTGGTTAAACTTATATTTATTGATTAAACTTCTGTCCCTTGGCAAAAATTACATATCTTACTAACTAAACTTATATCTTTTGGTTAAACCTATATTTGTTCTTAGCTAAACCTATTTCTTTTAACTAAACCTATATATTTTTCTCAGTGAAACTTGTATCTCTTGACTAAGCTTATATTTCTTCTTAGCTGAACTTATATTTCTTCTTGTTTAACCTTGTATCTATTGGCTAAACCTATATTTCTTCTTGGTTAAACTTTTATTTCTTGGCAAAATATATATATCTTAATGGTTAAACATTTACTTCATTCTTCTTCTAGAAATTAACTAAGAGCATAGATACATTTTTCAATAATGCCACTTTAATTATTAACAAAACGTTTACTTATTAGCAAAACCTACCTACCCACACATCGTCATACCTACCTATGCACTTGCAAATTGTGGACTTCGATTTTAGAAATTATAATGTAAAATGTGGGTATTGTAATTGCAAGAATTTTTAGATGGCGATCCTTTACCTCCACTTTAGACCACTTAATGCAAGATGTACTTAATTTAATTAAAGAATAGGCTTGATAAATTTAGAATTAAAAGGACATCAAACATTTATGAATATTTCACAATTTTTAATACTAATCAAAATCAATCCTAGGTCGGATTTTGGGGGGAAATTGGCCAAATCTTCACATAAAAATATTTGCAACAAGACTCATTTCATATCTTTTCAAGGCGAATGAAGAAGGTTTCAAGTTGGGCCCTCAAGCTAAAGTAACCACACTAGAGTAAGAAAATAAACTTTTTATTTCATCCATTTTATTTTATTTTTTCATTGTGTTTCAATTTTAATTCATCACTCACTCCTAGAAAATTATTTTGTATGACATTTGTATATGTTTATATAATTATTAATTTTATGACATTTACCATTTAAAAATTTTAGGTTCATATATAATATTTTGGGGTAATTAATTTCAAACTCTAAGGCTAATGATTCCATTCATTATAATTTTCAATTGATTAACTTTAAAATTCAAAACATAATTGTTATAAATCTTTTTTGTCCATTTGTAACTGTTTGTATAATCATTAGGTTGAGAGCATTTACCATTAAGATTATTTAGGGTTTTAAGTTTTAAATTTAATGAAATGTGTGTTGATTTATTTAAGTGATGTTTTCAAATCAAGATACAACTCTTTTGAATATGACATCATCTTTTAACATCAATGGTATGATTTTTATTTTTTTATTTTTTTTTTGGGTTCTTAATTTAAGGAAATTAATTTCCTCGGATGGTTTTAATATGATCATAAAATTCCACTAAGAATGTTCCATGTTTGATATATGGATTTAACATTTTAGCCTCACATAGATAGTGTGGATTTAGGTCATAATGCCAATATTGCATTTTTCCACCCACATACAGTGTGCATATTTAAATTGTCATGAAAGTATTGCATTTCCTTCTCTCATATAGAGTGTGGATTAAGGTCATAATGTGGGTATTGCACTTTGCCCCCACATAAAATTTGCGTCTTTAAATTTTCATGTAGGTATTACATTTAAAGTTCCCACATATAATGTGGATTAAAATCATAATGTGGGTATTGCATTTTGTGCCCACAAACAATTTGCATCTTTAAATTTTCATGTAAATATTGCATTTAGGGCTCCCACACATAGTGTGGATTAGGGTCATAATGTGGGTATTGCATTTTGCCCCCACATATAATGTGCATCTTTAAATTGTGATGCATGTATTGCATTTACCTTTTCCATAAATAGTGTAATTTGTTGACTATCATGTGGGTATTACATTGTTACATTATATGGGTATTAAAAATGTCAAGAATCCAAAACCACTTCGGCCATATTTGGTATGATGTTTTATTATTCAATCTTGTTATATGAAACTTGTTTTTTAATCTCATATTGTACCAAACATTATGTTTCATCATTGATGATGTTCCACAAAAGTTACAAGCATTGTGGTGAGTTTTATTCTCATTTTACTTTTCTTTGAGCTCTTATGTATTTCAAATTTTCATCCAACATTCTCCATGGTAAATAATGTTATTAGTTGAAATGATAATAAATTAATAGTTTATGCATGTTTAGGATGTTGTGGGGCAAGGATCAAGTGCCCATTTACCTTTGCGCATGGCACGTGTTAAAGGCTTAATTAGCACTTATGTTCGATGGAAAAAATCAAAGACAATGGGGTGCGATGTGCAATATTGGATAACCTTCACACTGTCATGTACATGCCCATTGAACTAGGTGAAAACATCGAAGCCTTCATGACTCGTGAGAAGAAGAAAATCATTGAAAGTTTCACCCAACATTTGTTTGATGATTCATGGATTCAATATTTTTGGACCTATTATTTCCAAATTTGTATGTGAATTAACTCTCAATCCATTATTGTTGTTCCACCATGTTGTGCATATCCCAAAATATTCACTCCTTGAATTAATGTAAAAACACCAATGATGGACTTAGCAATCCCATGTGGGTATTGTGTATCTTGTTATAGATTTATGGATGGCGGGGCTTTGACAAGTGCCACATTCAAACTAGGACCCACAAACATCAATTGAATTTTACCATGGGGCATTGAAATGTTGAATCTCTTTGGAAACAAAGGGGCTTCGAGGTTGGCAAATTAATTGGTTAGTGTGGAAACTCACAACAAAAGTTGCAAGACATTACATGCACATAGTTGAAATGAATAAACACGGGTTTATCAAAAATAAGGTTGTGGAACACATTGTGAAAATGAACGTTGAAAAGGTCACATTGATCCCTCATACCCATGTCACCCATGGGATAAATGATTCAAACGAAATTGGCCATGTGTGGATGGTATGAAGCCAACAACATTCGAATATGACATCCAAGGTCCTTCTTCCTTTCACCAAATATGTTTGTTGCACATGTGAATGGGTGTTGCATGGAAACTTGTGCAAACATCAAATTGCCATTTTTTTTACATGTATTGATCTCACTAAAAAATATATCATTCAATATTGTGGGACATAATATGGATTTGATCGTGGAGGTTTTGTTGCCATGTTTGCGGACCCTACCTATTTGCACATTTACGACAATGAATATGATGATGATGAGGCCAATGGAAGATCATTTTGCAAAACCACGGGTTGTTGATATGTTCGGGCTTATGACACTAGATGATATTTCATTCAACATGGAAAAGAGAAGGATCACAACCAACCTTCAAGTTCATCCACCCCCACAGAGAAAATGTTTACTTGAATGGGTGATGTAATGCAAGAAATCATTAATAAAGTCAAAGAAGGTGGGGTTCAACTCATAGACCACACCACATCATTGTTGTGTGTTATTGTAACAGATGTATGAAGCATTCGCCTTTCGAAGGTGAATGAAGTCTTGCATCTCGGCATGGTATTTCATTGCAACAATGATGGACTTGGCAATTTAGTGCACCGAATCAAGGATTGGCATCAGACAATGTTAAAACATGGAATATTTATAAGAAAAAGGTTCATGAATAAAAAAGACAACACAAATTGTGTTTGTACTTATCCCCCATTTTGATTTTCCATTACTAAAATGTGCATGATATTACAATTGTGTCAAAGAATATATTATTTATGTGTTAATGCATTGATTTTTGTATTAATGAACATATAGGATTTGAAAGTTAAAGTTACATTGCTAAGGCTATGTAACACATCTTCTAAAACTCCCAAACAAAAATATTTCACTCAAATGTCATATAAAGGTGGGTATTACATATTTACATCATGTACAATTGATCTACCACCCTATACAATGTGGGTATTGTAGGTTAATTATACAACATTCACTAGGTCAATATGTGAGTAATGTTCACCCATCTTGTTTCTTGTGGCATCTAATCAATTTTGCATGATGTATTGTAAGGTTTAAGGTATATCATAGTAAAGGTTAACAAACACTAATACAAGTATTGCATATAATTTCATATCTTTCATGGGTATTAATTACATAATTATGTTAAATGAAGGTATTGCAATAACCCTACTCGTTCCAATGGGGGATTTGAGCATTTAATGCGAGTATTGTCCTACCTTTTCTCATTAGAATGATGATTACCTTTTATGGATTTTCTTTATTTATAAAAATCATTTGGATATTTCTTATTGCATTTGGTCCATTATATGTAGGTATTGCATTTGGTGGACAAGATCCCCCTAAATAACCCTAAATGACGAAGGATTAAGTTTTTGCAATACCTACATAATAAATATTTAGTAACTAAAATGGGGCTTTTAGTGAGGGTACACAATATATATTTATGTAGGTATTGTGATAAGCTTACTATGGTAGATTAGTAGTATTACATTACAATAATAAAAGCAAAATTGCCTCGATGACCACCTTAACATTGACTAGAAACGATGTAGGTATTGTAAAATTGGGTTTGGAAAAATTGGGACATGCCCACAATCAATGTTTACACCTAAAAATGAAGGTAATGCATTTGGTAAACAAGATGTATAACCTTAGATGATGAAGGAACAAGTTTTTTCATTATTAAATCAAAGGGGGTTACATAACATAAATTTACCTAGATATTGCAATTTGGGGTTGGGGCATGCATTTGGGATTTGACATAAGGTGATTGGGGACAATATTGCAAATTGAAAACTTTAACCCTCATCTAAAAACTAAATAGTTTCACACAAAAAACCTTAAACCTAATATTGGTAAATTTTAGGTGCATAAACCATAAATTATGTAGACATTACAACCTAATGGATGCATAGGTTTAAATTTGAAATTTTAAGCAAACCTATGCAATGAACCCTAAAATGTTGAATTAAAACCTTTGTATGCAACAAAAAAATCTCTACATTGACCCTAAATTAAATAAACACAAAAATAATTGGTTGCATAACCTAATTTTTGAATTTTTTTACATAACCCTAAATTGTGTATAGACTATCAACATTGGACACATAATTGTAATAAAATTATGAAGCAATTTTATATAAGTACAAATAATTTTTTTGTTTAAAACTTAATTGGGGGGGGGACCCCAACTAGTGGGAAGGTTTTTTATCATTCATCCCTTTTGCTATGGAGTCACCTTCATTATCCTTTCCTTTAATACATGAAAAAAAATAAAAAAATAGGAACCTCCTTATATATGTGTGTGTATGTGAATACATAAATACACTTTTAAAATATTCCATGAAAATAATATAAATGTTAGGAAAAAGGTTACCTTAAAACAATTAATGACAAAACAATGGGCTTAATTCCCCTAAACCCGAAACCTAATGTCCCCCCTATTTTTTTGAAACATATATAAGGAATTTTCTTAAATTAGGGTAATGTAACATGAACATGAATTGGTTGTAATGTGGGTATTACAATTTGAGACATTTCATGGAGAACCCAAACCATAAACAAAAAAAGATCAAAAGTTTGCAAAATTGGTTTATGCACCAAGGGGTCCTTTCATGAAAGTGGGCAATGTAATTACATAAAAATATTAAATTACAAATTTTCTTTAAGGTTATTGTGAAAATATTTCATGATAAGGATATGAAGGTATTGTTTAAATGTTTTAACATGGCCATAGAATGTGTTAACCATATTAGACGAGGGGATTGTATGTAATCCATTTGGTTTATAGTATAAATGCAATCCATTCATGGTGGATGGGGGTATTGTGTGTAATATGGCAAGATGATCCAAAATCTACAAATCCCAAAATTAGAGGTCAAAATAAAAACATGTGGTTTAATACAAAAATATTCAAGTAACCACACTACAAAAAGGACGCTGACAAAAATGACCATGCTAAGTAAATCTATTATGGTTCAGTACAAAAATGGTGTGTATGTGCACTAAAACTATATTTATAATTATTCCTTTGAGGAGCATGAACTAGAAGCAATGCCCATATTGGTGCGATACTTTACTATAACTTTTATAGCTGTTTTTTGGCATGATGATGAACCCCACCCCCCATGCCAAAATCCCAATAACCTCTCATAGGCTAAATGTACCAACAAGGGCTGCCTAACATGTGGCATTTGTTGCGCTTGGGCTCGAAGTTCATCCCACTTTAATTTTGTTTTCTTTTCGATTTGATCAAGGACCTTCTTTTCATTTTGTTATTGCCTTGCATGCAGGTTGCTCAAAATACAAACATTCATAAAATCAGGATCTTGTTGTTTAGGCCCCCTAGGATGAATAGATGGATGCCTTGATTTCCTGACTTGCATTTGAAGGGATTAGTTCGCTCCAAGTGTTGACGAAACAACCATTTGGCCGCATAAGAACTAGTGCATGCATCCACCTTACAACACCATCTTAAGCCTTTGTGAACCCATTCACTATCCTCCATTGCATCTCCATGTTCATCTTGAATTGGAAGAAGAACCTTTTGAGGTGTAGGATTTGGTACAACTGATGAAGGTACCACATTTGGGCCAACCACCACACATGAAACAAGATGAGGGTATTGCACTAAAGTAACATACATAGTGCAAAATTACACCTAAACCAGCCACCACAATGGCAAAAAATGAAGGTATTGGATTAAATCAACATACATAGTGGGGAATTACATCTAGCCCAAACACCATAATGTCCACAATATGAGGGTATTGGACTAAATCAACATACATAGTGGGGAATTACATCTAGCCCAACCACCACAATGTCCACAATATGAGGGTATTGGACTAAATCAACATACATAGTGGGGAATTACGTCTAGCCCAACCACCACAATGTCAACAATATGAGGGTATTACACTAAATGATAATCCTAAATAAAAAAGGATGAAAGTATTGTGAACCAAAAACCAAGGTAATATTATTATGTGAAAGAAACTTGATTTGAAATGTTCAGGTATTGTAACCAAAAAGTTGACAAAAAAAAACACCCATCCTTATTATCGCATGGAAAGTAAGGATGTGTTTTAATGTGGCCATATGCAAATTCAAAATGCACTTTTCATGCATACTTTGAGAAGGTAGGGTTGCATATATGATAATAACTTACTCTTCATTTGGCATCGCTTGGTTTTCAATTATATTTGAAAACTTTTGTGCCTTTTGTGCACATTTTCTTAAAGGAGCCATCCTAAACCAAAACTCCAAATTTTGTTTTAGGAAAAAAAATCATCGAACTTTCTTTAAATAACTAAAATACCTTTTTTAATTACAATTAATTATAATAATAATAATATTATTATTGTACTTCATTTTTCATTAAAATTAGTTTAGAATGAATATATTGTTATACTTCATTAATTACTTATATTAACTATATTGATTAATTTAAATTATTTTTAAGTTAAATTATTTTAAATATATATTAATTATTAAATTGACAAGTGTTGCCCATTTGTTCAACAATGAAAAAAAGACAATGATGAACCAACTAGGCTCATTATTTTTTTTTACGACAAGACAAAAAAACATAGATGACAACAAGCTTTGTTGGCTCGTCGTTGTTTGCAACACATCAAAAGAATAGGAGACAATGACAAGCTTGGCTACCTTATCGTCATCTTCTATGGAGTCTACACAGAATGGAAACGATGACAAACCAAGGATGAACCTAGCTTGTCGTCGTCTTTTAAGTGAATGAGAAAAAAAGACAACAATGACCATTGGCTTGTCGTCATCTTCTCTGGGTGCACATAAACAAAAAAAATAAAATGACAACGAACCAACTCTCATTGTCATCTTCTCTAGGTGCACAAAAGAAAACAAAAATAATCGATGATGAGGGTCGGCTCATCATTGTCTTCTCTAGGTGCATAAAAACAAAACAAAAAAGGATGATGACGAGTGTCAACTCGTTGTTGTCTTCTCTGGGTACACAAAAAGAAAATAAAAAATGATGACAATGAGTCAGTTCATCATCGTCTTCTTTGGGTGCATAGAAAAAAAACATAAAAAGATGATGATGAACACTAACTCATCGTTGTCTTCTTTGGGTACACAAAAAGAGGGGGAAAAAAAAAGGCAAATATGAGTGCCAACTTGTTGTCATCTTCTCTAGGTGCACAAAAACAAAATAAATAAAAATTTACCATAAGCATTGGCTTGTCGTTGTCTTTTTTGGGTGCACAAAAACAAGAGTTAGCTTGTTGTTGTCTTCTACGGGTAATAAAAAAAACAACAATGAGCCCTTAGCTTGTCGTTGTCATCTACAGGTAATGGATAAAACACAAGAAGATGATGACAAGTCAAGAGCTCGTCATCTTCTAATTGTGACACAAAAAAAATCATTGATCGAAAAACAAAAGAAATTAGAAGATGACAAGCTAGCTCATCATCATCTTTTATAAGTGCAACCAAAAAAACACTAGTAAAAAAAACCTAGAATAAAAATGTACTTGCACTCCAACAAATATAATTGGTGTTATGCTCTAGCAAACACGATCGTTCCAACAAGCTCTATTTAAACACTGATGAACTTTAAAAGCAAGCAAAGCAAAGGTCTCATAAACCTAAACCCAAACTGAAAATGTAAAGAAAGTTTAAGTGTAGAAAAAAAATGTAGAAGACATACCTTGTTTTGATGTTGCACCTCGCATTGCTCACCTTGAAGTTGGAGTGACTCCTAGTTCTTTTTGGAACATCAGTAATGGTGATGAGCGATGGCAATGTTGCAACAATGATAATGATGACAAAAAGAAAGAGAGTTTTGAAAAAAAAAATGTTACATAGGTAGAGGAGCAGGGTAGGTGGGAACTTGTTTTTTGAATAAGGTAGTTGGGTGAATAAGGTAGGTCCACGGGTGAAAAAAAAATCTCTTGAAAGGTGGGCCTAAAAAAAAAGTGTGATTCAACCTTTGTGATTGCATCAGGTTTAGTAATTGGATGAACACTAATTCATCTGAAACAAAATTAGTGCAGTCATGGGGGTTGGGTCATTCATGCCCTTGTGTTGGTTAAATCGGCCATAGTGAACTAGCACCCATCAATTCACCATGAAGGATGGATGGTAAATGGTCAGGAAACAATTCTTTGTTGGGTTTCAATTCCCTAGTAAACCATGGTAGTTAGCCCAGTTTTTTTTTTGAGCTACTTGTTTAACTAATAACCCACAAACAAGTTGTTAGTAAATATGTAATAAAAATAGCCCTTACCAATGTTTTTTTAGCAAAATTTCATTTTTCAAAACCTAAACATTGGGTTTGGTGAATCACAAAGGAATTTTTAATTTGAAAAAATATAAAAATTCGCAAATATCTCATTAAAAATCTTTCAACGTTGTCGCCATGTAAACAATGGACATTATTGTTTCGCCTCCTTGCCACCATGAGAAAACATATGTTCACATAATTTTCAACTTATTTTAGAGTAGATTGTTAGATCTTCACCTTGAGGACCATTGATATCAAAACCCTAACCCCTCCTTCAAACGGGTTTTCACTAAACCCTTCCTCCTCCCAAAACCCATTTCACTTGCCTTGTGTCCATTGTTGAATGGTGATTTTGTTTAGACTCTAGAGTCAATGTCAATGTGCAATGTGCATTTTGCAACACTATAGTTTGCAAGCTTCAAGCAACAACTAAGCAAAGTTTAGGTGATGGGAGTGATCTTTCAACATGGCGCTTGTGAATATCTAATAAATGTAGAATCTAAAGTCGTTGTAATTTGTAAGGCAAGGCAACTTCATAGTGAAGTGTCGATTCAAGTTTTAAAAACAACAAATCATGATCGCCAACCAATAAACTTAAACATTAAACATAAAGCCAAATATGTTGATATTTACAAATGATTTTTTTTTTCTAAGTTTGATTTATGTTCCCAAATTCCATTTGAATGTTTGTTGTATGTTTTTATGTGCACTGTGTAATGACTGCTGAATCTTGATCAATGCTCCCAAATTCCATTCGAGTGTTTGTTGTATGTTTCTATGTGTAGTGATTGCCGAATGTTGAATCCTAGCTTTGCAAACTTCATGGTTGAAACCTATGTGCACATCGATTACCTAGTACCAACGTTGACTTGTGCATTGATTGTCAACGTCAATTTGCGCATCAACTACCAACATTAAATTGTGGATCAATTGTCAACATTGACTTGCACATCAACTATTAACATTTACTTGCGCATTGATTATCAATGTCAACTTGTGTACCAGCGTCAACTTACAAGTTACACATCAACTACCATTGTTGACTACCAATGTTGACTATCGGCATCAAGTACCAACATCAACTTGTAAGAATCAACTTTTAACGTCAAAGATTACATCAATTAGTAGTGTCAACAATTTGTGCATTCACATTTTGCATCTCACGAATCGTGATTTGTAGCTATTGTAACCATTGTCATGACTTGTAGCCCTTGGATTTTTGTAATCTATCATTTAAGCAATCAAAACCCTTCAACCTTTCAACCCTTCAATCACAGCCTTTGAACTATGCATTCAAATCTCAAGTTGTTTGACGGTAATTTTTTTTTTGGTTTTAATTCATTTTTCAATTATCTTTGTTTAGGATGCTTAAGTCTCAAGAATCAAAAGTTAGAATTCACTACTCATGGATCAAGGCTCACATTGTTCAAAGGCTCACAATGTGTGTGGTTTTTGTGGTGTAAAATTGCAGTTGAAATTTAATTTGCACCACCAAATCTTGATTCCAACAATAGTGAATTGTGACTTAATTCTTAAACCTTTTTTCACTTATTATAATTACATGTGTTAATAAGTAGTTCAATTGGATTCCTTGTGTGAACATTTCAGCATTAAGGTTATAGGTATACATGGTAGTGGGCATCAGTAGCACTGTAGCAGTGAACCTTTGAACATTAGGGTTGGAGGTATACATGGCAATGGGCAATGGGCACTAGTAGCAATGAACCATTAATTGTGAGTCATGACCTAAAACCTTTAAGGTTTGGTTCAATTTTTTGTGTTAAGCTACAAACAATGGAGACATAGTGTAACCATTATTTTATTTGAAATGTTATAGAGTTACGAACAACAATGTCTTGCACTACCATGTGCATTCAAGTTTTTTGTTATAGATCTATTTGAAGTGAACCTTTTTTGGTAAATTTTTGAAGTTTTCATTTTTGGGTTCATTTTGTTGTTTGAAATTTGTTATTTTGTTTCAGGGTTCAACCATGCCCCAAAATTACAAGTTCCAAATGATTTCAAATTTAAGTATTTTTTTGGTGGTTGAATTTCAAGAAAAGTTTTGGTACTTAATGAGTCTATTTCTTTTGATGTATTTGAATCTAATCACATGGGTGAACAAAGAAGCCAATTGCAAAACCTTGAATTGACAACTATTTCGCCTCAGAATTGCAACACAATTCCTAAAATGTTTGAACCTTTTAAAAACCCTAACCCCATTGTTGTTAAGGATATGCATGTTTGTAATCCCAATTTAAAATTAAAAAAAAAACTTCTTATATTGATGTGAATCACAAGTTTCAAGATGTTTGGGCTTTGAAAATGCCATGGGCAAAGCCCATTTTCAATGAAGTTGGAATGGTTACTTTTGTGAAATGTCATGTTTGTTTTAAAATTGAAAAGAAGGACAAGGTTTTGGTGGTTAAGTGGGATTCCATTGAAAAACATGCAATAAAAGGAAAGTTTAGTGGTTTATGGATCCAAAATGTGGGCATGCAAAAAATGAAATTGCTTAGCTTCAATTATCAACAACTATCCTCCAACAACTTGATAGTCAAGCAATGGAAGATAAAAGGAAATTTGTTCAGTTTGCTTCTATTTTTAGTCTCTTGAATAAAGGTAAGCCAATGATAGATTATGAAGATTTCAAGCCTTCGTTTGAGTTCTTGAAGCTTTAATATATTCCAATAAAACATTGGATTGATGTGGCTGGATGGGAAATGGCAAAACACATAGAGAACAAGGTGAAAAAGGCCATTAAAACAAATATCCAAAATGCCAAGTTTGTATCCCTAACATGTGATGAGGTTATTTCTATGGATAATGCAAGTTGGGCAATTATGAATTGTTGTTTTGTCCAAGATTATTGTTACATACCCTTGTTGTTGAATGTGAAACATGTGATTTATGGATTCAGAGTTGATAATATAATTTTGTTGATTACGAACTTTTTGATGACACAAAAGGGTTTGCATGAAGAAGACTTTATTTCAAAGCTGGTCTATTTTGGTGTTGATGGGGTTAATACCTTCCAAGGCTTTAGATCTAAAATTACAGTTCAAATCCAACAACAGTATGTTCCATTTGTCACTAGTGTACATTGTATGGCTCATCATATTAATTTGGTAGTACAAACCTTTTCACACTTACCTTTAGTCCTTCACATTGAAGCACTTTTACATTGTTTGTATGTTTATTTCAACCATAGCCTAAGTCCCTAAGTACATTAGGTTGGCTGAACTCGTTATGCTGCAATTGTTTGGTTTAGTAGAAATGCACAACATGTTGTTACACTCATTTTTATGAAAACTAAATCAAAGAATTGATTAACGGAACATTTAGAGCTAATCATTCCAAAATTTAGTCAAAAGTTCTTTCACCATGGAAAACTTCCTTTTTGGAATAACAATTCAAAATTGGAAGGAAAACAAACCTTGATATGGTGTTGAAGCTTGAAGGTGAATGTGAATTCTACAACTGCTTTTTATTTCCACGAATCGATGTTATTTTGGATATGATGGTTTTTGAAGCTTCAATCAAGTTTCAGCCCCCTTTTGGGCCTTAAGGAAACACAAATTGACATTTTTTTTTGCATTGAAGATTTAAAACCTAACTTTTCTTGTGTAAGTTAGGTTTTATGTTGTAACGGACAAGGTTTCAATTGGTTGGGGTTCGACTCCCCCATATAGCTTTGTGGCAAAAAAATGGAAATAAAAAATTTATTATTGGCAAAAAACTTGAAAAACATTGAAAGTTTATAGCCCCAAAACTCACTTATAAATTTTTTTTTATAGCAAATCATATCCAACCATATTTTTCCCCTACTTGTTGAAGGCCTACGTACCTCCTTACCATGTAGTTGGGAAATTCAACACATAATATGCCCATGTGGCAATTATAACTCAAAGAAAGGTTAACTTGTAGCCAACTCGACTAAATTCAAATAGTGAAAAAAAAAACATTGGCCCTTACATATGTATAA
>Ga0116226_10002816_pt1 | contig 15243 bp, 8 predicted proteins | sample S1TSphfallax_FD_89692 | JGI IMG/M metagenome (GOLD analysis project Ga0116226, IMG submission 89692) | Host-associated microbial communities from peat moss isolated from Minnesota, USA - S1T2_Fa - Sphagnum fallax MG | ecosystem: Host-associated > Plants > Peat moss > Unclassified | place: USA...
AAGGAGGGAAGAAGATCGCCCAAGGCGCTGGAGCAGAAACGGTCGAACGCGACCGACGGTGGCTTGAAAAGTGAAGGCCATCGAGGGAGCGTGAGGCCGTTTCTGACCGGCGGATTGGGCGAGATTCGACCGAGCTTCGTGAAATATTCGGGCTAAGTGGTCGGGGCAAGGAGGCCGACGCCGGACTGGTCGGGTCAGCCGGCCGGTTCAAAGACGGATCGCGCGCCGCCCGAGCAGAAAATGGCGCGGCGCCGGAGCGGCCGAATCTGGCATGATACGTGCAGGTAGTATTCTTTCGCTCCCCACGGTTTCGCTACCCCCATTGCCCGCTTTCGAGTCATGAAAAAATCCCCCTTGGTTTTGCAGCTCGCTCGTTTCGGTCTGGCCGCCGTCAGTCTCTTCGTCGTCGCCGGACGCGCGCAGGCGGCCGAAGCCGCGCCGCAGATCACGCCGCCCCGCGCGGTGGCGGGCTTCGACATCGGCGACGATTACTGCATGCTGAACTACACCCAGATTTCCACCCTGTGGAAGAAGTGGGCGACCGAGTCCGATCGGATGAAGGTGGTCTCCATCGGGACGACGGCCGAGGGCCGGCCCCAGCTGATGGCGATCGTCAGCGCGCCGGAGAACATCAAGCAGTTGGACCACTACAAGGAGATTTCGCGGAAGCTCTCGCTGGCCGAGGGCTTGACCGATGCGCAGGCGCACGATCTGGCGGAAGAAGGCAAGGCGGTCGTCTGGATCGACGGCGGCCTCCACTCCTCCGAAAGCATCAATTCCCAGCAGCTGACGCTGACGGTTTACGAGCTCATCAGCCGCAGCGACAAGGAGACGATGCGCTTTCTGCGGGACGTGATCCTGATTGCCCCGATCGCCAACCCCGACGGCGTTGAAGTGGTCGCCAACTGGCTGATGCGCAACGAGGATCCGAAGAAGCGCACGTTTGTGGGACTGCCCCGGCTCTACAACAAGTACGTGGGCCACGACAACAACCGCGACTTCTTCATGGCCAACATGCCGGAGACCGAGAACCAGGACCGGGTGCTCTACCGGGAGTGGTTTCCGCAGATCATGTACAATCACCACCAGACCGGCCCCGAGGGCGAGGTGATCTTCATTCCGCCGTTCCGCGATCCGTTCAATTACAACCTCGATGCGTTGATCCCGATCGGCATCGAACGCGTCGGCATCGCGATGCACGAGCGTCTGATCGCCATGGGCATGGGAGGATCGGGCATGCGCTCGGCCGCGAACTACTCCACCTGGTGGAATGGCGGCGCCCGCACCGACCCGTATTTTCACAATCAGATCGGCATCCTGACCGAAGTGATCGGCAGCCCCGTGCCCATCACGATTCCGCTCGTGCCGAACAAGCAATTGCCGAGCGGCGACTGGCCTCTGCCGATCGCTCCGCAGGTCTGGCACTACCGTCAGGGCATCGAATACGACAACCAGGCCAATCGCGCCGTGCTGGACTACGCCTCACGGCAGAAGGAGACGCTGCTCTTCAACATCTACCGCATGGGCAAGAATTCGATCGAACGGGGCAGCCGGGATAATTGGACGATCACCCCGAAGCGCATCGACGCTCTGATCGCCGCCGCCAAGGAACGCGACCCCAGCTTCAAGATGGCCTTTGCGCTCGATGGCGTGGCGAACCCCGCGGTCGATGTCAGCGTCGTCCCGAGCGACCTCTACGCCAAGATCCTCCACGATCCGGCCCACCGGGACGCCCGCGGCTACATCATCCCCTCCGATCAGGACGACTTTGCCACCGCGGTGAAGTTTGTGAACGCCCTGCTGAAGAACGGCATCGCGATCGACAAGGCGACCGCCGCCTTCACCGTGGAGGGCAAGACCTATCCCGCCGGCTCTTATATCGTGCAGGCCGCGCAGGCCTTCCGGCCGTTTGTGCGGGACATGTTCGAGCCGCAGGATCACCCCAACGACCTGGCGTATCCCGGCGGCCCACCCCATGCTCCGTACGATATCGCGGGCTGGACGCTGGCCGTGCAAATGGGCGTCAAATTCGACAAGGTCCTTGACGGCTTTAACGGTCCGTTCGCGCGCATCGGCCTCGGCTACGACTTGGAAAAGCCTCCGGTCGAGGCCGTCACCGGCGGAGCGGACGTCAAAGGCTGGTGGGTCAGCCATAAGATCAACGACGCCTTCGTCCTCACGAACCGCCTGATGAAGGCCGGTTGCGACGTCTACTGGTTCAAGGAGGAACACACCGTGGACGGCATCGGCCTGGGCACCGGTTCCATCTGGGTGCCGGCGACGGCGACGTCGCGTCCGATCGTCGAGCGCGCGGCCAAGGAGCTCGGCGTCCCCGCCTACGGCGCCATGACCGCGCCCACGGGCGCGGCCGTGAAGCTCAAGCCGATCCGCATCGGTCTGGTCGACCTGTATGGCGGCCTCATGCCCTCCGGCTGGCTGCGCTGGATGTTCGAGCAGTATGAATTCCCCTTCGAGGTCGTCTATCCGCAGATTCTGGACGCGGGCGGCCTGAAGAACAGCTACGACGTGATCGTCTTCCCCAGCCAGACCTATGCGGTCGGCGCCCGCACCAACAGCCGCAACATGGAGCGGGCGGTGACGCGCAACGCCGGGACCGGCATGGCGGGCAACGGCGGCGCCCATTACGATCCGCCCGCCGAAAGCATCCCGGAGGAGTACCGTTCGATGCTCGGCAACATCACGTCCAACAAGACGATTCCGCCCCTGAAGAAATTCCTCGACGAGGGCGGCACGATCGTCGCGATCGGCTCCTCGGCGACCATCGGCGAGGCGATGGGAATGCCCGTCACGGATCACCTGGTCGAGCCGGGGACGGACCACCATCTGCCGGTGACGAAGTTTTATGTCCCGGGCTCGGTGCTGGAGGCCAACTTCGACAACACCGATCCCATCGCCTACGGCATGCCGCCCCATGGTTACGTGTTCTTCGACAGCAGCCCGACCTTTGACATCGGCACGGGCCCGGGCCCGAAGACCAACCGGGTCGTCTGGTTCTCCGGCAAGCATCCGCTCTTCAGCGGCTGGGCGCTCGGCCAGCAGTACCTCGACGGCGGCGATCTCGCCGCCGAGACCAGCGTCGGCCAGGGTAAATTGGTGCTGATCGGGCTCGAGGCGACCTTCCGTGGCACGCCGCACGCTAACTTTAAGCTCCTGTTCAACAGCCTGTACTACGGCTCTGCGACCGAAGCGTCCGTTCCCTGACCCGGGGAAAGGCCGCCCGCCGTCGCCACCCGCATCGCTCCGTCTTCTCCTTTCCTTCTCCTCATGATCCATCTGCTCACGTTCTCACCCCGCCTGGTCCGCTCAGGCCTCGCCCTGGCCGCCTGCGCCGCCGGCGCGGTCCTCGCCCACGCACAGGTCAACCCCGCCATCAGCACGCCCAAGGAAATCATCGGCTTCAACATCGGCGATGACTACCACATGGCGAACAACACCCAGATCACCACGATGTGGAAGAAATGGGAGACTCAGACCGACCGCATGAAGGTCGTGTCGATCGGCAACACCGAGGAAGGGCGGCCCGAGCTGATGGCGATCATCTCCGCTCCGGAGAACATGAAGAACCTGGAGCATTATCGCGAGATCTCCGTCAAGCTGGCCCGCGCCCGTTTAAGCGATGAGGAAGCCCATCAGCTCTCCCGCGAGGGCAAGGCCGTGGTCTGGATCGACGGCGGCCTGCACGCGTCCGAGACGGTCAATTCCCAACAGCTCGCCGAACTCGTCTATGAAATGGTCTCGCGCAGCGACCAGGAGACGATGCGTTTTCTGAAAGACACGATCCTGCTCGCGCCTATCGCCAACCCCGACGGCGTCGAGGTCGTGGCGGACTGGTACATGCGCAATGAGGATGAGAAGAAGCGGACCTTTCTCGGCCTCCCGCGCCTCTACAACAAGTACATCGGGCACGACAATAACCGCGACTCCCTCATGAACAACATGAAGGAGACGACCAACATGGATCACGTGCTGTGGATCGATTGGATCCCGCAGATCATGTACAACACCCACCAGACCGGTCCCGAGGGCCAGGTGGTGTTCATTCCGCCCTACCGCGACCCGTTCAATTACGATTTCGACCCGCTGCTGCCGATCGGCATCGAGCGCGTCGGCTTCGCCATGCAGGAGCGCCTCGCCTCCAAGAGCATGCCGGGCTTCGCGACCCGCTCGGTCGCTCCGTACTCGACCTGGTGGAACGGTGGTCTGCGCAATGCCTGCTTCTGGCATAATCAGATCGGGATCCTGACCGAAATCATCGGCAGCCCGACGCCGATCGAGGTCACGCTCGTGCCCGAGAAGCAGCTGCCGCAGGGCGATTGGGCCTATCCGATCCGGCCGCAGGTCTGGCATTACAGCCAGTCGGTGCATTACGACGTGGAAATCGCCAAGGCCGCCCTCGATTACGCCTCCCGCAACAGCGAGCTGCTGCTCTACAATATCTACCGGATGGGCCGGAATTCGATCGAGCGCGGCAGCCAGGACACCTGGACGATCACCCCGAAGCGGATTGAGGCCTTGAACGCCGCGGCCCGTAAAATGGATCCGGGCATTCCGTCCGAGCGTTCGGAAGAGGATCTGATGAGCGCCGGCCGCAACGTCAATGTGGTGCCGTCCAAATTGTACGACACCGTTCTGCACGATCCGGCCTTCCGCGATCCCCGCGGCTACATCATCTCGCCCGATCAGGACGACTTTCCCACTGCCGTGAAGTTCATCAACGTGCTGCTGAAGCAGGGCGTGGAAATCTCCAAGGCGACCGCCGCCTTCCAGGTCAAGGGCAAGACCTATCCGGCCGGTTCGTTCATCGTGAAGGCCGATCAGGCGTACCGACCGGTCGTCATGGACTTCTTTGAGCGGCAGGATCACCCCAACGATCTCGCGTATCCCGGCGGACCGCCCAAGACCCCCTACGACATCACGGGCTGGACGATTGTGAAGCAGATGGGCGTCGCCTGTGATAAGATCTACGATGGCTTCGACGGTCCGTTCGAGCCCATCGGCTTTGCGCTGCAGAAGCCCCCGGTCGCGACCGTCTCCGGTCCGGCCACGCCGGCGGGCTGGCTGGTCAGCCATAAGGAAAACGATACGTTTGTCCTCACCAACCGGCTGCTCAAGGCGGGCTGCTCGGTCTACTGGCTCAAGGACGAACAGACGGTCGACGGCAAGGGCCTGGGGACGGGCACCGTCTGGGTGTCCTACTCGGCCGACGCCAAGCCCATCATCGATCGGGCCGCCAAGGAACTGGGGGTCGCCGCCTATGGCATGGCCCAGAAGCCCACCGGGGACGCGGTCAAGCTGAAGCCGATCCGGATCGGTCTCGTCGACCTCTACGGCGGCCTGATGCCCTCGGGCTGGCTGCGGTGGATGTTCGAGCAATACGAATTCCCCTTCGAAGTCGTCTATCCGCAGATCCTGGACGCGGGTGGACTCAAGAACAGCTTCGATGTCATCGTCTTCCCCAGCCAGACCTACGCGACGGGGGCCCGGGCGAACCAGGTCAACACGCGCGCGATCACCCGCAATGGCGGCGTCGGGATGGCCGGCGGCGGCGGCGGCCATTACGATCCGCCGGCCGAAAGCATCCCCGAGGAGTACCGCTCCATGCTCGGCAATATCACGGCCAACAAGACCATCCCGCCGCTGAAGAAATTCATCGACGAGGGCGGGACGATCGTCGCGATCGGTTCGTCGGCGACGATCGGCCAGAGCATGGGCCTTCCCGTCACCGACCACTTGGTCGGAAAGGCGAAGGACGGCACGATGAGGCACCTCGGACCCACCAAGTTCTACATCCCCGGTTCGGTGCTGGAGGCCGAATTCGACAACACGAACCCCGTGGCCTACGGGATGCCCAAGAAAGGCTACGTCTTCTTCGATTCGAGTCCGGTGTTCGATGTCGACACGTCGGCCATGCCGAAGACCAACACCTTCGTACAGTTCGACAGCAAGGCCCCCTTGTACAGCGGCTGGGCGGTCGGCCAACAGTACCTCGATGGCGGCAAGATGGGCGCCGAAGCCAGCCTGGGTCAGGGCAAGCTGGTCCTCATCAGCCTGGAGGCGACCTTCCGCGGGACGCCCCATGCCAACTTCAAGCTGCTGTTCAACAGCCTCTATTACGGTTCGGCGGTCGCCGGCCCGATCGAATAAGGCGGTTCAGATCCGACGTCATCCCCCGCTCCATGGACCGACCTGCAGCGCTCTTGGCGCCTCTGGTCGGCCGTTGGGGCGGGGGATCGGTTGGACAACGGATGGCATCTGACCTGCTAAACCACGTCCCGATATCCCTCGCTAATTTTATCTATGTCTAACTGCAAAATCTGGGCTGAAAAACTTCGCGTCGAAGTCGCCAAGGCAGTCCTCGGCCAGGAGGAAGTGATCGAAAAGCTGCTGGTCGCGCTCCTGGCGAACGGCCACGTGCTCATCGAGGGCATGCCGGGGCTCGCCAAGACCCTGCTCGTGCGTTCGCTGGGCTCCGCACTCGGCATCCAGTGCGACCGCATCCAATTCACGCCCGATCTGCTGCCGACGGACGTGGTCGGCACCATGATCTTCTCCCCCAAAACGGGCGAATTTTCCACGCACAAGGGTCCGATTTTCGCCAACATGGTGCTCGCCGACGAAATCAACCGCGCCCCGGCGAAAGTGCAGAGCGCCCTCCTCGAAGCGATGCAGGAGCGCACCGTGACGATCGGCGGCGAGACCCACAAGGTGCCGCAGCCCTTCTTCGTCATGGCGACGCAGAACCCGGTCGAGCAGGACGGCACCTACCCGTTGCCGGAAGCGCAGGTCGACCGGTTTCTCTTCAAACTCCTGGTCGACTACCCGAGCTTCGCGGAAGAGGCGACGATCATGCTCCGCTGGGGTCAGGTCACCAAGGCGCCCAAGATCGAGGCGGTGTCCAGCGGCGAGGAACTCCTGAAGCTGCGGGGCGAGGTCGATGAAATCTATGTTTCCCCCCAGATCCGGGATTACATCCTCACGCTGGTGCGCGCGACCCGCGAGTACGTGAAGCCGAATGCAGCGGGGAAGCGCTACGCGAACTTCGGGGCTTCGCCGCGGGCCTCGCTGGCGCTCTATCAGGCGAGCCGCGCCCTGGCCTGCATCCGCGGGTCCGATCATGTCACCCCCCAACTGGTCCAGGACGTCCTGCCCGACGCAATGCGTCACCGCATGAGTCTGACCTACGAGGCGGAAGCCGAGGAATTGACCGCGACGAAGCTGCTCCACCGCATCATCGAGGAGACGCCGCTGCCGGCGGTCGAGCAGGCGGCCTAAGCCGTCCGCGGCCTCGTCGCGTCCGCCCGACTCGACTCACGCATGCCCATCTCCTCTGTGCCCGACGGCGTGGACATCACGTCGACCCGCGAGCGCCTGGCGTCCTCCGTCGGCCTGCTCCGCCAATTGGAGTGGCGGGTCAAGCATGCGGTCGAGAACACGCTGAACGGCGACTATCGTTCGGTGTTCCGCGGGCGCGGCATGGAGTTTGACCAGGTCGTCAAATACGAATTCGGCGACGACACGCGCAGCATCGACTGGAATGTGACGGCCCGCCTCGGCGAGCCGTTCCGGAAGAAGTTTGTCGAGGAGCGGGAGCTGATGATCCTGCTGGTCATCGAGGACAGCCTTTCGATGCAGTTCGGGTCCGGCGACCGGACCAAGCGCGAGGCGATGATGGAGATCGCGGGTCTGATCATGCTGCTGGCGGAGATGAACAAGGATCGCATCGGCATCGTCCACGCGCGGCCGGACGGCTACTCGCTGCTCGGGCCGGCGCGGGGCCGGATCGGGATTCTGCATGCCGCCAGCAAGGTCATCGGGCATCCGCTGCCCAATCTGACCGATCTCAAGCCGGTGGAGATTCCGTGGAAGTTCGTGGCGGAAGCCGCGACCAAGCGCAGCCTGCTGGTCTGGCTGGGGGATTTCCCTCCGCGCGCCCAGCCCGAAGGCTGGCCGATGCTGATGCGGCGTTATCAGCCGGTCGGGATTCGGATTGAGGACGAATGGGAGCGGAAACTGCCGGACGGAAAACCGCTCACCGCCTACGATCCGGCCAGCCGCCGTTTGACCGTGCTGGATCCGAATTCGAAATCCCTCCGGGAGGGGCAGGCGGCCTGGCTCGCGCAGCGCGAAGCCCATTTTGACGCATTGTTCCCCGACCGGCAGAATCGGCTGACCGTGACGCCGCATGACTCGATGCTCCAGTCGCTGGTCCGTTTCTTCCATGCGCACATGCGCCGACCCATGGCCCGCGCATGAGCGTGAAGGATCCCTGGTGGCTGCTGCTCGTGGCCCTGGTGCCGCTGATGATCTGGCTCCGCTACCGGCGCGGGACGTCGGCGATGATCATCCCGCATTCCTCCGCCTGGTGGCGGCCCGTGCTGGTGCCGAGTTCGCGGCTGCCGGCGATCTGCATGAACGTGGGGCTGGTCCTGCTGGCCGTCGCCATGGCGCGGCCCCAGCGGATCGTGCCCCAGACGGAGACCCTCCATGAGGGCTACGACCTCGTGCTCGCGATCGACTTGTCAGGGTCGATGCTCGCCGAGGATTACGAGAAGGGCGGGGAACACCTGAATCGGCTCCAGGCGATCAAGCCCGTCATCAAGGCCTTCATCAGCCAGCGGCCCAACGATCGGATCGGCCTCGTGGTGTTTGCCGGCCGGGCCTACACGATGGCGCCGCTGACCTTCGACCACGTCTGGCTCTCCCAGCAGCTCGAAAAGATCCGGATCGGGGCGATGGAGGACGGTACGGCCCTGGGGGACGCCCTCGGCGTTGCGCTCACCCGCCTCGAGCAACCCCAGCATGAGATCGGCACGAAGCGCCTGGGGGCTTTCATCGTCCTGCTGACGGACGGCGTCAGCAACAAGGGTCTGATGAAGCCGGACCAGGCGACCAAGATCGCCGTCGAGCGGGGCATTCCCGTCTACACGATCGGGGCCGGCAAGGACGGTTCGGCGCCGTATCCGATCTTCGACAGTTTCGGGAAGAAGGTGGGCTACCGGCGCATCATCGCGGACCTGGATGAGCGGGCGCTGAAGACGATCGCGGCGGCCACCGGCGCGAGCTATTACCGGGCGGACAACACCCAGACCATTCAGAAGGCGTTCAACCAGATCGTCACGAAGACCCAGAAGATCAAGTTCGCCGCCAAAGCGAATTTTCGCGCGATCGATCTCTTCGGCTGGCTGCTGGCGCCGGGTCTCGGGCTCGTCATGCTGGGGGCGATGCTCTCCCGGGCGCCCTGGCGCGGGGAGGAAACCACATGAGTTTCGGGCTGCCCTTTGTTCTCGTATTGCTGATTCCGATCGGGATCTTCTGGTCGCTGGAGATCCGCCGGCGGGTGGCGTTGTCGCCGCACTGGCCGAAGATTTACCGGTTGTGGGCCGGTCCGGATCGCCTGGATCTGCAGCCCCACTCGAAGCCGCCGCGCCAGCGGTGGCGCCTCTGGCTCGGGCTGGGTCTGGCCACGATCGCCCTGTCGCTGCCCCGGTGGGGCCAGGGCAAGCAGCCGCTCTTTTCCCAGCCGCGCGATGTCGTCGTGGCGTTGGATCTGTCCCGCAGCATGGACGCGCGCGATGTCGAGCCCTCCCGTCTCGATCATGCGAAATATCTGATCCAAAGCATGCTGGATGAGTTCGCCGGCGAGCGGGTCGCGCTGCTGCTGTTCGCCCGGAGCGCGTTCCTGCAGATTCCGCTGACGTCGGATTACGAGGTCATCGAGTCCTCGCTGCCCGATCTGAGCTCGGCGTACTTTCCCCACAGCAGCACGAGTTTCGGGCCGGTGCTGCAGCGGGCCATCGAGGCGTTCGGTTCGGTGCAGAACGGCGAGCGGTTTCTGGTGCTGCTGACCGACGGGGAGGGCTTCGACGAGGACTGGCGCCCGTTCGTGCCGCAGCTGCGCGATCACGGCATCCGGGTCATCGCCGTGGGCTTGGGGCGGCTCGGCGGGGGCGCCATTCCCGATGGGGAAGGGGGCACGCTGAAGGACGCGAGCGGCAATGAGGTGACCACCCAGTTGAAGCCGGCGGTCCTGCAGGACCTGGCGAGGGAGACCAACGGCCTTTATATCGAAGGCAATGATTTCGTCGATATGACGGCCTTGATGAAGCAGGCGGTCGCGGCGAGCGGGCAGACGGCGGTGGTGCGGAAGGACCGGGCGCTGCCGACCGAACGCTTTCAGTTTTTCCTCCTCCCTGCGCTGATTTTGCTGCTGCTGAGCTACTGGCGCGAGCTGCCGGTGCGGCCGCGGTCCCGCGAACTCAAGTTCAAGAAGCTGGCGGCCAAGGCGGCGGCGACCCCGCCGGTGGTGGTGGTGGCGCGCGTGCTGATGGTCGGGCTGGGGTTGGGCGCGGGGCTGGGGTCCGCGCGCGGCCAGGGCGACGCCCCGGCCATGGCGGTGCAGTCGGGGGATATGGACGAGTCGGCCCTGAACAATATTGCAAGCAACACCCATGTGGCGCCCGCGGGGGCGTTCGGCGAGATGCTCAAGAAGCGGGTCGAGAGCATCGTGAACAACCCGTCGCCCAATGCCTACGATTACTCGTCGCTCGCGATCGACACGATCACGTACGTCCAGGGGTCGCTGCGCATCCGCAAGCAGGTTCCCATGTCGGTGATCGATGACGCGCTGACCGCGCTGAAGTTGGGGGAGGCGATGGACGCCGAAGGCGGCAACTGGCCCCAGCTCACGCACGATCTCCTCGAATTGCGCCGGGAGAATCTGCTGCCGCCCAAGGTGGTCAAACCGGACAAGGCCACGCCGCAGGAGCAGCTCGAGATGGAGCGGGAGCAGAAGGAGGGCAAGGGGACGGGCGGCCACCGGAACGGCGACGAGGACGAGGCCGTGGGCTACCAGCCGCCCGCCGATCCCGATGACGCGAAGAAAGATCTCCATTTCAATTCTGCCTTCGGCGACTTCAAGGACTCGGGCCCGGTCAAGATCGACCTGACCATTCCGCCGGAGAACCTGCCGCCGGCCGCCGAGATGCAGAAGGTCAAATCCGCCTTTTCCCAAGTCGACGAGGAGACGGCGCTCAATCCCGAATTGGCGCTGCCGCTGCAGAAGCTTCAGCTCGTGCGGCACAACGACGCCCCCGGTCGATTCTTTCAGATGCTGGATGACGACAAGGACGGGGCGGTTTCCACCGGACCGGAATGGTGACCATGACGCGAAGCCATCGGTGGTGGGTTGCCATGCTGGGGGCGCTGACCCTGGCCGCTGCGCCGCTGCCCGCGCAGGACGCGCCGGCCCCCACGGGTGCGGACGTCAAGATCGCGGCGGACGGACCGCGACTGAGCGAAATTGCGGCCGCGACCATTTCGGCGGGCGGGGAAGAGCACTGGATGGGGGAGGTCTTCCCGCTTACCTACGAACTGAGCGTTTCGCGCAAATATTTCCAGTCGCTGGGCGAGACCTTCACCTGGGACCCCGCGCCGCTGACGGTGGAGGAATGGTCGGAACCCGATCCCTCGGACGGCATGGTCGGCAACGAGAACCGCGCCTTTTACACCCGCCGGAACCGGGCCTATTCGCCGGTGGCAAAAACCGTGGCGATCGCTCCGGTCATCCAGTCGATCAACCTGGTGACGGGCTCGTCGGGGACCGGGGCCTTCGCCCAGAACAACAGCATCGACGAGTTCTTTCTCAAATCGGCGCCGGCGCAGGTTGTGATCAAGCCGCTTCCGCCCGGCGCGCCCGCCGGTTTCGCCAACGCGGTGGGCGACTTCAAGATCAAGGCGAGCGTGTCCCCGCTGAAGGCCCGGGCCGGCGAGAGCGTGACGTGGGTCCTCTCCGTGACGGGCGTGGGCAACTGGCCGGATATTCGCAGCCTGCCGGCGCGGACGCTGTCGAGGGACTTTCGGGTCACGCCGCTGCCGCTGCAGCGGAACTTCAAGGCGGATGTCCTCTTTGACGGGGGCATCAAGGAGACCTTCGTGATCGTGCCGACCAAGCCCGGTTCCTACCCGCTGCCGGGCGTCAGCTTCGTCTATTTTGATCCCAAGGCCGCCCGCTACGTCACCCTGACCGCGGAGACGGTGACGCTCACCGTCGCGCCGGGCGATCCCGCCGTGCTGGCGCGCCTCGCCCAGCACCCGGCGGAGGCGTCGACCGCCCCGGCCGCTTATGTGCCGCACGGCATTCGTGTGCCGGAGAGCCCGCCGGTCATCCCTTTAGATCCCATGAACCACACCGCGTTCGGCTTCGGCCCCTTCTCGCACCGCGCACTCTTCGCCGAGATTGTCGTGCCGGTCGCCTTTTTTCTCCTCTTCTGGCTGGGCCTGGCGACCCGCCAGCGGCGTCTGACCGACCCGCTGCGACCGCGGCGCCTGGCGCGCGCGAGCATCGCCGCCGCCCTGCAGAAGCTGGGCGGCGCGAACAGCCGGCCCAGGGTCCTCGCCCTGTTGCACCAATGGCAGCTGGGGGCGGCGCGTTACTGGGAGGTCAACCATCGCGGTCCGACCCCCCGCGATCTGCTGAAGACGGCGGCGCCCCCTGTCTGGATCGAGCTCTGGCAGGAATCCGATGCGGTGCTGTTCAGCGAGAATCACACGCTGTCCGACACCTGGCTGGAACGCGCCCAAGCGGCCCTGCGCGACGCCCGTCTGCCCCGGCTTTCCCTCGCCGCGGTCTTCCTGCCCCGCAACCTGTTCCCCTTTGCGGCGGCCCTGCTGTTCCTCGCGCCGCTGCCGGGAGCCGCGGCCGAGGCCGCCGGTGGAGCGGCGTACGCCGCCGGGAAGTTTGCGGCGGCCCAGACGGCCCTGTTGAAGGAAGTCGCGGCCGCGCCGACCAATGCCCAGTTGCGGTACAATCTCGCCCTGGCCTATGCCCAGCAGGATCATTGGACGGAGTCGGCGGTGCAGTCGCTGGCGGCCTTCTGCCTCGACCCCCGCGATCCCCAGATCCGGTGGCAGTTCGCGATGAGCATGGAGCGGGCGGCGATCAATCAGCCGGTCATGGTGGCGTTCGCCCATCCCGACCGGGCCCACCGGGTGGCGAGCCGTTTTTCTCCGTGGGGCTGGGGTGTGGCGATCGGGGTCGCGATGGCCCTCGCCGCGGTCATGGGCGGCTGGTTCCTCTGGCTGGCGTACTTTGGGTCGGGGCGGCGCCTCCGCTGGCTGGCGGCGCTCGTCGCGGTCGCGTCGCTGGCCGTGGCGGCCTCCGGGCTTTGGTCGATCGAGCAATACGGCCCTCTGGCCCGGCAGACGACGGCCGTCATCGTCAAGGCGACGACCCTTCATTCGGTGCCGACGGAGGCGACCTCGATTCAGAAGACCGCGCCCCTGCCGGCTGGAACGATGGCGATCACCGGCCGCGAATTCCTCGGCTGGAGCCAGCTGGTCTTCCCGAATGGGCAGACCGGCTGGGTGCGCAGCGATAGTCTGACCTACCTGTATCGGTGAGCGAACGTCGGAACCTCACCGCGGCCTGGGCGGGCGGGTGTCCAGGGGCGTGAATCCTGACTCGGAGGCGCCTGCCGGGGCGTCGGGGGCCCTCGTGTATGGCCCCGACGACCCGATCCCGCTGGTGCCCGCCGTGTTGGTGGCCCTGCAGCAGGTGGCGGCGATGCTGGTGGGGGTCATCACGCCGGTGCTGCTGCTGGCCGCCATCCTCAAGTTTGAGCCGGCGGTGACGGCCTATCTGGTCAGCATGGCGCTGGTGGCGGCCGCGATCGGCGCGTTCCTCCAGTCGCTGCGGTGGGGACCGCTTGGTTCCGGCCTGCTCAGTGTGACGGGCACAAGCGCGACGTTCATCGGGCCCTTGGTGCAGGCGGGCCGGACCGGCGGATTGGCGCTGATGTTCGGCATGTCGCTCGCCGGCGCCCTGGTGCCCTTGCTGCTGGCCCTGGGCGTGCCCTGGCTCCGGCGGGCGTTTCCCCCCCTCGTGTCGGGGATCGTGGTGCTGCTGATCGGGCTGTCGCTGATCCCGAAGGCGATGAGCGGCATCGTCGGACCGGCCGCGCCGGGTGCACCCGCGTGGTCCGGGGCGGCGGTGGCGTCGCTGGTCATCGCCGTCGTGGTTGGCGTGCAGGCGAGCGGGCGCCCCTGGGCGCGCCTCTCCGGGGTGCTCTGCGGGGTGGCGGCCGGCTATGTCGCCTGCGCCTTGGGCGGGTGGCTGCAGCCCCCGCCGTCCGGCGGCGGCTGGATCGCGGTGCCGGTGCTGGGCAAGTTCGGTTTCGCCTTCCGCTGGGAATTCCTCGCGCCGTTTGCCTTCCTTTACGTCTTCACGATGCTGGAGGCCGTGGGAGTGATGACCGCCACCGCCCGGCTCTCGGCGCTGGATACCGCGGGGCCGGCGCACGACATCCGGCTGCGGGGCGGACTGCTCGCCGATGGCGTGGCCAGCAGTCTCGCCGCGCTGATCGGTTCCTTTCCGAACATCACCTATGCCCAGAACAATGGCGTGATCCAGATGACGGGCGTGGCCAGCCGCCGGGTCGGCCGGGTGATGGCGGTGATGCTGGTCCTGCTCGGGCTCTTTCCCTGGGTCGGGCGGTGGTTGACCGCCATGCCGCCTCCCGTCCTCGGCGGCATGGCGCTGCTGCTGTTTGGCCTGGTGGCGGTCTCCGGTCTGCGGCTGATGATCGATTCCGGTCTGGGCCAGCGCGAGGCGCTCATCGTGGCGGTGGCGCTGGGGCTGGGGCTCGCGGTGCCGTCGCAGCCCGAGTGGACGGCCCGGCTCCCCGCCGCCGCGCGGGCGATTCTGGAGTCGGGCATCTGCGCCGGCGGCCTCGCCGCCTTGATCCTCAACCTGGGCCTGCCGCGCGCCCTCGGTTCCCGTCCCAGCGTCGGAGATCAGCCCGCCGCCACGGACCCGCTCACCCGGGTCGTCGGGCCATAGGTCATCTCCAGGCACAGGGCTTCAGTCGCGAAGGGGTGATTTGCGCCGATCTGGGTCGCGAGCGGCGGTCCGCCACCTTCCGCGGCCCGGCTCCAGCCATGCGCCTCCTCCTGGCCAAATTCCTTGAACTTGGCCATGAGTTGGCGCCGCATGAGCAGCCCCGGGGCATCCGACGCCATGTGCATCTCCTCGCGCCGGCGCAGGTCGACGGGGGTGTCGAAGGTGGTCGATTCGAGGACGGCCCGGTCCTCCGTCACGACCGCGCGGTCGAAGGCGATGATGTCCGCCGCCTTCGCCTCCTGCTCGGTGTCATTGCGGTAGGCGATCTGGACGATCTGCGAGGACGCGTCGTTGATGGGAGTGGCGGCCGTCACGATGGTGTGCAC
>Ga0116226_10002817_pt1 | contig 15238 bp, 11 predicted proteins | sample S1TSphfallax_FD_89692 | JGI IMG/M metagenome (GOLD analysis project Ga0116226, IMG submission 89692) | Host-associated microbial communities from peat moss isolated from Minnesota, USA - S1T2_Fa - Sphagnum fallax MG | ecosystem: Host-associated > Plants > Peat moss > Unclassified | place: USA...
AAGTGTGCAGTCCTAGAGCTTCTCTGTTGCATCCTATTCAACCCCCAAATCCGAATAGTGTGGTCATCGCTTGCAGAAGCAAACATGTGGGGATTTATTGGGTTCCAACTTACACTATTCACTGTGCCTGAATGGCCTGGCAACACCTCCAGCAGGTCGCCACTTCGCCTGTTCCAGATGTAAATCTGCACCCACAATCCATTGAGAAGGTGTAAGCAGAACTGATACACTGCAGCACAACCTGCATCATGGAGCTGCAAACTACTCGGTGGATTTCCAACAAGCATGGACTGTCTTCAACATACAGAACTGTAACTGTGGATGATTCAAGAAGTAATTTGAATTAGGGAGGAGATACCTGAGAATCTTCACTGCCACTAGCAACAAATGCCTGATCATATCCTCCAAAGCAGGATCGAATCACATATCGCCTTTGCCGATGGCCTCTGTACTTCAATGGTGATTTCAATTTGGCAGCAATGTCCCACAAATGAATTTCTTCATTCACCAGATTAACCAGCAAATATTTCCCATCCTCACTCACTGAAAGTGATGTAATGGGCTTCGCTTCCTTTATCACATACTCTGATTTTTCCTCCAAATTATATATTCGGATCTCCTTCTGTGCACAGGTACTTACCTGCACAGTGAGTTACCCCAGGCAACAAAGGTTCACCAGACCAGAAAGGAAATTGGATGTTGTGTTCAGATCCTTACACAACAGTTTTGCACAATACTGAACTCTACAACCAGATTACAATTTGTTTTATCCAGAGTCAGCATGGGACTTCTGCCCAAGGGCATTGAACAGGAAAGAGGTACAATATCTGCCTAAATCATGAATACAAAGCCCAGATAGCACAACCTTGTCAATTGCAAACTCCAGAGGCATACCATGTGGCTCCCATTCACAGTCACAGCCAAATCGTGGATACCAGGCATGCAGGCAGCCTTCCATGACTGTACCTCCCGGCCCTGGAAACCATTGGAAAATGAGAAAGGAAAGCATCCATGAGACATGATGGATGACACATTGAACAGGAAACGCTAAAATTCAGATGCACTTCAATTATCTCCAACCATGCCTTGTGCACATCATCATGAAAGCTAAATAATGGTCATGGCGAGCAGGAAGCAGTGGGATGGCTAGGATCCAATGTTGAGACAAAAGGGCTGCCCAACTTGCTGTAAGCTACCAATCCTGGGAAGCAAGGCTCATACCTCAAGATCCCACATGTATATACACTTATCCTGTCCACCCAAAACAAAATGGTGGCCATCCGGAAACCATGCACAGGAAGTGAAGCAGCTGCTAGGCTTATCATAGGTGTGCTTGCATGTGCCTGTGCAGATGTCCCAAAGCTTAACAACTTCCTCATTTCCAGATGTGAGAAGCATGGTGCTGTCAGGGCTCCAAGAAACAAAAGATACTGGTTTCTGGTGCCCAGTCAAAGTATGCTTCAAGATGACTGACTCATCATCGACCACCTGCATTGCAACTCGTCATAAGATGGGATCTGGTGGCTTGCAACTAGTAATGTGGGTTCCTGGTAAGCAGCATAGCAGTAGCCCAGCCTCCTGCCACAAGTACTTGGACAGCCTAAGTTGATGATAGTGTGCGGCCTCCCCTTTGACAGTGTGACCCACCTTTCATCAAACTGAATCCCTAGGAGAGAGAAGAGGACCTCTTGTGCCCATGCACACTCCAGACAAGGTAACTGGAGAGATTAATTTCTGGCAGGCTTCATGGTTTCTAAAGATAAGCTGGAATCTGAAGGCAACCTTACAGAGGCCTGATATCATCAATGAAATGAGTGCACATAGGTCAAATTTAACTAAGTTCATGGAGTTATTTTGTGAAGGTGAGCCATGCAGGTACTGAACACTTGACTTTAAACATCACAATCCATACTGTGTTAGCACATAAGTACAACCAGAACATCAAAGGAGGTCATACAAAGTCAACTCACCTCCCAAATGATGGCTGTACAGTCTTTAGATGTAGAGGCCAGATGGTGACCATCATGTGAAAACTGCAAAAACCACACTTCATCTTCATGTGCTTCCAGCACCTGCACAACCATCCACCCAAAGGCCCCACAAATCCAGCAATGCTGGGCCTTAAATGTGCTCTTATCCAACAGCCAATTCAAAACCACAAGCCTCATCAAACATTGCTTTACTGCTCAAGAACAGGAGGTATGGTGAAATTGCACCTACCTGTTCACACATAAGGACCGTAGACTTTCTATCATCTGTTAACCATGTAAAAATACATGCAATTCAACACTTTAGGAAGGGGGCGAGCGCATGTCAAAGATACCATTATCTTGCAGATTATTGCATTATGGATTGCTCATTTAATGATTCTGTGTTTCCCACCTTGGGCTGAAGACAGGAAAATCGTCATATTGTTGATTGCTGGCCCATAGAAAACCATACCCAGAAAAAGCAAGAAAGCAAAACATGAACAAGTAACACTAGAGCCTTAAAATCACACCATTATTCATAATTGTGAGAAATTGCCAAATCACCATCCCAACCCACACTCTCATAGACTGAAAATTATTGTGTCATCAACCTCATCCATGCAATTCACGTGGTTTTGTCCACAAGACTTTGCAAAAAACCTTTGGCCACAACTTCTAGGCTTTCATCACATCACATGCCTCAGCTGATCTACTCACTTGTGACTTACAGGACCAAAACCCAGCATAATGGCCAACTATACTGTGACCCGTTATGGTCTCAGCATATGTCGAGATAGTGCCTACCCACTTTCACTTATACACTGTCAGAAGCCATAAATTCTCAGTGGTGTGATAAGGTAAAACCCCCAAAGGATACATTAAGCCTCCAATCAATCATGAAATACCCCAAACTCTAGAGTGAGCAGACTTAAAATGTACAACATGGGGCTTGGTGGCACCCTTGATACAATGGAGAATGTTCTTGGCACTTATGTCTGAATATACAAAAAATGTAACAGAGAGCCTTGCAAACAACCCATTTTAGCTGAATCTTCTCATTATAGTCCTTATGTACAATCAATTCATAAAGCTGGGCCTTTGCCATCCTGACATTTGTTATCACAGATACAGATAGGCATTGATGGGGTGAAACTGGCTCTTACCCTGAACACGCTGTGCTATACTATCCAGTTACCTACTCTGAGATACCCTATGCTGAGGATGACGAAGATAGACTTCCTTGGCATCTGGCAATTTGCCCCCCAGCGTGTTCCCCAGCCCTTGATCTTCACTGAAAAGTCCACAGAGAACAGCATTGGGCTTAAACTTGCATCAGCAGAGTGCTTCAAGCACATTGCTCCCTACCAAGTATTCTACACCTAAGGTTAGCAGCTGAAGGAGTCACTGTGAAGAAGTCTATAACTACCAATGAACAGAACCCCTATGACCACAGTGATGTTATGTAAAGAGCTTATTCTCAACTTTTTCTGTTTTCAATCAGAGCATCTACATCCTTTGGCAGGCAGAACTTATGTCCCAACTGCTCAAGAATTTCAACACCAATCTCATACAAAGGCATCCTCTGGTGATTCATGTCTCATGGCATAAACCTAAACCACTGAAAACACATGAGTAATTAAGGGCTCCTCCGACAGCTACCAGTAACCAGAGGGGGCCTACATTGACAAGCCTATCATAAATTTCTTGACCCTGATTTCTCATTATCTACACTCTTTGCCAAAATACCCAGCAATACAGTCGGTACTAAACGTATTGCAAACCCAACATCGTTCCACTGCAATACACATAATGTCAAAGTCTGCCAGCCAGTTATCTGTAAACAAGGAGGAGAACACCATAAATCTCTGTAGTCAAAAATTACATTCCAGGTATCAAGTGCACACCTATATCTCATGAGACACAGCCATCACTAAATTTCAAGCAATAAGAGCAGGACTAATCCCCTATGTATCACTCTGAGAGATGGGGATTTGGATCACTATTACTGCAAAATAGCATAACAAAATCGTGCTTTATACAATGTGCACAAACCTAAAACCTCCCCTCCCCTCCCCTTTTCACATAGTGGGTCTCCTCATTATGCACAGTTCAAGCAACACAGACAGGACCTCCCCTCCCCCTTTCACATAGTGGGTCTCATCATTATGCACCATTCAGGCAACACAGACAGGACCTCCCCTTCCCCTTTCACAGAGTGGGTTTCCTCATTATGCACAGTCCAGGCAACACAGGTAGGACCTCCCCTTCCCCTTTCACACAGACGGTCTCCTCATTATGAACGGTTCAGGCAACACAGACAGGACTTCACTCTGGAAACAAATTTTCACCACATGAAAAGAGAAAAGGTTAAGATAGCACCATGAGATATGAAAGACAAATAGAGGAGAGAAATAGAAATAGGGCAGATAAGAGAGATGCCATCAAAGTTCAATTTGATAGCCTTGTGGCTGCAAAGCCCCACAACCACCCACAGAAATGAGAGACAGAGACAAAAATAGAGATTACAAGCTCCTTTCATGCTCATGATCAGCAGGAAGACAGAATTTATAACCCCAACTATCACACATATTGGGAAGCCAGCAAGCTTTCAAACTCCTATGTAAACAGTAACGGATTGGATTGTCTACCTGTATAGTCTTAGAAGGAATCTGATCACGAGTACATCGATGGTCAGTATAAAGAGACAGAGCATTATCCAGTGAGTTGTGGAATACACAGCCATCTCGCTGCAAATCCAGTGCCTGTTCCACAAGATGCTCCAGTCGCTTCTCTGGAACCATGATTGAAGGGGGAAGCAATTCCTGCAACTCTTCAAGCAAATGAATCCGAGAATCCTCCCCTGCCCCCCTCCAGTCAGCTTTCTCTACCAGGACATCCCGAGATGGGCACATAATGAAGCTTGCCAGTTGGTGAACTCTTTGTGTATTGATGCCTAATGTCGATATTTCAGTGCGGAGTGTTTTTAAGGCAGCAGCTGTTTCACCGAAGTCCAGAAACTCCAGAAACTTTTGCTGCAATATGAGAAATGACGCAGACTTGAAGGTCTCCTCATCAATTGGACCAATCCTGTAGAGTGCAGCTAAACTTTTGTCCCACTGCCCTGCTAGAATATTCTGTCGAAACTCAGTGACAACTGGTGACTGCAACACAATCCCAGATTCCTGCTCAAGCACTACACCCGCTTGCTGATAGCCCAGTGAGAAGAGTGCCTGAGTGATGATTCTGACAAATTCAACCTTTCGGATTTGACCTCGAGAGCCCAGCATTTCAACTTCATGGGCAGGCAAATCTCTGGCCATTGGGGCACCAGAGCCTGCACCAATTGCTGCTGCTGCAGGAAACCCCTCCAACAACAAGTCTCTAGGACAAGGTTTACTCAGCTTCAACCGCTTTGAGGGGGGAAGCCCGAAGTCACTGTCTCGTCCCATGTAAGAGCATCAATTCAATGGCTAGCCCATATATCTATCCCATTGCACACACATGCACTACGTATCAATCTCACTTCAGGATTCTTTAGGAGGCATATTGTTGCTAGCAAGAGCATCACAAAACTCAAACAAAGGATCGTACTCTCACTCACATCCGAACAACCCTAAAGACCTGCACCTTCTGTAAATATGCTCTTCAATTAACCCTTCAATTTGCCCTGCAGTGTGCTGAAAGAGTACTAGTACAACAGCAGGAAGACCTAGAAGCCCAGAACAGAAGGTCACCTGATCAGGACGTCAGCGTCGTCGAACCTCCAATCCCAAAGAGAAAATTCGGCGACAAAGCGGATGAATAGAGGCAAGAGACAAAAGAATGCCGTCAGGGACGACGCAATGCTCCTCTGATCGGGAGCTCGAAGAAAGAGAGAGAAAGAAGAGAAAATCAATCTTTCCCAGTCCAACGGAACACGAACTGGAGTTTGCGCTAAAAACACAAGCGTGTCAAAGGAGGCACGAACGAAGGGAAAGATGGACAGACTTGTCACGCAATGTCGCCCTAAAAATAGAATTGTCATGCATCGGAAATCAAAGGCCACAGAAAACCAAATCTTGCCATACAATTTCACAAATGCTGATAACCACAGTCTGCAGCTTCTTGAGGAAAAGAATGCAAGATCCACGCAAACTTTGACAGATGCTAAACTCCACCAAATCCGCCCCCTCAAACACACACAAACACTTGTAAAAAAATGGGAAGAATTTTTTGTTTAAAAAAAATTCGCAAGCGATCGATGTGGCTTAGCGTTCTGAAAAAAAGAGCTTGTTGCCGGTCTCTCCCACAGAGAAACGGTAAAACTTCAACCCACACGCACAACGTCGAAGATACGCACTGCCACAACCTCGTACCTTACTACTCCACAACACAATCAAACAAAGGAAAAAATTGAGAAATCTGAACGCACCACGCAAACAACACCACAGACTACTACTGCAAACAGAAAATGGCTTGGAACCAAGAGTGCTGCGACATTAGCATTTCAGTTGTAGATTGAAACAGCAACAACAACAACAACAGCAACAATAACAAAATCATCAAAGACAACGACGACGACAAAAACAGCGACGATCAAGGAATCAACGGAAACGATCGAGGTAGCGGAGCGGCGGGCAGACAATCGGGGCGGGGGAACAAGTAGAAGAGAGAGAGAGAGAGAGAGAGAGAGAGAGAGAGAGTTGAACGTCGTAAGTAGTGTGGCCTGCAGCCTGCAAGGAAACGGAAACCCTAATGAGAAGGAAGAAGGGGGTGGGGGGGCACCATTTTCATCCATTTTCTTGACTATTTCTCCACCTTTTTTCATCCATGTTTGGTTAAAATCAACACTAGTAGTATAATAGGTTGAGAAGTACTTTGGTTTTGGGACTTGTGCCTCCCCCTCCCCCAAATTCCAAGTTCAAGCAAGGAATGTGCATGTTTGGAAATTTATGGTCTTGGGAAGTGTGAAAATAGATTGGGATGTTTGTGTTTTGCCAAAACATTTTTATCCAGAGTTTTATAAATTTGAGGGTGGAAACTTGAGTTTGGGGTGTAGTAATTTTCTCACATTTTAATGCTTGGCATTACATTTATGAGTGACATGCTGACATGGCATTGGCATGGCATTGGCATGGCTAGGTAGGACATGACATGTGGCATCTTATGTGGCACCTACATGGCACCTTGAAAATTTTAGGAATAACATTCCCACATTATAACACTTGTTCCCATGTTAAGAGCATTGTGTTGTTCCCAGATGAGATCGTCACATTTTCCTATGGCACATGATGTTTGCATGAATGTGAACATTGATCATCTTGTTGTCCTTTCATGTTTTGGAATGTCTTCTTGCGACATAATTATGATCGTTGAGAATCATCTTATCATGTTCCCACATTTGGGAACGTCTTGTTCACCGATAGGATCATCTCATATATTCATAAGGAAACAAATATAACTATATATGAACAAATCATATATATTAATTCACTACGTCTGTCAGTTTGTCAGTCTGTGACAAGGGTTGGGAAGGGGCGGGCTGGGCACGGACTGAGTACAAGCACGAGACTGGGCACGGGCACAAATTGGGCACGGGCACAGACTGGGCACGAACACGGGCACGAGCGGGATTGGGCATGGATTGGGCACGGACTGGGCACGGACACGAGCACGAACTGGGCACGAACATAGGCACGGGCAGGACTGGGCACAAACTGGGCACGGACGAGATTGGGCACAGGACTGGGCACGGGCAGGATTGGGCACAGGACTGGGCGCGGGCACGGGCGGGCACGACACAGGTAGGCCAGGCACGAGCGGGTTGGGCACGGGCTAGGCATGGGCGGGCTGAGCACGGGCGGATTGTGTCCGAACGTCACGGGTGCCCACTAGTTGATATAGATGTTCAAACCATTATATACATGCACTTAAACATCATTCATAACATTGTATGCGCCTTATCTTTAGTGTGTTCCCACATAAAAAAAATTAGCAAGCAAACACAATTTTAACTATAATATAATTTCTCAAACAAAATAGGCAAACAATAATGTAATGAAAAACCTCCATCGACTTATCAAAACAAGTTCCACAAATCTAAACAAGGTTGAACAAAACTAATTTTTTTAACATTCAAAAATAGTGGAAAATGCACAAAGTAAGTGATTATGTGCAACAATTACATACACAAACACACAATTAAAAAATAAACATGTCAACGATGTTAAAAGCGCATTAGAAGGAAAAACAAACAAACAAATACAATTTTAATTCTATTATGATTTCTCAAATAAAATAAAATAAACAACAATGTAATGGAAAACGTTCATGAATTTGATTTGATCACAATTTGAACATAGCTTATAGTTTTTAGCATTCAAAGATAGTGGAAAATAAAAAAAATAAATAACTAATGTAAAACAATTACATACACAAACACATAATTGAGGAATTAACCCATTGATAAGGTGAGAAGCCCAATGTATGGAGAAGGAAACAAACAAACACAATTTTAATTATATTACAACTAGTTAAACAAAATAAGTAAGCAAACTACATGAAACAAATACATACACAAACACATAATTAATGAATTAATTGTTAAATGAGGTTAAAACGCACTATATGAAGAACTATGTAAACAAACAAAATAAACAAACAACAATGTAATAAAAAACGATTGTCAACTTGATTTGATGAAAATAAGTTATGTTGATTTAAATATGTTGAACACAAGTTATGATTTTCAACATTCAAGAATAGTAAAAAATAATAATTAAACGACATGCAACAATTACATACACAAACACATTTCAAAAAGTGAAGTGATCAACTTGGAGTTAACCCTTCGATGAAGTGAAAAATGTGTCACACAAAGAATTTGGCAAACAAACAAATCATAATTATATTACAACTATATTTCAGTAATAGGCAAAGAACAATGTAGTGGAAAACCTTTGTCAACTTGATTTGATCAACACAAGTTTTATAAATTTAAACATGTTGAACACAAACTTATAGTTTTGAACATTCAGGGCAATGAGAAAAAAAAAAAGCAAGTAAACTACATTAAGTAATTATATGGAATAACATGTGATTAAATAATTAACCTTTCAATGAAGTGAGAAATGCACTATATGAAAATTTGGGCAAACAAACAAAATGTAATTATACTACAATTACTCAAACAAAATAGGAAATTAATAATACAATGAAAACCTCAATCAACAAGTTTTACATGTATAAACATGTTGAACATAACTTACAATTTTAAACATTCAAAGATAGTCAAAAACAGACAAGGTAAGTAAAATACATGTATGTACACAAACACATAATTAAAGAATTACCCTTTCGATGAGGTGAAAAGCATATTGTATAGAAAATTGAGCAAACAAATAAAATGTTAACTCTGCAACAACTACTCAAAGAAAATAGGCAAGAAAAAATGCAATGAAAAACTTGATTTATTGAAAACATGTTGAACACAACTTATAGTTTTGAAAATTCAAGGATAGTGGAAAACAAACAAGGTAAGTAAACTACATGAAACAATTGCATACATAAACACACATTTAAGGAAATAAACATTCAATGAGTTAAAATTAAAACACGATATGAAGAACCTAGCAAACAAGCAAATTTTTAATTATATTATAACATCTCACACAAAATAGTGAAAAAAACAATGCAATGAAAAACCTTAATCAACTTGATTTTATGAAAGCAAATTTTACATATTTAAACATGTTAAACATAACTTATAGTTTTGAACATCCAAGGACAATGGAAAACAAACAACGTAGGTAAATTACATGAAACAATTACATACACAAACACACAGCATTCCATACCTTATGTTTTGAAAGATTACTTTCATAAGGTTGTGTAAGGTTATGATACCAAATATGTTTTTACATTTGGGCCATTGCCTACAAACTTGGACCAATTTGCATGTTGTTTTTTTTGGCCAAATTGCATGTCAATAGGGTGGTGTTTTTAAAAACCATCATCTCTTGTTACACCTTGTCACCCCAATGAATTGACCTTATTTGCCATCAAATAGTCAACCAACAATTAAGCTTGCACTACTAGAAATCTTGTATTATGTAACCATTCAATTTGCGATTACATGTGACTAGTTGTCATTTGCAATTATGTTTTGTCATTTTTACAATTACTCACCATCCTTTTAAATTTGCTATTATCCTTGCAGTTATGATGCAATTACTAAATTGTGCATCCTTCCATATTAATGGACTTTTCGATTTTTCATCCAATAATAAGCCCATATGTTCATTTAATTGTAAAATTAATTACAACATGGTTATTTTTTATGTTGTGTTTATAAATATAATGTATATTAACATATTGTGGATTATATATATAACATATCTTAAACATATTAAACATATTTAAATCTATTTAGTTCATAGTCCAGATATATTAAACATATATTTGTTCATAATATGGGCATATCAGAATAAAAATATTCATTTTGATTTTATATGGTTTATTTAAAAGTATACCATGTCTATTTTAAGGTATGTAAAATTATATAAGTGGTGATATCATATTAATATGATATAATCATCGTATTAAAAAATATTAATCATTGATGAATTATTACTATCAACTAATTGAATAGTTCGTATAAACTAGGAAATAATAATAATTATTCAATTAGTTAATTAAAATGAAATCGCAGTTAGTTAATTAATAATTAATTAATATATTCATATTTCATCTTTAATAATGAAAAAATTCAATAATTTATTAACTAATAAATAATAAATAACACTTATTTTATTTAATCTATATGGATTAATTAATTATGATGAATAATTAACTATTAATCTGAATTGATTGGTTTAATTCAGATAATTTATTCATAAAATTAATCAATACATAATTAATTTACAAATATAACTATCATATAATCATATATATATATATATATATATATATTTATATATATATATATATATTTTAAACAAAAAACATGTTGGAGATGTTTTTTTAGTTCCAAACCAATTTGCAATTAAATTAAAACAAAAACAGTAACTTGTATGTTTTGTCATCAAATTTCATTTCACGAACTATGTAAAGAAAAAAAAATTCTTGTGTTTTCACATTAAAATACATGTACCAATTTCGGATGAATTCAAAGAAGCTTAACCTTAAATAAAAAAACATAATAAAATAAAAACATTTACATCATTTTTTAAAAGTTCACATACCTTTTTACCTTCATATTTGTTAGCCTACCTAAGTAATTAAATAGGTCCTATTTTTCTACCTATTTAAGTTAATAGATAAGTATGTATGTATTGCATGTAGCTTCTACCTACCTAATTTTTTTTATGTATTTAATTATTCTTAGGTATTTAGAGAGGTAGGTATTTAGCCTAGGTAGGTAAGTAGGATGTACCAGGTTATTTACCTACACCTATGTATTGACCTACACAACTACTTAAATAGATTTTTCAATTTTTATTTTTCAACATATAATTAATATGTCATGTGACAACTTTTCATTGCACCTTGTCATAATCTATGAGCATTTAAAATGAACAATCATAATGGATGATGTAGATCAATATTTCAAGAAATATTAATTTTCACTCAAAAACCTTCTTATTGCCACATAGCATAATTTGATTAAAGAATGTGTTAAGATCTATGGGCATCCATAATGAACGAACTAGATTAATATTTCAATAATAAATGAGTTTTGTTCAAATTATATTATGTTGTCAAGTGGCAATTAATCACAAAGTTATTTATTAATTGCAAAAAAAAAAAAAACTAATTACAAATGTTATACGTTAGTCAAAGGATGGGAATGTATACATCATCCATGTGAAATGTGCTAACATCATGATGAGTCATCGTTTGTGATTAAATGTTGAATGCGACTTCACTTATGCAACTAATAGATTTTTAATTGTCCATGTTCATTGCAACTTATTTATAGTCACAAATTTTAGTTGCAAATAGGCATTTTTTTTCTAGTGTAGCGAGGTTTCAAGTAGCATCACAAATGGCTCTTTCTTGACATTGGAAAGGGATATTGGAGACCAAACTTGTTGAAAAGTTGTTCCATATTGCATAATGTAAGTCTCAAACACAATGTTTGGCAACTCAAAATATGTCAAAATGTTTATGTACAACCTAAATTTACAAATGCATCAAGAATGGAACCTCAACTCCTACATACAAAGACAAAAATGAAGCTCCATTTTTTGGTCCTACTTGGAAGTTGGAAGACAATTAATTTTAGTTTTGTGTATATGATTATTTAGATGTTTCATGGGTAACAAGTAGCTACATGCACTATGAAAAAAATGGTTTTGTAGTTAGGCTTGGAATTAGGTTTTTGAGTTGCAACAACCACTTGCAACTCAATTTATTCCTATAATGTCAATGTTATTGGATAATACAAGAATTGTAGTGGACACAACTCACTATATATGAAACCCCATACATATGCAATTCATGCAATTATATTGTACTAGGTGATTATAACTATTGTGCCAATATGTTACAACTATGTAAACATTAATGTGCTAACATGACATTGATGTGATAAAAACTCATCAATGGACATGTCAAAACTTTTTAAATATTTTGATATTTAAATTATTTATTTAAAATCATCCAACTTAGGCTGATAAGATGTTGACACATGGCACTTAGGGTAATTACAAGCTACAGTGGACCAAAAATGGCATTTGAGGATTCCATAAATGTACATTATTGTAATGTATTTCAACAATGACAAATGTGACATTATTGTCCATGCTTAAATCACATCTGATTTTTCAAATTTAACCTAAGATCATTATTTTGCTTATGTATATGATCATTGTTCATGGAAAAAAAAATTAAATAAACTTCATTCTCATGTCAAAATGAACTTTACAAAATTGGTGCATTTTATGACTTTCAAAAGTCAATTAAAAAAAATTTCATGTTATGAGATGGTGTCACCAAAAAAGAAGGGGTCCACAATTTGATCGAACACCCTGGCAATACACCGATCCTTCACAGAGCCCAAGCTTTTGAGGTCCCTTAATTGATTCGCGGCCCCCTGATCTTCTCTTTCTCAGACTCTGTACAGAACTCAAGTTATGCACACGCATGAATCCTCAAACATAGACAGTCTTCATTCCTGAAACATTCGTTGCTCTGATCAGAAAGCTCAGAGCTTGCATATCATTTACAAGATGTATAGAGGCTGATCGCCTTCAATTCGTAGCCGATCTTCCACTAATCAGACCGCACACTAAGCTTGGTCCCTTGGTTTCTACTCTTACTCTGTTACTCTCTCAAACATGGTCACTGATGCAAATTGCAGCTGCTTTGCTGGCTACTAGCGTAGCGGAGAAATCTGTAACCAGCTAAGCTTCCTCCAAACACACAGATCTACTCATCAACTACACACTTCCTAGCACAAAACTGCCTTCGCAAAAACTCTCCTTCCCCCAGAGCTCCTTTACAGCTCTCTCCTTGCTACCTCTAAGTCTACCGTTCCAACGTTTAGCCTCCTCGCCTTTGAATTGCCAGTTCCTTGGCCGCCAAGCTTTCCAACCGCCTCAAACAATAATTGCAGCGCCTCCCTTGCCTTAATTATGTGCCGTCTTCCTCAAGCGCGATGAGCTTCCTTGATCAACCCAGAGCAGCCGACATGCTTGTTGCAGTAATGAGAAGTAATGCGCAGCCAAACCAGAGAGGGTGCAAAAATCAGGATTAGAATCAGTGTAGCTCCATTGTTCGGTCACCCATGTGCAGTTACAATGGTAGGAAACTTACATTTATGGTTCATCAACATGTCATGAATTTTGAAAAAAATGTAAATGTTATTCATTGAAGATTTTTTTATTTAATGATCCATATGCATAAATTTTGCAAGTCAATTTCACTTCTAATTTTATATACAAAAAGTCCACCGAAGATTGTATATATATATATATATAATTATTCAATGTATTGAAATTGAATCTATTTTTAGTATATGTGTGCACAAATATATCGTCTAGGCATTTGAACACGAAGGGGCGCATAAAAAATTGCCATTGTACCTAATTTTATGGACACTCTAGCTTGCAATTACCTTTACATCATAAGTAGGTAGGCAATTTGAGATTATTTTATTTTATTTTGGGTTTAACTTTTAGGGCCAAACTTTGTTTTATTGGCTTATTCTAAATGTCATTTAATATGTATATATATATATATATAAATTCACTTAGTTATATATTTTACAAATTTCAAAGGTAGGACAAATAATATGGGATAAAAAAATTAATTGCATCCTAGTTGTAATTTACTTGCAATTATTATAAGACATGTCAATGAACAAACATTTAAGTTTTTAGAGAGTTAATTCATATCTTAAGACATTTTTTTGTCTTTCAAATACAAAGGTTTTTTAAAACCTTGACTTCGCACACCTACAATCATTTAGATTGCTCAAAAATGATAAAAAAATAATGAAGATATGGTTGTCAAAAGTAATCAGGGTTAATGTTTAATCATTAACTTAATTCATATTTTAAGATTCAACACATTTATTGTTTTCATGTCTCTTATGTGTTGTTCCTTTACCTCTAAAACTCAAATAGTTAATGTGGCTTTTAATTTTGTAAAACTTACCTTGACATTCCCATGATGTTTTACATCACACAAGATAGTCAAGAAACATGAAATATCCAAAATTGTTTAATCACTAACCAATGATTAGATGGGTGATTATGCCTTAACATAATCAATTTACTAAATATACTAATGATTATAATTCATAATAATTAATAATAATTAATAATATATAATCTAGATACTAATGTATAATAACAATAATACCATTAGTTAATAATACCCTAAGTTAATTAATATTAGTTTAAATTATACTAGGTTAAATTAATAAAAATAATAATTATTGTAGTTAGTAGTTGCAAAAAAGTTGTTAATGAATGTTTCATTTATTCCAATTGTATTGTAATTATCATATGTGATTATGATGTAACTTGTTAACAAAATCAAACATGGTTGACCAAAGCCATAAATATAATGTGTACATTCATTTATATAGGGGTCCATATTGGGACTAATATGAAACTACAATAAAAGTTCATGAATTTTTAATGTGATATTTTATTTTGAATTCACATATTTCCATGGATAGTTGCAATGTAGTTACAAATTAGTTGTTTCAAAGCTCTAATTATAGTGCAGTGAGGTTTTTGCAGACACAAATTCTCATATTAATGTTTTGGACAAATTGC
>Ga0116226_10002819_pt1 | contig 15237 bp, 14 predicted proteins | sample S1TSphfallax_FD_89692 | JGI IMG/M metagenome (GOLD analysis project Ga0116226, IMG submission 89692) | Host-associated microbial communities from peat moss isolated from Minnesota, USA - S1T2_Fa - Sphagnum fallax MG | ecosystem: Host-associated > Plants > Peat moss > Unclassified | place: USA...
AGTCCGCATACCGAGGGGTGACATCCGCTCGATCAAAAATCGTCAGACCATCGTGCTGCGCAACAGAGTGCTGCCGCTGCGCTCGCTGAACGAGCTGTTACGCGCCGATTTGCCTCAAGTTTCCAATGAATTGGACGAAATGGCCACATTGGTCGTGCAAATTCATGGCGAATCCCTCGGCATCGTCGTCGACGACTTCCGGGAGGTCGTCGATATCATCCTGAAACCCATGGGTGGGATCTTGAACGCAGTTCCTGGCTATTCAGGTTCTGCGCTGCTCGGCGACGGCTCGGTGTTGATGGTGCTGAATCCGAAGGAGCTCGTTACATGGCAGTGACTTACAAGGGCAATACAGCCACCTTCGCCGACGCCGTGGGAGTGGACGAAGCGGAAGCGTTTCTTGCCTGGCTGCACAAGCATCCGAAGCCGAAGCTCGATCTCGCAGCCTGCACGCACATGCACGCGGCGCAATTGCAGGTGTTGATGGCGGCGCGGCTGCCAATCACGAAATGGCCGAATGATGCAGCACTCACAGCCTGGTTGAAGTCCGCCCTAACTTGAAATCGAGAGGATAAGCAGATGGCGAAGACGATCATGATCGTGGACGACTCGAGCACGATGCTGATGAGCCTGCGCAACAGCCTTGAAATTGCCGGCTTCAAAGTGCTGGAGGCCGGCGATGGAGCCGTGGCGCTGAAGACGCTGCAAGGCGGCGCCAAGCCGGACCTCATCATCACCGACATCAACATGCCCAACATGGGCGGCATCGAATTCATCAGCAAGGCGCGCGCGCTCGCCGGATTTCGTTTCATTCCCATCCTCGCGCTCACGACCGAGAGCCAGCAAGGAAAACGCGACGAGGCGAAAAAGCTCGGCGCGACGGGCTGGCTCCTCAAGCCGGTGAGTGGCACCGACTTGAACAAGATAATCAAACAGGTATTGCCCGGGGCATGAGCGGTGCTGACCCAGCGTCACAAACCTGAAGTATCGGCAGGAGAAGCCCTCGACGTGTTCGTGCGTCTGGAGGAGGCCTTGGACTCGACCTTGAAGTCCGTCATCGACGACACCGAAACCTCGGCACAATCGATCATCGCGAATATCCGGCAACTGCACGACTCGGCCCGCAAGCTCGGCACGTATCTCGACGGAACGAGCCTGAATGCGGGCGATCTCGGCAAGGAAATCGCGCAGAGCGTCGCATTTCTCGTCGACATCGGCACGTTCGTCGAGCGCCTCCCGGCCAAAATGGAGCGCGACCTCGTGAGCATACAGGCGGTGGTCGATGAGATGAAGGCCTTGAGCGACTTGACCGCGGATGTGAAGGCCATCAGCCTGCAGTCACACTTGCTCGCGATCAACGCCGCGGTCGAGGCGGGCCGTGCCGGCAACGCCGGCAACGCCTTCAAAGTGGTCGCCGACGAGATGCGCCGGCTTGCGGGAAATTCGAGCGCGATGGCGGTCCGCATCAATACCGGGCTCAATCGCGCTCAGCAAATTGTCGACGGCGGTCTTCGGTCGACGATCACGGATTCCTCGAGTCAGCTCGCGGACGTGTCCAAGGCGGCCGGCGCGATCCGGAAGCTTCAGGACAATCTCGAGGACATGAGTCAGTTCTACAAGACACGTTTTGCCATCGTCGCCAAACACAATGAGGATCTCGTGATCGAAATCGCCGAGGCGCTCGGCCAGGTCCAATATCAGGACGTCGTGCGTCAATGCATCGAGCGTTACCGCGTCGCCGCCGGCCGCCGCGACGACGCATTGCGCGACGTTCTCGGATCGACCGGCGATCCGGCAGCCGGCAGCACCGCCTTACCGGTGCAGCTCGAATTGATCCTCGGTGACTTCCTCGCGGAGGAAAGCAACCACCGGCATTCGGTGCGACAGACGAAAGACAGCGGCGCGCCGCTCAAGATCGAGCTGTTCTGACCGCACTCAAACCCAGGAATGCCGACTGGAGACTTGAAGACGCGTTAAACGGGAGATGCCACGTGCCTCGGCCGCGCCGTCTTCCGCAAGCCTTGCCCCCGCGATGCAGCGGGACGCGTGTCCCGTTCGGCCAGACACTGCTGAATGAGACTCGGAACATCGAGAATCAGCGCCACCTGCCCCGTGCCCAGGATCGTCGAGCCGCCGATTCCGCCGACCTTGCCGAACAGCCGCGGCAACGGCTTGATCACGGTCTGGAGCTCGCCCAAGAGTTCGTCGACGACGAGGCCTATGCCGCCTACCACCACGATGCTCTCCAATTTCGCGGCCGCGCCTTCGACCCTGTACACATCTCGGAGCCGCACGAACGGCAGTAGCTTGCCGCGCGGGTTGATGAATTGATTTGCGGCTGCGGCGTCGGTCGGGGAAAGGTCCATGCACTCCTCGACCATGTCGAGTGGGATCACGAAGAACGAAGACCCCACCCGAACCTGAAACCCTTCGATGATTGCAAGCGTGAGTGGCAGGCGGATGCGAACCGTCGTGCCTTCTCCCTCGCGGCTGACGAGTTCGACGCTGCCGCGCAATGCCGTGACATTGCTCTTGACCACGTCCATGCCGACGCCACGGCCGGAAAGTTCGGTAACCGCATCCGTCGTCGAAAAGCCGGGTTCGAAGACCAGAGCCAGGGTCTGCTCGTCGCTCAGCGCATCGGCCGCGCCGATCAGTCCGCGTTCCCGCGCTTTGCGCAGGATGCGCTCGCGGTTGAGGCCGCGACCGTCGTCGCTGACGTCGATGACCACCGCACCCGAGTCGTGGTATGCCGCGAGGCGCAATGTTCCCTGCGGCTTTTTTCCCTGTGCGACTCGTGTATCGGCATCTTCGATGCCGTGGTCTATGGCGTTGCGCACGAGATGCATCAACGGGTCGTTCATGTGCTCGACGAGAGTCTTGTCGAGTTCCGTCTCTCCACCGCTGACCTCCAGACGGATCTCCTTGCCGAGCTCTCGCGCGACATCACGTACGATGCGTTGAAACCGCATGAAGGTTCCGCCGATTTGCATCATCCGCAGTTCGAGGGTTTGATCGCGCACGGCTTCGACGAGGCGCGCCAGTCGGAATGTGGATTCACTGAGATCCGTCAGATCGGCCTTGCGCGCGATCATGTCGGTCGAGGCCCCCGCGATGATGAGCTCACCGATGAGATCGGTCAGCCGTTCGAGCTTCAGGGAGTCGACTCGAATCGAGTGGCTCTCCACCTTCGGCGATGCTGCGCCGGAGGCTCGCGGGGCATCGGGGACGCGCGCCTGTCGTGCGAGCGCCGCTTCGATGACCCGCGGTGCAACCATCTGGTTCTCGATCAAGATCTCCCCAAGCTGGGGAGCCTCGCCGGAAGCGCCGAAGACAAACTCCTGCTGGAGGCGAAGCGCGCTGTCGAGTTCTCGCCGTGTCAGAGTGCCGCTCTGCATCAGAAGCGCGCCGAGCGCAATGTTGCCCAGCGGTGCGTCACCAAGGAGCTCCACGTAGCGCGCGATGTGAGAATGCGGCGGGATGATGTGCAGTTGACACTCGTCACGGACGAACTCGAACGCGCCCTCGATCTTCGCCTTGTCGGCGTCCGTGTCGAAGCGGATTTCAAAGCCGAGATAACACGATTCCGCGTCGAATTCGTTCGACGCGGGCATCGCGTCGTCGACGATGTGCACGCTTGCCAGCCGGCCGAACGTGCTCAGATACCGGATGATTGACAGCGGGTCCATGCCATCCCGCAAGACCCCGGCGAAGAAGCGCACCGAGATATGCCAGCTCAGGGTATCCGCGGTCGTGCCCGTCAGTTTGGCGCGCGCCGGTGCCGACCCCGCAGGGGGCGGGCGAGCGGTGCCGGGCACAGGGTCATCGCCGAGCAGAGCGCGCAATGCCGAGGCGAGACTTTCAGCAACCGCCTGCTGTTCCGGCGTTTGCGCATCCACGCCGTCGGCGGCGGCATCGATCAACCCCTGGATGTGATCCTTGCACCCGATCAACAGAGCGGCGGTATCGGCGTCGAGAGTCAGCTTGCCGGCCCGCACGCGCGCGAGCAATGTTTCGACGAGGTGCGTGAAGCCCACGACGCCGTCGAGTCCCACCAGACCGGCCGACCCTTTGATCGTGTGCGCGGCACGAAAAATGGCATTGATCGTTTCCGGGTCCGCAGTTCCATCTTCGCAACGCAGCAGCGCGATTTCCATGTCGGCGAGCAACTCGCGGGCCTCGATGATGAAAACCGTCCGGGTGTCGTCGCTCACGGAACCGCCGCACTGCGGGACGGCCGGTCGATCGCGACTCCAAGGCCGCACAATTCCAACACTTCCGTGACCGGGATGCTGGGATCCACGAGCGCGAAGCGGCAGCCGGACGCGCGCGCCAGCCGGCGCAATAGCAGCAAAACCTGCAAGCCCGCCGTGTCGATCTCGCTCACGTCCGACAGATCGATGATCGCCTCACCACGACGTTCGCTCACGGCCGACAGCAGAGTAGTCTTCAACTCGCCGGCCTGATACATGTTCATCTCGCCGACGACGGCGAGAATTCCGTGTCGCACGCCTATTTCGAAGCCCAAGGTATTCTCCATGAGGCGGCTCAGACAGTTCGCGTGAGGCCAACCCTTAACCCAAGCATGGCGCGCACCTGCGCGGCTGGGCCGCCAAACGGTGCGGTCCTGTATCGATCGTGATGTAACATAGCACGCCGCTGACTGCACGCAGTGTGCGCTGTTACGCGACGCGACGCCGCTGCGCTGAAGCGCCGGGTCGCCACCGGGGCGTCGATCCGGCACCACTGCCGGGATACCCGCAATTCAATCTCGTCGCAGAAAACCTGGTGCGCCCGTCACACTTTCTTTCACAGCGCTGAGGGAAAGTCGCACGCACGAATTTGGCTCGGCTCGATCTCGGCGGGATCGTCCCGCCGCTTGGCGATAACACTCCACTCGCTTCACTCTCTAGTCTCCATCCGGCAGATCTTGCGCGAACGTAGCTCCGGCATGGCTCGATTAGCACAAACTTAAGTAACAGGAAATGCAGTCATGGCAAATGCAACCGTAGTTGAAAAACAGAAGCCGTCACGCGGCACCCGCAACGGCAACGGACACGGCAATGGACACGGCAACGGCAATGGACACGGTGGTCAAGGCCGCGCCGACACTGCCAAGCAGAGCGATCGCGGGCAGGCATTGCTGGCATCGGCGGAGATCATGCGCCTGGTCCAATGCTCGCAGGACGGAAACCTCGGCGAACGGGCCAACTTGCAGAGTTTCGAGGGCGTGCATCGCGACATGATGCTCGGGGTCAATACGATGCTCGACTCGATCCTGCTGCCGATCGGCGAGGGCAACCGGATCCTCGCGCAGATCTCCAGCGGCAAGATCGACGAAGTGATCGCGCATACCTACAAGGGCGATCACGAGAAGATGAAGCAGGCGGTCAATAACGTCGCCGGCGTCTTGCAGGGACTGCAGAAGGAACTCGGCCGTTTGAACGAAGCCTCGAAGGAAGGGCAGCTCTCGGAGCGCGGCAAGCCCGAACAATTCGCCGGAGTATATGCGGACATCGTGCGCGGCGTGAATGTCATGCTCGATGCGATCCTGCTGCCGATCGGCGAGGGCAATCGCATCCTCGCGCAGATTTCCAGCGGCAAGATCGACGAGGTGATCGCGCATACCTACAAGGGCGATCACGAGAAGATGAAACAGGCGGTCAACAATGTCGCGGGTGTTCTGCAAGGATTGCAGAAGGAGCTCGGACGGCTGATCGATGCATCCAAAGACGGACAGCTCGCCGAGCGCGGCAAGCCAGAACAATTCCAGGGTGCCTACGGCGAGATCGTCCGCGGCGTCAACGTCATGCTCGATGCGATCCTGCTGCCGATCGGCGAGGGCAATCGCATCCTCGCGCAGATCTCCAGCGGCAAGATCGACGAGGTGATCGCGCACACGTACAAGGGCGATCACGAGAAGATGAAACAGGCGGTCAACAACGTCGCCGGCGTCCTGCAGGGATTGCAGAAGGAGCTCGGACGTCTGATCGATGCGTCAAAAGACGGGGCGCTCTCCGAGCGCGGCAAGCCGGACCAGTTTCAGGGCGCCTACGGCGAGATCGTCCGCGGCGTCAACGTCATGCTCGATGCGATCCTGCTGCCGATCGGCGAGGGTAACCGCATCCTTGCGCAGATCTCCGGCGGCAAGATCGACGAATTGATCACGCAAACGTACAAAGGCGATCACGAGAAGATGAAGCAGGCGGTCAACAACGTGGCCGGCGTGCTGCAGGGGCTGCAGAAGGAACTCGTGCGCCTGACCGAAGCCTCCAAAGCCGGACAACTATCCGAGCGCGGGCATCAGGATGATTTCAAAGGCGCTTATAGCGACATCATACGGGGTGTCAACAGCGTTCTCGACGCCGTGATCGCGCCCCTGAACGTGGCCGCGACGTATGTTGACCGCATCAGCAAGGGCGACGTGCCGCCGCAGATCACCGACACCTATCGCGGTGATTTCAACCTCATCAAGAACAACCTGAACACGCTCGTCGACGCGATGAACGAAATTACGCGGGCTGCCGAAGAAATCTCCCGCGGCAATCTCACCGTCACGATCCAGGAGCGCTCGCCCCAGGACAAGCTCATGCAGGCGCTGTCGGCGATGGTGAACGATCTCACCCGCACGGTCACCGAAATCCGCACGATTGCCAATGAAGTAAGCTCGGCGAGCATGTCGATCAGCACCGCGTCGGTGGAACTGTCGAGCGGCGCGACAACGCAGGCCGCTTCCGCGGAGGAAGCGTCGGCCTCGATGGAGGAGATGGTCTCCGCCATCAAGCAGAACGCCGATAATGCGCAACAGACCGACAAGATCGCGATCAAGTCCGCCAAGGACGCGCAAGAAAGCGGCCGGGCGGTCGTGGAAGCCGTTACGGCGATGAAGGAGATCGCCAGCAAGATCTCCATCATCGAGGAAATCGCACGCCAGACCAATCTCCTCGCACTGAACGCCGCCATCGAGGCGGCGCGCGCGGGAGAGCACGGCAAGGGCTTTGCGGTGGTCGCATCGGAGGTCCGCAAGCTGGCCGAACGCAGCCAAAAGGCCGCCGGCGAAATCAACGCACTGTCGGGCACCACCGTCAAGGTGTCGGAAAAAGCTGGCGAAATGCTCGAAAAGTTGGTGCCTGACATACAGAAAACCGCGGGACTCGTACAGGAGATCACGGCAGCCAGCAAGGAACAGGATAGCGGCGCCGGGCAGATCAACACCGCCTTGCAGCAGCTGGAACGGGTGATTCAACAGAACGCGTCCGCCTCCGAAGAGATGGCGGCGACCACCGAAGAGTTGAGCGGCCAGGCCGATCAACTCATCCACGCGCTCGGCTTCTTCAAGACGCGGGAGGACTCGACCGCGCGCCTCGCCCGGCCCGCCACGTCGAAAACCCCGCGATCGGCCGAGTCGAATCCGGTGACGACGCATCGAGCGGAAGGACATCGGGCGCCCGCTGACCGCGGGAAGACCGCCGGGTTCGCCCTCAAGATGAAAGAAAAGGGCGGCTCGACCGACAAGGAATTCGAGCGTTACTAACCGGTTGAGGCGCGAATCCGCGCCGGCTTAGCGGCGGCCACCTGCCTGCCCGAGGAGATGATGATGAGTGTCAGCGAAATTACCGAGACGCGCCAATATCTGACGTTCAAGTTGGGCGACGAAATATTTGGTACCGACGTGGCGAAGGTCCGTGAAGTGCTCGATTTCACCACGATCACGAAGATTCCGAGAACGCCCGAATTCATGAGCGGCATCATCAACCTGCGCGGCAGCGTGGTCCCCGTCGTCGACCTCCGCCTGTGCTTTCACATGTCGAAGACGGAACGCACGAAGAACACCTGCATCGTGGTGGTGGAGGTGATGCTCGAAGGCGAGGCCACCGTGATCGGCGCGCTGACCGACTCGGTGGTGGAAGTTGTCGACTTGGAGCCGGCGCAGATCCAGCCGGCACCGCGAATCGGCACCCAGATCAAGACGGAGTTCATCAAGGGCATGGGCAGAGTCGATTCCCAATTCATCATGATACTTGACATCGACCGCGTGTTCTCAGCCGACGAGTTGTCGGTTGTGCGCAGCGCGGAGGGCCAGGGGCTCGCCGAAGCGGCGGCCTGAGGCATCGACCCCGAACACCGTGAGCGTCCGCGCCGACGGCCTTTCCGTCAACGATCTCAATCGCGTCTGTAACCTGATCCACGAGCACTGCGGCATCAGCATCAGTCCGGACAAGAAGATCATGCTCGAGGCGCGCCTCAAGCGGCGCATGAAGGCTCTCGCGATCGCCTCCTACGGCGAGTACTGCAAGCACCTTTTCGCCGGCGCGCGCGATGCCGAGGAGATGATCTTCCTGATCGACGCTGTCAGCACGAACAAGACGGACTTCTTCCGCGAAAGGGGGCATTTCGACGTGCTGACCGCTCGCGTGCTCCCGGAGTTTACGGCCGCCCACGGCAACACGCGCGAATTGCGGGTCTGGAGCGCCGGCTGCTCGACCGGAGAGGAACCCTACACGCTCTGCATCGTGCTCGCCGAGTACGCGCGTTTGCATCCGGGTTTTCGGTTCCGGGTGCTGGCAACCGACATTTCGACCGACGTTCTCGCCAGAGCCGAGAGGGGCGTGTTCACCAGCGCCGTGGCGCAGCCGGTGCCTCCTGATTTGTGGCGCCGGTACTTGATGCGCAGCCGGGATCGCGGATCCGATCTGGTGCGCGTGGTTCCGGAATTGCGGGAAGCCGTCGAATTCCGGCGCTTGAATCTGATCGAGGAGTTCGACATCGCCGAGAAAATGGACGCCATTTTCTGCCGCAACGTCATCATTTATTTCGACCGCCGGACGCAGGAGCAGCTGTTCCGGAAGTTCGCGGGGCAGCTCGTCGAGGGCGGCTACATGTTCGTGGGTCATTCGGAGAGCCTGAGCAGTTTGGACGTGCCGTTCGTGCCGGTCGGTACGGCGCTTTACAGAAGGTCCGACGGCGGTCGGTCCGTACGACGTGCAGCTGATTTACCTGCAACCGGGTGAGATCCACTTGACCCGGATCCCGGCCTTGATCAAGACCGTGCTGGGGTCCTGCGTGGGCGTGACCTTTTGGAGCCCGAGGCTCGGTGCGGGCGCGCTCTGCCACGCCATCCTGCCTCGGGCGCCGCACGGAGTTCCGGCGAAAGAGAGCCACCGCTATGTCGATTTCGCGATTCGCGACCTTGCCGGGCAGTTCGACCGGCTGGGCGCCGTTCGCGGCGAGGTGGAGGCCAAGGTCTTCGGCGGCGCCGATGTCTTGCCCGTTCATCCGTCTGAATCGGGCCGGGCCACAGTGGGGCATCAGAACTCGCAGATTGCGCTCGACGTCCTTCGGATCGAGGGCTTTACCGTGGTCGCAACCGACGTGGGCGGTCCGATCGGCCGCACGATCGAGTTCGACAGCGGCAGCGGCGAAGTGCTGCTGCGCCGGCTTTCCCAGATGAATGGCGACCCCTGGTGATACGGGAGCGTTGAACATGCCGAAAATCAAGGTTTTGATCGTGGACGACTCTGCGGTGGTCCGCCAGACATTGAGTGAAATATTTTCGAGCGATCCAGCCATCGAGGTGATTGGGACCGCAGCCGATCCCTTCGTCGCGGCCGAGAGGATTCGCGAACAGGTGCCCGATGTGATCACTCTCGACATCGAGATGCCGCGCATGGACGGTTTGACCTTTCTGAAGATGATCATGGACCAGCACCCGATTCCCGTGCTGATATGCTCGAGCTTGGCCGAAGAGGGCGCCCAGAGCGCACTAAAAGCGCTCGAGTGCGGTGCCGTGGACGTGATCGCCAAGCCGCGACTGGGGACCAAGCTTTTCCTCGAGGAGTCGCGCGCCATGCTTTGCCAGGCTGTCAAGACGGCCGCCCGCGCGCGCCTACACCCGATGAGCGCACATGTCGTCGAGCCGAAGCTCACGGCGGACTCCGTGATCTCACGTTCGAGCGGTGCGATGATTGAAACCACGGACAAGGTAATCGCGATCGGGGCATCGACGGGCGGGACCGAAGCCTTGAAGGTACTGCTGCAGGCGTTTCCCATCGATTGTGCCGGAACGGTGATCGTGCAGCACATGCCCGAGACCTTCACACGAGCCTTTGCCATGCGATTGGACAGTCTCTGCGACATTTCGGTGAAAGAGGCCGAACCGAACGACACGGTTTTTCGCGGTCGGGCGCTGATAGCGCCGGGCGGACATCACATGCTGCTGAAGCGCAGCGGCGCCCGTTACTACGTGGAAATCAAGGAAGGACCATTGGTATGCCGCCACCGGCCATCCGTCGATGTCCTGTTTCGTTCGGCGGCACGCTACGCGGGTCAGAATGCCGTGGGCGTCATCATGACCGGCATGGGGGATGACGGGGCCAACGGCATGCTGGAAATGAAAGAAGCAGGCGCGTTCACGCTCGCTCAAGATGAAGCGAGCTGCGTCGTTTTCGGGATGCCGAACGAAGCGATAAAGCGCAACGCCGTGGATCGCGTCTTACCCTTGCAGTCACTCGCCGGCGCCATAGCTGCCCGCTCGTAGCCGCGCCGCCGGCAAGCCTGCCGCGCCATCGGGCGGCGAGACTTGCGAGCGATGGGGGAATCACCCGTGCTGGACACCGGCGCAGGCAGGGGTAAGATTGCGCCAGCGGCCGCGCGGTCTGATTCCTCACAGGCGGTGGCTGAACGCTGGCGGTCCCGATGCATAACTGGCTTGGCGCGACTCTCATCTGCGTGGTTTTGAGCGTTCCGACACGCGTCCACGCCGCTCAGGTCCCGCCCGTTCCCGAAAATCCGTTACAGGCGCAATGGTCCTTGGGATTCAATCCCAGGACTCGCTGTCCGGATCTTCGCATCAGTGATGCGGGAACCATGGCACTCGTTGTTTTCTGGCTCCCGAGCAGTGGCATCCCGTCACACATCGCCATCAAGTCGTCTTCGGGTTCGAGTGCACTGGACTCCGCGGCGATCGCGTGCGTCGCGAAGCTCCGATTCGCAGCCGCCACCACGCTCGGCAGTGGCGACCCGATCGACTCGTGGCAGCAGATTGCCTTGACTTGGGCAAGTCGAGCATCTGAACCGATCGCGGGTGCACCGACAGAAGTAACGGCCAGAGCGAAGCTGGATGATTCCGCCGGCCACGCCAACAACGCTGGCCACGCCAACGATGTAACCGTGCACGTCTGCGTCGATGCAGCGGGGAAACTTCAAGGCGAGCCGACGATCGTCCGCTCTTCGGGAGTGGCATCCCTCGATCAGGCCGCCGTGAGAATCGCGGCATCCGGCGCTGCTTACTACCGGCCCGACACTGCTTCGCAGGGGCCGCCCTCGTCCGGCTGCGCGCAGCTGGCGATCACGTTCGACACGAAGTAACGCGCAAGCGAAGCGAATTTCACCCATGTGAGTCACCTTGCCGGAGCTTCTTGGTTTAGCCTCCATGAAACATATCGGCAAAAAAAGCGCGCCGATTCGAATGTAGGGACACAACGCGCGTTCACGTCACTCTGCTGCGCTGTCTGGATGACGAAATTGCACGAAGGCAATGGCGTTGCCGTCAAGATCTCGCACATGAAAGTCGAGACCGCCCCAGGCCCGTCTAACGAGTCGCTGGGTGAATTCCACACCGCGATTCTCATACTTTTTCGAAGAGCTCTCCTGCTGATGGTTCAGCGGATGCTGATGGTTCAGCGGAACGTAATTTTGGCGCGCGATCGTCATCGTCAGCCGTGTTCCCGGACGTCAGACTGGAGGCATCAGCGGCGCCTGAACCGCAGCCCTTATGAGTCTTCCCATTTTCAGTGCGTGCGGATCGTGCGTGCCGGACACATATCCGCCCTGACAATTGACGTGCGCCACACCACCAAATTGCATGCCGAGATAGCCAAAGGTATCACGGAAGGCATCCAGGAATGCCGTGGACGGCTCATCGCTGATCGACGTGCACACCACGTATGCATTCTTCCCCCGCAACCGACGACCCTGGGAAAGCAGATCCGGCAATTCGAGAAAATCGGAAATCCGATCGAGAAATACTTTCATCGCCGGGCTTACTGAATACCAGTAGATCGGCGTCGCAAAGATGATCTGATCGTGCTCCAACACATGCTTCATGAGCGGTTCGAAATCGTCAATTCGGTTGAGGTGATCGTAGTCATAGGCGGAAATTCGCCGGCTACCGAGGTCGACGACCTCGATATTCAGGTCCAGCGCGATGCGATCCATGAATTGACCCGTATTCCCGCGCCGGCGGGAACTGGAAAACAGCGCTATCGTGCTGAGCATGATTTGTCCTTGGACTTGCTGTACTTGAGGTCGAGAGGATATGACACTTGACCCGAGACGTTGACCGCGTCCGTATTATCACGTCGTGAGAACGGCAGCGCGTCTGCGCCCTGTGAGCGGGGTTATCGATTACGATATAAACCATTGGGGGACAATACATCGAGAGTGAACTTCTTGAACGGTTTCCTGAGCGTGACAATCACTTGAGAGACAAGCCGATGGTAGATGGCGGTGCGCGAGTTGCGTCGACTCCTTGGTCCCGCGCTCGGGGTCTGGCCTTCCTTCTGGTCGCCACAGGTTCAGCGATCGCACAGGGAGTCTCCCCGGTAACCGGCAATGCGCGAGTTGACGATCTGCTGGGGCAGATGAGGCTCGCGGAAAAGCTCTCGTTGATCCATGACGCACGTGAGGACCCGCGCGACTATCGGGGCCAGGCGGGCTACATCGGCGGCGTCGCGCGTCTGGGCATTCGGGGGTTGCGCCTTGCCGACGGCCCGCCCGGGGTTTTGACCCGGGTGCCGGCGCAAGCCGAGACCGCGACCATGGGCGTCGCTGCGACTTTCGACGTCGAGATTGCACGCCTGAACGGCGTGGTGATCGGCAGAGACGCTCGTGCGCACGGTATCGACATTTCCCTGCAGCCCTTCATCAATATCGACCGCGACCTCGCGATGCGCCGGCTTTACAACACGTTCGGCGAGGACCCGCTGCTGACGGGCGAGATGGGTGCGGCAACGATTCGCGGAATCCAGTCGCAGGGTGTCATGGCGATGGCCAAGCATTTCATCGCTTTCGACACCGCGGGTACCAACGTGTGGATCGATCAACAGGCACTTCATGAGGTCTACGCGGCACCCTTCGAAGCGGCCGTAGAGGCAGGGGTAGCCTCTGTCATGTGTTCGTACAATCACGTGAATGGACCCTACGCCTGCGGCAACCCGGAGACGCTCGACAAGTTGTTGCGAGGTGAACTGGGGTTCCGCGGGTTTGTTACCTCGGACTGGGGCGCGACGCACTCAGCGTTGTTCATGAATTCGGGGCTCGATGTGGAGATGATCGACGGCCCTGACAGCACCGGGTTCCAGGAGCCGGCGTTCCTCGGCGCAATGGCAGCTGCCTCGCCGTCATCCGCGACCATGGACGCTGAGGCATTGGGTGACATCTACGGTGGTCGTATTCCCGAGGAGCCCGTCTCGGCCGACCCGGATGAGACGGACTACGGGGAGAAGGTAGCCGCAGTGACCCTCGAGAGCGCGCTCGCCGGCGGAAACGTTACCGAGGCGACCGTGACGGAGGCTGCCGGCCGCGTCCTACTGCAGATGCAACGCTTTGGGATGCTGGATGGCCACGGGCCACGTCGATCGGCCCCGCGGTCGATCGCTGCCAACGCCCTGATCATCGAGAAAACCGCAGAAGAGGCTGCGGTACTTCTGAAGAATGCCGACGGCGCACTGCCGCTGCGGACTGGCCGTCCGGATTCGGTCGTACTGATCGGGCCGACCGCAGGCCAGGTTGACGCGATCGGCATTGCCGGTGAGCGCTCTCTCGGGTTGCCACAGCGCCAGGTCAGCCCGCTGACCGCGCTCCACAGGCTATCGAGCAAGCTGGACATCCGGTATGCCGTCGACGACGACATGACGGGCTCACCGATTCCAGCGGCGAACTTCAGCCACGATGGTCAACCGGGCCTCGATCGCCGAGGACCGGGCGGCCGGCGCAGCGATCCGACCGTCGATTTCACGGCGAAGGCTGGAACCGCCCTTCCGCCCGACAGCGTTGCAACGTGGACCGGGAACCTGAATGTCGAGACGGCCGGACGCTATTGGCTCTACCTGCAGGCGCTCGGCACCAATGGGCGACTGTATGTCGATGGCAAGCGCGTGGCGATCACGGGCGTTTTCCAGGGAGACGTCCACGGCGACATACTGCAGGCAAACCAGGACAACGTCGTACCCACGACAGATGGGCTCGACAACGTGCGGCAGGAACTGCCGATGGAGGCAGGCCTGCACCCGATCCGGATCGAGATCAGCCCCGATACATCGCATTCTCCTGTGCAGTTGCGACTGAACTGGTACCCCCCAGAGCAACGTCGCGCAGATCACGCCGCAGCAATCGAAGCTGCGAGGCAGGCGCGAACAGCAGTCGTCTTCGCGTGGGCACGGCGCTCGCCCGCCTTTGCGCTTCCCGGTGACCAAGACCGGCTCATCGAGGAAATCGCCTCGGCTAATCCACACACGATCGTTGTGCTCAACACCAGTCAGCCCGTGGCACTGCCCTGGGCCGGGCAGGTACAAGCGATCCTCGAGATGTGGTGGCCCGGAGATGAGGGAGGTTGGGCAACTGCAAAGCTGCTGCTGGGCAGGGCCAATCCCGCGGGACGTCTGCCCGTGACCTGGGCTCGGCGACTGCAGGATTACCCTGCGGAGGACCCCCGCTTCCCGGAACGCTCCGCGGAGGGGATCGATCACCGGACCACGTACAGCGAGGGCGTCAACGTAGGTTATCGCTGGTTCGATCGCGAGCGGATTGACCCGCTATTTCCGTTCGGGTTCGGGCTGAGCTATACCGAGTTCGAATATTCCGCCCTACAGGTGGCGCGAACAGGCAATGGCGGCCTGCGGCTTACCTGCACCGTCAGGAATTCCGGCCGTCGCGCCGGCGACGAAGTTCCGCAGGCCTATCTCGGAGCGCCCGGGCGGGCGCCGCCGGACGCCGCGTTCCCGACCCGCAAGCTCGTCGCATTCGATCGTATTCATCTTGCGGCGGGGCAGTCGAAGACACTGCAACTGACCGTGCCACTCAGGCAACTCCAGTACTGGTCAACGAGCGAAGCCAAATGGAAAATCGCCGCAGGCAATCGCACCGTCAGCGTCGGCTCATCATCACGCTCGCTTCCTTTGGAACAGGAGGTGCACATAGCCAACTGATCCGTGGACCGGGCGATGGGAATCGAAAACA
>Ga0116226_10002820_pt1 | contig 15236 bp, 11 predicted proteins | sample S1TSphfallax_FD_89692 | JGI IMG/M metagenome (GOLD analysis project Ga0116226, IMG submission 89692) | Host-associated microbial communities from peat moss isolated from Minnesota, USA - S1T2_Fa - Sphagnum fallax MG | ecosystem: Host-associated > Plants > Peat moss > Unclassified | place: USA...
GATTTCGAGCCTTCAGGTATGACTACGAGATATAGCCTCCGGTTCGGGAGTCGCCATACGCAGCCTACGGTAGAGCTTCCCAAGTACGTCATCATTTCGCTTGGCGATGCCGGAGTGGAGCGCCTCATCGTGGACCCTCTCCCCAATGGCGATGTCGCTGTCAGGTGCTTTCTTTCACCGCTTGATGCTCTTATTGAGGCAACCTGTCTTGCCCGATCAGGAGAACTTCACGCAGTCGTTTCTACACATTCAATCGATCGCGACGCTCTCGGAGATCGCCGTGGAAAGAGACTATCGTTCGCAATCCATCAGAGTTGGATCGCCCGAAACGGCCGCATCGTATTGCGCCCGTCAGGCGTACCTGCTTCGCACTGCGATTGGATAAGGAAGTGGCCCCGAGGCAGATTTCTCACGTTCGATGTGGACGTAGATTTTCTGGAAAGATATGGCGAGATGTATCTGAAGGCCGGCTTATTCGCCTGGCGCGAGACGCTTCAGGAAGTCGCGCGCTGGGACGGGCAACTACTGCGCGAGACAGTGGAGGTTGCGCTGGGAACAATGCCAGCCGGGGGACGTATGGATCCAGGTCCTGAGCAATCTGCGTTGTTCGATCCCGAGTTCAAGCAGTGGCATTTTGTGCCTTGCAGTTGAAACCCACATGATCTCGATGAATGCCGCTGAAATATTCAGTGGGCTGCCTTGAAGGAGGAGGAGCTAGAAATTGAAGAAAGCTGGGGACGAACACACCAAGTGGTTGCAGGAGCGGCAGAGACGGAAAGATGCCGATGCGAAATATGTGCAGATCCTGCGCGCCCGTGGAGAACTGCCACCGCAACAACCGTTACCGTACTTCTCGGATCCGCAAGGGTATGTGCTGATGCAGGAAGTTGAACCTTGCATGTGGGATATCGTGCGTATCCCGGTCGAGGGGTGGAGCGGGATGGTAGTACTGTGCTTCATGTCGCCGCTGGACGCCCTCATTGAGGGCGCGTACCGGGCGAAGCCGGGATTGCGCTACGAGGTGGCCTGTGCCGGGGGCATTGGCACCAAGCGTTTTCTCGCGAAAGATGGATCGGCGGTCGCAGCATTGCATCTGTCCTGGCTGGCCCATGAGGGCCGATTGTTGCAAACGCCGGGCGGCATGCAGTGCCGCTATTACCGACTCCTTCAGGAGGCGCGCGGCCCCGATGGGCGGGAGCCGGAGCAGTTTGGAGTGGATGCGGACGCGCTCGATGAACTCGAAAAGATGTACGAAGAGGCAGGCCTGTTCGCGTGGCAGGAGACAAACGCGCAGTATTTTCACATCTGGGGGGGTACGGACAAGGCCAGACATGCCTCACGGAATGAGCAGGTGGAGCAAGCGGTTCGCGCAGCGCGGGCAAAGACTCGCCCGGAAGGCAAACCGACGGACTGGACGCTGGCGCTGTTCGATTCCGAGTTCGGGCAGTGGCACCACGTTCCTATCCCACACACGGTATTAGACCGTTAATGCCTGGGGGCTACGCCCGGCACTGATTGAAATCGGGAGCCGCGCGTGAGCGACAGTTCCCGATAATGGTATCCATGCCAGCGCGAACGCTGGCATGCTCACCGATTACTGCACCGCCACCGTATCAAAATGCACCCGCCCAAACGGACTGACCGCAAAGCCCGTCACATTCGGCCGCGTCAGCGCCGCTGCGGTCGGATAGCCCAAAGGCAGCCATAGCGCCTGGTCGTGGATGATCTTCTGCGCCGCCTCGTAGTCCTGCGTGCGTTTGGCGATATCACTGCTTGCCTTGCCGTCGGAGATCAGGCGATCCAGTTCGGGATTGCAATAGCGAGCAAAGTTCAGTCCCGATTGGATCGAGGCACAGGCAAACTGCGGCGTCAGGAAGTTGTCCGGGTCGCCATTGTCGCCGGCCCAACCCATGAACAGCAGATCGTGCTGGCCCTGCTTCGCGTTGCGAATCAGCGTGCCCCATTCGATCACGTCGATCTTCGCGCGGATACCGATTTGCGCCAGGTCCGCCTGCAGCAATTCAGCCCCCGTCTTGGGATCCGGATTCAAAGTGCTGCCGGTCGGCCTGACCCAGATGGTGGTATCGAAGCCATTCGGATAGCCTGCTTCGGCCAGCAATTTCTTGGCTTGCGCGACATCCTCCGGATAGGGCTTGATGTCCTTCGCGTAGCTCCAGGTATTGCTGGGATACGGATTCACGGCAGGCGTCGCGGTATCCGAGAACACCGCTTTCAGATAGGTCGCGCGGTCGAAGGCGAGGTTGATCGCCTGACGTACTTTGACGTTATCGAGCGGCTTGTGTTGCGTATTGATGGCAACGAATGCCGTCATAAAGGCGGGCGTCTGGACGATCTTGATTTTGTCGTCATCGCGGGCAGCCAGCACATCGACAGGCTTGGGCGATAGCGCAATTTCGCATTCGCCCGCTTTGAGCTTTTGCACGCGCACGGAAGCATCCGGGGTGATTTCGTACAGCAGTTTGTCGACCTTGGGTCGCGCGCCCCAATAATGGGGATTCGCGTCGTAGCGGATCAAGGCATCACGCTGATAGCTGCGCAACACGAAGGGGCCGGTGCCGATAGGCTTGCTGTTGAGGTCTTCGGTGCGATTGGCCGCCAGCAATTGTTGCGCGTATTCGGCCGGATAGATCGAAGCGAAGCCCATGGTCAGAATCGACAGGAAGGTGGCGTTCGGTTCGCTCAAATGAAACACCACCGTGTCCGCACCGCTTTTATCGATGGACTTGATCAGCTTACCCAGTTGCAGCGATTGGGCGTGCGGGAAGCCGCTTGCTGCCGACACTTTGTGCCAAGGGTTGCTCGGATCAAGCATGCGGGCGAAGGTGAACAGCACGTCGTCGGCGTCCAGCGGCCGACTGGGTTTGAAATAGTCGGTGGTCTGAAACTGGACGTTGGGGCGCAGATGGAAGGTATAGGTCAGCCCGTCGGGACTGACTTGCCAGGAGTCTGCCAGCGCGGGCACCACCTTGCTGCTCCGTTCGTCAAACGCAACCAGACCATTGAAAATGACATCGGCGCTGGCGTTGGTGGTCACCAATGAGTTGTATTGAACCACATCGAAACCATCGGGACTGGCTTCGGTGCAGACGGTCAATGGCTTGGCGGACGCCGCCAGCGGGGCGGCGAGGGAGGCAGCGAAACACAGCGCTGCGGCGAGCGTTAGACGCATGAGGACTCCGTATAGGTGTGCCAATGTGGTCCCTGCGCCGCGATCGCAACTGGCCGACCAAAAGGCGCGGTCGGGCTGCGCTTGGTCACTATGAAAACGGATCTGCGCGCTGGCGCGGGGGCCTGCTAGAGAGCAATACCATAGCGCCGATTGCCGGCCAGCACAAACAAGCAATCGGTATATGAATATCGACGGGGCGACCCGGCATCAGGATCCGGGACGGGGGCTGCGCGGCTTGCGCGGCGCGCGTAGCATCGCCAGATCGTAGAGCCAGCGCGGCATCACATGCAACAGGCTGGCCACGATACGCATCTGCCAGGGTAGAACGACAAAGCGGCGGCGTCTGTCGATCGCGCGGGCCGCCTTGGCGGCGAAACGGTCGGCATCCATCAGGAATGGCATCGGAAACGGATTGCCGTCGGTCATCGGGGTACGGATATAGCCGGGCGCTATGGTGACCACGTCGACGCCGGCAGGGCGCATTTCGACGCGCAGGCTTTCCAGATAGCGCAACGCGGCGGCTTTCGACGCGCTATACGCGCCATGGCCGGGCAGGCCGCGCACGCCGGCGACACTGGCAATGCCGACCAGGGTGCCATGTCTGGCCATGCTCATGCCATCGATAAACGGCTCGAATGTGGCGACCATGCCGTAATAGTTGGTGTCCATGACGGCGCGGAAGGCATCGAGATCGCCGCAGCCGGTGACGGCGCCGGTGCTGATCCCCGCGTTGGCGATCACCACATCCGGGCTGCCGAAACGGGCGATAAAGGCGCGTGCCGCATGTTGCATGGCCGCAGCGTCGCATACGTCTGCCGGCAACGTCATCACACTGGCTTGCGGCCAGCGTTGCGCACAGTCAGCCACAAACGCATCGAGCGCTTCGGCGCGGCGCGCGACCAGGCCCAGTTGCGCCCCCTGGGACGCGTATTCACGCGCAAGCGCGAGCCCCAGGCCGCTGGAGGCGCCGGTCAAAAACACCCGCAGGGGGCGGGTGCCGTCTGAAACTTGAGATTGCGCGCCGCTCACGTGGGCGTGATCAGAGCTTTTTCGCGCGGATTTGCGCGACCAGGTAGTCGAGCACCTGAGTCGTTTGCGTCAGACCGTTAGCCTGGGCCGGGGAGGTTTCATACTTGCCTTGCACCGCCAAAGTCGGCACCGCGTCGATCTTGTACGCAGCCAGCAGTTCGGCATCTTGCTTCAGCGCCGTGCTGGTGCTGAACGATTCATACGCCGCCTTGTATTTCTGCGGATCAACGCCGAGCTTGGAGAGGAAATCCACCTGAGCCTGCTCGGTCAGCAGGTAGTCGTGGTTTTCGTGGATTTCCTTGAAGACGGCCGGCGTCAGCTTGTTGGCCAGGCCCAATGCGTCGAGCGCATGGAACATTTTCGAATGCGGCACAAAGCGGTCATCGAAAGCCACCGGAACGCGCTTGAAGACGATGTCCGGGCCTTGACGTTGGAGCCAGGCTTCCAAGGTCGGGTTGAATTCGTTGCAATGCGGGCAGCCATACCAGAAGAACTCGGTGACCTGGATCTTGCCAGCCGGGACATCGACCGGTTGCGGGCTGTTCAGCACCAGATATTCGGTGCCAGCCACGGGGGCGGTGGGCGAAGCGGAGGCGGCGCCGGCAACGAGACCCAGGGAAAGGAGGAGAAGGCCGAGGAGTTTCTTCATGGTATCGGGAGGTCTGAGCTTGAAAAAAGGGGCGTATGTACTCGAAAGGTCGCGTCGCGACCGCGATGGTCGGGCGATAAGACCGCTAAGCCGCGGCTTGGTTCCGGGGCGCGGGCACGATGGTGCCACACCCCGGCGAATATCGCTTACTGTTCCTTGCTCAGGCGCATGACGTCGGTATGGATACCGGCGTCGGAGAGCTGCTGGCGGGCGTTGTTCATATCGTCGAATTTCGTGAACGGCCCGATACGGACGCGGAAATACGTCGTGCCGCCGCTATCCTTTTGCGATACGGTCGACTCGAAACCCTGCAGCGCAAGGCGTGCGCGCTGTTGCTGGGCCGATTGGGAGTTAGTGTAGGCGCCGACTTGCAGGAAGTAGGCGGTGTCGCTGTCGACGGCCGCCGGCGCGCTGGCGGGCGCCTTCGCCACCGTGGCGGGGGGCGTGGTGCCGAGCGCATGGACGTTCTGTGCGGTGTCGGTGGCCGGTGTTGCGGGCGTGGCCGGCACTTCGACGATTTGCGGTTCCTTGAACAGGCCGCTGGATTGAGCCGCCTTGTTGTCGGCACTTTGCGTGGTGGTGGCGGGTGCAGCGGTGCTCGGCGCGGCATTGGCCGGGGCGCCCGGTGTCGCCGCCACCGGTTGGCTGGGGGATTTACCCTGCAGGATACGGTTGGGATCGAATTGCGTGTTGTCGATCACCGTCGCGCTGGCGGAGGTATCGGTGCCGCCATTCTTGGCTACGAATGGCGTCGGTGAGCGGGTGATGTAGAGCGCCACGACGACCGCGATACTCAATGCGACGATCAAGCCGAGCACGAAGCCCAAAAAGGTACCGCCGGTTTGGCGCGACATCCTGGCCTGCAAACTACGGGGCTGCCGGTTGGTTTTTGCCATTGCGTTAGTCACCACTGTGCGTCTTTGGGTTGGGCCTGTCGAGCAGGCCGTTCATATAAGCCGAATCTTCGTGCCTGTCCTGCGGACCGGCGCTGGGGATAAGATGCTGCCCTGAAGCGCCGGCTGATGACACTGAAAATGCGGTCCGATTATAGCGGTGCTGGCGTGCTTATTCGGGGCGTTGCTTACATCTTGCGGGGCGCCGACACACCCAACAAGGTCAGGCCGTTTTCCAGCACCTGGCGCGTTGCTGCCAACAAGGCCAGGCGGGCCCGCTTGACGGCTTCGTCGTCGACCAGAACCCGCTGCGCATTGTAGAACGAGTGAAATTCGCCGGCCAGATCGCGCAGATAGAACGCGACCGTATGCGGTGCCAACTCGTCTGCCGCACGCGTCAGCATATCCGGATATTCGGCCAGTTTCTGCAGCAGCGAGGTTTCCGCCTCGCTCGCCAGCGGCGTGACGTCGGCCGCGTTCAGGCTGTCGACGGCGCCGCCCCACTGCGACAGGATGGAGCAAATGCGTGCGTGCGCGTACTGAACGTAATAGACCGGATTTTCGTCGTTTTGTTTGAGTGCCAGATCGATATCGAACACAAATTCCGTGTCGGCCTTGCGCGACACCAGGAAAAAGCGCACGGCGTCGCGCCCGCGACGCAGCAACTCGGCGGCTTGCGGACTGCTGTAGTCGGCGCTCACCCCATCGTTGGCGGGATCGGTCAGGCCGCCCGACCACTCGATCAGATCGCGTACCGTGACGTAGCTGCCGGCACGCTTTGAAATCTTGACCTCCTGGCCATCGCGCATCACCGTCACCATCTTGTGCAGCACGTAGTCGGGATAGCCGACCGGAATCCCGACCCCCAGCCCCTGCAGACCGGCGCGCACGCGCGCAACGGTGCCATGGTGATCGGAGCCCTGGACGTTGATCGCCTTGGCGTAGCCGCGTTCCCATTTGGTCACGTGATAGGCGACGTCGGGCACAAAATACGTGTACGTGCCGTCGGATTTGCGCATCACGCGGTCTTTGTCGTCGCCATCATCGGTGGTGCGTAGCCACAACGCGCCATCCTGTTCGTAAGTACGGCCGGCCGCAACCAGGGCGGCGACGGTGCGCTCGACGCGCCCTTCCGCATAGAGCGACGACTCCAGATAGTAGCGATCGAATTTGACGCCGAAAGCGAGCAGATCCTGATCCTGTTCGTGGCGCAGGTAGGCGACGGAAAAACGGCGGATCGAATCGACGTCGTCCACCGATTTTGCCCCGGTCACCGGCTCGCCGTCGCTGGCGGCGACGGTCGCGCCTTGCAGATAGGCTTGCGCCACCTCGTTGATGTAGTCGCCGTTATAGGCGCTTTCCGGCCAGCCCGCATCGCCCGGCTTCAAGCCGCGGGCGCGTGCCTGCACCGACAGCGTCAGATTGTTGATCTGCACGCCGGCATCGTTGTAATAGAACTCGCGGGTGACATCCCAGCCCTGCGTCGCCAGCAGCGCGGCCAGCGAATCGCCCAACGCGGCTTGACGCGCGTGGCCCAGGTGCAGTGGGCCGGTCGGGTTGGCGGAAACGAATTCGACCATGACTCGACGTCCGTCGCTGCCATGGGTCTGACCGAATTGAGCGCGCTCGGCGAAGATCGCCGGTACTACGGCCTGTTTGGCCGAGACCGCCAAACGTAGGTTGATAAAACCCGGACCGGCGACTTCGACCGCATCGATCAAGCCCTGCGCGCGCGGATGCGCCAGCACGGCATCGGCCAGTTGCTGGGCCAGTTGACGCGGATTGGCGCGCAATGGCTTGGCCAGTTGCAAGGCCAGATTGCTGGCGAGGTCGCCGTGCGCGGCGATTTTCGGGCGCTCCAGCGCGATCTGCGGCTGCACCGGCGCGCTGTCGGCGGGTGCCGAGGCGAGTAGGCCGGCGACGGCGTCGGCAAGGATAGCTTCGATAATCTGTTTTTGTGCGGGCAGCATGCGTGACAATCCGGACCCGATCGGCCAGGGCGGCGTTACGTTGTACTAGGGGGACGTAATCCGCTGGCGGTCGATCGCGTTAACAAAAAGAAGAGACCAGTTATAGCGCGCAACAGCTCATTTTGCGGCGCTAGTATGGAGCGTGCACAGGATCGTTCGAACCCGCTGGGTGCCATCGTGACGACGGCTGCCAGGGCCGGGGGGGCGCGGCCGAACGGCTTGTGCGAACGGGCTATTTTAACAGGTGCTATGATGCAGGCAGAGTTTATTCGCGGACGCTGCCGAGCACGGTAAGTCGTCACGGCGCCGTACGGGCCGGCCACGGATAGAACGCCTTGTGCGCGATCTGCGGCCGTCCGCCCAAACTTCGAGGACATATCATGCTGATCACCTTTAAATCGTCGGCCGCACCGGACGTACAAATGCTGGAAAACCTGGCTCAGTTTCTGCTCGGCATCGCCGGCAAGAACCTGGGCGAACGCGGCGTCATCATGCATGACGAACTGCCCACTGTGATCGCCAAGCTGGAAGCCGCGGTACAGCTCGACAAGCAGAACAATATCGAGCACAGCCTGCACCACGGCGCCGATGGGCACGATCACGACAATCCCTTGCCGGTAGGACTGGCGCAGCGCGCCTTCCCGTTCCTGGACATGTTGCGCGAATCGCAGAAACAGCAGGCGGACATACTCTGGGGGGTATGAAGACGTCACCCCCGATCGCTGAACCGGGGGTGTACGATCTGAAGGAGTCCTACAACGACGGCGCCAATGCGCGCCGCGCATCGCTGAGCGCGAGCGCGCTGCGACGCGCGTAGTCCTCGACCTGATCGCTGCCGATCTTGCCCACCGAGAAATACGTGCTGTCCGGGTGGGCCAGGTAAAAGCCCGACACGCTGGCCGCTGGCAGCATCGCCAGCGATTCCGTCAACGTCATGCCGATCTCATCGCAGCGCAGCACCTCGAACATCGCGCTCTTGACCAGATGGTCCGGGCAAGCGGGATAACCCGGTGCCGGCCGGATGCCCTGGTATTGCTCGGCGATCAACGCGTCGGCGCCCAGCTGTTCGTTGGCCGCATAGCCCCATAGCTCGCGCCGGACCCGCTCGTGCATGCGCTCGGCAAAGGCTTCCGCCAGACGATCGGCGAGCGCCTTGAACATGATGGAGCTGTAGTCGTCCTGATCCTTCATGAACTGCTGTTCTTTCACTTCCACGCCCAACCCCGCCGTCACGGCAAACAAGCCGATATAGTCGGCAATGCCGCTCTCCTTGGGCGCGATGAAGTCAGCCAGGCAGCGGTTGGGTCGCGGCACGCCGTCGATCACGGGGCGCTCTGTTTGCTGGCGCAGATTGCGCCAGGTCAGGGCCACCTGGGTGCGGCTTTCGTCGGTGTAGATTTCGATATCATCGTGATTGACGGTGTTGGCCGGCAATAGCGCGATAACGCCATTCGCGGATAGCCAGCGGCCAGAAATCAGACGCGACAACATGCTTTTTGCATCGGAAAACACGCGACGCGCCGATTCACCGACGATCTCGTCGTTCAGTATCGCCGGGTAGGGACCGGCCAGATCCCAAGTCTGAAAGAACGGGCCCCAGTCGATGTACTGGGCCAATTCGCTCAAGTCGTAGTTCTTGAAGATGCGGCGGCCGATAAACTTGGGTTTGACCGGTTGATAGGCTTGCCAAGCTACCGGGGTGCGGTTGGCGCGCGCGGCCTCCAGCGTGACCAGTGGCACCGCCTTCTTGTTCGCGTGCTGCTCGCGCACGCGCTCGTAGTCGGCTTTCAGGTCGCTCAGATACTTGGCGGCACCGTCGTCGGACAGCAGGCTGGAAGCGACCGATACCGAGCGCGACGCGTCGGGCACGTAGACCACCGGCCCCTCGTAATGCGGCGCGATCTTGACCGCGGTGTGGACCCGCGAGGTGGTGGCGCCGCCGATCAGCAGCGGGATCTGACGGCCGCGGAAATAATCGTCGCGCTGCATCTCCGAGGCGACGTAAGCCATTTCCTCCAGACTGGGCGTGATCAGGCCGGACAAGCCTATGATGTCGGCACCTTCGGCCTTGGCTCGCGCCAGAATCTCGGCGCAGGGCACCATCACCCCCATATTGACGACTTCGAAATTATTACATTGCAGCACGACAGTGACGATGTTCTTGCCGATATCGTGCACGTCGCCCTTGACGGTGGCGATCACGATCTTGCCTTTGGCTTTGACTTCGCCGCCGGCTGCCGCCATCTGCTTCTTCTCTTCTTCGATGTAGGGCAGCAGGTGGCTGACCGCCTGCTTCATCACGCGTGCCGATTTCACCACCTGCGGCAGGAACATCTTGCCCGCGCCGAACAGATCGCCCACCACGTTCATGCCGTCCATCAACGGCCCTTCGATGACCTGGATCGGGCGACCGCCGGCGGCGGCAATCTTCTGCCAGATTTCTTCGGTGTCTTCGACGATGAAATTGGTGATGCCATGCACGAGCGCGTGAATCAGGCGCTTTTCCACCGGTTGCGGGGCGTCGGGCGTGCCGCGCCAGTCGAGGTTGTCTTCCTTTTTGGCGCCGCCGCCCTTGAAGCGATCGGCGATTTCAAGCAGTCGCTCGGTGGCGGTGGCCGGCCCGGGCACAGGACGATTCAGGACCACGTCCTCGACCCGCTCGCGCAATTCGGCGTCGAGATCCGCGTACACACCAAGTTGTCCGGCGTTGACGATGCCCATATCCATGCCGGCCTGGATCGCGTGGTACAGGAACACCGTGTGGATCGCCTCGCGCACCGCGTCATTGCCACGGAAGGAGAACGACACATTGGACACGCCCCCGCTGATTTTGGCGTAGGGCAGGTGTTGCTTGATCCAGCGGGTCGCATTGATAAAGTCGACCGCATAGTTGTCGTGCTCTTCGATCCCCGTGGCAATCGCGAAGATGTTCGGATCAAAGATGATGTCCTCGGGCGGGAAGCCGACTTGGTTGACCAGTATCTCGTAGCTGCGTCGGCAGATTTCGGTCTTGCGCTCGAAGGTGTCGGCCTGGCCTTTCTCGTCAAAGGCCATCACCACGGCTGCTGCACCGTAACGGCGGATCAGGCGGGCATGCTGGACAAACGGCTCAACCCCTTCTTTCAGCGAGATCGAATTGACGATAGCCTTGCCTTGCACGCACTTCAGCCCGGCTTCGATCACCTCGAACTTCGAAGAGTCGATCATGATCGGCACGCGCGCAATATCGGGCTCCGACGCAATCAGATTCAAAAAGCGCACCATGGCCGCTTTCGAATCGAGCATCGCCTCGTCCATATTGATATCGATAACCTGGGCGCCGTTTTCAACCTGCTGGCGAGCGACGGCCAGTGCTTCGTCGAACTGGCTGTTCAGGATCATCCGGGCGAACGCCTTGGAGCCCGTGACATTGGTGCGTTCGCCGACGTTGATGAACAGGGTTCCGCGGTCGACGTTGAACGGTTCCAGACCGGACAGCCGCATCGGACGCGGCGCTGTTGCGGATTGCTCAAAGGTATCGGGGGTCAAGGTATCGCTCATGCGGCATCCCGGTAGTGTTGCGGCCAACGCCGAGGTTTGACGGTGCTCAACGCTTGCGCGATGGCGGCGATATGGTCAGGCGTCGTGCCGCAGCAGCCGCCGGCGATATTGACGAGTCCGGCATCGGCGAACTCCTTCAGCAGGCTGGACGTCACGTCCGGAGTCTCGTCGAACCCAGTGTCACTCATCGGGTTGGGCAGGCCGGCATTCGGATAGCACGATACAAAGCAATCGCACAGCTTGGCCAGCTCGGCGATGTAAGGGCGCATCAATGCCGCCCCCAGCGCGCAATTGAGGCCGAAGGTCAGCGGCTTGGCGTGACGCAGCGAATTCCAGAACGCCTCGACGGTTTGGCCGGACAGAATCCGGCCGGAGGCGTCCGTGACCGTGCCTGAGATCATGATGGGCAAGCGCTCGCCCGTGGCCTCGAATAGCTCATCGAGTGCGAACAGCGCGGCTTTGGCGTTCAAGGTGTCGAAGATGGTCTCGACCAAAAACAGATCGGCGCCGCCTTCCAGCAAGGCTTGAGCTTGTTCGTAGTAGGTCGCGCGCAGCTCGTCGAAGGACGTGTTGCGCGCACCCGGATCGTTGACGTCCGGGGAAATACTGGCCGTTTTCGGCGTCGGGCCGATCGCCCCGGCGACAAAGCGAGGCTTGTCCGGCGTTGAATATTTATCACACGCGGCGCGGGCCAGGCGGGCCGACTCGAGGTTCATCTCGTAGGCCAGATGTTGCATCTCGTAATCGGCCTGGGCTACCTGCGTGGCACCAAAGGTATTGGTTTCGATGATGTCGGCGCCGGCCGCCAGATACTGCTCGTGGATTTCGCTGATGATTTGCGGTTGCGTCAACGACAGCAATTCATTGTTGCCTTTGACGTCATGATCGAGGTCGGCAAAGCGCTGCCCGCGATAGTCCGCTTCGCTCAGCTTGTAACGCTGAATCATGGTGCCCATTGCACCATCGAGTATCAGGACGCGCTGTTTGAGCAGTTCCGGCAACTGCTTGGCGCGTGTGTACGGCAGCACGCGGGGCAGCACACTTGCACCCGTGCCGGCGGCAGAGTCAGTCGGAGTCGTAATGGATGACGTCATGGCGGCGAAATGAGCGGTAACAAAGACAGACGGCTATTGTAGACCACGCCGCCGCCACGAGCATGGCGGACTCGCCTGGCGAGATGAGCGGGGATGGTGTTGGGTCATGCCTGCTGGGAGGCGGTACGACCCGGTTTGGCGAGGCGCGCGGCAACCCGCGGCAACCGATAGCCCGAGCAGGGTTGCTATAGCACCAACCTAGCAGGTGTCACTCATGCGCAACGCGAGGCTCGCCGGACAGCGAGGTGTTTCGCGTGTCGCGGCCGAGACGGTGAAACCACGGGGGAGCGCACGCCAGACGCACAGGGGCTGGCGTGCATGGGCATCAGTGCAGAATCACGGGTTGGTTCATCAGGCTATCGAATTGCCCGAGAAATTCGTCCACTTCCTCGACTGACGGTTGTTCATCGATCAGACGCTGTACGTGTTCGCGAAACTGGGCGGCGAGTGCCCCGTCGATAAAGATTTCGCGTTGGTTGGTTTTGTCGACGATTTCATAACCACCGTCAAGCAAGGCGATATTGCCATCCAGCGCCGGAAATTCAACGACGCAATAGTTGGGGCTGTTATAGATCATTTGCATGGCAACACTCCTTATATGCGTCCGCACCAAGATACTGCGGGACCGAGGCCGGCATGCCGTATAAAGGCTTGCAGATGCGGATCCCCGCATACCGGGCCGGACTCGGACTCGTCCTGGCTGACCTTGATACGAACTTCACTACCGCGACTTCACTCAGGTTTCGCGTCCGTCCGATTCAGATGGTGCAAATCGGACCAATTTCAAGAGGCTGCCCCTGGCCATTCGATCTTGCCAAATGGCCCGCTCTCCGCAACGCTCACCCACCGGGTAAGACCGACGATTGCCACAACAATTCCAGAATAATCGCAAAAGCGAGACTTCGCTGTGATCAGAAACCCGGTGTGGCGAAAACGCCTCGTGTAGAACGCTTATTTAGGGGCGGACCATAAGCGGGATACACACGATTATCGTTCAACTGCGCGGAACCGCGCTGTATATGCCGCTGATGTGCTGCGCAGTTAGACCTTCGCCTTAATGCGGACGGGCTTGGCGGAAATAAGCCTGGGTCGCTTCCAGGAAGGTCTCGATATCGGCCCGAGACACATCCAGATGGGTCACGAAGCGTGATGCGTACAGCATTTGCGTCAGGATGCCCCGTGCCTTCAGCCAAGCCTCAAGCGGGGCGCAGTCGGCCTGTGGGAACTGCGCAAAAACCATATTGGTGGCTTGCGACAGCACCGTGACACCGGCGATATCGCTCAGACCGCGTGCGAGCACGGCCGCGTTCTCGTGATCTTCGGCCAGACGCTCGACCTGATGGTCGAGTGCGTACAAACAGGCTGCCGCCAGCAAACCGGATTGGCGCATGCCGCCCCCGAGCACTTTGCGCCAGCGCTGGGCCTGTTCGATCAGAGCCGCGCTGCCGACCAGCACCGAACCGACCGGGGCGCCCAGGCCTTTCGAGAAACACAGTGAGACCGAGTCGAACGGGGCGCAGATTGTGGCCAGGGGCACTTGCGATGCGACCGCCGCGTTGAAGGCGCGCGCGCCATCCAGATGGGTGGCCAGACCGCGCGCACGGGCCAACTGTACGGCAGCTTCGACATAATCGGCTGGCAGCACCTTGCCGCCTATGGTGTTTTCCAGGGCAAGCAGGCGTGTGCGGGCGAAATGGTTATCTATCGGCTTGATGGCGGCGGCGATTTTGTCGAGCGGTAAAGATCCGTCCGCTGCGTTTTCGATCGGTTGAGGCTGAATACTGCCCAGCACGGCGGCGCCGCCGCCTTCGTATTTATAGGTATGCGCCAGCTGGCCGACGATATATTCGTCGCCACGGGCGCAATGCGCCATCAAGGCCGCCAGATTGCTTTGTGTGCCGCTGGGGAAAAATAGGCCGGCTTCTTTGCCTGCGCGCTCGGCCACCACGCTTTGCAGTTTCAGCACGGTCGGGTCGTCGCCCCACACATCGTCGCCGACGGGGGCCGCTGTCATCGCTTCCAGCATGCGGGGGCCGGGGCGGGTTACGGTATCGCTACGCAGGTCTATCATAAGGCTTCCTTATTCCGTCAGAGTACTAAGGTGGACTATGTGTGTTCGATGCGCGCATGGTGGCGCGTTCTCAAGGGTGTTCAGGGCGTAGCGGCATCGACTGACCGATCGCGGGCGGCGCGTCAGGTGTCGACGGCGGTGCGGTGCCCGCGGCGGCCGACGCGCTGGCGGCATCGCCGCTCGCATCGGCCGCCAGTGCCTCGAGGCGATGCGGCGCGTCGTGCAACAGCAATTCAACTTGGGTGCCGCTCGGCTCGGTCTGCACGATGCGCACCGGGAAATAGCCCAGCGATGGCGCCAGCCAGACGTCTATTTTGCGGCGATCGCCAGCGTGACGCGGTAAGCGGGTGAAATGCAACGCACTGACGAAGCCGCTGCCGATCTGAACCGATTCGGTATCCAGCGTTTCGACCGGCCAGTTCTCGCCGCTGTCATTATCGACGACAAAAAAGCTGCGGGTCACACCCGGGGTATAGCGGGCGGGATCGCCGCGCACCAGACTTGCCAATTGGAACACCATGCTGAAGCGGTCCTGCGCGCCGTCCGGCAGCGCGAGCACGGTGGGGGTGCGGGTGAATGTGATTTGTTTCGTATCGCGCTGAAAGCGGGTTTCATCGGCCCCGCGCGAACCGCGTTGTTCGGTATAGCGCTCGGGTGCCAGGCCAAATGCGTCGACATGGCCGTGGCTCATATAGGTAAACTTACCGACAAAAGGGACCGGCAGCGAGACGACCAGATCGTAGTGGTCGCCATCCGTCAGCCAACTGATGGTACCGGGCATGTTCTGAACGCCGTTCATA